>Ga0126383_10000564_pt1 | contig 20913 bp, 13 predicted proteins | sample PanSoiMetPlot_35_FD_96882 | JGI IMG/M metagenome (GOLD analysis project Ga0126383, IMG submission 96882) | Tropical forest soil microbial communities from Panama - MetaG Plot_35 | ecosystem: Environmental > Terrestrial > Soil > Tropical forest > Bulk soil | place: Panama | collected 2016-02-17
AGCAAAACGTTGTTCGCAACGAACGGCGCCAGAGCGTCGAGAACCAGCCTTACGGAGTTGTGGAAGAAGGATTGTTCCACCTGCTCTATCCCAAGGGCCATCCCTACTACGGCGACGTCATTGGTTCGCACCAGGACATTCAATCCGCGAAGCTCGAAGACGTCAGGAATTTCTTCAAGCTCTACTACGCTCCCAACAATGCCAGCCTCACGATTGTCGGTGATTTTGAGCCCGAGCACGCCAAAGAACTAGTGGAAAAATATTTTGGCCCGCTCAAGCGCGGCGAAGACGTTCCAAAAATCACAGCGAAAACTCCCCCCATCACCACCGAAAAACGCGCGGTGATTCAGGACAACGTGCAACTCCCCCGTGTCTACGAGGCTTGGCTGACATCGCCAATTTTTAAGCCCGGGGATGCCGAAGCGGATCTGACCGCAACAGTCCTCGGAGGCGGCAAATCGAGCCGTCTCTACAAAAAATTAGTTTACGAAAAGCAGATTGCCCTTGAGGTCGCGGTGAATCAGCAATCGCTGATGCTGGGCTCCGAGTTTCAGGTGCAGGCTACGGCTCGGCCGGGAGTGAAGCCTGAGGATTTGGAAAAAGCCATCAACGCCGAGCTCGAAGCCTTTCGCACCAGCGGTCCGACGGAAGAGGAACTCAAGCGCGCGAGGAATGTGCTTGAGTCGCGAATCATCGAAGGACTTGAAACACTCGGCGGTTTCGGCGGCGTTGCAGACCGCCTAAACAGCTATAACCACTATCTGAGTACGCCGGATTTTCTCGCGGCAGATATCGCCCGCTACGAAACCGCGTCTGTGAACTCGCTGAAAGCTTTTGCGCAGAACCAGCTTGGCAACCGTCAGCGTGTGGTGGTGTATGGTGTCCCCGGAAAGCAGGATCTCGGCGCCGAGGTGCCGACCCCAAAGGGCGAAGCGAAGGACACCGCAAAACTCGGCGGCCAGCCGGTGAACGCGGATGCTGAATGGCGCAAGGATCCGCCCAAGCCGGGCGCGTCGACCGCGCTGCATTTGCCGGTCCCTCAGGAATTCAAGCTTTCGAACGGACTGACGGTTCTTTACAGCGAAAGGCCGGGATTGCCGGTGGTGGCAGCGAGCCTGGTAGTGCGTTCCGGCAGCGGCGCGAATCCGGCGGACAAACCAGGCCTGGCAAGTTTTACGGCGCGCATGCTCCAGCAGGGAACTAGCACTCGCAACGCGCTGCAGATTGCAGACAGTGCCGCCGACTTGGGGGCCTCGCTCGGCTCCCGTGCGTCGATGGATAGTTCCAGTGTTGGCACGCAAGTGCTTACTCGGAATTTTCCTGAAGCCCTGGAACTCCTGGCCGACGTGGCTTTGCACCCCACTTTTCCGAAGGACGAAATCGAGCGCGTCAGGAAAGAACGCGAAGCCGCGCTGGTGCAGGAAAAGGATGATCCCTTCTCCGTAGCCTCGCGCGTCATGAGGAACGCTCTTTATGGCCCCCACAATCCTTATGGCTATCCGGATATCGGCACTTCCGAGTCGTTGAAAACCGTTTCACGCGAAGATTTGCTGAAGTTCTGGCAAGAGCACTATTTCCCGAATGACGCGGCAATCATCGTTGCCGGGAATATCAAGTTGACGACGCTGAAGCCGCTGCTGGAAAAGGCGTTTGCCGCGTGGAAGCAGGGACAGCCCACAGCCGCGCCGAGCGGGGCATTGCAAAGCTCCGAGGCACGCCTGATTCTTGTCGACCGGCCGGGCGCCCCACAAACGACTCTCGAATGCTATGAGCTAGGCGCAGCGCGTTCGACCCCCGACTACGCTCCACTGGAAGTCGTGAACACGGAGCTTGGCGGCTTGTTCTCCAGCCGCATCAACATGAATTTGCGCGAAGCCCATGGCTACACCTACGGAGCCGGCTCGACGTTTGCGTATCATCGGCAGCCAGGGCCATTCCTCGCCTATTCAGCAGTTCGGACCGACGTAACCGCTCCTGCAGTGACCGAAATCTTCAAGGAACTGCGACGGATGCGCGATACGCAAATGACTCCGGAAGAGATGAAGCTTTCGAAAGACTCCATCACGCGGTCCATGCCTGGACGGTTCGAACGTGGCGGCGACGCGGTGGGAACATTTGCTGAACTGTTCATTTACGATTTGCCGCTGGATTATTTTTCAAAATTCCCAGAGGCTGTTGACGCTGTAAATCCGGAGCAGGCCCAGGCGACCGCGCAAAAATACATTCATCCCGAAAAGATCGCCGTTGTAGCTGTCGGTGACCGCTCAAAGATTGAAGACGAGATGAAAAAGTTGAACCTCGGCAAAATTGAAATCCGCGACCCTGAGGGCAAACTCGTCCAGTAACGTAAACGATTGACCTGCAAGCGAGTCCCCGTTAAGATGCAAACGAGAACCGGGCGGAATTTCACCGCCCTGGGCTCTAAATCCGCCAAGGAGGCGCCTGTGCGAACGCATGAACAAGTTTGCGCGGGCGGGTGTGTCTCCGCGGCTCCTCTGAGCTGAGTTCATAGCGTCTAGGGCTCCTTCGAATCGACGGAACCACTCCCCCGCATCTCCGCTTCAATTCATTTCAAGTTGTCTTGATGGGCGCTAGCTGCGGTCGTGTGTTTCGTCACGACGGCCGGGAGGATACGGCAGTGTCGATTCTTCGATGGGGTTGGCATGACTATTTTGAAGCAGTTTGGAAGAGTACGGAACGCGGAACGACCGCGCCCGCTCGGGTCATCGCGCAGAACCGCGGACTTTGGCGGGTCGCGGGAGATTTCGCCGAATGTCCGGCGGACGTTGCGGGAAAGCTGCGCCTCGCCGCCGAAGAAGGCGCAGACTGGCCCGCGGTTGGTGATTGGGTTGCGGTGGAACTTCGCGACCAGGGAAAAGCCGCGCAGATTCAAGAAGTTCTTCCACGCCGGAGTCAGTTTGTCCGCAAAGTCGCGGGGAAGAAGATCGCCGAGCAGGTGATTGCCGCCAATGTGGATATCGCTCTGCTTGTTGGCGCTTTTGACGGCGATTTCAATCCGCGGCGCGTCGAGCGCTACTTGACGCAATGCTGGGAATCCGGTGCCAAGCCTGTGATTGTCTTGAATAAAGCGGACGTTTGCGAAGCGCCGCAAGGAAAAGTAGATGAAATGGAAAGGGTTGTCATGGGTATCCCCGTATGCGCGGTCAGCGCGAAGACCGGCCAGGGATTTGATGAGTTGGAGAAATACCTAACGCGTGGGCAGACAATGGTTTTGCTGGGCTCCTCCGGTGTGGGGAAGTCCACCATCGTGAATCGTCTTCTGAGTCACGCCGTTCAGCAAGTCCAAGAAGTCCGCGAATCGGACAGCCGAGGTAGGCACACGACCACAGCAAGAGAAATCTTTGCCTTACCCGGTGGGGCATTGCTGATGGACACCCCAGGTCTGCGCGAACTGCAGCTTTGGGACGCGGACCAAGGAATCTCGCAAGCATTTGCGGATATCGAGTCACTATCAGGACGCTGTCGATTCGGAAACTGCCGTCACCAAGGCGAGCCGGGCTGCGCGGTGCAAGCGGCCATCGACGCAGGCTTGCTCGACCTTGCGCGGCTTGAGAATTGGCGGAAGCTTCAGCGCGAGCGGGCGTTCCTGAAACGAAAAGCAGATCCCGAAGCCAGCCACAACGAAAAGCATCGCATCAAACAGCTCATGCGCGGCGTACGTAAAATGTATCGCGACAGGGAAAAAGGCTAAGCACGTGGAACGAGCTTGTGGATGAAGTCCACGATGTCTTGCGTGGAAGTGCCCGGAAGAAAGATCTCAGCAATCCCGGATTTTTTCAGGCCGGAGATGTCCGCCTCAGGAATAATCCCGCCGACAAGCACCGTGACGTCGCTCATGCCTTTCTCGCGAAGAAGATTCATGAGCTGCGGACAAATGGTGTTATGCGCGCCGGAAAGAATAGAGAGGCCAATCACGTCGACGTCTTCCTGGACCGCCGCCGAAGCAATCATCTCGGGTGTCTGGCGCAGTCCGGTATAGATCACCTCCATGCCCGCATCGCGCAGCGCGCGCGCAATGACCTTCGCGCCACGGTCGTGCCCATCCAGCCCCGGCTTCGCTATCAGCACTCTGATTTTCTTTTCTGGCATGGGCTAGGTGATGGCGACTTCTTCGTAGGTGCCGAACACATCGCGCATGGCATCGCAGATTTCGCCGAGTGTGGCATAGGACTTCACCGCATCGAAAATGAACGGCATCAGGTTTTCTGTGCCTTTGGCGGCGCTGCGCAGGGCGCTGAGGCGGCGGTCCACTTCAGCCTGCGAGCGTTCGGCGCGCAGTTTGCGGAGGCGTTCGGCCTGGCGATGGGCGACCGTTTCATCAATCTGCAAAATCTCAAGCGGCTTTTCGTCGGACACAAAATCGTTCACGCCGACGATGATTTTTTCCTTCTTATCCACGGCCACCTGGTAACGGTAAGAAGCCTCCGCAATTTCGCGCTGCGGGTAGCCGCGTTCGATGGCCGCGACCATGCCGCCCATCGCGTCAATCTTTTCGATGTAGTCCCACGCGCCGCGCTCGACTTCGTTGGTGAGCGTTTCGACAAAGTACGAGCCGCCGAGCGGGTCCACCGTATTCGTAACCCCGGTTTCGTGCGCGATGATCTGCTGCGTGCGCAGCGCAATCGTCGCGGCAAATTCCGTTGGCAGAGCCCAGGCTTCATCGAGAGAATTGGTGTGCAGCGACTGCGTCCCGCCCATGACCGCGGCGAGCGCCTGAAGCGCCGTGCGCACCACGTTGTTGTAAGGCTGTTGTGCCGTCAGGGAGCAGCCGGCGGTTTGCGTGTGAAAGCGCAGCGCCCAGGAACGCGGATTCTTGGATTTGTAGCGCTCGACCATGGCTTTGTGCCAGATGCGACGCGCGGCCCGATACTTGGCAATCTCCTCAAAGAAATCGTTGTGCGCGTTGAAGAAAAAAGAAAGCTGAGGGACGAACTGATCCACTTCGAGCCCGCGGCGCATGCCCCACTCGACATACTCAAGTCCATCGCGCAGCGTAAAAGCCAATTCCTGAATTGCCGTCGAGCCCGCTTCGCGGATGTGATAACCGCTGATGGAGATGGTATTGAACTTGGGCGTGTTCTTGACGCCGAACTCAAAAGTGTCGATCACCAGGCGCATCGAAGGCTCGGGCGGGTAGATGTACTCCTTCTGCGCGATGTATTCCTTGAGGATGTCGTTCTGCAGCGTGCCGGAAATTTTCTTCCAGTCAGCGCCTTGCTTTTCTGCCACCGCCAGGTACATCGCCCAGATAACCGCTGCGGGCGAGTTGATGGTCATGGAAGTAGTGACGTTGCCGAGTGGGATCTTGTCGAAAAGCACTTCCATGTCGGCGAGCGAGCTGATTGCCACGCCGCATTTGCCGACTTCGCCTTCGGAAAGCGGATGATCCGAGTCGTAACCCATGAGCGTTGGCAGATCAAAGGCCGTCGAGAGCCCGGTCTGGCCCTGAGAGAGGAGATAACGGAAGCGGGCGTTGGTGTCCTCCGCCGCGCCAAAGCCGGCAAACTGGCGCATGGTCCAGAGCCGCGTGCGGTACATCGTAGGGTGAATGCCGCGCGTATAAGGCGGAACGCCGGGCATACCAAGGTCGCGCCCGGAATCCCAGTCAGTTAAATCCGCTTCGGTATAGAGGCGGCGAATCGGATGCCCGGAAGTCGTGGTGAAATCGTAATTGCGCTCGGGGCTTTTCTTCAAAGCAGGTTGCAAGGTGTTTTTTTCCCATGCAAGTTCTTTCTCGGAGGGTTGCCGATGCGGAGAGGCTTCAGACGGAGTGAGAGTTTGCGTTGATCCCTTTGGCTTATCGCTCATTCCTTGGTTTCTCCCTGCGTCTGGCAACAAACAGGCAAGCATTTCTGATACCAATGCTATGCGAAAGGTAGGGGAGGGGCAAGCACCGGGAAGAAGGGGAGAAGGCGGCCGCACCTGCATCCATTCTCAGAGCAGAAAGCGCGGAGTGACCGTCATACGGATAGTGTAAGGAGGGTGTTGCTGCACCCTCCCACCTGGAGGTGCAACGGCTACGGGCTTACTTCTGACCGGCGTTGGAGAAGAGCTTTTCCACGCCGACGACTTGGCCGTGCAGCGTGCCGGGGATCAACGTTGCGCGTTCGACTTCGCCGCTTTGAGCATCGGCAATCGTGACGTGATTGACTTCCAGTGTCTTGCCGACGGCGCGCTCGTAATTGGCGCGGGCCTCGATCAGATCAGCAAGCGCGCGCAACTCAGTGCCCTGGGCCGTAATGTAGTCGCGCTGCGTGAGAATCACATTGTAAACGGTCGAAGCACCGAGCTGGTACTTCTTCTGCTCGGCTTCAAAAGTTTGCCGTTGTAATTCGCTGGCCTTGGAAGCGGCTTCGACACGGGCGCGGTCCTGCTGGAGAGCGATGTAAGTGTTGTGTACATCGAGCAGCGCGGCGTTCTTTAGCTGCTGGACCTGCATTTCGATCTGCCGCTGGACGAGCATGGCGCGCTGGTTGTCTGCCTGGAGGGAACGATTGCGTAGGGGAATGTTGATGCTCGCGAAAACGGCATAGTCCGGATTCTGGTTGTGAAACACAGAGCTCATCGCGTCGCTGAAACCCGCGAAGTTGGTTTTTGTGGTGACGGGAACATTGACGGGAATGAAAGCGTTGATTGGCGTCCCGGTAGAGTCGACTAGCTGCGTGCCGAGCTGGGTTTGCGAGGTCAAAGTTGTCTTTGAGTTTCCGGCCAGCCCCTGCGTGCCGTACCGCGCGCTAACCGTCGCGGTTGGTAGCAGCGCGTTGCGAGTGGCCTTCACATCGATGGCCGAGTTTTGCAAATTGAATTCCTGCTCGAGGAGGTCGGGCCGTTTTGCATAAGCTTCCTTCAATGCTTCCTCGAAACTAGGCGCTTCGGTTTGTTGTGGCGCCGCCGGCTTGTCGGTGGGAATGATTTGGACGCTGACGATTTTGGGATCAAGCGGATTGCGCGTGATGGCGTTCTTCAGCGCCTGCTCGTCCAGGAGCTGGATGGTTTGCGCCACGATGAGGTTCTGCTGGTTGGTGGCGAGTTCTGACTCGGCGCGCGTGACGTCGAGGGGCGCCATGGTGCCGATCTGGAGTTGTTTCTTGTTGTCGTTGTAGAGCTTCTCGGAAACAGCCACAGCTTGCTGCTGTACTTTCACATTCTCGCGAGCGTAAACAAGCTCCCAGTAAGCAGTAATCGTGTTGGTCGTCGTTGTGATAGCCTGCTGCGCGAAAGCGAGGTCGGCGATCTTGCGGTTGTTCTTTGAAATGATGATGTTGCGGCGGTTCACAGCCAAGCCGAAGCCGCTGAGCAGGTTCTGGTTTAGACCGACAAAAATAGACGATTGCACGTAAGGGTTAAAGAAGTTGGCGGTAGGGGCGCTGGAAGAGCGAGTGTTGTCATAGGTCACGGTCAAGCCTGTCCCCGTGGGGAAATACTGGGAATACTGCGTGTTGTACTGGTCGGTGTGAATGACAATGGAGGCGGCAGTAAGAGAACTCAAGCCTGTCCCGGAGATGAATGGGTTGTTGATGGGCACTTTGTTGTCGTCGAACGAGACAGAAGAAGTCAGCAAGGGATCATAAGACGGGAACGTAGACGAATACGGCGCGATATTCGCGGAGGATGCGGCGATAGCGGCGCCGGGCGTGCCGTAGCCCGAGGACCCCGCGTTGGCTTTGAGAATGCCCACATCGGCGATCCAGGGGTAGTAGCGTTGAACGGCAATGTCTACGCTGTTTTCAAGAGCGAGTTCGACCGCGTCCTGAAGAGAGAGTTCGAGCTTCCCGTCGTGGATCAACTGCTCAATACGCGGAGAGTTTACGACCGGGGACGGTTCGATTTTGATGGGCCGGTAAGGCGCAAAGAGGTTAGGAAGCTGCCTTGGGGCGCGCGTGTAGTGGTGTTTAGCGACCCCCAGGGAAACGGGCGTGGTCCCGGGGCTCGGCTTGGCTTGCGGGGCTGGCGCGGCCGGCGGATTTTGCGGAGTGCCTTGTGCAGCCGCCGTGGGAGTCGTTCCTCCTGCGAGCGTCACCGCAAGAATTGCAGCCAACAGCGGTCGTGCCAACTGCGTTGCTCCCGATGCCTTCGGGGCCACACGTAGCGAAGTCATAGCGCTCCTTACCCTCCAGATTTGTCCCCCAGGGGATTTTGTTGTGTACTTAAAGTTGTCTCAACTCTGTAAAACGTTCACGGAATGGAATTTGTTTCAATGAGATGAGCTTTTTGGGGCGCAAAGGTAACGCCGCCACTTCGTTCGGGAAACCCCCAAAATGTCATCAGGAACGATTGAATGCATCAAAAATGGCTCGCGCATGCATCGGCCGGGTGAAAAGCAGTCTAACAGGGGCCTCCCGCCTTGACAACGAAATGGAGCACGGCTAGGCTCACCGCAGGCTGCTGAGAATTCGACGTTTGGGAGCCGATGACGGTTAGCTGAGGGCTCATGCTGAAGCGCGAAGAGATCCTGAAGATGTTCGAGACGGCCGGCGCCATCCGCCATGGGCATTTTGAGCTGTCGAGCGGGCGGCACAGCGGGACGTACGTGCAATGCGCGCTGGTGCTGCAGTACCCGCAATTTGCGGAAAAACTGGGGCAGGCTTTGGCGGAACTGTTTTCGGATGTTCGCGTGGATGCCGTTGTTTCGCCGGCGATCGGAGGGCTCATCATCGGGCAGGAAGTGGCCCGCGCGCTGCCTGATTTGAAGAGCGGCGTGCCCGGAGGAGTGCCGGCAATGTTTGTAGAGCGCGATGCGAGCGGAATGATGACGCTGCGCCGCGGATTTGAGATCAAGCCGGATCAACATGTTTTGGTCGTGGAAGACGTGTGGACGACCGGCGGTTCCACGATGGAGACGATTCGCGTCGTGGAAGAGGCCGGTGGCCGCGTGATGGCCGCGGGCGCGCTGATTGACCGCAGTGGGGGATCGATCGAGTTTGACGTGGAGGCGCAGTCGCTTCTGCAGATGCCCATCGGCAGTCATGAGCCGGAAGATTGTCCGCTGTGCCGGCAGGGCGGAGTCGCTGTGAAGCCGGGCAGCCGGTTCGCGCGGACTGCTCCGTGATCGAATCCCAATAGTCAAAAAACTCAAAGTCGAAGCGTTCAAGAGCAACGAAGCGAGGCTGGGTCGCAATCCCGGCGTTCTTGAACTTTTTGACTCTTTGACTTTTCAACTCTTAAACTCTCTGCTGCATGCGCCATTTCAAACTCACAATTGCCTACGACGGAACGGATTTTCACGGCTGGCAGATGCAGGGAAATAAGCCGACGATTCAAGGGGAAATCGTCAATGTGCTGCAGCGGCTTACGCAAGAAAAGATTTTTCTGCATGGCGCAGGCCGGACGGACGCGGGCGTGCATGCACTGGGCCAGGTGGCGAGCTTCAAAACACAGTCGGCGTTGTCGGCGCAGGAATTCCAACGCGCGTTGAATGCGCTGCTGCCACCTACAATTCGCATGGTCGCGTCGGAAGAGGTCGGGCCGGATTTTCACGCGCGTTGGTCAGCGCTGCGAAAAACCTACCGCTATCGTTTGTATCGGGGAAAAGTGGTGCCGCCGGCGCTTTGGCGGTACGTGTTGCACTATCCCTTTCCCCTCGATGAAGACGCGATGCGCGATGCCGCGGCACGATTCGTGGGGACACATGATTTCACGGCTTTTGCAGCTTCGGCGGACTCGGAAGACGAGGAACGCGGGCGCTCGACGGAGCGCGAGATTTATTCGTCCGGGTTAGCGCGCACCGCCGACAACGAGGAACTGGTGTTCACGGTAAGCGGGCGGTCATTTCTACGGTATATGGTCCGCAAGATGGTCGGGACGCTTCTCGAAGTGGGCCGGGGAAGGATCAAGCCGGAAGACATCGATCGTTTATACGAAAGCAAAGACCGCTCGAAGGCCGGCCCGACCGTGCCCCCGCAAGGGCTGGTAATGGTGGAAGTACAACACCAGGAAGCCTGGCGTGTTGGCAGGCCGTAGGACGAGGCTCGATCATCGCTTTCCTAAAAGCAGGCTGGGAGGCACCCGCTGCGACGGCGGAGCGAAAATCGGTTAGAATCCGGGTTATGGCTGCTACAGCCATCTCAATCGATACGCTGCCTTCCGTCAATCCCGCCACGGGACAAGTGCTGGCACATCTTGAGAAAACGCCGCCAGAAACGGTTGTGCGGAAGGTTACGCTTGCGCGTGCAGCTCAAAGAGAGTGGGCGAGAGTTCCGGTTCGCCAGCGCTGCAAGCGACTCAGCAGGCTGGGCGAGGTCCTGTTGGCCGCGCGGAACGAGTTGGCGGATGCCGTTGTCAATGAATCCGGGAAGCCGCGCGTCGAGGCGCTCTTTGCGGATCTTTTTGTCGCGCTGGATTCAGCGCAGTATTGGTCGAAGCATGCAGTGGATGCGCTTCGCACGGAGCGCGTTCCGCATCACAGCATCGCGGCGAAAGCCAAGTCCGGCGCTCTAGTCTATGAGCCGCTGGGTGTGATTGGAATTATTTCCTCGTGGAATTATCCGCTGGCCATTCCGGTGAGCCAGATTATTCCCGCGGCCGTGGCGGGAAACGCGGTGGTCTGTAAGAGCAGCGACTTTACACCCCAGTGCGGCGCGCTTATCGAAAGGGTTTTTCGCGACGCGGGATTCCCACAAGACCTTGTCGCCGTGATACAAGGCGGGGGAGAAGTCGGGCAGGCGCTGATCGAGGCGAGTCCTGACAAGGTTCTTTTTACCGGCAGCGTGGCGACCGGCAGGCGTGTCGCGGAAGCTTGCGCGAAAAGACTGATCCCGACGGTACTTGAGCTGGGCGGCAAGGACGCGATGATTGTTCTAGCGGACGGGGACCTGCAAGTGGCATCGAGCGCCGCCGTCTGGGGAAGTTACACGAATTGCGGCCAGGTTTGCCTGTCGGTGGAGCGGCTGTTTGTCGAACAAACGATTGCCGAGAATTTTGCGGCGCTCTGCGTGGAGAAGACGAAAAAGCTGCGCTTGGGTCCAGGCAGCGATCCCGGGACTGACGTTGGACCCCTCATTCGTCCGCAGCATGTCCAGCGCATGCTCGATTTGGTGGAAGATGCGGTCGCGCGCGGAGCAAGAGTCTTGTGCGGCGGCAACACGCGGCCGGACCTCGGCACAAATTTCTTCGAACCTACGGTGATCACCGGCGTTGATTCCTCGATGAAGTTGTTTCAGGAAGAGACCTTTGGCCCGATCCTGGCGATGCAAACCGTGAAAGATGCCGAGGAGGTGATTCAGCGCGCCAATGATTCACCATTTGCACTAGCTGCCAGCGTATGGACCAAAGATGCCAAAAAGGGGCGCGCGATCGCGCAACGGCTGCGCGCTGGCGCCGTCATGGTGAATGACGCCATCAGCTATTTTGGAATTGCCGAAGCTCCACACGGCGGATGCGGCGCGAGCGGCTGGGGTCGCACACATGGCCTTGCAGGACTCATGGAGATGGTGCAAACCAAATACGTGGACGTGGATGGGCTGCCGCACAGCGAAAAACCGTGGTGGTATCGCTATGGTGGTGATTTAGAACGTGCCGCGGACGCGTTTCTGCAATTTGAATTCTCCGGAGGAGTCCGCGCCAAATTTCGGAATGTCGGCGGTGCACTGAAAACCTTTTTTCGTGACCACGGTTTGTAGACTTGTAGAAAGGACTCCATGGCAGAAGAAACGGCAGCCACTCCGAAAATTAAGATCCGCAAGCCGAAGCAGCGCGCTTGCGACGAAAAGGACGAGAAAGGCAAGCTCTGCGCGGGGCACTTGAAGCGCTGGTACGACTATCCGAAGGAAGTGGCGGCGGTCATCGGCCCGAAAGCGGAGATCTATCGCTGCGAATTTTGCAAGACCCTGTATCGCCCTGATCCCGCGCAACAGCCGCAGAGCTACACGCTTAGAAATTAGAGACTGGAAAAGGCGGCAGCTTGCGAGCTGCGGAGACCGACATGCAGCAAAACGAATGGATCTACGACTGGAATACAGCCACGCCGCCGCAGATTCCCCCGGGCACGCGCGTGATGCTCGATGACGAGACGCTTCGCGACGGCCTGCAGAATCCCTCGGTTTTTGACCCCAGTATTGAAGAGAAAATTGAAATTCTGCACCTGATGGAGTCGCTGGGGATCGATTCTGTAAATATTGGCCTGCCTGGGGCGGGTCCGCGCGCGGTGGCTCACACGGAAGCCTTGGCGCGCGAGATCGCCACGAACCGGATGAAGATCAAGCCGAACTGCGCGGCGCGAACGCATGAAAACGATATTCGCCCGATCGTCGAGATTTCCGAGCGCGTGGGAATCGCAATCGAAGCGGCGACTTTTCTTGGGTCGAGCCCCATTCGGCGCCTGGTCGAAGACTGGACTGTCGATCATCTCGAGCGCGCGACGGAAAATGCCGTGAAATTTGCCGTAGAGCACGGTTTGCCCTCCATGTACGTCACGGAAGACACGATTCGAACGGACCCGGAGACGGTGAAGCGGCTGTATGCAACGGCGATTCGCAATGGGGCGCGCGCCGTGGTTCTGTGCGATACGGTTGGTCACGCGACACCCAACGGCGCCTTCCATTTGGTGAAATTTGTCGTTGCAGAAGTAGTGAAGCCTTCCGGTGAAAACATTCGCGTGGATTGGCACGGCCACAACGATCGCGGCTTGGCCATCGCCAATTCGCTGGCGGCGGTTGCGGGCGGAGCGCACCAGGTTCACGGCGCCGCAAATGCGCTCGGCGAGCGCGTCGGCAACACGCCGATGGAGTTGATGCTCGTAAATCTGCGGCTGATGGGCTTGATTGACCGCGACCTCTCAAATCTCAAGACCTATTGCGAAAAAGTCGCGGCGTCTACAAAGACGAAGATCCCACCGAACTATCCCGTGATCGGCCACGATGCGTTTCGAACTGCTACCGGTGTACACGCAGCCGCCATTGTCAAGGCGATCCAGAAGGGCAATGAGCGCTTGGCCGATGACGTGTACAGCGGCGTGCCGGCGCACTTGTTCGGTCTTGAGCAGGTGATTGAAATCGGTCCCATGAGCGGCAAATCGAATGTCATTCACTGGCTGAGGCGCCACCAGATCCCCGCCGAAGATGCGCTGGTAAGCCGCATCCTAGATGCTGCAAAGCATTCCGCGCGCGTGCTCACGGACGCCGAGGTGCACGCGCTTTGCACGGAGCCCGCACCCCGTTGACGCGAAAAGATCCGAACGATGTCAACAGCGCCACGATGAAACGCGCGTTGGTTTGCGCTATTCTTCTGGTTATGCCGGTCCGCTCTGCCGCTCCATCCCAAGCACAGCGTCTGGCCGCGGGTTCCCGGCTCGCGGAGAACGCTCGCGTCCGCGCGGCGCTCGAGTGGCTTGGACACAATCTCTCCTGGATCAATGACATACAAGTTCGCTTAACCGAAATTCCTGCGCCACCTTTTCAGGAACAAGAGCGAGCCGCGGCCGTAGGAGAGATGCTGACCGAGTCGGGTCTTGCCGTGCACACCGACAAGGTTGGCAACGTCATCGGTGAGCTGCGCGGAGCAAATGAGAATGAGGTCGTCCTACTCTCGGCGCACATCGATACTGTTTTTCCCGTGGGCACCAATGTGAAAGTCCACCGCGACGGCACCCGCATGACCGCGCCAGGCATTTCCGATAACGGCACCGGGATTGCGGCCCTGGTAGCCATTGCGCGGGCGATGGAGTCGGCTCACGTAAAGCCTGTGCGCACGATTCTGTTCGCAGGAAATGTGGGAGAAGAAGGGGAAGGGAATCTCCGCGGGATGCGCGAGTTGATCGAGACCTATCGGTCAAAGTTCAAGGCAGTCATAGTGCTCGATGGTTCGGGAACGGATCATGTCACCACGAAAGCGCTTGCCTCCCGGCGACTCGAAGCGACGATTACCGGACCTGGCGGACACAGTTGGTCAGATTTCGGGATGCCCAATCCCATCGATGCGCTGATCCGCGGTTCGGTTCGCTTTATCAACACAAAAGTTCCTGCCGGCCCGCGTACCACACAACAAACTGCCAAGAGCGAAGGCCGCACTTCGGTCAACTTCGGCCCTTACGAAGCGAAAATCAAAGTGGATATTCGCTCGGAGAATGAGGAGGAATTGGCGCGCCTGGAATCCGCGCTTCGCGAATCGATTGCTGCGGGCGTGCGGGATGAGATGGCTCCTCCCCGTGACCGTTCGAAGGGAAATCTCGAATGGAAGGTGGATTTGCTCGGCAGCCGTCCGGGCGGGGAACTTTCACACGATTCGCCGCTGCTGGCCGCTCTGCACGCCGCTGACGAAATTGTTGGAAACCAGTCCCGCGTGGAGCGCTCTTCGACGGACGCAAACATCCCGCTCTCCCTGGGAGTTGATGCCATTTCCATCGGTGCCGGCGGAATGGGCGGCGGGGCGCATTCGTTACAAGAGTGGTACGACGCTACAGGGCGCGAAGCAGGCCTGAAACGCGCCTTGCTGACAGTTCTGGGGATCTCCGGAGTCGCCGAGGAGAAAGCTCGATGAAAACGGGAACGATTCGTCTGCGCGCTGTACTAGTGTCTTTCGCGATGGGTGCAGCAGGGTTAACTGCCTCCGTGTTTCACGCCGATGTCCGCGTTCAGGAAGCGACGAATACGAAGCACACGGTCTTCTATACGCATGGGCGGATTTACACGAATGATCCGGCGGAGCCCTGGGCCGAAGCCATGGCCGTCGCCGATGGAAAAATCACATGCATCGGAAAGATGGCCCATGTACTCCTGGACTGCGGGGGGAGCCAGCAGAGCGCGGAGACCGTGCATCTCAACGATAAATTGGTCATGCCAGGGTTTAATGACGCGCACGTGCATCTGGGCGGCGCTGGGGCGGATGCGCTGGCGGTTCAATTGAGAGGCGTCGCTTCGCCAGAGGAGATGCAAAAGCGAGTGGCCGAAGCTGTTGCGCATCACAAAGAAGGCGAATGGATCACCGGTGGCGGGTGGGATCACACGCTTTGGCCTGACAAGAGATTTCCGAACCGGCAGCAGCTGGACACCGTCGCTCCTAAAAATCCTGTGATTCTTACGCACATCTCCGGCCACGTGGCGGTGGCGAACTCGCTGGCCCTGAAAAAAGCCGAAATTGATAAGTCCACTCCCAATCCTCCGGGCGGCGAAATCGAGCACGATGGCTTGGGCGAGCCCACCGGAATGCTGAAGGAAGCTGCCGCCATGGCTTTGGTGCGCGTGCGCATTCCCGATCCTTCGATGGAAGAGCGCCGCCGGGGCCTTGAAATCGTTCTGTCGAACGTGGCGCGCAACGGCATCACCTCCGTGCAAGACAATTCGGCGTGGGAAGATTTTCAGGTCTACCAGCAGTTGAAAGAAGAAGGCAAACTCACTGCTCGCGTCACCGAATGGCTTCCTTTCAATGCTTCGCTCAACGAATTGCAGGACCGCCGCGCGCAGGGAGGCACCACGGACCCGTGGCTGAAAACGGGTGCGTTGAAAGCCGTCACGGACGGCGCTCTGGGTTCGCGCACCGCCGCGCTTCTCGAACCTTATAGCGACGATCCGTCCACCACCGGGATTTTCACCTACGATCCCGAGAAACTGCGCGCCATGGCCATCGAGCGCGACAAAGCTGGCTTCCAGCTAAATTTTCACGCCATCGGCGATCGCGCGAATCGCATTTGCCTGGAGGTTTTTGAGGCGGTTGTGAAGGCGAATGGGCGCCGCGACCGCCGTGATCGCATCGAACACGCGCAGGTGGTCGCGTCAATGGATTTTCAGCGCTTCGCGCAACTCAAAGTGATTGCCTCGATGCAGCCCTCTCACCAAACCACGGACATGCGCTGGGCCGAGGATCGCATCGGGAGCGAACGCATCAAGGGTGCCTACGCCTGGAACACCATGCTGAAGGACGGCGTGCGTCTCGCGTTTGGCACCGACTACAACGTGGAACCGATCAGTCCATTTCGCGGACTGTACGCTTGCGTGACGCGCGAGCGCCCGGAAGGCGGCCCCAGAAACGGCTGGGAGCCGCAAGAGAAAATCTCGCTTGCCGATTGCATCCGCGCCTATACGAGCGGCTCTGCTTACGCGCAATTCGAGGAAGGGAAGAAGGGCGAACTAAAATTAGGCGAATACGCCGACTTCGTTGTCGTATCTGACGACCTCACCAAGATTCCGCCTGCGCAATACACCAAGGTCCGTGTCCTGCGCACCGTCGTTGGCGGCCGCACGGTCTACCAAGCCAACTAAGTATAAGCGCGGCGAGACATGGCGAGGATGGAGTCGAGAGTTTCTTGGCCGATGATGCGCATACTTTAGCTATTTTGTTACTCCCTTCTTAGTACTAGTGGAATTTGGGGAAGGAGAGTCACTCGAACAGTTTTGGCGTAACAGAAAGAAAACCCAGGGGTAGAGTGCACGGAAGGGCCATGCAAAAAAAAAGAAAGGCCCGGGACGCAAGAGGTTTGCCAAAAGCGAATCTCGTCGGAGCCCTGTATTAGTAGTACTGAAACAAGATATGCGGAATTTAGAGTTGGTATAGGCAAGTCTTAGCGACTCTTTGGCGCAAGAAAATATTGACAAACGGATTGCAGCGCACTATATAGGCGCGCATGAAGGCTGCACAGCTCGGTTGCCAAGGGATCAGCTTTCGCTGGAAAGTTAAGCTGAATCTATGAAATTGCGTACGTGAGAACGCTCAAGAATACGCAGGCGCGTAGATTAATTTATCCTAAGGCGCCGCTGAATCTTATATGTTGTTGAGATTCATGGGCTTGCACAAGGACCTTGGCGTTGGCAGCGAACTTGCCTCGGGACAAATCACGGTCAGTGGTCGGTATCGCATCAAGTGTGTTCCTGCAGGGAGAATGCGCTTTGCCCGGTCCGGAGTTGCCCGGATTCCGTCTCGAAGTGTTATCTCCGCCAGGTTTGTTCAAATAGGAGGGAATAGCATGTTCACTAAGCGAGCGGTCTTAGCTTTGTCGTGCTTGTTTGCTCTGGCGTGCATCTGTTCGCCGTCTGCCCTAGGGCAGGCCGCAAACATGGGGAGTGTGGCGGGTACTGTTACCGATCAGAAGGGTGCCGCAGTTCCGAACGCCTCCGTTGAGCTTCTGAATGCCGGGACCAATGAAATTCGCACACAGACCACGAATGATACAGGTTACTACACGTTTGTCAGCGTTCCGCCCGGGTCTTACAAAGTGACGATCAAAAAGGATGGCTTTCGAAGTGCCACCATGGGTCTTGATGTGCAGGTGGGGAAATCACTCACGGCGGACGTGAGACTCGAAATTGGAACCGTGTCACAAACGGTGGAGGTGACGGCTGGCGCGCAGGTGGAGCTCCAGACTCAGGATTCCTCAGTGGGCAATGTCCTCCAGCACAAGATGCTTGAGAATATCCCCAGCCTGGCTAGGGATGCGACAGCCCTATTGCTATTGCAGCCCTTGGCCACTCCGGGTTTCAACTCACCGGGTTCTCCTAGCGGTATGGGTGAAGGGGACAATACCGGCGGGCAGATCGCGGGTTCGAGAAGCGATCAGAACACTTTCTTACTGGATGGCGGCGACGCCACGGACAGCACCGCGGGCAGCGGCCAATACAGCGGCACGAATTTCACGGCCACGCCGCGCGCCGTGGTGCCAACACCGATCGAGAGTCTGGAAGAATTCCGCGTCGTCACCACAAACTCCGCGGCAAGCTTTTCCCGCTCCGCTGGCGGCGAAGTGCAAATGGTCACAAGACGTGGCAGTAACCAGTTCCACGGCGCAGTCTACGAATACCTGCAGAATAATGTCCTGAACGCGAACACCTGGGACCGCAATTCCTCAAATATTAAAAATCCAGCGCTGCGCGACAACCGCTATGGCGGCCGCCTAGGCGGGCCAATCTGGAAGGACAAAACCTTCTTCTTTGTTCATTACGAGGGGCGACGATTCGTGAGCTCGACTGATATTCAGCGCCGAGTGCCTTCTTGCGATATGCGGCTGGGAATTCTGCATTTCGGCGGGCAGGAATACAACCTGAACCCCACTGCAATCAACGATTGTGCAGGCGTTTCGGTTCCTAGCTCCGGATTGGACCCGAGGAACCTGGGCCTGAACCCGACGATCAAAGCCGTTTGGGCACTGGAGCCGGCAGGCAACAAACCGAGCTGCGGTACGGCCGTGCCCTCAGATGGCATAAATACGCTTTGCTTCGATGCCCCTATCGGAATACCCCTGAATGAAGACTTCGGCGTAGTCCGCGTGGATCACAACATCAGTTCCAAATGGCAGCTCACGGGCAGCTATCGCTATGGCAAGACCACTTTCTCAGCGCCGGTTCAAGTGGATATCGGTGGACAACTTTCCGGCGACACGTTCGGCCAGCCAAAGTCGGTGGCGCAACGGCCCCTCGCTCCGCGGTATTTGGTTACCAGTCTGACAGGCCAGCTAACCTCCCATCTCACGAGCCAGACTACCTTTGACTATCTGCGCCACTGGTGGCAGTGGGGTACCTTGCATCCAACAAACATCCCTGCGCCGGAAGGCGGCTACGCACAGACCAACGGCCTGAATGCCTCCCTTAGTATTCTCGGTGAAGGCATTGGCACTGGCATGCAGCCCATCAACGTTGACACGCAAAACGCTCGCAGCCGCACGTGGAACGGCAAGGATTACAACATCAACGAAAACCTGAGCTGGGTCAAGGGCAGCCACCTCGTTCAGTTCGGCGGCCGCTCCGAGTGGCAGCGCTTTTACCATCAGCGAGATGACAAGGTCGTTGGCGGACTAACTTCGCCTGTCTTTACAATCGGCCGACTTTCTTCGGGCAGCCATGTCAGCGGTATACCTTTCCCAACAGGCTTTTCCGGCAGTGCTTCGCGCTGGCGGACTGATTACGCTTCCGTTCTGGGAATAATCGAGCGCTCTCAGGAGCTCTTGACTCGGGCATCGGATTTCTCTCCGAACCCGGCTGGTATTCCCTTACAGCAGCACACCGTCGTTGATAGCGACTCGCTCTATGTGTCCGATAGTTGGCGCATCAAGCCCTCTGTTACGCTGACGTTCGGTCTCAATTGGGGTGTTCAGCTTCCCCCCTATGAGTCGAGTGGCGAGCAGACTATAGTCGTCGACGACAGCACGGGCAAGCCCGTAAATTTCGACAATTATATTGCGACGCGCAAGTCCATGGCTTTGGCCGGTCAACTTTCTAATCCGCAATTGGATTACGTGCCCATCAAGCAGACTGGGCGGAAGTATCCCTATGACCCGGACTGGACGAACTTCTCCCCTCGCGTGGCATTTGCTTGGAATCCATCATTCAGTGGCGGATTTCTAGGCAGTCTGATGGGCAATCGCAAGTCCGTTCTCCGCGGCGGCTTTGCCCGCGTCTATGACCGCATTAACGGCGTGGGCATCGTCATGATCCCAGCGCTGGGCATCGGCTTTGGCAACAACCTGCGCTGTGCCGGTCCGCAAAATACTGGAACAGGCATCGCTTGCTTTGCGACGACAGGTGTCAATTCTAATCCCAGCAACGCCTTCCGAATCGGGACGGACGGAAAACAAATACCACTTCCGTCGTTGGCGAGTATCCCTCCCGGCCAGCCGCTCGTTCCGGGCACTAACAGCCCCTATGAGACTCTAGACTTCCGCATCGATCCGAAACGCAAGGTTGGTTACGCTAACACATTTGATCTGACCTACCAGCGCGACCTGGGTCACAACATGCTGCTGGAAGTCGGTTACGTGGGCAACTACGCTCAGAAGCTTTATCAGGGCTATGCACTGCAGGCCGTCCCTTACATGTACACGCTGGGCGGACAGACTTTCGCCAAAGCGTGGAGCAACGTCGCACAAACGCTTATTGCCAACCTCGCCGCCGTCAACGCAGGAACCTTTAATACGACAACCATCCCGAACCAGCCGTTCCTGGAGGCTTTTGGCGCATCCATTGGCGCGCCATGTGGCAGCTCCTGCACTCAATTCTTCCTGAACGACTTCCCCGACGGGTTGGCAGGCTTCACAACCTTCAATTACACGGACTTCTGGGAAAACTACGGCGGTGCAGGATCCGATTTGGGCCAGGTGTTGGACTCCTACATCATTGGCAGCCACGGCCATTCGAACTACAACGCCGGGTTCGTCAGCATGCGCAAGACGACCTCGGCCGGCCTGACGTTTAACTTCAATTATACGTACTCCCATGCGTTCGATCAGATTGGCCAGAACCAGGAAAGCCTCAACGAGGCTTCTGATGCCTTCAACCTGGACCGCGACTATGGTTCCGCCTCTTTTGACCGACGGCATGCGATCACAACTCTGGTCACCTATGACTTGCCGTTCGGCGGCGGTCGCCGTTACGCCACAGGCAGCGGCGTTGCGAACAAACTCGTCGGCGGGTGGAACGTCTCCGGCGTGTGGAGCTTTGCTACCGGTCTGCCACTGGACGTGATCAATGGCAACAGTTGTCAGGAGTTAGGGCAAGGAGCCGTTTTTGGCAACTGCAGCGCTTATTTCCCAATAGGGACAACAAAGTATCAAAGCGCTTCGGTTCACAATAACAACGGAGCCCTAACGGCCTATTCCAATGCTGATGCCATCAACAACGACCCACTGGGTGGATACTCTTTCTTCGCGCCGCCCGATCCTGCGATCTATGGCCGTACGGGACGGGGTTATTTCCGTGGTCTGAACCGCTGGAACGTGGACTTTGGCGTCTCGAAGACCACCAAGATCACCGAACGCGTAAGCACGCGGTTTGATTGCCAGATGACCAACATATTCAATCACGTCATGTTCAGCGACCCGAATACGGACATCAGCTCGGGGAGTGTCGGCGTCCTAAATACTCAGTATAATCAGCCACGATACATTTAATTCGGCCTGCGCTTCGATTTCTAAACATCACTGCAACGCAGGCATTTATGGGGGCCGGACCAAGAGTCCGGTCCCCGTTTTTTGTTCGG
>Ga0126383_10000565_pt1 | contig 20901 bp, 21 predicted proteins | sample PanSoiMetPlot_35_FD_96882 | JGI IMG/M metagenome (GOLD analysis project Ga0126383, IMG submission 96882) | Tropical forest soil microbial communities from Panama - MetaG Plot_35 | ecosystem: Environmental > Terrestrial > Soil > Tropical forest > Bulk soil | place: Panama | collected 2016-02-17
TCGAACTCTTGCTCCGTTTCGCTCATCCGAGGATCGGGTCGAGGGCCATCAGGATGAACAGCAGCGCGAGGTAGACGAGGGAGAACTTGAACAGGGCCCGAGCACGCACCGGCGTCGTCTCCTGCCGCAGCCTCCAGGCGAGCCGGAGGAACACCGCGCCGAGCAACAGCGCCGATGCGAGGTAGACGACACCCACGGTCTGCCATGCGAACGGGAGCAGCGTAACGGCCACGAGGACGACCGAGTACCACACGATCTGCCGCGCCGTCTCGCGGTCGCCCCGCACGACCGGCAGCATCGGGATCCTCGCCGCCTCGTAGTCGCGCTTGATGAGCAACGCGAGGGCCCAGAAGTGCGGCGGCGTCCAGAAGAAGACGATCAGAAACAGGAAGAGCGCCGGAACGGTCAGGTTGCCGGTCGCCGCGGCCCAGCCGACGAGCGGCGGCACCGCGCCGGCCGCGCCGCCGATGACGATGTTCTGGGGGGTCGAGCGCTTCAGCCAGCGGGTGTAGACCAGCACGTAGAACAGGCCTCCGACGAGCGCGAGCAGGGCCGTCAGCACGTTGACGAGCGAGGCGAGCAGCACGAACGAGAACGCCATCAGCGCGAGGCCGAACTCGAGCGCGCGCGCCGGCGCGACCCGCTCGCCCGCGACCGGCCGCGCTCCCGTCCGCGGCATGAGCCGGTCGATGTCGCGGTCGAGGACGTGGTTCAGCGCGCTGGCGCCGCCACAGGCCAGGGCGAGCCCGACCATGCCGACGACGAACGTCTCCGTCCCCGGCCATCCCTGCGCGCCGACGAACATCCCGGCCGCGCCGGTCAAAAGCAGCAGCGTCATGATCCGCGGCTTGGTCAGGGTCACGTAGTCGCGCACCGAGGCGCGCGGCACCGGCTCGCCCCTGAAGCACCCGACGACCGCGACGAGCGCGGCCGCCAGGGCCAGCCCGGCGAGCGCGAGGTGCGCCGGGCGCGGCATCACGAGCGCGGCCGCGAGAAAGAGGAGCAAGGCGGTGACCGACGGACGGAGCAGCCGCCGGTGCGCCACCCACGCGGCCGCCACCAGCGCGCAGAGCGGCGGCAGCGCCAGCGCGGCGAGCACGCGGTGCGCGGCGTCCAGCTGCAAGGCGCCGCTCAGGACGGCGGCGAGGCAGCCGGCCGCAGCGGCGAGCGCCGTGAGCCGCAGCCAGGGACCAGGTCGCACGTCAGGCACGATTCTCCGAGATCCGGCGCCGCAGGTCCCGCACCGGCCGCGGGCTCGTGACGTAGGGAACCCGGTCGAAGTTGTGCGGCGGCGGCGGCGAGCTCGTGTACCACTCGAGCGTGTTCCCCAGCCACGGGTCGTTCCCCGCGCGCACGCCGGAGCGGGACGTCTTGACGACGTTCACGAAGAAGACCGCAATCCCGAGAGCCATGATCCCTGAGCCAATCGTCGAAACGAGGTTGTACCACTCCCAGAGCCCGCCCTCGTAGTAGGTGTAGACGCGCCGCGGCATCCCGAGCAGCCCGAGCAGGTGCATCGGGAAGAAGGTCAGGTTCATCCCGACGAACATCAGCCAGAAGTTGATCTTCCCGAGCCGCTCGTCGAGCAGGCGGCCGAACATCTTCGGCCACCAGTAGTAGAGGCCCGCGAAGATCCCGAAGATCGAGCCGCCGAAGAGCACGTAGTGCAGGTGGGCGACGATGTAGTACGTGTCCGTCACCTGCCAGTCGAACGGGTAGGCGGCGACGAAGATCCCCGAGAGGCCGCCGATGGTGAAGATCGCGATGAAGCCGAGCGCGAACAGCATCGCCGTGTCGAAGTGGATGTTCCCGCGCCAGGTCGTTGCGAGCCAGTTGAAGATCTTGATGCCCGTCGGCACCGCGACGAGCATCGACGTGATCATGAAGAACGACTGGAGCGAGTCCGAGTACCCGACCGCGAACATGTGGTGGGCCCAGACGAGCATCGAGATGAACGCGATCCCGATCGTCGACAGCGCGACCGCCTTGTAGCCGAAGATCGGCTTGCGGGCGAAGACCGGGATCACCTCGGAGATGATCCCCATCGCGGGCAGGATCATGATGTAAACCTCGGGGTGGCCGAAGAACCAGAAGACGTGCTGCCAGAGGAGCGCGCTGCCGCCCTCGTCGGGCTTGAAGAAGTGCGTGCCGGCCTGGCGGTCGAGCAGCAGCATCGTCAGACCGGCGGAGAGCGCCGGCAGCACCGCGATGAGCAGCACCGAGTAGGTCTCGATCGCCCACACGAAGAGCGGTAAGCGCATCCAGGTCATGCCCGGAGTGCGCATCCGGTGGATCGTGACGAGGAAGTTGATCGCCCCGGCAAGCGACGCCAGGGTGAGGACGTGCAGCGCGAGGATCAGCAGGTCGACGCCGTGTCCGGGCGTGAACGCGTCCTCCGAGAGCGGCGCGTAGATCGTCCAGCCCGTCTTGGCCGCGCCGCCCGTCGCGAACCAGCTCGAGTAGAGCACGATCCCGCCGAGCAGGAAGAGCCAGTACGAGAGCGCGTTCAACCGCGGGAACGCGACGTCGCGCGCGCCGATCATCAGCGGGACGAGGTAGTTGCCGAAGCCGGCCAGGATCGGCACGACGACCAGGAAGACCATCGTGGTCCCGTGGATCGTGAAGAGCTCGTTGTAGGAGCCTCGGCGAATGAAGTGCTCGTTCGGCGTCGCCAGCTGCGCCCGCATGAGGAGCGCGAGGATCCCGCCCACAACGAAGAACGCGAGGCTCGTCGCGATGTACATGATCCCGATCCGCTTGTGGTCGACGGTCGCGAGCCAGCTCGAGTAACGCCCTCGAGAGACGAGCCTCGCGGCCGGAACGCGGGCGGGCTCCGCTCTAGCCGCCACTGCTGCCGCCTCCCGCGTGGAAGCGCTCCTGCAGGTAGTCGAGCGTCGCGCTCAGCTGCGCATCCGTCCAGGTCTTGCCGACGGCCGGCATCCGGTTGCGGCCGTTCCGTAGGAGGAGCGTCATCGCGCCGCGGTCGGCCAGTAGTGGGCTCGTTGGGATCGGCGGCCCGATGTCGCCCTGCCCCGAAAGCCCGTGGCAGGTCGCGCAGACGCCCTGGAAGGTCTCGCGGCCCACTTCCGACAGCGAGTGGACGCGGCGCTGCACCCAGGCGTCGTACTCCGTGGCCGGAAGCACCTTGACGTACGCGATCATCACTGCGTGCTGGAGCCCGCAGAACTCGGCGCACTGGCCGCGGAAGGTTCCGAGCTTCGTCGGCTTCCACGATTCGAGGTTGACGCGGCCCGGGATCGCGTCCATCTTCCCGCCGAGCGCCGGCACCCACCAGCTGTGGGCGACGTCCGCCGAGGTGATGACGAGCTCCGCCTTGCGGTTCTCCGGGAGACGCAGCGTGTTCACCGAGATTGCCCCGTTCGGATAGGTGAAGTTCCAGTAGTACTGGTGCGCCTCGATCCGGATTGTCTGAGGGCCGACGGTCGCGGACGCGTTGCGGATCCCACTGGCCTTCCAGAAGACGACGCCGGCGATCACCGCAAGGATCACGACCGGGGCGACCGTCCAGGCAACCTCGAGGTTCGTGTGGCCGATCACCTGCGGGCCCTCGACCTCGCGGCTCCGTCCCTGGCTGCGGTAGCGGACGATGAACACGACGAGCGCGATCTCGACGATCAGGAAGATCGCGCCTGTGAACCCGACGATCACCCAGTAGATGGACCGGATCCCGCTCGCGTTGGGACTGGCGGGCTGTACGGGCGCGAAGCCGCCGTTGCCCGCGAGCGCCGCTCCCGCGAGCGCGAGGGCCAGCAGCGCGACGCACACGAGAACGGGAACGAAGCGGCGCACAGGCGGGTGGCATTCTAAGGCGCTCGCTTGCGACGCCGACCGAAGAGGCGGTGCCGGCTTGGCCGGCGCCGCCGACTGACGCGCTCGCTTGCGACGCCGACCGAAGAGGCGGTGCCGGCTTGGCCGGCGCCGCCGTCTGACGCACCGTCCCAGGAGAACGAGGCTGAAGGAGCCTTTTGTGACGAGTAGCCTCTGAGGCTCATGGCGCAGCGCACGCGGGTGCAGTTACCGGCCGGGATGGGGGATGACTTCGAGGTGTTCCTCAACGGCGTCCGCCAGCAACCCGAGAAGGACTTTCGTCGGGAGGGCGACGAGCTCGTCTTCGAGCGGCCTCTTGCGCGCGAGGGCCGGCTCGGCTTCTGGCGCTGGCTCTCGCTCTTCCTCGGCGTCGCGGGCACCTACCGGCAGAACGACAGCGTTGACGTCGTCTACCAGGCCGCCGGCCGGCGGCACGTGGCGCACGAGCTGCCGCTGATTCCAGAGGATTAGTGCAGTAAGTCGACCGGCTTGTCGTCGACGAGCACTTGCATGTCGTCGAGCCGGTGGTCGGTCGCCCAGCGCGCGACCGCGTTTAACACGACGTCGAGCTCGTCCTCGGAGCTCTCGTCGATCCGCACCTCCCAGCGCTCGTCCTCGAGCGGGACCAGATCCGTCTTTGCGTAGGGCATCAGGTCGTGGACGAGCTGCGTCGCTGCCGCTGACGACGGGGTCTCGATTCGGACGGAGCGGATGAGGACTCTCCCCTCAGGCGTCGGAGCCTTCAGGGTACCTCAGTTTTCCTGGAGGACCTCGTCGAGGATGCCGAGCCCCTCGTCGAGCTCCTCGCGCGTGATCGTCAAGGGCGGGCAGATCATGATCACGTTCCAGTGGGTCATCAGGTAGAGGCCGCGCTCCATGGCGGCCTTCATGATCCGCGCGACCGGCGCGAAGGCCTCGCCGGATGCGTTGAAGGGCACGAGCGGCTCGCGCGTCGCGCGGTCCCGCACGAGCTCGATGCCCCAGAAGAGCCCCTTGCCGCGGATCTCGCCGATCGCCTCGTGCTTTTCCTGCAAGCGTGCCAGGCCGTCGGCGACGACGTCTCCCATCGCCGCGGAGTTCTCGACGATGCCCTCTTCCCCGAAGGCCTCGATCGACGCAATCGCAGCCGCGCAGGCGAGGACGTGGCCCGAGTAGGTGAGCCCGCCGGCGAAGTACTTGTCCTGCACCCACTCGGCCAGCGGCTCGCGGATCACCATCGCGCCGAGCGGCACGTAGCCGGAGTTGATCCCCTTGGCGACGGTCATGATGTCGGGCACGACGTCCCAGTGCTCGCAGGCGAACCACTTGCCCGAGCGGCCGAAGCCGGCCATCACCTCGTCGAGGATCAGCAGGATTCCGTGGCGGTCGCAGACCTCGCGGATCGCCTGGAGATAGCCGTCGGGCGGGACGATCACGCCGTTCGTCCCGACGATCGTCTCCATGATCACCGCGGCCACGTTCTGCGGGCCCTCGTACTGGAGGATCTCCTCGAGGTGCGGCGCTCCGGTGCAGACCGGGCACGGGTCGGGGTGGCCGGCGGGGCAGCGGTACGTGTACGGATCGAGCGCTCTGACGATCCCCGGAATGCCAGGCTCGGCGGGCCAGCGGCGCGGGTCGCCCGTCGCCGTGATCGCTCCCGCGGTGGCGCCGTGGTACGAGCGGTACCGCGCGACGATCTTGTGCCGGCCGGTGTACCAGCGCGCGAGCTTGATCGCATTCTCGTTGGCCTCCGCCCCGCCGTTCGTGAAGAACGACATCGTCAGGTCGCCCGGGGTCACCTCGGCGATCAGGCGCGCGAGCTCGGACCGAGTCTCGTGAGCCATCGGCGGCCCGATCGTCGTCAGCCTGTCGGCCTGCTCCTTGATCGCGGCGACGACCTTCGGGTGCTGGTACCCGATGTTGACGTTGACGAGCTGCGAAGCGAAGTCGAGGTAGCGCTTGCCGTCGTAGTCCCAGAAGTAGCGCCCCTCGGCGCCTGCGACGGGCAGCGGCGTGATCTGGCTCTGCACCGACCAGGAGTGCAGGACGTGCTGCCGGTCGAGCTCCTGGATCCGCTGCGCGTCTAGGCCCGCTTCGACGGCCATGCGGCGATCCTAGCTGTCGCCGAGGTAAAGCACGGCGTAGGCCGGAAGCCAGTGCTCGAGCATGTTACCGCCCACGGCCTGGTCGAGGCGGCCGTCGCATGGCGCTCGGCCGCGTCGAGCATCACCGCCGCGCGCGGGTCACCCTCCGGGAGAGCGGCCGCGAGGCGCGGAAGCACCAGGCCCGGCTCAGGTTGAGCCCGTGCAGGTGCGCGATGTGCCCGTCGCTCGGGTCGCTGACCTCGACCAGCACGAACAGCGTCGCCGGCTCGCGGTTTGCGATTCTCGGCAGGAAGCGGTCGAACCATGCGGGAAAGTCGTCGAGCAGGGACGCCATCAAATCGGCCTCTGCCAGCGCGGGCGAAAGGAAGTCGAAGGCGGACGGCTCCAACTCCGCGGGATAGTCGGCGTCGTCGAGGTACCAGCGTGTCGCGGCCTCGTGCACGGCCTCGAGCAGGCTCGGCTCCTCCTCCACGAACGGAGACGCGATCACCAGCGCAAAGGCCGGGTTCGCGTGGATGCCGTACCGCACCGGATAGCTCAGCTTCGGCAGCCAGTCGACGAAGCCTGCGACGATGACGTCGACGAGCGGCTCCATGCCCGCCGCCCACCGCGAGGCGTCCGGGTCGTCGAACGCGGAGAGTTCCCACGCAAGCCGGAGAGCCCAGCCCCAGCCGTAGGGCCGCTCGTTGTACCGGCGGTGGGGGTCGGCGAAGAAGCGTGCCTCTGCACCGAGCGCCTCCGCGCCGAGGTGCCGGTCCAGCGCTGCTCTGGTCTCGGCCTGCGGAATGCGGTCGGGGACGAGTCGCAGCAGCCGCACGAGAACCCAGTGCATCTCGACGCACGAATGCCAGTCGAGGCTTCCGTAGAACGCCGGGTGAAGATCGCGGGGCCGGCGAAGCGGCGCGGCCTCCTTCTGAAACACGCCCTCGCTGTGCGGGAACTCCCGCTCGATGTTCGTAAGCGCGACGCGCGCGTAGGCCTCGGCACGCTCGGCGAGGGCTTCGGAAACGGGGCCGAACCTACCGCGTCTTGCAGCGACTGCGAGTGACGCTCAGGATTTGCGCGTGACCATTGTGGCGACCGAACGGCTTCTCGAGCGCGACGAGTACGTCGAAGCCCTCCTCGCGGCCGCCGCCGGCCTGACGGCGGGCGGAGGACGACTCGCGCTCGTCGGCGCCGAGGCCGGCGGCGGCAAGACCGCGCTCGTCCAGGCCGTCATCGCCCGCCTGCCGGACGGCGTGCGCGTGCTGCAAGGCGCGTGCGATCCCCTCTTTGCCCCCAGGCCCCTCGGGCCGTTCGCGGATGTCGCTGCGGCCTGCGGCGGTGAGCTGCGACGCTTCGTCGAGCGCGGGGCGCGACCGCATGAGGTGATCGGCGAGCTGCTCGACCAGCTTCGCGGCGCGCCGACGGTGCTCGTGCTCGAGGACCTGCACTGGGCGGACGAGTCGACGCTCGACCTCCTCAGGCTCCTCGGCCGCCGGGTCGAGGGGCTCGAGGCGGTCGTGATCGGCACGTATCGGGACGACGAGCTGGGTGCCGTGCACCCGTTCCGGATCGTGCTGGGCGATCTCGAGTCGACGACCGCCGTGCTGCGCTTGCGCCTGCCGGCGCTCAGCCCCGAAGCCGTTCGCCAGCTCGCGTCCCCGCACGGCGTCGACGCTGCCGACCTCTATGCGAAGACCGCCGGCAATCCGTTCTTTGTGACCGAGGTGCTGGCCGGCGGGGCCGATGCGGTTCCGGCGACCGTGCGCGACGCCGTGCTCGCGAGAGAGGCCCGTCTGGCGCCGAGCGCCCGCGGGTTGCTGGACGTCGTCGCCGTCGCCTCGCCGCAGGCCGAGCTCTGGCTCCTCGAGCGGGTTGCGGGCGACCTCCTCGACGAGCTGGAGACCTGCCTCGCCTCGGGGATGCTCGCCGCGACCGACGAGGCCGTTGCGTTCCGCCACGAGCTCGCGCGGCTCGCCGTCGAGGAGTCGCTGCCGCCGAACCGCCGGGTCGAGCTCCACCGGCAGGTTCTCTCGGCGCTCGAGGCTCATGCGACGGGGGTGTCGGGGATCGACTACGCCCGGGCGGCGTACCACGCGGAGGCCGCGGGCGACGCCGAGGCGGTCCTGCGGTATGCGGCCGCGGCGGGCGACTACGCGGGTGAGCTCGGCGCCTCCCGCGAGGCCGCCGCCCAGTACGCGCGGGCGCTGCGGTTTGCCGACCACCTGGACGTGCGGGCGCGTGCGGAACTGCTCGAGCGCAGCGCGTACGCGAGCTATCTGGCGGGCGAGCTCGAGGAGGCGCTCAAGACGCAGCAGCGGGCGCTCGAGTGCCATCGCGAGCTCGGGGACCGGCTCCGGGCCGGCGACTCCCTGCGCTCGTTTTCGCGCCTCCTGCGCTACGTCGGCCGGACGGATGAGGCGATGGTGATCGGCCGGGAAGCGGTCGCGGAGCTCGAGCCCTCGGGCGCCGGTCGGGAGCTCGGGCTTGCCTACTGCAACCTCTCGCATCTCTACATGCATCGTGAGGACGAGGCCGGCACGGCGAAGTGGGGCGAGCGGGCGCTCGAGCTCGCCGAGCGGCTCGGCGACCAGGAGATCGCGGTCTACGCGCTCCTCAACCTGGGGAACGTCGACCAGATCAAGGGGCGCGGCGTCGAGAAGCTCGAGCGGAGCCTCGAGCTCGCGCTGGACGCCGGTCTGGAGGAGCACGCAGGAAGGGCGTTCGTGTCGCTCACCTGGTGGTGGGCCCGGGGTCGTTCGTTCGCACCTGCCGACGAGTACTTCGAGCAAGGGCTCGAGTACTGCACCGAGCGAGGGCTCGATCTCTGGCGGCACTTCCTCCTGGCGTATCGGGCGCTCTCTTGCCTCGATCGCGGTCGGTGGGACGAGGCCGTCGAGGCCGCGTCGCCGGTCCTCCTGGATCCGCGGACCTCGCCGGTCCCGCGGATCACCGCCCTCGCGGTGCTGGGCCTCGTGCGCGCGCGACGCGGGGATCCCGAAGCCTGGCCGCCGCTCGACGAGGCCTGGGCCGCCGCCGAGCCGACCGCGGAGCTGCAGCGGATCGAGCCGGTCGCCGCCGCCCGCGCGGAGGCGCTCTGGCTGCAGGGGCGCGGCGACGAGGTTCCCGAGGCCACGAAGTTGGCGCTCGAGCTCGCTCTGGAGCGCGAGGCGTGGTGGATCGTCGGCGAGCTCGCGTGCTGGCGCCGCCGCACCGGAGTCGAGGAGGAGGTTCCCGCACTGTCCGAGCCGTGGGCCGCGGAGCTCTCCGGCGATCCTCTGCGCGCCGCTGGGCTCTGGGCCGCCCTCGACGCGCCCTACGAGGCAGCGCTCGCGCGTGCTGGCGCGGACGACGAGGAAGCGCCCGCGACCGCGCTCGAGGAGCTCCGTAGGCTCGGTGCCCGGCCGGCGGCCGCGATCGTCGCGCGCCGCCTCAGGAAGCGCGGCTTCCGCAGCCTGCCACGCGGCCCGAGGCCGGCGACGAAGGCGAACCCCGCCGGCCTGACTGCCCGCCAGCTGGAGGTGCTGGGCCTCGTCGCCGAGGGCCTGCCCAACGCCGAGATCGCCGATCGCCTCGTCCTCTCGCGGCGCACCGTGGATCACCATGTCTCGGCCATCCTGCGGAAGCTCGGCGCGCGCACCCGGGGCGAGGCGGTCGCGACGTGGCAGAAGATCGGTAGCCCGTCCAGCCGAAAGTAGGCATTTCTGCCGATTTCGCGGGCGCGTCGCGTCCCTAGCGTCGACCGTGTCGTGAACACGGTCGCAAGAGGAGCCGGATGAACACCTACGTGATCCTGCGTCGGCGCGGCTGGCGGACGATCGACGCTCTGCGTGAGTCGGCTAAGCGCGCAGAGTCGGCGGTCGAACGTGCGCCGGACGAGGTCCGGTGGATCCGCAGCTACCTCCTTGCGGAGCCGGACGGTTGCGTCGGCACCGTCTGCGTCTACGAGGCTTCGAGCCCCGAAGCGATTCGCGCCCATGCCAGGCGCGCGGGGCTGCCCGTGGACGAGATCGTCGCGGTGACCGAGACGCTCGTCCTCGAGCCGGACCCGGTCGGCGCAGCGGCCTGAACGAGAGGAGAGGCATGAGAAGGATCTCCAGAAGGCGACTCGCGCTGGCCACCCTGGCCGCCGCGGTCGCAGCAGGCTGCGTCCAGGTCGTGGGCGGCCTCGCGTCGGGAGGAGGTCAGTCACAGTTCGCCGGTGCGCGGAATGCGACCGCGCGGTTCCACAACCTCCCAGCCGCCGAGGCCGCCGGGTTCGCGATCTTCCCGGACGCGCAGGGGATCGCCTGCATCGACAACCGGGGGACGGGCGGGATGGGCGTCCATTACGCCAATGGCTCGCTGATCTTCAACCCGGACGGGTCGCCGAACACGGACCTCGATCCCGCGCACCCGGAGGCGCTCGTCTACGCGCCGAACGCGGGCGGCCAGCTGCGGCTGGCGGCGTTGGAGTACATCGTCTTCCAGGGCGCCTGGGACGCGACGCACTCGCAGCCGCCGGAGCTGTTCGGCCAGACGTTCAACCTGACGCCGGCCGGCAATCGCTTCGGGATTCCGGCGTTCTACTCGCTCCACGCCTGGGTCTGGGAGCCGAACTCCGACGGGATGCTCCAGCCCTGGAACCCACGCGTGCACTGCTGACCTAGGAAGGAAGGGGCGGAATGCGGCACCGCCCCTTCCCGTTCCAAGCGACCGCGGCGGCAAAAGCCGCCGCGGTCTTTCGGCGGCGTCGCAAGCGACGCCCTGGCCGCGCTAGGCTGGCGGCATGACCGAAGTCGCCGACCAGTTCACCGAGGAGCGGTCAGGCGAGGTCACGCGGATCTCCCACTGGATCGACGGGCAGCGGGTCGAGGGGGAGTCCGGGCGGAGCGGGCCCGTCTACAACCCTGCGCTCGGCGTCCAGACCGGCGAGGTCGATTTCGCCTCCGTCGAGGAGATCGACCGCGCCGTCCGATCGGCTCGGCGCGCCTTCGAGTCGTGGCGCACGATCTCGCTGTCGCGCCGCACCGAGCTCTTCTTCCGGATTCGCAGGCTCGTCGACGAGCACCGCGAGGACATCGCCAAGATCCTCACGGCCGAGCACGGCAAGGTGCTCTCCGACGCGAAGGGCGAGGTTGCGCGTGGGCTCGAGGTGATCGAGTACTGCTGCGGGATCCCGGAGCTGCTGAAAGGCGACTTCTCCGAGCAGGCCTCGACCGGGATCGACGTCTACTCCATCCGCCAGCCGCTTGGCGTCGCCGCCGGGATCACGCCGTTCAACTTTCCCGCGATGGTGCCCATGTGGATGTGGGCGCCGGCGATCGCGTGTGGGAACTGCTTCATCCTCAAGCCTTCGGAGAAGGATCCGTCGGCGTCGATGTACGTGGCCGAGCTGCTGAAGGAGGCCGGGCTGCCCGACGGCGTCTTCAACGTCGTCCACGGCGACAAGATCGCGGTCGACGCGATCCTCGAGCATCGGGACATCGCCGCAGTGAGCTTCGTCGGCTCGACGCCGATCGCGCGCTACGTCTACGAGACGGGCACCGCGAGCGGCAAACGCGTCCAGGCGCTGGGCGGGGCGAAAAACCACATGATCGTGCTGCCCGACGCGGACATCGACATGGCCGCCGATGCGGCGGTCAGCGCCGGCTACGGATCGGCCGGCGAGCGCTGCATGGCGGTGTCGCTGCTCGTCGCGGTCGGCCACGCGGCCGACGATCTCGTCGGGGCGATCCAGGAGCGGCTCCCCAAGGTAAAGGTCGGCGACGGGATGGATCCCGACTCCGAGATGGGCCCGCTCGTCACGCGCGAGCACCGCGACAAGGTCGCCGCGTACATCGACCGCGGCCGCGACGAGGGCGCGACGGTCGTGGCCGACGGCCGCGAGACCACCCCCGACGGCGGCGGGTTCTGGCTCGGCGTCTCGCTGCTCGACAACGTCAAGCCGGAGATGGACGTCTACAAGGACGAGATCTTCGGGCCGGTGCTCGGGATCACGCGCGTGGACACCTACGACGAGGCCGTGGAGCTCGTGAACGAGAACCCGTACGGCAACGGCGTCGCGATCTTCACGCGCGACGGCGGGGTGGCGAGACGGTTCCAGTTCGACGTCAAGGCCGGGATGGTCGGCGTGAACGTGCCGATCCCGGTGCCGGTCGCCTACTACTCGTTCGGCGGCTGGAAGAACTCGCTCTTCGGCGACCTGCACATCTACGGGCCCGAGGGGATCCAGTTCTACACGCGCGGGAAGGTGGTCACCTCCCGCTGGCCGGATCCCGCCACGAGCAAGGTCGACCTGGGCTTCCCGCAGACTCGGTAAGGCATCGCTTGACGATGCCGACATGTAGGGCGTCCGGGCTGTTTTCGGACGTCCGTCTCAAGGCCGGTTGCGACGCGTGAGCGACGTGATCGGGATCGCGCTGTTCGACGGGGCCGAGGAGCTCGACTGGGCCGGGCCGTGGGAGGTGCTCGCCGCCTGGGCGCAGCAGTTTCCGGAGGACGGCGTTCAGGTGTTCACGCTGGCCCGAGAGGAACGGCCGATCACGTGCGCGAAGGGGCTGCGCGTGCTCCCGGACGAGACGTGGGAGACCTCTCCGGCGATGGACGTCCTCGTCTACCCGGGTGGTCGAGGCACGCGCACGGAGCTCGCCGACGAGGCGGTGCTCGACTGGATGCGTGGCATCGCCGGAAACGGCTCGGTGCTCGCCAGCGTCTGCACCGGGTCGCTCGTCCTCGCGGCGGCAGGCCTCCTCGACGGCCGGCCCGCGACGACGCACTGGGGCTCGCTCGAGCTGCTCCCGACCCTGGGCCGCGACATCGAGGTGCGGCCGGACGATCGCTTCGTGGACACGGGCAACGTGATCACCGCGGCCGGAGTCTCGGCCGGGATCGACATGGCTCTGCACCTCGTCGCGCGCCTGCACTCGCCCGAGCGGGCCCGCGAGGTGCGCCGCTACATCCAGTACGACCCCGAGCCGCCTGTCTAGACCGCCATCCGTTCCGGCTTCAGCTCCTTGCCGAAGCGGGCGCGGCCGACGTACTGCCCGATCCCGGGCTGCGCGACGAGCTCGCCGTTCTCGACCAGCACGTGGCCGCGGAGGAGGACGGTGTCCGGGGAGCCGGTCACCTCGGTGCCCTCGTAGAGGTTGTAGTCGGTCTTCGAGCGCTGGTTCGCCGCGGTGATCGTTACCTGCTTCTCGGGGTCGAAGACCACGATGTCCGCATCCGAGCCGACGGCGATCGTGCCCTTGCGCGGGTAGAGGCCGAAGAGCTTCGCCGGGTTTGTCGCGAGCAGCTCGACCATCCGGTTCAGCGTGATCCGGCCCTCGCGGACGCCGAACTGGTGGATCATCTGGAGCCGGTTCTCCAGGCCTGGCCCGCCGTTCGGGATCTTCGAGAAGTCGTCCTTGCCGAGTGACTTCTGCGTGTCCCAGCGGAAGGCGCAGTGGTCGGTCGAAATCGCGGAGAGGATGTCCGCGCGGACGGCGTTCCAGAGGATCGCCTGGTTCGCCTTGTCGCGCGGCGGCGGCGTGTAGACGTACTTCGCGCCTTCGAAGTTCGGCCGCTCGAGGAAGGTGTAGTCGACGAAGAGGTACTGGGTGCAGGTCTCGCCCCAGACGGCCCAGCCCTTCTCGCGCGCGAGCGCGATCGGCTCGACCGACTCCTGGCAGGAGACGTGGACGACGTAGAGCGGCGCGCCGGCGACGCGGGCGAGCTGGATCGCGCGGTTGGTCGCCTCGCCCTCGGTCTCGGGCGGGCGGGTGAGCGCGTGGTACTTCGGCTCCGTGTTGCCGGCCGCGAGCGCCTCCTTGACGAGCACGTCGATCGCGTCGCCGTTCTCGGCGTGAACCATCACGAGCGCGCCGGTCTGCGCCGCGACCTCCATCGTCTTGAAGAGGGTCTCGTCGTCGACCATCAGCGCGCCCTTGTAGGCCATGAAGAGCTTGTAGGAGGTGATGCCCTCGTCCGGGAGCGCTGCGAGGTCCTCGAGCGTGCCGCCGTCGTGGAGATCCGTGACCGCCATGTGGTAGCCCATGTCGATCACCTGCTTGCCGTTGGCCTTCGCGCGCCACTCGGCGATGGCCTCCGCGAAGGTGGAGCCCTGCGGCTGGATGATGAAGTCCACGTGGGTGGTCGTCCCGCCGAACGCTGCCGCGGTCTGGCCGGACTCGACGTCGTCGATCGTCGTCGTGCCGCCGAAGGGCATGTCCAGGTGCGTGTGCGGGTCGACCATCCCCGGGAGGACGTACTTGCCCGTCGCGTCGATGGTCTTGTCGGCCGGCTGGTCGACCGACTCGCCGATCAGCGTCACGGTCTCGTCGTCGATGTAGATGTCGGCGACGTAGTCGTCGGCGGCGGTGACGATGCGACCGCCCTTGATCAGTACGGACATGGGCTCCTCCTTCGCTCTCTGCGAGTTTAGGGTCCTCGGTATGGCGGTGTCACCGAGCCGCACGGTTGCCGAGCTGAACGAGCTCCGCGAGCTGACTGGGGACGCCGACGGGGCCCAGCGGGTCGCCTGGACGGAGACGTGGGAGCGGGCCCGCGAGTGGCTGCGCGGCAAGGTCGCGGATACCGGGGCGCGCGAGGAGATCGACGAGGCCGGAAACCAGTGGTTCACGATCGGCGAGGGGCCGGCGCTGCTGATCGGCGGCCACATCGACTCCGTGCCGAACGGCGGCTGGCTCGACGGTGCCTTGAACGTGGTCGCCGGGGTCGAGGTGCTGCGGCGGATTGCGGCGGACGAGGCTTCGCCCTGTGCGGTTCGGCTCGTCAACTGGGCGGACGAGGAAGGCGCTCGCTTCGGGAGGTCGCTGTTCGGGTCGTCTGCGGCGGCCGGATCGATGGCGGACCAGGACGAGCTGCGCGCACGGCGGGATGCGGTGGGCGTCCCGTTGCCCGAGGCCGTCGGCGCGTACGGCGTCGATCTTGACCGCGCGCTCGAGGCCCGCCGGCAGCTCGAGGGAGCGGCAGCCTACCTGGAGCTGCATATCGAGCAGGGCCCGGTGTTGGAGTCCCTGGAGCTGCCGTTGGGCGTGGTGCTCGGGACGTTCGGGGTCGAGCGGCACCAGGTGACGTTCCGCGGCCAGGCGGCGCATGCAGGGTCGACGCCGATGGACAAGCGGCGCGACGCGTTGGCGGGTGCGGCGAAGCTGGAACTGGAGATCCGCGAGATCGCGCGGCGGGTCGGCGACGGCGCGGTGTGCACGATGGGCGGGGTCGTCACGCGGCCGGGGATCGTGACGTCGGTGGTCGAGACCGCCGAGTGCCTGCTGGACCAGCGTCACCTGGACGCCGTGAGGCTTGCGGAGATGCTCAGCAACGCAGAGGCTGCGTCGCGGCGGTTCGCCGACGAGGAAGGTCTCGAGGTCGAGTGGCAGCGGATCTGGAGCATCGAGCCGATCCTGTTCGATCCGGAGCTGATCGAGCTCGCGGACGACGCGGTCCAGGAGGTTGCGGGACGCTCGCACAGGCTTCCTTCCGGGCCGCTGCACGACGCGGCCGAGGTGGCTCGGGCCGGAGTGCCGACGGTGATGCTCTTCGTCCAGAGCCTGCGGGGGTTGTCCCACACGAAGCTCGAGGACACGCACGAGGAGCACCTCGAGCTGTCCGTCCAGGCCCTGGATCGGCTGGCCGACAAGGCGATCGCGCGGATCGCCGCCGGCTAGGCAGAGGCCTACGGCGGAGGCGGGCCCGCCTTCCCGAGCTCGAGCTTTGCGGACGCGACGGTTGGGCCCGCGGCTGGAGTGTGGTACTTGCGGTAGCTCTTAGTAGAAGCGAACGAGCGCCACGCCTGCCCCGAGCAGGACGATTCCGGCGATCCGCCCGGTGCTCAAGCTGTGCTCCTTGTAGAGCACGCCGTAGTGGTCCAGCACCACGGAGCAGACGATCTGTCCGAAGATCACCGCGGCGAAGAGGTTGAGCGCGCCAAGACGCGGCGCCGCTGCGACCGCGCTCGCGACGTAACCTGCGCCAACCGCGCCGCCGAGCCAAGCCCACCACGGCACGTTCCCGAGCCGGCCGGTGGAGATCACTCCGCGCGTTGCGATCAGCGAGAGGAGCACGAGCACGATCGTGCCGACGGCGAATGAGATCGCCGAGGCTCTGATTGGCCCGCCGACGAACGTCGCCAGCCGCGCGTTGATTCCCGCCTGGAACGGCAGCGCGGCGCCCGCGGCGATTGCGAGGAGCAGGAAGGCGATGGCCATTTCCGGGCCGATTTCGGGGCGGTATGCTCAATCCCCTGCCACCGACCGGGGAGGCGAACATGCTCAGCTTCGGAGTGACCGTCCTACCGGACCCGCCGTACACGCGGCTCGTCGAGGTGCTCCAGCAAGGCGAAGGCCTCGGCTTCGAGTACGGCTGGACCTATGACTCCCACATCCTCTGGCAGGAGAGCTACGCGCTGCTTGCGATCGCCGGCACGCAGACGCAGAGCATCAAGCTCGGTCACTGCGTCACGAATCCCGGCATCCGCGACCCGACGATCACCGCAAGCTGGTACGCGACGATGCAGGACATCACCAACGGCCGGATGGTCATGGGCATCGGCCGCGGCGACTCGTCGCGCCGGGTCGTGGGGCTCAAGCCGGTGCGAGTCGACGAGTTCGAGCGGCGCCTCCAGATGATCAAGGACCTCATGAACGGGCGCGCGGTCGAGTGGAACGGCAAGGAGCTCGAGCTCAAGTGGGTGCGCAAGGACCTGCCCGAGATCCCGATGCACGTCGCCGGCTACGGGCCGCGGGCCCTCGGCGTTGCCGGTCGGGTCGGGGACGGCGTGATCATCCAGCTCGCAGACCCGCAGATCATCCAGTGGATCATGGAGACGGCACGCAAGACCGCGGAAGAGGCCGGCCGCGACCCTGACGCGCTGCAGTGCATCGTCTGCGCGCCGAGCCACGTCTCCGACGACATCGCCGAGGCCCGCGAGCAGGTGCGCTGGTTCCCGGCCATGGTGTCGAACCACGTCATGGACCTGATCGAGCGCTACGGCGAGAACTCCGACGAGATCCCTGCCGCGCTCACCGAGTTCGTCAAGGCGCGGAAGTTCTACGACTACAAGGACCACAGCCGCGTCGGCGCCAAGCACGGGGAGTTCGTGACCGACGAGATCTGCGACCGCTTCTGCGTGCTCGGGACCTCCGCGCAGGTCACCGAGAAGCTGCGCGAGCTCGAGTCGATCGGCGTCGACCAGTTCGACGTCTACCTGATGACGAAGGGCGCGGACGAGACCCTCTCCGCCTACGGCAGCGACATCATCCGGCAGTTCACCGGGGTCGCCGCGTGAGGCGATTCGCCGCTGCGGCGCTCGCGCTCCTCGTCGTCGCGCTTGCCGCCGCGTGTGGCTCGGTCAAGAAGACCACGTCCACGAGCGGCGCCGCGAGCTTCAGCTGCGCGAAGAGCGACCTCAATCTCGTGAGCTCCGGCAAGCTCACCGTCGGCACCGACAACCCCGCGTATCCGCCCTGGTTCGGCGGCACCCCCCACTCGCCCTGGAAGGTGAGCGACCCGCGCAGCGGCAAGGGCTTCGAGAGCGCGGTCGCCTATGCGGTCGCGAAGAAACTCGGCTTCACCAACGACGAGGTGACATGGACTCACGTGCCGTTCAACACCTCGTACGCGCCGGGCTCGAAGTCGTTCGACTTCGACATCAACGAGATCTCGTACACGCCGGCTCGCGCGAAGCAGGTCGCCTTCAGCGACTCGTACTACGACGTCAACCAGGCTGTCGTCGTCAACAAGGGCACCTCGATCGCGAAGGTGACCACCGTCGCGGGTCTGAAGCCGTACGAGCTCGGCGCGCAGCTCGGCACCACGAGCTACGACTACATCCAGAAGACCATCAAGCCCTCCAAGAAGCCGTCGGTCTTCCCGTCGAACGCGGGCGCGGTGCAGGCCCTGAAGAACAAGCAGATCGACGGGCTCGTCGTCGACCTCCCGACCGCGTTCTACGTGACCGCCGTCCAGGTGCCGAACTCCCTGATTCTCGGTCAGTTCCCGACGCAGCCGGGCGGCGAGCACTTCGGGCTGGTGTTCGCGAAGGGCAACTCGCTGGTGCGGTGCGTGAACCAGGCGCTGGCGAAGCTCCGCAGTGACGGGACGCTGAAGCAGCTTCAGCAGCAGTGGCTAGCGAAGGCGACCGGCGCGCCGATCCTGAAGTAGAGCGCCGATCCCGCCTCCTCGGCGGGCTGCGCCTCGAAGGCGAGGGGGCCCGGGGAGTCGCGATCGCCCTGCTCAGCACGGCGGTCTTCATCGCGGTCGTCATCGTCGCGGTGACGCAGTCCGCGGGATGGCCGGAGGTCAGGCGCACGTTCTTCGACTGGCACGACATCTCGTCGTCGTTCCCGGACATCGCGCGCGCCTTCGTGCTCAACGTGAAGATCTTTCTCGTCTGCGAGGTCTTCATCCTGATCCTCGCGCTGATCGTCGCAGTGGTTCGCAGCCTCCCCGGCCCGGTGTTCTTCCCGCTGCGTGCGCTGGCGACGATCTACGTCGACCTGGCGCGCGGCGTGCCGACCATCCTCGTGATCGCGCTGCTCGGCTTCGGCGCGCCGGCCCTGCAGCTGACCGGCGTTCCCCGATCGCGCGTCTTCTGGGCGGGGGTTGGGCTGATCCTCGTGTACGGCGGCTACGTCGCGGAGGTCTACCGCGCGGGGATCGACTCGGTGCACCCGAGCCAGGAGGCGGCCGCCCGCTCGCTCGGCCTGACACGCTTCCAGGCGCTGCGCAGCGTGATCCTGCCGCAGGCGATCCGCAGGGTGATCCCCCCGCTGCTCAACGACTTCATCGGGCTGCAGAAGGACACCGCGCTCGTCGGGACGCTCGGCGTCGTCGAGGCCTTCAACCAGTCACAGATCGACACGAATGCGACCTTCACCTACGGCTCGTACCTGGCTGCGGCCTTCCTGTTCGTCGCCCTGACGATCCCGCTTGCGCGCTTCACCGACTGGCTGATCGCTCGCGACCGAAGAAAGCGCCAGGCCGCCGGCGGCTTCGCGTGAGCTCGCTTCGTCTGCACAGCATCCACAAATCGTTCGGCGACCACGAGGTGCTGCGCGGGATCGACCTCGAGCTCGAAGACCACGAGGTCGTCTGCCTGATCGGTGCCTCGGGCTCGGGCAAGTCGACGCTCCTTCGGTGCGTGAACCTGCTCGAGCCGCTCGACTCAGGCCGCATCTTCCTCGGCGACGAGGAGATCACGCGCCGCGGCGTCGACGTGAACGCGGTGCGACGCAGGATCGGGATCGTCTTCCAGGCCTACAACCTCTTCCCGCACATGACCGTCCTGCGGAACGTGACGCTCGCGCCGCGCAACGTGCTCAAGCTCTCGCGGCAGGAGGCTGAGTCACGCGCGCTCGACCTCCTGGCGCGCTTCGGCCTCGAAAGCCGGCGCGACGAGTACCCCGACCGGCTCTCCGGAGGGCAGCAGCAGCGCGTCGCGATCGTGCGCGCGCTGGCGATGCGGCCCCAGCTGATGCTTCTCGACGAGGTGACGAGCGCGCTCGACCCGGAGCTCGTCGCCGAAGTGCTCGAGGTGATCCGCGAGCTCGCCGCGGGCGGCATGACGATGCTGATCGCGACGCACGAGATGAGCTTCGCCCGGGACATTGCGAACCGCGTCTGCTTCCTCGACGACGGCCGGATCCTCGAGCAAGGGCCGCCGAACGAGATCCTCCAGCACCCCCGACAGCCGAGAACACGTCAGTTCCTCGAACGAATCATCGAAGCCGGCCGACTGTGACACTTCCGTGACGGTGTCTGACACCGTCGCGAGAGGCATACTGCGGCCGTGAGCGACCTCGCTGTCCTCGAAGTTGTTCCCACCGAGATGGAGGCCGAGATCGTCTGCTCGTTCCTCGAGAGCGAGGGAATCCCGGCCATGCAACGGCAGACCACGATGGGCGGCGGCGCTGCCGACGGGATGCCCATCGGCGGTGCGCGGGAGATCCTCGTCCGCGCCGACCAGCTCGAGCGCGCCCGCGAAGCGCTCGAGCAACAGGAACGCGACAGCCGTTAGGACACGCCGTCGAGCAGCGCCCAGTTCCCGGCGAGCGCCGATTCGGCGAGCCCGACTAGGCGCGCGTCGTCCGAGCCCTCGAGCCGCGACCGGGCCTCCGCCGCGTGCTCGTGGTCGAGCTCAGAGTGCACCTCGAAATACGCCGTCCCCGGCGATCCCCTCGAGAACCCGTAGTGATCGACGAGCCCGCGCAGCTTCGTCGCGGAGATCGCCGGCTGGCCAAACTCGATCGCGTAGAGGATCGCAGCGGCTCCGAGCTCGTCGTTCGCAGCGGCCCACGCCGAGGCGCAGCAGCGTGTCTCCGGCAGCGGCTCGTCTCCGGCCCCGCCACCCAGAGCCGAGGCGAAGTCGTCCCAAAGAGCGATGTGCGAAGCCTCCTCCTCTGCGTGCAACCCGGCCGTCCGCGCCGTGCGGGCCAGCCCCACCACGGCGTGCCGGTACTCACCGGCGTACCGCGCCAGCTCCTCCTGCGTCAGCTCGCCGCGCTCCCAGCGCACGTAGAAGGGATGCTCGAGCACGTTCCACCGCTCCCGGGCGGCGTCGATCGCAGCAATCACGTTCATCTGGGCTCCTCTCCGTCCGCGCGACCCCGTGCCGCGATCCTACAACGAGCGAGAGACGTGGTAGAAGAAACGGATGAGGCTGAGACGGCGCAACGGCCGCCCGCAGGTGACGCGGATCCTCGTCGCGACCGACCGGTCGGAGACCGCCGAGCGCGCGGTCGGGTTCGCGACGGAGATGGCGGCACGCTACGAGGCCGAGCTGCTGCTGCTCCGCGTCCTATTGAGCGACGAGGGCGTCGTCGCCGAGGCCGCCCGGGATCTTGCCGAACGGGCGCGTGAGCTGGCCGGCGAGCGCGGACGCTCCTCGGTCGTCGTCGCCGACGATCCCGCCGACGCGATCGTCGAAGCCGCGCGCCGAGAGGAAGCGGACGTGGTCGTCGTCGGAAGCGTCGGCATGGCAGGGCGGAAGGAGTTCCTGCTTCGCAACGTGCCGAACCGCGTCTCA
>Ga0126383_10000567_pt1 | contig 20899 bp, 15 predicted proteins | sample PanSoiMetPlot_35_FD_96882 | JGI IMG/M metagenome (GOLD analysis project Ga0126383, IMG submission 96882) | Tropical forest soil microbial communities from Panama - MetaG Plot_35 | ecosystem: Environmental > Terrestrial > Soil > Tropical forest > Bulk soil | place: Panama | collected 2016-02-17
GATGATCTCGGTCTCCACGAACGGCTCCCGGTTGTCCAGCCCGCGGATCCTGACCCTGCTGAGCGAGCGGCGCCCGTACCGGGTCACCATGTCGGTGTACGGGGCGACCGCGCCGGTGTACGAAGCAATGACCGGCCGCCGAGGCTCGTTCGGGGCGTTCGCCCGGGGACTGGCGGCCGCGCGGGAAGCGGGCCTGAACTTGCAGCTGAACGTGATCGTGGTCAAAGACAACGCTCACGAGGTCGACGCGATGACCGCGATTGCCGAGCGCCTCGGCGTGCCGCACACCGTCTACACCAACATCTCCCCGACGATCTACGGCGGGCCCGAATCGCTGCCGTCGCAATCGGCGTTGCACCTGCGCCAGCGGAAAGTGTTCACCGGGTGCAACGCCGGGCATGCGTTCTTCCACGCCGATCCGCATGGGCGGGTCTCGATTTGCAAGGTCGGCCGCGACGAGCAGATCAGCCTGGTCGATGAGGGCGCCTCTGGGCTGGCCCGGCTGGGCGCGATCGCCGATTCCCTGCTGCTGCGTACCGGCGGGTGCGCTGGGTGCCAGCTGTCCGGTGCCTGCACGGTGTGCCGGCCGCTGGCCAAGCGCTATCAGCAAGCCCGGGCGCCGCTGCATACCTATTGCCAGCACGGCCAGCAAGGAAGGAGGTGAGCGATGCCACCGGTCCCTGTGGAAATCCAGCTCCGCGCACGTGCGGAGGAGGTCCCGCAACACGCCGGCGACGAGGAGATCGAGTTCGTCCCCGACCTCGATGCCTACGTGGAACACTCGATGTGCTCGTGCAGCGCCGGCGATGACAACCCCTACTAGCCAGCGCGACAGCGGCAGCCCGGCAACGGTGCCAGGGCTGCCGCCGTGGCGGCCGATGGTGAGGGACGTTCGTGGAGCACACCGACTGGGACGACCTAGACGCGCCGGTGCGCGAGGCGATCGCCCGGCGCACCGGCCCGGTCCACCGGGCCCGCACCGCCAGCGCGGGCCTCAACTCCCAGCTCGCCCTCATCCTGGAGGCGGCGTCGGGGCCGGTTTTCGTCAAGGGCCTGCCGGTGGGCCACCCCGGGGTGGTGCGGCAGCACCGCGAGGCGATGATCAACTCCCACATCACCTCGGTCGCACCCCGGCTGCTCTGGCAGGCCGAGGAGGCCGGGTGGAACCTGCTCGCCTTCGCCTACATCCCCGGCGCCCGCCACGCCGACTACCGGCCCGGATCCCCCGACCTGCCCAGGGTCGTGACCGCGATGAACCGGCTGCGGCAGATCTCCTGCCCCGACCTGCCGGTCAAGGAGGCCACGCAGCGCTGGGCAGCTTACCTCGACGACCGAGCCTGCGCCTGGCTGGACGGGGACACTCTGCTGCACACCGACTTCAACCCGCTGAACGTACTTATCGCCCCGCAGGCAACATGGATAGTGGACTGGGCCTGGCCCACGCGCGGCGCGGCGTTCATCGACCCGGCCTGCTTCCTGCTGCGCCTGATGGCCAACGGCCACACCCCCGCCAGCGCCGAATGTTGGGCCGCGCAATGCACCGGATGGGGCCAGACCCCACCGCCTGCCATCAACGCGTTCGCCACCGCCAGCGCCCGGCTGTTCGCCGAGATCGCCCGCGACGACCCCCAGCCATGGAAACAGCAACTCGCCAGCGCCGCCAGCCAGTGGATGACCTACCGCGTGACCAGCAACTGACCTGGTCAAAGACCAAGATCGTCGGGTGGAGCTGAGGGGATTTGAACCCCTGACCCCCCTCGATGCGAACGAAGTGGCCAAGGTTCAGATGCGCCGTCGGCTGCGGCGGCGGAGCGCAGGGGCTGCCGCTATGAGATCAAGGTGACGGGGCAGCGGATGCCGGTCGCCCTGGCCAGCCGGCCGTCAGTGGTGACTAGGGCGCATCGGTAATGCTCTGCGGTGGCCACATAGGCTGCGTCATAGGTTGTCAAATTGTCCCGGAGTTCCCAGATCCGGGAGGCGATAACTCGCGTGTGCGCGACGACCGGGTTCATCTCCGCCGCAGCTGTGGCGGCGTCTGCGGCGTGAGCCGACCCTATCTTGCGCCCGATGAGGTTCCCGCGGATCACTGAGAGGACTTCGATCAGCCAGTGCTCGGGGACGACCCATTGAGAGTCGGCGCGCAGCGCCGCGCGGCAGTGATCACCGATGGCACCTTCATCGAGAAGTGCGAACGAAATAGCTGATGCATCGAGAACGATCACTGTTCGGTCTCAGGGCCATCCAGTTCGGTGCCGCGCTCTGCCCGCCCAGCGTCCAGGGCGTCGCGGATGTCGGCCGCGCTTAGCCGGGTGCCGTAGGTGCCCTTGCTGAACCGGTCCAGGACCGCAAGGTTGTCCTGGCGGCGTGCCTCATCGCGAAGGACGTCGAACAGGTATGCCTGGAGCGACTGCCCGCGCTGCCTGGCTAGCTCGCTGAGCCGGTCGCGGAGTTCCTCGGGTACCTCGCGAATCTGAAGGGCAACCATGCATGCAATAGTACATGCACTCTCCTGAAGGTGCCGCATAGGCCGCATTGAGCACCGGGCCCGGAAGGCCAACGGGGCGCACGCGGTGAGTACCGCGGCGACGATCACGGGGGCGCTGTTGATCCGGCGCGAGCCCGCACCGCCGACTGCCGGGACGGCCGCACCAATACACGGCCGCACCAATACGCTGCGCCACTGCTGGACACCCGCCGCCACAGTCGGCGGCATCACAGAGTTCAGCAGAGCCGAACGCAACGCCATCTACGAGCACGCCGCCCGCACGGCCCGTGACGCCGCACAGTCAGCTGGTGTAGTTGTCGGCTTGGTCGGCGGGGATGCACGATCCGGCGGCCGCATATGTCATGAGCCCGACGCGGCCGTCAGTGGCCAACTGGTAGTCACTTTGGAGCCGCGTGACTGCGTCTTGCGTGGCCTGATCAAATGTGCCCATGTTGCCGATGGCGGCCTGGTCGAGATAGCCGAGGGCAATCAACCTGTTCTGCACCCAGCTAACAAGCGGCGCGCCCGGTTGATCGGTGCTTCCATTGTGAATCGGCACCAGTGTGATGCGGCCGAGCCCGGCTACGCTGTACTGCAGCGTGTCGAAGCCTAGATTATTGTCGGCCATGAATTGAGCGTTGAGCAGCAAGACGCGATCAGCCACGTTGCGCGGCGCGACCCCGGGGTTGCCGGCCTCGGACATGTGGCTCTCGCCGGCTGCTGTCTTCCAGTCATGCGCTTGGCAGGCAGCGACGAAGTTAGGGAAGTTGAAGCCAGGGCCCATCGCATAAGACATGCTCAATACCGCGATCTGTGCATCGGCCGGCCAGCTATTCGGATCATCCCAATCCTGAAATCGGTTGCGGAGCGTCTGCTCGTCGCCGTCCGCGTGCGACAGGACAAGTGCATAGGGGTCTGTCATATGCAGGCTGGTACGTGGCGGTTGGAAGAAGGCGGCGAGCAGTTTATGGTTCTGATCAGCATTTCGCTGCTGGTCGGCGAAGGCATGGACGGCGTTCCAGTCATCAGTGAGCGCCTGATCAGGATCTGCGGGGGGATTCCCGCTCTCGTCGACAAATTGATCTTTCACCGCTAGTGCAGACCCGATGGGATCGATCATATTCCCGACCCCCACCGTGACGAGCCCCACGAAGTCGAGGTACATCCATGGCACCGCCCCTTCATACTGAGCGGTGAAATCCGTGAACACATCGCGAACACTTTGATACATGGTAACTTCCCCACTCAAAATTGCCAGTAATCCCGGTCCGTTGCTGTCACGTGAAGCCAGAAGCCGAAACTGGTCATACCCCGCACCACATGACACAGCTTGCCCCGGCGCGCCAAACGCCTGCGACGTGAGTATGACCCCTCCGGCTCGGAAGTAAACCCAGGCGGCAAGCGCGCAGCACACCCCGCAGTTTCGTCGTAGTACTCACCGCCCGCATTGGGGCTGCACTGGCCAGGGGTCTTACGGCACAGTGCCTCAGCTGATCTCGTCCGGCGCGTTTCCGGCGCCAGGGTGGTCTGCGCCGCCGTCACCTCGCCCGCCGAACTGGTCAGGAGCGGCTCTCTGTGCGGAGAGTCCCGCACCCGGATCATGGGTAGGTCTTCCCTGCGTGCCGGCTTCCACAGTCTTTCAGTGGGTTGGCCGGGTCAGGAGGGGGAGTCGTGTCAGATCCTGGTGATCCGCAAGTTGTCTATACGGACCGGCGGTCTCATTACACGAATGTCGCGCTGAGCAAGGCCAACAGCGCGTCGCATCCGGACTGGGATCCGGATCAGGGCTTCGCGGTCAACCGGCCGCAGATCGTGGACGTGTATGCCTATTACGCCAGCCTGGCATTCGCACAGCCAGACCTGTTCTTGTGGGCGGGCCTCGGGCACATGGCCGGGGGAGCGGTCGTCGGGGGCCTGGACTCCGATCCGGGGTTCATCCCGCAGAACGTCATGGTGCACATCGGCAGGGACATCTTCTATGACCTGGCCTGGATGCACGAGGCGTACCTCGACGCGCCGGACATGGTGGTGAACCTCGCCGACCTGCATGACCAGTTCAATACCTACCCCTCGTATGACCAGGCCGGCACGCATACTTTCGTCCCCGGGACTCCGAGCACCTCGTACAAGGCGGCGTGGCAGAAGATTGTGAGCGGAGACCCGGACAGCATCGCATCGGGCAATCAGGACCTGCTGCAGAACGAGCAGTTTTCCATTGTCCAGCCCCAGTACGACTATCTGAGTTCGTTCTGGGGTTCCGGCCTGCCGACGCCGTTCACCAACGAGATACATCCTTACCATCGATCGTTTATCGAAGAGGAGCCGGGCGGCGACATTCTCCAGGCCGCCAGCAGGTGGGACTGGATCACCCACCCGCAGGGGATGTGGGAGAACTGGGTAGCCTGCGGTGCCGACGAGCGCAGCCGGCTGCTGCAGCTTCCGTTCGACCAGATCTGCATGGGTAACTTCGGGATTCCCGGCCGGCCCGACCTGCTGCCGCCCGGCGGACCGTGACGGCGCCGGCCATGGTGAGCTACCTGCTGGTCCGGCCCGAGGATCACCTGATCGTCGGCTGTGACCTCGTCGGCTGCACGCTTGCCCCCGCCCCGGGCCCCGGTTCCGGGCCGGCCAGCGCGACGGCCACCGCTCCCGGTGCTCAGCTGATCGTGACATTCCCGCCGCAGCATCTCGCCGAGCAACTGCAGGAGGCGGCCCCCGCAACCGCGCCAGCGTCTGGCGTGTGGCAGGCCATGCTGGCCGGGCCGTCGCGGGTCGCGGTCGGCCTTCCGAACGGCGCGTCGGTGCCGTTCACCATCCCTGGCGTGCTCGCCGCGCTCGGGCAGTACCCGGTGATCAGCAGTACCGGTGGCGATGGGGGCGGTACGGCGATCGAGGCGCCCTGGCGCGTGGTGATGACGCCGCTGCCAGCGCCCGGTGGCGCGGCTCTTCAGGCGCTGCACCGGGCGCAGCCCCTGGACAACGGCGGCGTGACCGCGATGTGGCACACCACCGTCGGACCGCCGCAGACCGCCTCCGGCGGGCAAGACTCTCATGCGGCCGGAGCTCCTGTCATACAGCTCACCCCCGCCGATCCCGGGGCCGCCGCGGCCAGCGACCCGCCGTTCGCTATTTCGCTCGGCCATGGGGACCGGGTGCAGCTCGTTGCCTGGGCGGCGCAGCAGCCCGCACTTGCCGACCGGCTCGGCCTGAGCGCGCTGGGGGCTTGGCTGCGCGCCTGGGGCACCTGGCCGTCGTTCACCTGGAACCATGAGCTGCATCAGGGCCGCGACATACGCGTCCACACCGCGACCCGCGGCACGCTGTATCCGACTGGCCATCGGGCCACCTTTACCAAGGACGTCACCCGGGTGGTCGAGGGCAGCCTCGGTGACGCCGCCGTGCTCCTTGTGCAGCGGGTCCTGCAGGTCGACCAGGCCGTCGCAGGACTTCCGGGCGACCCGGCCGTGGCGCGCCTGTTCCCCTTCGACGCCGTTGAGCTCCTCGTCACGCGGTTCGACGGGCTGGGGGAGCCGCCATTGCAGAACGCGGACGGTGCCCAGTACTTCGCTCTGGTTTGGCCGGACAACCAGGAAGTGAGCTTTCCGGTCCGGATTACCGCCGCCGGCCAGTCCCCGGTCGTCGTCAGCTTGCCGCTGTTCTTCGTCCCCGATCCGCCTGGTGCTGCAGCCGCCACGGGCCCGCCCAGCGTCCACGCCGACGCCGGCCTGATCGGCGGGTTCGTCGGGCAGGCCGCGCTCGGGCAACTCGCGGCCGCCTACGGGCAGCAGGCGCGCGATACGGCGGGCGAGGTCATCGACCTGGTCCGGTCGAGCGTTCCCGCGCCGGGTGACCGGCACGAGGTGCACGCCCTCACGATCGCGGCTAACCCGGCCGCGTTCGCCCCGAGGCTGGCGTCGATGCAGGTCGCGATCTCGTCACTGCGCGGCTTGCTTGGCGCCGACGCCGACGTCGTCCGTACGGCGACGTTCGCTCAGGACTACCTGTCCCGCGGCGACGCGGCCAGCGTGATCCTCGATCTTGACAGCCCGCTTACCATCGACTTCACCGGCCACAGCGACAAGTCGGGTGGCCTGATGGCGCCCAAGTACGCGCCGGACGCGCTCTCGCGCTTCGCCGGCCCGGTGCCCGCTCGGGCGCTGCTGGCGGCGGCCGGGGGCGCGATCGATCCTGCCGCGCTGTTCCCGGCGGAAGCCACGCTGCTCGGCTTCGCGCTCCGCGACCTGGTCACCGATCTCAAGACGCCGCCGCAGATCGTGCCCGGTGCGGGCGCTGACGGCCGTCCGGTCGTCACGATGACCTGGCAGGGCATCGCGCTCAAGCCGGCCGGGTGTTTCACCGCGGACAATTCCTCTCGCCTGGACCTGACCGTGACGGCCGGCGCCGACGGCACGCACACCCTCTGCTCCGTGACCAACGTCGGGCTTCAGCTACCACCTGGGCCGGACGCGCTGCTGGCGCTGCACTTCGGCACCGTGAGCTTCGAGCAGCAGGCGGGCAATCTGCCGCAGGTACACATCGCCGGCCTGAAGGCCCAGTTCACCGGGGATCTCCGGTTGTTGCAGGACCTCGAGAACGCGGTTGACCTCTCCTCCCTCGCGCCGTACTTCGATATCAGCCCGGCCGGCATCGTGGCGCATTACTCCGTCTCGATCCCGACCCTGGCCGCGGGTGTGTTCGTGCTGCGCGACGTGGCGTTCAGCGCGCAACTGGACGTGCCGTTCGACGGGCCGCTCGAGCTGACACTGGGGTTCGCGTCGAAGCAGAACCGGTTCGCCCTGACCGTCCTCGCCTTCGGCGGTGGCGGCTACGTCGCTATGACGATGGACCACACGGGCCTGCGACGGTTCGAGGTCGAACTGGAATTCGGGGCCCTCATCGAGGTTGACTTCGTGATCGCGAGCGCCGAGGTGCATGCGCTGGGCGGGGTCCAGTTCATTCTGGCCGAGGACGGCTCGGTCCAGCTCACCGGCTACCTCCGCATCGGCGGCTCGGTCGACATCCTTGGCCTGGTCTCGGTCTCGGTGGACCTGTGCCTCCAGCTCAGTTACCAGTCCCAGACCAACGCGCTCGTGGGCCGGGCAACGATGGTCGTCGACATCGACCTCACCCTGTGGTCGGAGTCAGTGGAACTAGACACCGGGGAATGGGTACTCGCCGGATCCAGCGCCCCCGCAGCCAGAGCGCTGGACGCTGGCGCCGCGGCCGGGGCGTTCCAGGCGTTCGCCGAATCACCCGCGCCCTCCGGGCCGCCCGTGTTTCCTGCGCCCAGGCGGCCGCTCACCCCTGAGGAAGGGCTGGCAGCCTGGCAGGCCTACCGATCAGCGTTCACGGGGCCCTGATGATGACCGGCAGCCCAGCCAGCCCGGCTATCACGATCTCCGTCCCCTTCGATATAGGCACCCTGGACTGGACGGACGACGGCGCCCATCTCGTGGTCGGCGCAACCAGCCCCGCAACTGGACTCGCCAAGGTGGATGCCACGACCGGGGGCATGGCATGGAACGTGTCGCTGAGCGCCTGGTGCCAATGCCACCAGGCGGTCGGCCCGAACGTCGTCTTGCAGATCGGAGGCGGCGCAATGGGCGTTATCGCCGGACACGATCTGGGCACAGGCAAACAGATCTGGCGGCGAGGCGATCTGACTGTCCAGGTCGTCGGGATCGATCCCGCCGGGGAATGGGTCGCCGCAGTGACAGGCGGGCAAACAGGAGGGCCCAGCATACTGATCCTCGACACCACGGATGGGAAAACCGTAGCCCAGTACGCCCAGCCAGTAAATTACTTTGTTGGTGGAGGGTACGCCCCGGGGTTTATTTCCGGGTCCACCAGTGAGCGGCTGGCGGTAGCAACGGAAACAGGGGTGGCGGTCGTCAACCCGAAAGCCGGTGCGGCCCTCTATCCAGAAACCGGTTCGGCCCTCTTTACGGTGCCCACAGCCTCAGATGTACGCACTATGGCGTTCGCTGATGATGGCGCCACTTTGACCATTGTCGAAACTAACGGACAGGTCACTGTGGTGGATGGTGGGTCAGGCAGCCAGATCAGCCGTTGCAATGTGGAGGAACCGACCGGGAAGTTCGCAGTGCTCAGCCCGGACCGGCGGGTAGTTGCTTTGGCCGGCGACCTCAGCGCGGCTATGTACCTGGTCTCCACCGGCCGGTGCCTGGGGACCGTGACCTGGGACCCAGGCAATGTAAGCATAATCTTTGATTCGGACCAGCCACCACCTGCCTTCAGTCCCGACGCCCGCTGGATTGCTATGGTCACGGCGATTTATGGCACCCCCCATGGCATCCTCGGCGGCGGCGAGGCCAAGCTTGCGGCGGCGCCGGTCCCGAGCCTGATGGCCGAGTTCCCGGACGCGTACGTGAGGGCGGTCGTCTTTAACCGGACCGGCGAGCGGCTGGCGATCGTCCCGGGGCCGCTCCAGCAGGGCACCGGGCTAATTGAGGTGTATGCGACCGGCCCAATGACCGAGATCGCGGTGGGATCGGCTCAGAGCCCGGTGCAGGTGATCGGGGTGGATGTGACCGGTCGAGGAATCAAGCTGGCGGCGGGTATCTTCTCTGACCAGCACGCCCGGCTGTATGACGCCGAGGACGGCACGCTGAAGTATGACCGGTTGCACCCCGGGAACCTGACAGACATCGCGTTCGTCATGAACGGGGACGGGTTCGTCACCGCCGGCACCGACGGCGTAGCGACCCGGTGGGGCACCGGGTCGGGCCTGCCGGCATGGACGGTCCAGCACGCCGGGCCGGTCAACGCGCTAGCCTGCTCACCAGCGGGCGACATGGTCTGCACCGCCTCCCAGGACAAGACGGTCCGCTGCCTCGACGCGGTCACCGGCAACGAGCGCTGGCGCACCGCCCTTCTCCAAGGCGTCAAGCGGGTGGCCGTCAGCCCTGACGCCAGCTTCGTGGTCGCTGCCGCCGCTGACCGCGCCGCCTACGTCCTGGCCATGACGGACGGAACCGAACGCTGGCATGTGACGCACGGCGGCCCCATCCTGGGGCTTGCCGTCAGCCCCGACCATGCCTGGGTGGCTACAGCGAGCCTGGACGGGTTGGTGCGCGTGCTGGCCAGCGATACCGGAGCGCTGCTGCGCACGGTAAGCCACGTCAGCGGAGCCACTTCGGTGGTATTCACCGCGGACAACCAGGACAACCAGAGCGTCATTTCCGGATCACAGGATGGAGCGGTGCTCATGAGTTCACTCGCCGCCCCGGGCGCCGCCCCGGTGCCGTTGGCGCACTTCCAGGTCCCGGTCACCAAGCTGACCACCTGTGGCACCGAGCCGTCCGTGGCGGTGGCCGGCCACAAGATGGTACGGATCCTCGACTATAGCCTGAGGGCCGAACTGGCCCGCTTCAGCCACGACGCCCCGGTCAGCGACATTGCCGCAGATCCGGTTTCCCGCCTGCTCGCCACCGGGGCAAGCGACGGCGGCATCCGCGTCTACCCCTGGCCCGGGCAATGAGCGACCTGCGTATGGTGGCCGTCCCCAGCGGGCTCGCCCCAGACGGCAGCGCCCGGGTGCGGGTCCTGGTCGTGCCCCGGCTCGACAGCGGAACCCTCACGGACTTCGGCCTGGATGACTGGCCGGCGGCGCTGGCCGACGCGACCCTTGAGCTCAATGTAAACGTGGGCGACGGTTCGCAGACCGTGGTACCGGCCACGCTGCTCAGCAGCGCCCGCAGCGAGGTCTGGCAGGCTTTCTTCTCCGGCGACGGCGCGATCATCGACGACACGGTCCCTGGCCGCCCGGAGTCGGTCAACGTCCACCCACGGCACGACCTGGCCGTCCAGGCGACCGGCATCTACCGTCAGGCGGCGGTCGACCTGGCGAATCCCAGCACGCCTACGAAGACGGTCGCGCAGCGCCTCCAGGGCTGGCAGGCGACCCCCGAGCAGCCGCCGGCGCCGCCATCGTCGAGCCCGGCGCAGCCGGTCACCTTCAACCGGGTGCTTGCCATGGTGCGCCAGCACCCGGCCGTGCTGGAGACGCTGGGCCTGATCTTCGAACTCTCCATGAACCCCTCGGCCCTGAAGGCGCAGGAGGCGCCTCCCGCCGGCCCCTGGCAGGGACAGATATCGCTGCGGTGCCCGGATCCACCGGCGCTGACCAGCCTCGTCACCTCACCGTGGACGCGGTACGAGCTGACGGACGAGCACGGCTTCTGGCCGGCCAGCGGCGGGACCACCACCCCACCGATTGAGCACGGGACGGTCGATCTCAGCGCGGCGCAGAGCATCGACTATCCCCCGGCTGAGCCCACCCCCACCGACCCGCCATTGACCTGGTCGGTCACCACCGTCGACGTGGACGGCGCCGTGCGCGGGCTGACCGCCGCCAAGCTCGCATCACAAGCCGCAACTCCCGGCGAGGAGGACGTCCTGCCTGCGCTGCGGTCGGCCGGGCTGGTGCTCATACGGCGCGGCCGCCAGGCCGACGTCACCAGCCGCCTGGCGTCTGCCCACAGTTTCGATGCCCTCAGCCGCGAACGGCTGGAGGCCGGGAGCGCCGATGAGATCCTGTCCGCCGAGGACCTGCTGCTGGGCTATCGCGTCGATATCCGTGTCGCCGACGAACCGTCCTGGCGGTCGCTGTGCAAACGCGAGTCAACGTACACGGTCAATGGCATGACGATCGGCATCGGCGGCCAGGGCGCGGCCCAGCCAGGCCCCGTCATCGAGGAAGGCCACGTGTCGGCGCTCACGGCCGCACGCGACGACCAGGGCAACCTCCACGCCGACGAGATCGTGTTGCGCTGGAACGGCTGGAGCCTGGCCGTTCCCGGCACCAGCCTCCTCTACCAGCGCGACCCCGCCCCGGCCGGCCCGCTCCCATACAACTTCACCTGGCAGTACAACGTTCCCGGCCAGTCGCTGCCGAAACTGCGGTTCGGCCAGGTGTACAGCATGCGTATCCGGGCGGCGGACGTCACCGGCGGCGGACTCGCCGAGGACGCCCCCACTGACAGCGCGCCGCCGACCGGCCCGCTCATGTACACGCGGCATGACCCGATCCAGCCGCCCCTTCTGTGCGTGACCGGCCCGCTCAGCCTCGGGGCCGGCGTCGACCGCCTGGTGGTTCGCAGCGACGACTGGCAGGGCAGCGGGATGGTCCCGGACACCCGGCAGATGCTGCCGCCCACCGTCTCGCTGCAGATCGCCGAGCAGCACGGCTCCCTCGACCACGCAACTGACGAGCAATCGTGGGCCTGGGCCCAGCAGGCGATGCGCACCGGCGCGCCCGCGCCCGGCCAGGCGGAGCAACCCGGCCTGCCCGACCCGTACGCCGACGGTATCAACGCGTTCCTGCCAGTGCAGCAGGGCGGCAGCCCCGATGGTGCCCCGAACACCTGGTATCCCGCTAACCACCCCTGGCCGGCCAGCCAGCCACGGTCGATCCGGCTCAGCGGTATGGCCGCCGTCACAGCGTCGGCACCGCCCGCGAGCCTGTCCTGGACCGCCGATGGCGTGCTCGACGTCCGCCTCGCCATCGGCCGGGAAGTGGTCCTCGAGCTGTCATCCACCCCCGCCGCGGGCTTCGGCGGCTATTTCGCCGTCAGCAACTGGGCGCAGAAGGCGCAGGTTGACCTGGGGCACACCGCGATCGGGCGCAACCCGGCCCTCAGCCCTGTCCGGCCCGTGCACCTCGTTCACGCGGTACGCAAACCCCGGGTGCCCCCCCTGTGGGCGCTGCCCGAAACAGCGGTGGGACGGCCAGCCGGCGCTACCTATGCCGAACTCTCGCCGGCCTTCGCTGCCGCCGGCCTCGACCCGGGAAGCACGGGCCGCCTCGAAATCACCGCGGCCTGGCCGGAACCAGCGGGTCCCGGCGTCAGCGGGGCGTTCGTACACGGCGAAGCCCTGCCGGCCGAAGGCGCGGCGTTCCCATTCCCGCTGAGCTTCCTGCATCACTTCGGTGACACCAAGCACCGCCTGGTCACCTACACGCTGACCGCGATCAGCCGGTTCCGCCAGTACTTCGACCAGGGCGGCGAGCCTGACGCGGACTTCCAGCTCGTCAAGGACCAGCCGGTGGTGAACGTGCTCTCCACCGCGCGGCCGCCCGAGGTTGACGTCGACTCTGTCGTGCCGTCGTTCGCCTGGACGGCTACCGCCAGCGGTACCCAGGTCACGCGCACCCGGTCCTCGTGGCGGCTCCGGCTCGAACTTCGCGGCTCCTGGTACCGCACCGGCATCAGTGAACGTCTCGCGGTCATCATCGCGCCGGGCGGGAGCTCCGGCGGCTCACCGCCGTTTTCGCTGCTCGGCAGGGACCCCGTGAGCGACACCGGGCCGGCCGGCCCGTTGCTGCCGCTGTCATGGTGCGCGGGAGCAGCGGACAGCATCACCGGTTTCACCCTCACCGACCTGAACGTGATGGCCGACCTCGCGCTCTACGATGTTTTCGCCGACGGCGACCGCTATTTCTGCGATGTCGAACTCCGGCCGCCCGCGGGCGCACCGGCTTCCTACTGCCCGTTCGTCCGCCTGTCGGTGGCCAGGTACCAGGCTGACAGCCTGCCCGACCGCAAGTTGTCCGGCCTCACCATGACCGACTGGGCGCAGCTCCTGCCGGACCGGCACGTGGCTGTGGATCTGGCAGCACAGCATGTCGTCGTGACGGTCGACGGGCTCAGCCCCGCTGTCCCCAACACGGTGGAAGTGACGCTCGAAGAGCTGACCGCTGGCCCGGCAGACGGCCAGGCCGCGGAGACGATGATCAGCATCGGCGGCGCCGGCACGGCTCAGATTCCGGTATGGCGGGCGGTCAGTGGGGCGGTCAGCGGAACCGTCGGCAGCCCCATCACCGTTCCGGTGACGTCGGCGACCCGCCCGCAGCGATTGCGCATCCGGGAAACGGAGCGGTACCGAAGCAGCGGCACGGACGTTACCGCTGCGCCGGAACTCACCCAGCGCAGCCCATATATCGACGTCGTCGACCTGCCCACCTCGTGAGCGTCCCCGGCCGCCTTGGCCGGCTGATCGCTGCGCCGGCCGCCAGGTGCCGCGCAGTATGACCAGGAACCGCGGTTCCCGCAGCTGGGTCAGGACAGTTTGGCCGGGAAGACACGAGCGACCTTGTCGTCGCACGCGGTCACGATCAGTGCGCCGTCGCCGGTGAAGGCGATGGCATGCACCGCGGCGGGATGGATCAGCCGGTAGGCCTCCGCGCCAGTGCCGGGATCGATGACCCGGGCGACGTTGTTCCCGGTGACTACGGCGAGGAGCGGGTCAGCCGGGCTGAAGGCGAGCGCGGTGACCGGGGCGCCGTAGGTCAGCACGCGGGCCGGCCCTGGCGCGCCGGCCCCGAGGCTGGACAGGCGGACGGCCCGATCCTCTCCCCCGGTGGCGATCAGCTGGCCGTCAGGTGAAATGGCGACGGCGGTCACCGCGCTGGTATGGACGATCTGGCCTCGTTGCTGGCCGGTTGCGGTGTCGATGACGAGGACCGTGCCGTCCTGGTTCCCGGTCGCGAGCAACGCGCCGCTGGGACTGAACGTGACCGCGCGCACCTGGCCGTCATGGACATACTGCTGCAGTTGGTTGCCGGTGACCGCGCTCAGAATACGAGTCGACCGATCAGCGCTACCGGTCGCGAGCAGTTGCGTGTCCGGGCTGAAGGCGACCGCTGTCACCGCACCGCCGTGTTGGGCCTGGCACCTTAGCTGACCGGTGTCGCGGCTGAGGACGCGTGCGAACCTGTCGCTGCTGGCGGTGGCGACCCACCCGTTGTCCGAGCTGATCGTGACCTCGTTGACCGGGCCGCCGTGCGCGATTCTCCATACCGGAGTTCCGGAGACCGTCTGGAACAGCCGCGCGTTCGCATCGGTGCTGCCGGTGGCGAAAAACTGGCTGTCCTGGCTGAACGCGATGGATGTCACCACACCGGGATGAACCCGTTCCAGCAGGAGGTCACCGGTGTCTGCCTGGAAGATGGTCGCCTTCTGCTCCGCGCCCGGGGTAGCCGCGAGGCTCGCGGTAGCCGCGAGATGCATCCCTGCCGTGTTGGTGGTAACCCAGGTCACCGGGCCGTCATACTCCCTGCGCGCTTGCTCGACGGCCATGTCGTAGACGTTCACGAGCCCGCCGCCTTGGGCGCCACCAGCAGCAGGACCGCTCAGGCCCGCCGCGATCCACCGGCCGTCGTCACTGTATCTGGCCGGGCACATCGTCTGGCTCACCGTGGCCTGCCAGTAGACGCTGCCTTTCGCGGCGTCCAGGACTGTCAGGCCCGTCCAGCTCGGATCGTTGTGCCAGTTCTGGTTGGTGATGGCGATGTGACGCAGGGTCGGGCTGAAGATGACCGTGTCCCCCAGGACCTGGGGCGGCTGCGCGAACCTGGGCGACCCGTCCGCGACACGGAACACGCCGGCGATGTTCCCGGTGTACGCCGCGACCCACTGCCCGTCCGCGCTGAACGCGACGGAGCCGACCGGCCCGCTCTGCGGGTCGACCGTGGTGGACCAGGCCTGCTTGCCGGTGTCAGCCGCGAAAAGGTGGAGGGCGTTGTCGCCACCCCCCGCCGCGACCCACTGGCCGTCTGGGCTGAAAGCGACCGCCCAGACCCCGCCGACTGCGATATTGGCCGGCCGGGGGCGTTCAGTGCCCGTCGCGGCGTCGAACACCACCGCGGCCGAGTTGGTGTCCGCGGCGGCCACCCACCGCGAGTCCGGACTGAACGCGAGGCTCACGATGTTGTACCCGGGCACCGTCCAGCGTACGGCGCCGGTCGCGGCATCGAATACCCACACCGGCTGCGGATCTTCGTCATCAAAGGAATGGATGGTGGCGGCCACGCAAGTGCTGTCAGGGCTGAAGGCGACCATGTTTGCCTGATGGTCCGCAGGGGCGCGGCAGCGCTCGGTGCCCTGATCCGTGCTGAGTACGCGTGCGCGGTACTGCGTGGGCGGGGGCGGGGCGGGGTTCGATGAGTACTCGGCCACCGCGAGCCAGTGGCCGTCGGGGCTGACCTTGATGTCGCTCACTTGCATGTCGCTGGGCAATGACCAGCGAATCGCTCCCGAGGCGGCGTCGATGACCGCCAGGCTCTTCGAGGCAGCGGAGCCATCGCCGTTGCCTCCCGCGGCTATCCACTGGCTGCCAGGTCCCCACGAAACGACATTCACCCCGAACGGCAACGTGGCCGAGCTCACCAGCCTCCCAGGCGCATTCATGACAGACCCCCCTCCTCACCTGGCCGATCCGCCCGGCGTCACGCGCTGGATCATGCCACGCCCACGCCCAGCCGGTCCACCACGACCGTGATGTCGCACCTCGCAGCCAGCGTACAGTCGGCCGGTCTTCCTCCCATGACCGGTGATGGTTATCATTCGAGGCGCAGAGCCTGCCGGACATCGATCGCCACCTCGTCCATGACCTGGGCGGCACATGGCTGGCGCGATCGCCGCTGAGCAGGCTGAATACGCTATCGCTGACGGCCCGTCGTCTACGCAGCGGCCGCCATCTTGCCCGGCTCGATCGTGATGCGCTCGAAGCGCTCCATGCCGTCCAATGTGCCGCCGGGAATCGGGCAAGCGGGGACACAGCTATGGACCCGCCAGCGGGCTCACAACCGGATCTGTGACGCTCAGACCAGCCGATCCCCGACCTCGAGTCCACAGGGGGAGGAGGTGTCAGAAATCCGTTCCAGCCCGCCCGATGTCACCGGGTGACGCCGGGTCCTGGTGACATCTGGGTGACAAACGATCTTGAGGGTGCTGCCAGTGGCCTTCTATGGACCGCTGACCTGCATTTCCTAGTGGAGCTGAGGGGATTTGAACCCCTGACTCCCTCGATGCGAACGAAGGGGTCAGTCGTTCATACGGATGATGGGCTGTATCACATGGTGATTTCGGGGGACAGCACGGTCCGGAGGAACCCGGGATGCTGGTGGCCTGCTGTCCCTCGACGCCGCGATGGCGGCGGTGGGTCAAACCACGGCGGCGCTGGTGACAGTTTTCTCATGCGCCGCTGTGCGGGCACGGCTGTTAGCTGGTGAAGGTGACGGTCAGGATGTCGAGGCCGGTGATGCGGTCGAAGTGCCGCAGATTAGCTGTGCCGACCCGCCATCCGGCGGTTATGGCGGTCGCTGCAACGAGCCGGTCGTGTGCCCCGACGTCCTGGCCGGCAGCGGAGAGTTCGGCCCAGAGGCGGGCGTGCGCACGAGCGGCGAGCAGGCCGAAGGGCAAGGGGGGAAACGCGGCCAGGACCGCCTCGACGAAGGCCTCCCGGCGGGCACGGTGCTCGGGGTTGGCGCGGTGAACGCCGTGCAGCAGTTCGGCGGCGGTGATGGCGGCGATGCCGACCTCCTCGTCGGGCCCGAGCTGCTCTTCCAGGCGCGCGCCGACCTCGGCCATGGCGCTTGCTGGCGGCAGGCGCCGGACGGCACGTTCGAGGTCGATGAAGACAGTGGTGTCTAGGAGCGTGCCCACGGGTCATCCGGAGTCGGCCCGATATCGGCGAGCACGGCCTCCATGTCGTCAGCGAAACCAGGATCGGGCAGGGCCGCGCCGGCGAGCAGCCTGAGTGCCTCGCGCAACGGCCGCCCGGGCCGCGTGGGCGGCGAGTCGGCGGTGTCGTCCGGGTGCATGATGACGAAGGCCGGCCGTTCGTGGTTGACGACGACCACCCGCTCGTGACGGGCGACCGCCTCGCGGGCGTGCCGTGGAATCCGTACCTCCTCGGCCCTGATCGTGGTCATGACTCCACGATAGCACCAGAACCGTACGGAAGTGTACGGGCCTGTACGGTTACCTGGCCTTCCCCGGTCGGAGGCACGGCGATAAGGCAAGGCCTTGTGGCGATGCCGCGGTGAGAGGGCCGCTGGCGGGCCTGTCAAGCGCCTGATCTGGCCGGGGGGAGTCCAGGGCCATATGATCCCGGTCCCGCATGGCTGGATAACGCTGCGGCTCTTACGTGGCGGGTGCCCAGCGGCGCTCGCCAGTCGGCGCCGCGCGTCCGGCCCCGGCGCAGCGCCGCGGCGTATCCACTGGCCCTGGCCGGGCTGGGCCGTGCACTGGCCGTCGGCCAGCACGTCGCTAGGGTGAGGCACGCTGCCGAGCTATCAGCGTGATGAGGTCGAAAACCACGGTCGCCGCGGCGATGGCTGTGACCTCCGCGTGGTCGTAGGCGGGGGCCACTTCCACCACATCAGCGCCGACGAGATTGACACGGGTGAGCCCGCGCAGGATCCGCAGGAGTTCCCGGTTGGTCAGGCCGCCGGCCTCTGGTGTCCCCGTGCCGGGCGCGAATGCGGGGTCTAGCACGTCGATATCCAGCGATAGGTAAACGGGCAGGTCCTCGACTCGCTGGGTGATGGCGTCGATCGTGCCGCGCACCCCAAGCTCGTCGATATCGCTGGCGCGGATGGTGCGGAAGCCGAATCTCTTGTCGTCGTCAAGATCGCTGGACTCGTAGATCGGGCCCCGGGTGCCGATGTGGATGGAGTGGTCCTCCACCAGAAGGTTCTCCTCGAACGCTCGCCTGAAGATCGTGCCGTGCGTGACCGGCGCGTTGAAGTAGGTGTCCCAGGTGTCCAGGTGGGCGTCGAAGTGCACGAGCGCGAGGGGGCCGTGCTGCCGGACGGCCGAGCGGAGCATCGGCAGCGCCACGGTATGGTCGCCGCCGACCGCGATGACCGTCCGGCCGCCGTGGCTGACCTCGGCCGCGTGGCTGGCGATCTGCTGCACGGCGTCGTCGATCGAGAACGGGGTAATGGCCACGTCCCCGGCGTCGACAACTTGGATCTCGCTGAACGGGGTGCAGTTCAGCTCGACGTGATGGCTGGGCCGCAGGTGCCGTGACGCCTGGCGGACGGCCATCGGCCCGAACCTTGCCCCAGGGCGGTAGGAGGTGCCGCTGTCGAAGGGGGCGCCGAGCACGGCGACGTCATAATCGCCGACCCGGTCGATCTCCGGCAGGCGGGCGAATGAGCTGGAGCCGGCGAACCTGGGCACCCGCCTCCCGTCCACCGGCCCGATCGGCCCGCTTCTGCTTTCAGGCATTGACCTGCTCCCTGTCGGATGGATCCTGGTAAGGCCCGGGTGCGGGTGACCCCGCCGCTGGGCTGCAGCACCTGGCCGATGACGGCGCCCGAACGGGGGCCTGCCAGGAAGGACACCGCGCCAGCAATGTCCTCCGGGGTGGCGAGGCGGCGCACCGGGATCAGCTCACAGTACCGTCGGCGGATTTCGTCGAGCGAGACGCCTGCGTCGGCGGCGTCGACGTTCAGCTGCTCGGTGTCGATGTAGGACGGCGCGATGGCGTTCGCCAGGATGCCGTGCGGGCCGAGTTCCCGCCCCAGGCCCTTGGTGAGCGCGATCAGCCCAGCTTTCGACGCGGCGTAGGCGGTGGCGTTGGGGTGCCCGATCACTCCCCACCCGGAAGCGATGATCACAATGCGGCCGTGGCGGCGGGCGCGCATGCCGGGGATCACCTCCTGGATGAGCCGGAAGTGCCCGGAGAGGTTCACCTCGATCTGATGCCACCAGTCGTCGGGCTTGGCGTCAAGGAACGGGCTCATCGCCATGGCGGCCGCGTTCGCCACCAGGATCTGCACCGGGCCGAGCGCGGCGGTCACCGCGCCCACCATCGCCGGGGCGGCGTCCGGCCCGGCGATGTCCGCTGGCACCGCGATGCCGCCGATCCGGTCCGCGAGCTGGCTGAGCCGCCCGTCGTCGGTGATGTCGTTCACGGCGACCCGGTGGCCGTCGGCCGCGAGCCGCAGCGCTGTGGCGTGGCCCAGGCCCTGCGCCGCGCCGGTGACCAGCGCCACCATGCGCTGGGACTCCTGACGCGGGGTGGCACCGGCCGCTGGTTCGCTCATGTCCTCAGATCACCGCTCCCGCGTTCGGCGAGATGACTTCCCCGCAGTACATCGATCCCTCGGTGGCCAGGTAGTACACGGTGGCGGCGATCTCCTCCGGGGTAACCAGGCGGCCCAGCGGGAGCGTGGCCAGGTAGCCGGGCTTTCGCCACAGTGAGTCCGGCGCCAGGAGCGGCGTGTCGGTCGGGCCGGGCGCGACCGCGTTGACCCGGATGCCGGTCTCTGCGACCTCCATGGCCAGGGACTTCACCAGGCCGAGGACCGCGCCCTTGGCTGCGACGTAGTGGAGGTCGGTGGCGCTTCCGGCGAGCGCAAGTTCCGATGAGATGGCCACCAGGGACCCGCGGCCACGGGCGAGCATGTACGGCAGGACGGCCGCGAAGGTGTTGACGGTGCCGCCGAGGATCACCGCCAGCATCCGGTCCCACTGCGGGCGGGTTATCTCGGCGACGTCGATACCCTCCTCGTAATAGCCGGCCGCGGTGACCGCAAGGTCGATACGGCCGAACGACCCGGCCACGCCGGCCACCGCCTCTGCGATCCCGGCCCGATCGGTGACATCAACCCTGGTCGGCCGGTCGGTATCCGATGGGTTCAGGTCGATCCCCGCCGTCCGCCAGCCGGACTGGCGCATCAGCCCGGCGCACGCGCGGCCGATCCCGCTGGCCGCGCCGGTGATGACGGCGACGGGTAGATCGGCGGCTGGTGGCGTCACGCGTCGTCTGCCCTGGCCGCCACGGCCGCCCGGCTCTCGGTCCCGCCGGCGGGTGCGCCCCGCCGGAAGGTCCGCCAGACGATCAGGGCGCCGACCAGGCCCAGCACCACGGTCATGATGATGGCGCCCCAGTTGAGGTACCACTCGCTGAAAACCGGCCTGGGCCAGACGAGGTTGATGATCTCGGCCGTCAGCCAGACCACGGCCACGGATGTGACCAGACGGATCGAGCGTGCCCCCCACGCGTCGTCCGTGGGTGACTGGCCGCGCCATTGCTTGTAGCGCAGCGCCAGGATCGGCATGTAGTACGACAGGATGAATCCGAAGGCAGAGAACGACACCAGCAGCGCGAACACCTTGGACGCGCCGGCGAAGATCAATGCCCCGGCGATGACTATGGTCAGGCCGATCGCGTACCTGGGCAGGTTCTCGCGCCCGGAGAGCTGGCCAAGCAGCCGGGTGCCGGGAAGCAGCCGGTCGCGGGCACTGGCCCAGATCGCGCGGGTGACCGCGGTCTGCACGGCGATCATGCTGGAGGTGAAGCCGATCGCGAGCATGATGAGCAGCGTCCGCCCGGCCCCCGATCCGTAGGCGTGCACCAGGGTGGTGGCGACCGGGTTGGCGTCCTTGCCCGAGACCGCCGCGGCCATGTCGGGGATCGCGAGCACGATGCCCAGCGAGGCGACGATGACGAGCACACCGCCGACCGCGAGCGATCCGATGACCGCCTTGGGCAGCACCTGGCGGGGCTCCCTGACCTCCTCGCCGATGGAGGCGGAGGCCTCGAAGCCGATGAACGTGTAAGCGATGTAGGCGACGGGCAGCAGGAACGCGCCGA
>Ga0126383_10000569_pt1 | contig 20887 bp, 15 predicted proteins | sample PanSoiMetPlot_35_FD_96882 | JGI IMG/M metagenome (GOLD analysis project Ga0126383, IMG submission 96882) | Tropical forest soil microbial communities from Panama - MetaG Plot_35 | ecosystem: Environmental > Terrestrial > Soil > Tropical forest > Bulk soil | place: Panama | collected 2016-02-17
GCGCCCATCTCGGCAAGCCAGATCCGCGTGTCGATCTGAGCGGGCCGCTCCCTCAACGTTCCCAGGTGGCGCTCGTACAGAGAGAGCGCTTCCCCGGCGCGGTTTTTTTCCAGCAGCAGCTCGGCGGCAAGCGCGATGCACTCGGGCCGAGACAGATCGGCGTCGGCGGCCTTCTCGAAGTCCAGCAGCGCCCCGGCGCGGTCGTCGAGCTTCAGCCGCAAAAGCCCGGCGCGCGTCCACAGCTGGCTTTGCACCGGGCGATCCTTCAGCTCCTGGGCCATTCCTTCCAGAAAGCGGACCGCCCCCGGAAAATCCTGCTCCTTCGCCGCCAACCGCTCCAGGAAGTCCACCGCAGCCGGCATCCCCGGCCAGAGCAGGAAGCTGCGATCGAGCGCTTCCTTTACCTTGTTTCGCGCGGCGCCGTCGCACCAGGCGAACAGCTTTGCCACCAGCAGCGACAGCCGCGCCGCTCGTTTGCGATCCCGCTCTTCGAGCGACGCCGTTCGCAGCAGCCGCACCCGGTCGCGCCAGCTGAGATCGAACTGCTTGAGCGCCTTTTGCACCTTCTCGGCCCTGGCGTTCCCCGGCTGTATTTCCAAGGCGATCCGCGCCGCGTCGCCCGCGAGCGGGTGCTCCACAGGATCCTCCGCGAGCTGCTCGGCAAGACTGGCGTAGTCCTCCGCCAACCCTTCGCTGCCCAGCGCCGCGCGCTCGCGCTCGAGCGAATCGAATGCCGGGCGATAGCGGTGCTCGGAGAGGAAGAGAACCCGCGCCCGGCGAAAGGACTGGCGGGCGCTCGGATCCGCCCTGCTCGCCTGCTGGCAACAAAGGATCGCCCGCTCCTTGCGCTGCAGCTTCTGCTCGTAGAGATCCGCCGCTTTGAGCAGGAGCGCAGCGCGCTCGGGTCCGGAGGTAGAGCGCGCCGCGGTCTCGAGCAGCTCGGCCAGCGAAGCGTAATCCTGCCTCTGCTCGAGCAAGGTGGACAGCCCCTTCAGCGGCTCCTTTGCGCCGGGGGCAAACAGGAGCGCTCGCCGGAAGAAATCCTCGGCGCGCGACAAATCCTTGATTCGGTCCCGGGTCAGCTCACCGGCGCGCGTCAGCAACCGCACCGCCTCAGCGGGAATCGGCAGCTCGTGCACCCTGCTTTCAAAGAGCCGGATCAGCTCCTCGATTCGTCCAGAGCGCTCGAGAGACGATGCAGCCTGCAGAAAAGGGCCGTCGTCTGGCCAACGCTCGGGCGCGCGCTTCAACAAAGGCTCTTCCATCGGGCGGGATAGGGTTGGGGGCGGGCGGATCGTGGCCTCGCAGCCACAAAAGTTTATCCTTCCTCACCCTCCCCTTCTAGAGCGACAGGAGAGTCCGATGGCGGCGGAGCGGCTACTTGTGCGGGCATCGCCGCAGCTCTCTCGGCTGACACCTTGTCGCCAGCCCGATGATAAAGCTCTACCGCCTTGTCTCTTTGGCCGAGCGATTCGGCGAGCTCCGCCGCGCGCTGCCAATTCCCCGACTGCTCATACAGCGGCAGAGCGCGATCCTTTCGCTGCGCGCGCTCCCAGGCCTCAGCCGCGGCGGCCACGTCTCCCAACATCTCCAGCCATCGCGCGCTGGCGGCAGGTCTGCTCTCCGCCTCGGCGCGGGCAATCTCCTTGCGAGCCAGCTCCAGCGCTTGCGCATCGAGCTTTGCCTTCTGCAGGAAGCGAAACGCCTTCGCCGCGGGTAGGGCCAGCAGCGCCTGGACCGCCTCGTCCTGCTTTCCCGCGGCGATGAGAAGCAATGCGGCGCCCAACCGGTCACCGCGCTCAATAAGCTTGGTGACCTCCAGCTGCCGGACGCGCTCGGCGCTGGCTAAATCTTTGGCGCGCTCGTACGCCTTGCGAGCCGCGGCCAGCTTGCCGCTCTTCTCCCAGGCGATCGCCGCTTGGTCGAATTGGCGCGCGCGCTCGTAGAGCTTGGCCACGTTCTCGAAGTCTTTCGCATCGACGTAGTGCTCCATCAGGAGCTCGTAGGCGCCCGCCTTTTCGATCACGGGAAGAAACTGATCCGGCTTCATCTGCTTGAGCAGACGCCGCGCCGCCAACAGATCCTTGGTCGCCAGCAAACACCTCAGACTGCTCTTGAGATCTCCGCCGGCCTCGTAAAGCCTTGCCGCTTCCGCGTGCGATTCGTGCTGCTCGTGGAGTCGCGCGGCGTCGCGCGTCCGCTTGCGGCTCTCCAGCAGACGCGCTTCCTCCCGCCAATCGCGCGAGGCTCGAGGTGCTTCGACCGATTCCCGCTCCCGCTCTTGGGGTGTACGCCCACTGGCAGCGAAAGCGAGCTCTGCGCGGCGCTGATCGCCGGCTGCTTTCCAAACAGAGCCAACGAGGAACATCACGTCGGTGTACGCGGCCAGCTTCAGCTCTTCGGGTGAAGGTGGGCGCGCCGCAGGCGCAGGTTCGGAGGCGGGCGGCGCTTGCGCAGGAGGCGACTCTGCACCGGACGCCCCGCTTTCTGCGGCAGGCACGTCTGGCTGTCCTTCCCCAGAGGCGCCCGCCTGCGCCGTCGCCGCTTCCTCCGCCTTCGCCTCGGCCTGCAATGCTGGAGCGGCTTCGGGCGAAGCCTCGGCCGCTGCGTCGGCTGGCGCGCCAGCAGCATCTGCGGCCGTTTCCGCTGGCGGATGCGCGGGCTCGGATGGCGGCGGCGCCGCGGCGGGCGGCTCAGGCGGCTTCTTTTGCCTCGCCACTCTGAGCAGCGTCGTCAGCAGGCGGCCCCGGGTGTTGAAGTCCAGGTCTTCGAGCGAGCGCAGATGAAGAGAGCTGAGCTGTCTCAGAATTTCTTCGAGCGGCTGCTTCTGCTTGGCGAAGTCGCCGGTCGACAGCCCCTTTTCCAGAACGGAGAGCTCGCTCAAGACGCGAAACGCGGCGGATCCGGAGTCGCGCTCGCGCCTGCCTTGTCGCTCGGCGCCTCGCCCCCGCCGCCTGCGGTCGCTCGAGTCGGCCCGCCCTCGGCGCTCGTTGCGATCTCCCCGCGGCCGGTTCCCTTTCGCAGGTCGGTTGTCCGGCTGGCCTGGCCTAGGCGGATTGCCAGTTCCGTCCTCGTTCACCAAACGCGTTCTCCATCAGAACGCGTACCTCAAATTTGGCGCCAATGCGAAGCCAAACGTCTTGGACTTGACGAGATAGGATCCGGTCACCTCGAAGCCGACGGAAAAGTGGCGAATCCGGGTGAAGTATTCGATGCCGGGCCCGGCGAAGAGCAGAGCATCCGGCGACAACAATTCAGTCGGGTAGAACTTCGCATATCCCACGCCGCCGCGCGCGTAGAACCAGGTCCTCTTCACGCCGTTGGCGTCGGAGATCCCGACGACGCTCAAGCGAACCGAAGCGCCCGGAATGATCGCGGCGAAGTCTCCGGAAGCGGTGCCGCCCGAGTTACCGATGTAGTCGGAGCCGGCCCGGTTCGAGGTGCCCATCACGAAAACTCCGAGCGACAAGTGCTCGCCCAGGTCTCCGCCCAGCTCCACTTGAGCCATCTGGCCGGAGGAAAATGGCTTCGGCCCCTGCGTCGCCGGCAAGCTGGTGAGGAAGAACGGGCCGCCCGAGCCGCGGAAGTAGAAGCCGCGCTCGATTTCCGACAACGGCGTCGACTCGCGCTCCTTGAGCACTGGAGCAGCCTCCTGCGCGCGCGCCGCGGCAGGGATGACTGCCAAGGTGAAGAGAAACAATCCCGAGGCAGCCAGCAGGCGGCGCCCGGTGGACACTCCCTTCGAAAATGAGATGTTCAGGTGGCGATCTCCTCTGAGAGGGACCCCGAGGCCCCGTGAGGCTTCTGCCCAGACGCGGCAGCTTCGATTCCCAGTCTACTACTCTCCCGACTGTTTCAAGATGAAGGGGTATGTGACGATCACGACGCCACCGCCCTTCGGCTTGGGGAAGATCCAGGTCTGCACGCGGCCGGCGATGCAGGTTTCCAACTCGGCGTTGCTCACCGTCGACTGTGCGACCTGCGAGGAGGCGACCGTACCCGAAGCGCTGATCACGAACTTCACGGCCACCTTGCCCGACAGCTTGGGAAAGCGCGTCAGCTGGCTTTCGTAGCAGTAGCGGATTTGGTTCCGATTGCGGTGGATCACCTGGCGGATCAGCTCCTTGTCCAACGAGCCCATCACCATCGGCTCAGACGAGGTGATCTCGGGACTGGTATCCTTCTTTCCGCCCAGATAGCCCGCTCCGGTGCCATAGCTTCCCACCCCGCCGCCGCGGCCCTTGGTGCCGATTCCACCGATGCCAATGCTATTGCCCATGCCGCCGCCGCCGGAGCCAGAGCCGCGCAGGCCAAGCCCGCCCAGCCCGCGCGCATCGCCCGGTGCCGAGCCGAACATGTTGCCCATCGCGCTCTTGAGCTCTCCTCCCAGGCCGTTGTGGCCGAAGATGGTGGAGATTCCGCCGCTGCCCTGGCCGAAGATCCGCTGGGTCATCATCCTCGCCTGGTCCTTGTTATTCGGATCGCCCTTTGGCGCGGTGCGCGTGTTGCGCTTCGGCGCGTCTTTCTTGCCCATCTGCCCTTCGTCGCCGCTGTGCTTCGCCGCCATCTCGCCCTGATTTTCCTTCTGCTTGGCGAGCTTCTCGAGGAAGCGGTTCTTCTGGATCTCGGGCGGTTTGATGATCAATTTAGCGATCCGCGCCTGATTTCCGGAAAGCTCGTCGACGTACCCTTCGCCCTCCAGCTCGCGATTGAGCGCGGTGATCACGAACAGCGCAGCGAGCAGAAACATCACCAGGAAGATGTTCAGAACGGTAAAGTCAATCGTCTCCAGGAAAGGAACGAAGATCGGTTTCGGGATGGGCTGGAAACAGACCTCGAGATCGATAGCGCCTAAGTCGACCCAGGCGAAGTCATTTGGCTCCAGGTGGAGGCTGTATGCGTCTCCATCGTGCTCGGTGCGCTGGCTCTCAATCACTTGCCGCAGATCGCTCACGCTGCCGTCGCGGTGCAGCTCGCCGTTCATCTTGCCAGTGAAGCGCAGCAAAAAGTTTTGGCCGTCCGACTGCACGACCTCGAACTTTTCGCCCGGCAGCTTCGCATCGCCCATGGCGAAGTCGACGCCGGCTCCAGTGCCTACGGTGAAGGATCTCTTCACCTGAGGCGTGAGGAAATACTCTCCGACGATTCGATCGCCCCACTTGAAACGCAGCTCGAGGCCGAGCGGGCCGCTGCCCTTGCGGCGGGGAGGGCGAACCCTCGGGCTCGCAGCCGCCGCCGGGGCGGCTCTCGGCGCTCCATTGGAGGCTCGCTCCGAAGTTTCTGCAGGCGGAGGGGGAGGCGGAGGCGATGCGCGGGGTTGAACGACAGCCTGCGAAAATGCGGCGGCGGCATCTTCCGCCGGTGCGGCCTCCGCGCTTTCGGATGGATCTGCCTCGGCGGCAGCGGACGCGAGGTTGGCCGCTGCGGAGCTGAGCGCCACCAGGATCACCGTTCCGCCGACGCGGATCTCGTCGCCGCTGGCGATGGCGCCCTTGTTGACGCGCTGGCCGTTGACGTAGGTGCCTTCGACGCTGCCCATGTCGATGATCGACAACGCCCCGTTGGGCGAAACCTCGATCACCGAGTGAATGCGCGAAACTTTCTCATCGTCCAGGCACAGATGAGCCGAGGCCAGGCGACCGATCTTGATGATGTCGCGATCGTACTCCCTGGTCGCGATCAGCTGATCGCCTTTGTATACTTTAAGTGTCAGTGGCACGGGCACGGAGACTCCTGTTTATGTATCGTCGACGAATCCGACGTTCCTCCTTGCTACAACTCCCCCACTGACTCCATCACTTTGTCTTTGAATTCCTCGCGAATCCTGATCAGGTTCGAATGTTTCACGCGCTTTCGCGCTTCGACATATTCTCCGTCAGGCCGCGTCAGGTCTCCTTCGATCGTGTCGTCTTCGAAATTAATCGTCGTTGTTTTAGCGTAACGAACGTTTTCATCAGCGCCCTTTTTTCCCTCTGCATAAGCCAGGCTGGGCAAGAGCGCAAGCAGCGCCAATAGCTTTAACATGAACAATCCCCTGTGACGAAAACGCATCCTAACACTCACTGAGTTAGCATGAAATCATCGGGAAATTACTGTCATACCTTTTGCTAAATCGGACTACTTTTAATCACACACGCAATTTCAATTTTTCTCCAACGGATCCTCGGTAGGCTCGTCCTTGGCCGGCGGCTCGCTTGGTTTGGCAGGCTTTGCGCGCGAGCGAGTGCCCGCGGTCGGAGTTGACCCAGCCTCTCGGTTGACGTGCGTCTCTGGCGTTTGCATTTTCTTATTCTCCAATTCCTGCTCGTGGTGCTCGCGCTCTTCCGCTTCTTTCAACTTGGCTTGCTGAGCCTTCTGCGCGACTTCGAGCTTCTTCGTCTCTTCCTCGCTACGCTTGGCGTCTGCCTTTGCCTGAATGATCTGCTCCGCCTCATTCATCAAACCAAAGACCGGCGCCTCCGCAGGGAGTGCCACTGCGCCGCCGAGCAGCAATAAATATTTCTTGTAGTTCTCGAGGCCCTTCTCCGGCGAATCCTTGTATCGGTGCAGGATGATGCCCCGGTTGAGATAGATCGCCGCGAGCTCAGGATTGAGCTGCTCGGCGAGATCGTATTCTTGCAAAGCCTTATCGAGCTGACCTTGACCTTTGTAGGCGATGCCCAGATCGAGGTGGGCTTCCGCGTTCCTGCCGTTCGCTTGGAGGATCTTGCGCAGGTGTTCCTCGGCGCCGGGATAGTTCTCCTGCTGCAGGGCGGTCTTCGCCAACATCACTCGCGAGGGCAGATAGTCCGGTCGAACCTCGATCGCTCTTTTGAACTGGAGCAGCGCCTTGGCGGGCTCGTTCTCCGCGAGGAGGATGAGACCGACGGTGTGATACAGCTCCGGATCATTGTCGTCGATCTTCATGGCGCGCAGCGCCACCAGGCGGGCCATCGATATCTGCTTGCGCTCCAGGTAGGAGAGCATCATCACCTTGTGGGCGGGGAGGGATTTCGGCTCGCGGATTAAGGCTTGGCGAGCCATATCCATCGCCCGATCGTGGTCGCCGTTCATCCGGTAAATCTCCGCCAACCGGGCGCGCGCGTTTCCGTCCTCTGGATACGCGGCGAGAATGCTTTCGTAGGCGCGAACCGCTTCCGGAATTCGCCCTTCGTTCTGCGCGATCACCGCCAGGTTCTCCGCTGCTTCCTTGAGCGTCGGCTTCTTCTTAAGAGCAGTCTGATAGTGCGAGATCGCGTCGTCCTTCTTGCCTTGCCGCTCGGCTAAAACGCCGAGGTTGTAGTCCGCCTCCGCGAGCTTCGGATCCTCCGCGACCGCCGCTTGGAATTTGGCTTCCAAGGCCGGGTAATTGATGGACTTCGACTTCTTCTGGGACTCGTAGGCCTTGACCGCGTCCTCGAAGAGCAGCTTGGCCCGGGTCGAGACGCCGTCCGGGCCTTGCGCCGTCTCCGGGGGCAATTGCATCTGGGGTGCAATCTCGCCGCGCCGTCCCAGCGAACCGGCGCAGCCGATGAAAGTCAAGGCTCCAAGAAGGGCGATGGCCTTGTTAGCCGTCTGAGTGATCGCTGCTCGCATCAGAGGGAGTCCTCCGGTTCCTCGGGCTTTGTTTTCTGCTTCTTCCCGTTCTTTTGAACGCCGTTGTCGGGCTTCTCCGCCGAAGGCTCGTGGAATGACTGGCCGAGATCCGCTTCCTCTTTGGAGGCTTCCAGCTCCTTGCGACTGTCCTGCTTGTCTTTCTCGTCGGCGCGGGCGACCCGAACCGGAATCGGCTGAATGCTGGCGAGGATTTCTCCGCCCATCGCCATCGAGCGAAGCTCCTTCAGCTCCGCGGCCTGCTCCTGAACCGGCGGGAACTGCTGTGGCCGGTAGGTGTCGCGCAGAAGCTTGAGGCTCTTCGCGTAGCAATCGTTGAAGATGTCGAGCTCGCGGCTCTTGTTCACCACTGCCAGGAACGCCTCGGCTGCCTTGTCCTTCACCGGCTGCGCTTGGCGAGTGAGCTCGTCGCGCAGCGCGTCGTGCAGCTCCGCAGGTGCGCCGCGCGGCATCGGCGCGTTGATCAACGAGTCGGCGAAGTTGTCGTAGGCAAGCCCGATCTTGTAAAGCGCGCAAACCGCCGGGTCGCCGGACTTGAGATTGACGGTCTGGGTGTACTGCTTCTGCAGCGCTTCCAACGCTCGCGCCTTGTCCCTCAGCCCCTGTTTGAATTCAGTTTCCGGGTGCGGAAGCTTGCCCCAGCGTATTCTCATCGAGGTGTACTTCTTGTAGTCGGCCTCGGCGCCGGTGTAGTGAGCGCGTGCCACTGCATCCAAGCCGGTCTTGTCGAGGGACTTCTTGATCCGCGTCGGCTGCTTTTCGTAATAGGCGAGCAGCCGCTCGTTCGTGCGCTGCGTGTCGCGCGGCCGGTTCAGCTTGCGCTCGTAGATGGTCGCGATCCTGCCCTCGGCGGCGAGCACTTTCGCCGGCTCCTTGCTGTACTGTTTCTCGTACTCTTCGAGCTGCTTGATCGCCCGGCTGTAGGAGCCGCTTCGCTCATAGAGGTCGGCGATGGAGAGGAACACCGCCTCCGCGTCCTTCGAGTCGGGCCACATCTCCAGGTAGCGCTCGCGGTCGCGCACCGCCAACCGGTGTTGGCCCAGCCCCTCGCGGAGGATTCCGGCGTCGAACAAGGCGACCTGCGCCTTCGCTTCTTCCCAGACCTGTCCACCCTCTTTCGGCTTGTCCGCGGGGGCGGCCGCCGCCTTAGGAGCCTTCTTCTTGGAGCGCTTCTTGGCGGCCGCTCTTTCTGCCGCGCTCAGCGACCGCTCGTAACCGCTGACGTAGCCCTCGTAGGCACGCGCCGCGTCCTCGTAGTCGCCGATTGCCTCCCGCGCTTCGGCGTTGGCGTAGATACAGGCGGGCACATAGTCGGATTTGGGATAGGCGCGGATGATCCGATTGCGCGTCTCAATCGACCGGTCGAGCATCTTCCCATTGAAGAAGTCGATCGAGGCGTTGTAGAGGGCCTTGTCTGCAATTTCGGACTTGGGGAACTCACCGACGAAGGCGACGTACGCTTCGGCCGCCTTCGCGTACTCCTTCTTGCCTTCCAGTTGGCTGATCAGCTTGAACGAGGACTGCTCCAAAACCCTGGAGAGCTCCTCTCGGAATTTGCCGGTGGCGAGCTTGGGCTCGTTGTAGAACTTGCGCGCCCACTCATTGACCTTGGCCCAATCGCCGAGCAGATTGTACGAGTCGAGGACGAGATTGGCGGCCACCTCGCCGGCGCGATCGCCGTTCTCGAATTTGTAGTCCGGGTACTTGAGAGCGATGTCCGAGAGGCGGAGCACCGCCTCGTCGAAGTGATTGTGGCGGTAATAGACGTTGGCCGCCTTGAAGGCGATCTCCACGCGTTTTTGGCCATTGGGCACGTATTTGAGGTACCGCTCGCACGCCTCCAGCAACGCTTTGCGCTGAGGGGCGATGGTCGCCTTCTTGTGCACGTCGCTGGTGTTCTCTTGCTTCAGCTTGCCGGACGCTTCGGCCGCCTTCACCAGCTCGTCATTCGCCAAGACGGCGTTGTACGCCGCGTTCACCAGCCACTTGCCCGGCTTTTGCCCGGCGTCCATGCGCTTGACGTCCTGCATCACGACCTTGGTGTATTCCTCGGCGGCCTTTTCGTACTTCTGCAGGTTGTCGTTGAGCAGCTCCGCCCAGAAAAAGCGCAGGTCGTAGGCCTTCGGGTTTTCGGCAAACAAAGCGAGGTAATCCGAATAGACCTCGTTGGCGAAGCCGAAGGTCTCCTCGTCGCGCGTCTTCTTCGCCTCGTTGTGCCAGTTGACCGCTAGATTGGAGAGCGTTCGCTCCGAGAGCTCGCGAGCCTCGGCGAGCGCCTTTCTGTCCTTCTCATCCTTGGCGACGTTTGCCTTCTCGACATCCTGCATCAGCTTGACCAGACGGCGAACCTGCTCGACGGTCATCTTCTTGTTGCCGGCGCGCAGGACGCAGTCGACGATCTTGCCTTGGAAGCCCGGGGCTTCCGGCGAGAGCGGACGCTCGCGGATCAGGCTGTTGAAGGTGAGCGCCGCCTCGCGATCCTTTCCGTCCTCGTAGTAGAGGTTGGCCAGCTGCTTCATCATCAAGAAGCGATCGTCCGGCTTGGAGGCGACCTTGCCGAACTCGGCGCGAGCGTCGGCGGGTGAGCCGAAGCGCGCGTAGGCGCGCACGAAGTCGTTGCGGGCCTCGCGGATCAGCGTGTTCTTTCCGCTCTTACCGGCGTCTTTTTCCAGAGCGGCGGCGCCGGCGTACTCGCCGTAGAGTACGACCGCCTTGAACATATCCATCGCCTTCGGATAGTTGCCGAGGTTGAAATAGCACCAGCCCTGCTTGTACAGAGCGAAGCCGTAGAGCTGGTTCTCGGGGAACGACGCTGCCTGCTTGTAATAGTCGAGCGCCTTTTCAATCATGTCCTTCTTGCCCTTCGACGTGTTGAAGTAGTACTCGCCGAATGCGAGCAGGGCGTCGGGGAGGAACTTCGATTTCTTGAAATGGTCGATCAGCCGGCGATAGGCCACCAACGCCTTTCGCTCTTCGCCGGCCTCCATCAGGTTGTGGCCGAGAAAGTAGAGGACTTCATCGGTGCGGGCGTAGTCCTTGTATTTCTGGATGATGGTCGAGTACTGCTCCACCGCCATCTGGCTGTACTCTTTGCTCTTGGCGAGAAGCTCCTCCTTCTCCGCTTTTGCCCGCTCCTGAGCCACCGGATCGCCGCGGTTCTTCGCGTTGATCAGGTCGTCGTCCTTCCGATTTGCCTCGAAGAAGAAGTACTTCGACTCTTCCCAATACAGCTCGCCCAGTCGGAACAGCAGCGAGGGCATCTCCTTCTGATCGGGCGACAGGTTGATGATCTTGGTCAGCGAATCGATCTGCTCGTGTCGCTTCGAAGCGACCTGAAGCTCGACGCCGAGGCGGAACTGATCATATTGAAGCGCTGGCGCCTCGGCCCCCTTCTCCACTTTTGGTCGGGTGATGTCTCCGGCGAGAGATTTGTCCGGCGCCGCCGACGTACCCTTCTTCAAGCCTGCGTCCTTGGGGTTCTTCTTCTCTCTCAGGTTTTCCTGCGCCACCGCCGCGGTGGCAAACACGAGGAGAGCCGAAACGAGAACGCGTTGCATGATGCTCCCAATGTGAGTCCCTCAGGTGCCGACCTGCTCAGCACTCACGCAGGTGCGCACGGACCTCGGGAATTTTTTTTCGCCAAGCAGCCAATCCTCCTCGCAAAGCGCGCGCTTGGTCAACCGGTCGGGTGGGCGCCTGTACGCGGCTGAGGATGGGTGTCGTCGGACTCGGCTGGTATTCGATTGACCCATGAGCTTGCTCCCAGTCGGAGCTTCATTGGAGGAATTGGTGCAGGACTGTTTTCTCGCCTACCGCGGATCCGGAGTGGCTCTGTCTGCGTTGGACGAAGAGCTGCTGTCGCGATGGGCGCGCACCGGAGCACCGCTCGAGGTGATCGCCTTGGGGATCCGCCGGGCCGCAGAGAAAGGGGCTTGGCACGCGAAGCCAGGTGAGCCCGCGCTGCGATCGCTGCGCGCCTGCCGGCGGCAAGTGGAGTCGGAGATCCGCAAGCACCAGTGGCGCTCTGCCGGCGCCACCGGCGACGGCCGCCCAGCCCGCCGACCTCCATCGGCAGCGAAAGTCCGGCGCCAAATGCAGTCGGCGCTGCAGCGCCTCGCAAGCGAGCGACCGGAGCTGACCGAGCAGATCAACCAACTTGCCTCATTGATTGCGCACGCCTCTTTGGAGGCGGAGGACTTCCGAGAGCGGATCGACCTCGCGGAGGCGCACTTGCTGAGGGCGCTTGCATTTCCAGAGCGAATCGAGGTGCTGAAGAAAGCTCGCGCCCAGACAAACGGCTCGATCGAGCAAGCGTCCAGCCGCGCCCGGAGGCTCTCGCGCCGGTTTCATCGCGGCGTGGTGCTCAGAAACAGCCTCGGCCTTCCGTCGTTCTGGTAAAGAGGGTTTGTGGAATCCGCAAGTCAGGCAACCCGGGTCTGCGTCACCTGCCGCGGCAAGAGCTACGTGCTCGAGCGTCGGCTGGATCGCGCGGCGGCGCGGCTGTGCGACTGTTCTCGCCAGTGTCCGCGCTGCGGTGGGCGTGGGCATGCGTACCAAACGCGCCAGGAAACCTTCAGCGCCAAGGTCGGGCCGCGCACGTACGAGGTATTGGTGCCCTGCAGCTGCAGGTTGCTGTCGCGGCGGCTGGAGCTCTTTTCGCGCGCACAAGTGCCGGGCGTGCTCGCCAAAGCAGACTTCGACGGCTACCGCGCCTCGAATGAAGCTCAGGACCGCGCGAAGAAGGTCGCCCAAGCGTTCGCTCTCGGCTACCTGGGTGCGCAAACGCCGAAGGGGTTCGTGCTCAGCGGTCCGGTGGGAACCGGTAAGACGCACTTGCTGGCCGCGTCGCTCGCGCACCTGACGCTCGAGCTGGGCGTCGGTGCCTGCTACGTGGAAATTTCGCTCTTGTACGCCACCATCCGCCGCGGCTTCCAGGATGGAAAGAGCGGCGGGGAGATCATCGGCCCGCTCTCGGAGATCGAAGTGCTGGCCATCGACGAGCTGGGGAAGGGCCGCGGCAGTCCCTTCGAGCTCGAGACGTTGGATGAGTTGATCGCCCGCCGATACAACGCCGGCAGGACGACGCTCTTCGCCGCCAACTACTCGCTGGCGGCAAAGCGCGAGAGCGTCCGGACCGCCACCGGTTATCGCGCCACGGAGGAAGCGCAATTGAGCAAAGACTCGGAGCTTCTTCGCGAGCGCGTGGGAGAGCGCATCTACAGCCGGTTGTGCGAGATGTGCGAGTTCGTCGAGCTGCCTGCCGGAACACCGGACAGGCGATACACGAAGCACGAGCTGGAGTCCGGAAACCTGCGCACCCGAGCCAAATGAATCGCATCAGCGGCCCCGCACACGCGCCTGGGCATTTTTTTCTTTCTCCGGCGGTTTCTACACCCCGGATGATGACCTTCGCCGCGTCAATCTTGACAGATAGGTCTCCACTTCTATATTCCCGCCGCCACTTTCGTCAGAACGCCAAGCTCCCCTCTGAAAGCTGGCGTCCACGTAGGAAGTGATTCTTCGAACGGGAGTTCGCTCATGGCAATGATCGAGGTCAAGAACCTCACCAAGCGCTACCGCGACCGGATCGCGATCGACGGCCTCAATTTTTCCGTCGGCGAAGGAGAAATCCTCGGCTTCTTGGGTCCGAACGGCGCCGGTAAGACGACCACGATGCGCATCCTCACCGGCTTCCTGCCCGCTTCGGAGGGCACCGCCCAAATCGCCGGCTTCGACGTGTTCGAGCACCCGATGGAGGTGAAGCGCCGCCTCGGATACCTGCCCGAAACACCGCCTCTCTACCTGGAGATGACCGTCCGATCGTATCTCGAATTCGTGGCGCGTTTAAAAGGGATACGGGGCAAAGGGCTGGACACGGAAATCGCGCGAGTGAGCGAGCTGACCGGGGTGAAGCTGGTGCTCGACCGCGTGATTCAGAACCTGTCGAAAGGGTACCGGCAACGCGTCGGAGTGGCGCAGGCGCTGTTGAACAACCCGCCGGTCCTCATCCTCGACGAGCCGACCGAAGGGCTGGATCCCACGCAGCGCGCCGAGGTCCGCTCGTTGATTCGCGGCCTCGCCGGAAAGCACACCGTGATCCTCTCGACCCATCTGCTCACCGAGGTCACCATGACCTGCGAGAAGGTGTTGATCATCAATCAAGGAAAAATCGTCGCCTTCGACGAGATCAAAAACCTGGCGACTGCATACGGACAGACCGAGCAGGTTTCGCTCGAGGAGATCTTCATCAAGCTGACAGCAGCCTAGAACCCCTCATTGCTCGCCGGCTTTGGCTCGGAAGGCGGGCTCAATCCTGGAAGACACATGCGCAATGCACTGACGATCGCTCGAAAAGAATTGTCGATCTACTTCACCACGCCCTGGGCCTACGTCGTCTTCACCCTGATGCTTGGGATCTCGTCGTTCTTCTTCGTCGCCTATCTGGAGAATTTCAAGCAGGTGCAGATGATGGCGCGGGCGATGAGCTGGGCACGTCTGCCGCCGGACTGGGGAATGTACAAGAACCTGACCGACGGCCTGGTGGTGCCGCTCTGGAACGTGGTGATGATCGTGACCTTATTCGTCGCGCCCTTTCTCTCGATGCGCCTCTTCGCTGAGGAGAAGCGGCACAAGACTTTCGAGCTGCTGATGACGTCGCCGGTTCGACCGATGGAGATCGTCGTCGGCAAGTACCTCGGCGGTCTGGGGGCGATCACCGCGACGCTCGGGCTCACCATCGTGTTTCCGGCGGTGCTTTCGATTTTCGGACGCAGCGAGTCCGGCAGCGCGCTCGAGTGGTCCACCGTGTTGCTCGGCTACGGCGGCCTGCTTCTTTGGGGCGCCGCTTGCATGGCGGTGGGGATGTTTCTTTCGTCGCTGACCGAATCGCAAATGATCGCAGCTTTTTTGACCTTCGCGGTGCTTTTGCCCTGGATGCTGCTCAAGGGCCTGGCGCAGTCCGCGGAAGAGCCGTTGCGCTCGATCGTCAACTATCTTTCGTTCGACTCCCAGCTTCAGAACATGGCCAAAGGGGTGCTCGATCTGAAGTCGCTGGTGTTCTTCGCATCCGTCATTCTTCTCTGCGTTCTCTTGACCCAGCGCGCCGTCGAGGCGCAGCGCTGGGCGTAGGAGGAGCTCGATTTGAGACCTGCACTGATCGGAAAAATCCTCGGAGGCGTGGGCCTGGTGCTGCTGCTGTCGAGCCCGTACACGCTCTTCATCACCACTGGCTCTTCTTGGCTCGCAGCCCTCAAGGCGTTGGCTGGGGTCGCTCTGATCGGCGTTTACTTTGGCACCAACTACGGTCAGCTGGGCCAATTCGCCTCGCGAAAGTCCAGCTTTTTCATCGCCTCCACCGCGCTGATGGGGGTCTTCCTGATCGCCGCCCTGGTCGCGGTCAACTACGTGGCGGCCCGAAAAAACAAGACGTGGGACCTCACCAGCAAGAAGATCTACACGCTAGCCCCGCAGACGCTTACCACGCTGCACGGCCTCAAGGAGAAGGTGAGGGCGATCGGCTTCGTTCAGAGCAGCCACCCGGCGTATGAAAGCTTGCAACAACTCTTCGAGCGTTACCGCCGAGAAGCGCCCGATAAGTTCGACTACGTTTTCAAGGATCCTCGAAAGAGCCCGGACCTGGCGGCGAAGTACCAGCTCAAGGAAGGGCAGACCACCGTCGTCCTCACCCGGGGCGAGGGCCAACAGGAGACCCATACCGCTCTCAACGTGGTCTCCGAGCAGGAGCTCACCAATGCCTTGATCAAGATCAACTCGGTCGGCGAGCAGAAGGTCTACTTCATCGCGGGGCATAACGAGTGGCCGCTCGAGGAGACGGCCGTTGCACAGGGCGAGCAAGGCGCCAGTCTGTCGGAGCTGAAAAAGACCCTGCAACAGGAGGGCTATGCGCCGGAAGCGATGAATCTAGCGGGCAAGGCGGATGTTCCCAAGGATGCGGCGCTGGTGGTGGTCGCCGGAGCGAAGAGCAAGCTTGCCGCGCCGGAAGCCGCGGTTCTCAAGAAGTACCTCGACGAAGGGGGGCGGATGCTCTTCTTCGCCGACGCAAACGTCGATGCGGGGCTCGACAAGCTGCTCGCGGAATACGGCGTGCAAATCGACCCTGGGATTGTCGCCGACGATCGGTTCGCGGTTCAGAGCCCCTACGTGGTGCTCTCCATGTTCTACAGCGACCACGAGATGACGCGCATTCTCAAACAAATGCAGATGAACGTGGAGTTTCCGATGTCTCGCGGGCTGTCGGTGCTCAAGGAGGGAATCGGGGAGAGCGTCAAGGCCGAGCCGGTGGTGCTCACCTCGCCCTTCGCATGGGAGGAGCTGAAGCCCGATGACAATCCATCCCCCTCATCCGGCGAGAAGACAGGGCAAATCCCACTCGTGGCGGCGAGCACCCGCCCGGTGCCAGCGAAGGACAACAAGCGGTTTGATGAGGCGCGCCTGGCGGTATTCGGAGCCTCGCAGATTCTCGTCGACGTGAACTGGGGTCACGAGCCGAACCGAAATCTGGTGATGAATGGCTTTGCCTGGGCAACCGCACAGGTCAACAAGATCACCATCCGGCCGCCGGACCGCGACATCTCGACGCTCGAGATCGACAACCAGCTGATGTCGCGAATTCGGTTTGTGGCCACCGATTTGGCCCCGATATCGGTTCTGGCGATCGGCTTGGCGATCTGGCTGTCGAGGCGACACAAGTGACGCAGCTGCAAAAAAACCTGGTCGTGCTCGGAGCGCTGCTGGCGGTGGCCGGCGCGCTCGGCCTGTACGCCTATTTCGGCGTGATGAAGACCGAGGAGCGAGAAACGCAGCGCAAGGAAGCCTCGGAAAAGCTCTTCGTCTCCAACGCTCCTGCCGAAAAATTGGCGGACGGCGGTGCTCCTCCGGCGCCAGTCTTCACCTCGATTGTCGTCAAAGCGAAGGGCGATGTCACCACGGTGGAGAAGAGAGGAAACGATTGGTGGGTGACCAGCCCGTTGACAGCGCGGGCGGACAAGGCAGACGTCGACCTGCTGATCGCCCAAATTCAAAACGCCAAAGTGAAGGCCACCATCGAAGAGAACCCCACCGATGCCGATCTGGCGAAGTACGGTTTGGACAAGCCCCGATTCACGGTGACCGCCTACGCCTATCTGCCGGATTCCAAGGGAGAGGGCGCGAATGACCCGTCGCGCAGGCGCGAGATCAACCTCTACGGCGGCATCGAGAATACATTCGATGGGTCGGTCTACCTGCGGCGCGGCAATGAAAAGCCGGTTTACACCCTCGACGGCACGGCGAAGTTCGCAATGGACAAGGGAACGTTTGATCTGCGGGACAAGGAAGTGCTTGCGATCGACGAGCAATCCCTCAAACAGATCGATTTCAAATCAAAAGCGAATCGCTATGCCCTGGAACGTACCGACGGCAAGACATGGCAGCTCACCTCGCCCAAGCGGGGCGATGCAGATGCGTCCGCGGTCACCTCCATGGTCTCGGCCTTCCGCACGCACCGAGCCCTCGCATTTCTCGCTGACTCCGCGGAGGAGAGAAAGCGGGCCGGAATCAACTCGCCAGCGGCCGATGTGACTTTTACCGCTGCATCGGGAGACAAGATTCGGATCCGGCTCGCGAAGACAAAGTCGGGAAACGACGAGAAGGCCTTTGCTCTCAAGGAGGCAGGGCAGGACTCGATTCTTGCCGAGGTTCCAGTCGCCGCGGTAGCCCTGCTCGACAAGAGCCCGCTCGATCTCAGGGATAAGTCGGTGCTCACCTTCAATCGCGACGAGGTAGCCCGAGCGTCCTTCTCGCCCGGAGGATCTGCGGCGGAGATCGTGGTGGAAAAATTGTCTGGCACCGACGCTGGAGCAGCCGAAGAGTGGCGCCTCATCGCACCCACTGGCGGCCCGGCGAAGAAGTGGAAGCTCTCCTCGGTGCTTTGGTCGCTCACTTCGCTGAAAGCAACCTCGATCGACGAAGAGAACCCGAAGGATTGGAGCAAGTACGGCATCTCGCCGTCCTCGCGCGGCGTGACCTTGGCCGACAAGGCGGGCAAAATCTTGGCCAAGCTGCAGGTCGGCAGCGAAGTGAAGGGAAAATCGAACGCCATTTACGTTCGCGGCTCGCGCAACGCGGTATTGGAAATTGATTCATCAAGGCTCACCGATCTGCCGTCGAAGATCTCCGACGTGATCGATCAGCCGTCCCAGGCATTGGACGCGGGCGCTTCAGGCGTATCGTCGAACTAGCGGAAGGTTTTCCGTCAGCTCAGACCTCGAGCAGCACAAATCGCTGCTCGGGCGTGTGCTGCTTGAGGAGCGGCATCGCGACGTTGTAGACCGGGACGCCTTTGTCCGTCTTTCCTTGCAGCGAGCCGTGGTGTGAGTGTCCGTGGAAAATCGCATCCGCGCCGTATCGGTTGACCGGTCCAGCCAGGCGGCTCGTTCCAAGAAAGGGTCGAATCTCTGGAATCTCGCCGATGGTGGTGGCGACGATCGGCGCGTAATGCATAATCACTATCTTCTTCGGCGTCGTCAGTTGGCCAAGCGCTGCCTCGAGCTTCAGTGACTCCGAGACCGACTCCTGGACGAAGCTTTTGACCGGCGCTTCGCCAAAAGCCTGCAGGGTGGCGTTCTCGAAACCACCCGCGAAGCCTTTGATGCCGGCGATGCCCAGCACCTTTTCGAAGACGTACCGATCGCCGTCGAGCGTTCGCACGTTCACCTTGGTCAGGGCCGCGCAAATCTCCGTCGTCTGGCCATGCTCGTAGTCGTGGTTTCCCAAAACTGCGACACAGGGAACGCGCAGACCGGACAGCTCATCCACCAGGGTGCGGGCGTCCTCCAGGGTGCCCCGATCGGTGAGATCGCCACAGAGCAGCAGGAGGTCGGCGACGCTGTTCACGTGCTTGACGAAATTGCGAAACCGCCCATGGTCGTCCTCGCGACAATGAAGATCAGCCGACGCTGCCACTCGGACTTTCGCGCTCGAGTCCCGCGCCATTGTTTGTACCTCCGGTTCTCTGTATCTCGTCCCACGTTCGGCCGCTGGAATAGCCCCATTCCTGGACATCGACTTCGTAGTTGACGCTCGAGAGAAGATCTCCCCGGCAGATCTTGTCCGCGGTGTCCCCGTCTAGAACGTTCTGTCCGGCGCGAGTGAGCAGGAAAGACATCACGTCGTCTGGAATCGCGCTTCGCTCGCATGGATAGGAGAACTGGAAAAGGAGCAGATGGGCGAGCAACACTTCCCAATATCGGTCGAATCGGCGAAGGAGCCGCCTCCAGTCCATCGTTCGGGCGCAGCTTTGGAAGAGATGTGCAACGTCAGCGCCATCGAACCGCTCGCGTTCGAGCACGAAAGCCTTCGACCACACCATTTCCTCGGGCGGGACCAAAAGCACGCGGCGGCCGAAGATCGTTGCAGGGCTGGCGTGGGCGAACCACTCGTCATCGACGTCGGCAATGCCATTGCCGGAAGAAAAGATCAGATCGACAAACCATTCGCCCTTGAATGCCTTGTACAGCCAGACCTCGTACGTGCGCTCGGTCCGCCAACCGTCGCGTTCGAGGATTTCCAGGGCCCGCTGCGCGTCCGCCTTTCTTAGGAAGACGTCGAGATCCTTGGTGTCTCGGTAGATGCCGCTGTAGGTGCCGTAGGCGTAGGCACCACCCACGAGGAGGGGCACGCCCGCCTCCATCAAGCGGTCGATCGCTTCGGCGCGGGCCTCGAGCTCGCCCGGGGTTCGCTTGCGCACCGCCGCCGCTTCATCCGTGCTCAGCTCGCCCGGGTGATTAGGGTGACTCTTTTCCATCGGGGGAAGTTAAGGACGAAGCGGTTGCCTGCCGAGATGTGCAAGCGAGGCCCCTGAACCCCTCCCTTTGCGCACCAGCTTGCCAAGCGGGCGAGCGACGCTGCCCGGATCGGCGCTGGCCGGACGCAATTTCAGGGAACCCAGACAACCCGCCCAAGGCGTCCATGTGCGGATGAGTGCGGTTTTCAGTTTTCGTCCGCTGGCGTGTCATTAGCGGCGAACAAAAGGGCAGCCGGAGCCCATTCACCCGAGGAGCACTCAATGCACCGCATCCACCTGTTGGTTTTGGCGCTTCCCACTTTCCTGATCGCGTGCGGCGGATCATCGATCGACGCGATGCGTAGCGGCATGCCGAACAGCCAAACCGTCCAGTTGCAATTCCCGAATCAGCCGGGGCAGCACCTCGATAGCGGCGGCCAGCAGCAGCAGGCGCAGCTCGGGGCAACCGCTGGCTTCTATGTGGTCACCCGCGGCGTCACGGTGCTCGTAAACGTCAGCACCGCTTTGATCCTCGGCCTGGTGAAAGCGATCACGGACAATCCGCCGACCTCCTTCCACGGGAATGTCGCGGTTTGGGGACCGTGGACCGATGCGCTGAGCCCGAACACGTACCGATTGACGGTTTTCGACAATGGAAACTACCACTACAGCTACGCCCTCGAGGGCAAAGCCAAACAGGATCCCGACACGGCCTACGTGACGATTCTTTCCGGATCGCATACCGCGGCCGTCGATTCGAGCGGCCATCCGATCAACGGTTTCGGCAATGGGACGTTTGTCATCAATTGGGACAACGCTGCCAGCCTTCCACAGCATGACCCCAACAATATGGGCAGCGCGCGCTTCACCTATGACCGCATGACCGCCACCGCGCAGGTGACGATCGACGTGACCTTTACCCAGGTTTGGGACAGCGGGACGAATCGAAGGATCGACGCCAACTACCATTACGCCTCTACTCCCGGCGGCGACGGCCTGTTCCAATTCAGCACCTACCAAAACACTCAGGCCGGCGGAATCCAGCGCTTCGCGATCGAGAGCCGCTGGAAGAACAACGGCGCCGGCCGCTCCGACGTAATCGTCACCGGCGGTGCGCTGAGTCAGCCCGCCACCATCAACGAGTGTTGGGATCAGTTCTTCAACAGCCAATTCCTGCAAGTGAGCTACGACCCCTCGCAAAACTACGGCGTCGAAGCGACGGCCTGCGTGTTCATCCCAGCCGAGTACTCGCCGCTGTAACCGGAATCTGCGGCTGGCCTGGCTCGGGCTTTTCCCCGAGCCGGGCCAACCGAGAGCACGCGGGTGGCTCAGCCGGGAAAAGCGAGGCTTGAGGTGATCGAAGGCGGCCGGAGCTTCGACCGGCGGGCTGCGCTGCACGAGTTGTATTCGAAGTACGGAGGAAGCGTTTACGGGCGGTGTCACTACCTGTTGAAGGACCGCAGCAGAGCCGAGGATGCAATGCAGGACGTGTTTGCCAAAGCGATGTCGAGC
>Ga0126383_10000570_pt1 | contig 20882 bp, 19 predicted proteins | sample PanSoiMetPlot_35_FD_96882 | JGI IMG/M metagenome (GOLD analysis project Ga0126383, IMG submission 96882) | Tropical forest soil microbial communities from Panama - MetaG Plot_35 | ecosystem: Environmental > Terrestrial > Soil > Tropical forest > Bulk soil | place: Panama | collected 2016-02-17
GAGATTTTTGGTCGATTCAGCCCAGCGGCCTTGGCGTCTATCAATAAAACCAAGGATTTCAAATACCATCGGGTCGTTAGGCAAACGTACACCGAAGAACTAAGAATTTCTAACGCGACTGTGCGATTGAGACTCTTCTGTCGAGCGAGATAAACTATGCCCTGGCCGCCGCGGCCGATTTCGTGCTGCAACTCGTAATCGCCGAATGCTCCCGCCAGCCTCGCTACGCACTCGCTCTTCGCGGCGCGCTGGCTTTCTGTCTCAGCGGATGTGTCCTCATCTCCATCTACAAGCTCAGCAAGTCCACTCTCAAGCAGGCAACCTGGGCAGGCTCCTTCCGGTGCGTCGGCTGGGATTTCCAGCCCGCATGTTGGACAAATTCTGAGTGCGCAGATCATCGTCGGAGAGCCGCTCTCTGCCGCTCCCCTTCTTTACTGCGTAAAATTCCTTTAGAGGTTACGCCCGAACGACCGAAATCAGATGGCGCAATTCGTCCTCGATATCGCCGGGTGTGGCGACGGTGTGGGCAATCTCCTCTCGTAATAATGTTTGGTAACGCTGACGAAATCGGTAAAACGCCTGTTTCACCGCGTTCTCAGTCATGTCGAATTCGATTGCGACCTGGGCTTGCGACGGCCGGCCCGGCTCGTCCATCAGCATTTTTTTCATCTGGTCGAAGAACCGCACATTGCCGGCGCTGCGATATTCTTCCCGCAGCCGCGCCATCACTTGCTCCAGGAGCGTGAACGCCCAGCGCCGCTCATACATTTGATCGGCCGTAAACCTATCGCACCGTCCCGCATCCATCAGTTCCCCCTCGCGAATATCGTCGAATGGAATTAAGCGCTGGCCTTTACCGCGCTTGAGCGCCATCGCGTGACGCGACTCGTCAGCCAAAAAGTGTTTAACTGACGTAAGCAGGTACGAACGGAGCCGCCCTTTTTCCTTGCGCACACTGCTCAGATCTTTGCGCTGCAGCAACAAAGCGAAAAAACCCTGCGTGAGATCTTCGGCGTCCTCGGCACCGGCGCCGTGTCGGCGCACGAAGGAAAAAATGGGACGCCAGTATGTTCGACAAAGCTTTTCAAGCGCTTCCTTTGCTGCTGTGGACTCCCCTTGCGCTTCCAGCACCACGCTCCAGTGAGTGGTAGCAAACGCGACGCCAGCGCCGAAGGGTTCTTGATCCTTTAAGTAATTTGAAGATTTATCTGACGAAAACGCATCCATCTGATATACCGAACACGAATCAAGGCGGAGTGTATGCGTATAAAAGGCGCATCGTAAAGACAAAATTGGGGATCGACCAAGATTCTTATAGCAATGAAGCAAAAGCAAAAAAAGAGCAATCAGAAGCCAAAGCTAAACATCACGCTGCGCCAGGAGACGAAACAAAAGCTTGCCGCTCTGGCGCAACTGGAAAAGCGCTCTGTGTCAAATCTTATTGAGGTAATGACGGATGGACGATGGGAGGAACTGTCCGATAAAGAAGGCGTAGATTACGCCAAGACTGTGGCAGAGATCGCTGGCCTAAAAGGATTAAGCGCAGATAGGGCGACTGATCGCAAAGTATTCCGACGCGAGATCCTTGAGCGCGTTTTGAAATTCAAGAAAAGTGAAAATGCCTGAGCGTCCCAGCAGAACGAACCGTCTGGTTCGGTTGCAAATAGCATTCAGACCTTGATTCTCGAACATGAATGTGCGTCGAGCTACGGCTGAAAGCGATAGCCGTGTAGCTCAATTTCCTTGGCAAACGCTTTCTCGACGATTTGTCGTTGTTGCTCGTTGAAGACTTGCTGATACGGGCGCCGGTCGGCTCGATGTTCCGATTTCGCTGCGACACCAAGCGTGCCGTCAAACGGAAGGTTTAGGTACGCGAACACTTGGCGAAGTTCTGCGAGCAGGCTTTCATAGCGGACAACGCGGTCGACAATGAGTTTGCCCCCGGAGCGATCCGTGTAACGAAAGTAGTTAATGGGAAATCGCCTGCGAGCGAGATACTCGTCGAGTGAAAGCGCACCGCCTGCGCGCGCGGCGTGCATGTGGTAATGAGACAAGACTTTGTCCCACGGATTTCGTTCCACGCAAAATTTGAAGTAACCGTTCCAGACGTTAGCGGGAACACGGTTCTTCACCTCGCGTGCCGGCATGTGGTTATAAAATTTCGTGCAACTCGTCATGGTGTGGCGCACCGCGTAGAAAAGCTTTCCGGGTCGTTCGAGAATTTCCGGAATCGGATTAATGAATCCTTCGTAATTTCGCGGCTGATGTCCTTGGACCCGCGGCACAATCGGCGTCACGATATCCTGAGGGCCACAATGTTTGGAGAGGAAGACTTCGATGCTTGTGCCGGCGGTCTTCGCGGTTTTAATGAAAATGAATTTGTATTTGTGGGACAGGATCATCGACTCACGCTGGGGACACCTCGAAAGCGTTCGGGGTTGTTTTCGGCAGCTTGCCGAAAACCGGCGCGTCGGCAAGCTGGCTGTGGACTAGACGGTGTGTTTCCCATACTCGCGCGACTGAATCATGCACGATAAATTCGGCAACGTGTAACCGATGATCTCTTTTCAGAAACGTTTCCTGTTCGTTCACATTCCGAAAACGGCCGGTAATTCGATTCAAAGCGCTCTGCGCGATTATTCGGAGGATGAACTAATTGCTTTACGAAAGGAGCAGGACGGGATCGAGCGCTTCGGACTGCGCAATCCAAAGTACAAAATCAGGAAACACTCGACGCTGAGCGACTATCGCGACGCCTTGGGCGACGAGCAGTTTCGCAATCTATATAAGTTCACCTGTGTGCGAAATCCTTGGGACCGGATGGTGTCTTATTACTTCACCCCGACACAGAATCCGGAAACGTGGAAGCGGAAAAAATTCCGCGGGATTATTTCCAAGGCTGTTTCGGTCGCGGACTATTTGCGACTGGATGAAGACGAGCGGGATCCGTTGGCGAACGTCGATTACATCATGCGCTTCGAAAATCTCGCCGACGATTTCCGTGCCGTTTGCACAGCCATCGATATTTCGGCACCAACACTGCCGCAGTACAACCGCTCCAACCGCGAGCATTATTCAAAATATTACGACGACGAACTTCGCGAATTGGTGCGCACCCGGTTTGCTGCGGAGATCAAGCGGTTTGGTTACAGGTTCGAAGAGCAATAAACGCAGAATGTCTATCCGCAGCTGGCGTGGCGCGCGAGCTTGGGACCCTCTTTCGTGTCGCGCACTTCCCATCCGAGCGCGAAAATTTGGTCGCGCAGGTCGTCGCTCCGTTTCCAATTCTTTTCGCGTCGAGCGTTCTCGCGCTCTTCTGAGAGGTGAGCCACTTCGGGTGGAACAACGATCTCAGCCTCGGCTTCAAGATCGAGAACGCTGTCGCTCCGTTTCCACCAATCCAACCATGCTTGTGCCGAAGCGGCGTCCAGTTTGCCTTCATCCATCGCACGATTTGTTTCGCGAATCGATTCGAAGAGGAATCCCAGCGCAGCAGAGATGTTCAGATCGTCGTCCAGCGCGTTTTCAAAGTCAGCTTTTTCGGTTGGGCGTTCGGCGTAGGACGTTGAGCGTTGGCCATTTTCCTGTTTCGCAACTTCGCGCAGGCGCACCAGCCAGTCTTCAATCCTGGTTAAAGACTCGCGGGCTTCATTCATTCCTTCCCAAGTGAAATTCAGCGGCACGCGATAGTGCACGCGCAGCAACGCATAACGAAGCTCACGCCCGGTGTAGCTTTTGGACAGAACATCCGGCACAGTGTAAAAGTTGGCTAACGACTTGGCCATTTTCTGCCCATCGACCAGAAGATGCGCGCAGTGCAGCCAGTAGCGCACGAACTTCTTGCCCATCACGCCTTCGCTCTGCGCAATCTCCGCTTCGTGATGCGGAAAAATGTTATCAACGCCGCCACAGTGGATGTCGATTTGGTCGCCCAGTAACGCCGTGGACATCGCGCTGCACTCGATGTGCCAGCCGGGACGGCCCGGTCCCCACGGCGAATCCCATTTTACGTCGCCGTCCTCTTCGTCCCACGCCTTCCACAAAGCGAAATCGCCGATGTGTTCCTTGTCGTATTCGTCGTGCTTCACGCGGCCTGTCGATTGCAATTGCGTGAGATCGAAATGGGCCAACTTCCCGTAATTCGGAAATTTGTTGATGCGAAAATAAACTGATTTGTCGTCGGCCTGATAAGCGAGACCGTTGGAGATGAGCGTGCTGATCATCTCAATCATTCTCTCGATGTAACGCTGGTCGGTCGCACTGGGGAACTCGTCGGCGGCTTTAATCCGCAATGTTTTGGCGTCTTCGAAGAACGCCTGTTTGAATTGCTCGGTAAATTTGGCCAGCGGCACTTTGGCTTCCCGCGCGCCGCGGATCGTTTTGTCATCCACATCGGTGATGTTCATCACGCGATGCACCTTGTAACCGCGCAGCTCGAGGTGTCGTTGGAGTAAATCTTCGAAGATGTAGGCGCGGAAATTCCCAATGTGCGCCCGGCTGTAAACGGTCGGCCCGCAAGTGTACATCTTGATTGGGCGCGCCGCAGGATCGCGCGGCTCGAATTCCTCAATTTCGCGCGAGTAAGTGTTAAAGAAGCGAAGTGCCATATCTGGCGGACGCGGCGATGGAGTAATGGAGTAGTGGAGTAATGGTGAAATATGGCTGCGTTACTGCACTACTCTCCGACACTCCATCACTCCATTTCAACAGTGGCGATTGCGATTGCGGCGATGCCTTCGCCTTGTCCGATTGGACCGAGCTTTTCGTTCGTTGTCGCTTTCACGCTGACGTCGGATTCGCTCACGCCGATCGCTGCCGCAATTTTTTGCCGCATCGCCGGACCATGCGGCGCGAGTTTTGGCGCTTCGGCGATGACCGTTGCATCAACATTGAGCGCGCGCGCGTTTTTCTCGGCAAGCAAGTTGCCGACGCGCTTCAAAATCTCGATGCTGCTGATGCCGCGAATCGATTCGTCGGTGTTTGGAAACTGCTGACCGATGTCGCCGGCGCCGATCGCACCGAGCAATGCATCGGCAATCGCGTGCGAAAGAACGTCCGCGTCGGAATGTCCCTCCAGTCCGCGCGGATGCGCAATCTCGACGCCGCCCAGGATCAGTTTTAGTCCCTCGGCGAAACGATGGATGTCGTAACCGATACCTGATCGGATCATAGGGAGAATGACAAATGACGAATGTCGAATGACGAAGGAAGTCCGAATGTCGAACGACGAAGTCCGCTAAAGACAGCGGACACTACGGCCAACAAAGTTTCGTGCTTCGTCATTAGTTCGTCATCCGTCATTCGAGCTTCGTCATTCATTACAGTTTCAAATCGATCAGACCGTTCGACGCGACGATGCTGTACTTATCCTTCATGTTCTCGCGCGGGCGAAGATCGATAGTGCCGCCGGCGTTTTCAACCAGGAGCCAGCCTGCGGCGATGTCCCACAAACTGATTCCGGTTTCAATGTACGCGTCGAATCGTCCGCAGGCGACGTATGCCATGTCGAGCGCGGCGCTGCCGAGCACGCGGCATTTGCGCACGCGATGAATCATTTGCTGAAGCAGCGGGAAATTCTTGTTGATGGTCTCTCCGGTTTTGGCGAGCCCGATCGAGATAACGGCTTCGGCGAGCTCCGCGCGATCGCTCACTTGAATCGCATGTCCGTTCAATTTCGAGACTTCGCCCTTTTGTGCGCCCCACATCTCGTTGCGGATGGGGTCGTAGATCACTCCAACGATGATTTCGTTGTGCAGGCGTAATGCAATGGAAACGCAAAAATGAGGGATCCCGTAGAAATAATTCACTGTTCCATCCAGCGGATCGACAATCCACTGATGATCGCTGGACTGGTCTCCCACGATGCCTTCTTCGCCATAAAGCGCGTGGGCTGGAAATTCTTCGAGCAGCAATTTGCTAATCAACTCCTGCGCCTGAACATCGATCTCCAGTTTGATGTCGTGCGCCGCGACGGCGTTCACGCGCTGCCGCTGGTGAAAATTTTCGCGCAATAATTTGCCGGCAGCCCGGGCGGCACTCTCCGCTGCATTGAGGTAATGCTTCATCGGAAGAGATTAGCTCGCACAAAGAACACAAAGTGCACGGCGGAAATACGCAGTTGTCATCATAAGCGGAGCGAAGCGAAGTCGAGAGATCCCGTGGAGCGGCGTTAAAGTTTTGCTGCGGGATCGAAAGCCTGACCTTCGCGGGCGTCGTCCGCTGTATCGCAGCCTCGACTCCGCTCGGAATGGCAGTCGGCAAAAAAAACCGGGAGGAAAATAAATTCTCCTCCCGGGTTGAAGTTAGGTGTTGTGACCCCGCAGAAATTCGGGGCCGTTAATTCAGCGTCAGGCTTAGTGCCTCTTTTTCTTCGCTTTTTTCTTTGCTGCTTTTTTCTTTGCCATCGACTAATTCCCCCCTTTCAATCCGCAACGCGCGGAGCACGTGAAGAGTTGGGAATGACTTCACTTATGTGCGTTCAGTAATCATCACATTTTTTTTGTCAAACGTTTTTGTTGCGAATCTGCAAAAATTTTTACCAACTCGCGCGCGAGAATTTTCTTTGCGGCACGCGACATTTTTTTCGTTTCGCCCTCTCGGAACAGAACCAACAATTCATTTTCGTCGCTCTCCATTCCCACGCGCGCATCGTTCGCGACAATGATGTCGCAATTCTTTTGGCGCAGCTTTTTCGCTGCCTTCTCAGCGACTTGATCTGTTTCGGCAGCGAAGCCAACGAGAAGAAATTTACGAGCCTGTTGACGGCCTAACGACTCGAGAATGTCGCGCGTGGGGATTAATTCAAGCGAAGTTCCATCTACACGCTTTTTGATTTTCGCCCGCGAGACTTCAGCCGGCTTGTAGTCCGCCACTGCGGCGCAGAGAACGCAAACGTCCGAGTTGTCAGCGTGCCGATGGACCGCGTCAAACATTTCATCACTCGTGGAGACGGAAATGAATTGAGTGTTGCGCGGCGGCTCGAGGTTCACCGGACCGGAAATCAGAATCACGTCGTGTCCGGCGTCGAGCACAGCTTCCGCGATGGCGTAGCCCATCTTCCCGGAGGAACGATTCGAGATGTAACGCACGGGATCGATCGGCTCGCGCGTCGGACCTGCGGTGATGAGAAACCTCACGCGATCAATTTGTCGTGCCGTGTAAGAAGAAATTCTGCGCGGAACGCGATCTCGTTCACTTTCCATAACCGGCCGAGTCCTTCGTAGCCGCACGCCAGCATTCCTTCTTCGGGTCCGATGAATTCGACGCCGCGCGTTTTGAGTTTTTCCACATTCTCCTGCGTCGCGCGGTGCTCCCACATTTTCCCGTTCATCGCCGGCGCGATCAGGATCGGAGCGCGTGTGGCGAGCGCGATCGCAGCGATGGGATGACCCGACAGACCGCACGCCAGCTCGGCGATTATGTGCGCAGTGGCGGGCGCGATGAGCAGCAAGTGCGCGCGGTCCGCGAGCTCGATGTGGCCCGGTCGCCAGCTTTCCTTTTCGTCGAAGAAGCTCGTTATCACCGGATTTTTCGAGAGCGTCTGCAGCGTGAGCGCCGAAATGAATTCGGTCGCGTCGTGTGTCATTGCCACAAAAACCTCGTGGCCTTGTTTGACCAGGAGACTAGCCAGCTCTGCAGATTTATAGGCCGCGATCGACCCCGTAACGCCGAGCACCACCGATTTCTTTGCCCCTGGAATGGGCAGCACTTTCCGCGAACTCGCTTTCTCCAACTTGCGTCTGGGACTTTTCTCCGTCGCAGGCATATCGATCATTTTGGCCTCAAGCGCCGGCTCAAGTACGTTTCGGCAGACATAATGTGGCGGACCTTTCCCAAATCTTCTTCGATTGAACCGCTGACAATAGTGTAACGGTAATCGCGCCATAATTCCATTTCTCGCCTGGCGGTTGCCAGACGCGACTCGATCTGCTGCTCGGTTTCGGTTCCGCGTTTTTCCAAGCGCCTGCGCAACTCTTGAAGATCAGGAGGCATGATGAAGATGTCCGCCAAAGCCTGCCGGATGATCCGGCCGTCATAATTGCGGATGGTGGCGGCGCCTTGTGTGTCAATGTCGATCAAAACATCCACTGCGTTTTCCAAATTCGTCAGCACCGGTTCGCGCAGAGTGCCGTAAAGATCTCCGTGCACCTTCGCGTGCTCCAGAAAATCACCGGCTTCGATTCGCGCGTGAAAATCTGCTGCGGAAAGAAATTGGTAATGTTCGCCGTCAATCTCACCGGCACGCGGCAATCGCGTGGTGCACGAGACGGAATAAAAGAATTTTGGATCTTTGCGCAAGGCTTGAACAAGCGTGGTCTTTCCCGCGCCCGATGGCGCGGAAATGACAAAGAGAATACCGTGCCGGCTGAATTGATTACTCAAGATTTTGAACCTGCTCGCGAATCTTCTCCAGGTCGGCCTTGCAGGCGATCACGCGCTGGGAGATTGCCGCGTCATTCGCTTTCGCTCCGAGTGTGTTGAGTTCGCGAAAAATCTCCTGCGTGATGAATTCCAGTGTGCGGCCGACTGGTTCCTTGCTGCGTAAATGATGCGCAAATTGAGCGATGTGGCTTTCAAGTCGCGTCAATTCCTCCGAGACGTCAGCACGATCGGCAAAGAAAGTAATTTCCTTCAACACGCGTTCATCCTCAGCAGCGATCGGCAGCCCGGCTTTTTGAATACGTTCGAGCAGCGCGGCGCGATATCGTTTGACCACGTCCGGATGCAGCGCGCGGACTTCTTTGAGCTTTTTCCGAATGGCTTTGAGACGATGAATCAAATCCTTGGCCAAGTGTTTGCCCTCGCGCTCGCGCATTTTGATCAGATCGCCGAGCGCGGCACGCAGAGCGCGTTCCACGGCGGGCCATGCGTCTTCGGGATTTAGCGCTTCTTCCGGGAAGCGCATCACGCCGGGCGCTTGCAAAATTGTGGTGATGGTGATCTCGCCCGGCGCATTCAATTCATCTTGTAACGCGCGCATGGCTTCGTGATACGAGCGGGCGAGTTCGGTATTGAGCGCCAGGTTGCGCGCGCCGTTAGCGCCGGTGTGAAGGCTGATCGTGGCGTTGGTGCGACCGCGCGAAATATTTTCGTTGATCGTTTGGCGAATGCGCGGCTCGAGCTCGACCAGATCGCGCGGCAGGTTGATCACCACGTCGCTTTGTTTTCGGTTCACTGAATTCAGCTCGACGCTGAATTTTGTTCCGGCGTGATCAGTCTCGCCACGACCGTATCCAGTCATGCTTCGCATATCTCGATGCAAGCTTATCGCAGAGAACTGTTCAACGTTCAACGAGCGTTTGGATCAACCTCTGCGCTGCGCGACGGTGCGGCGCAGGCATGGCGACATCCTCGATCGATCCAAACCATTGCTGTTCGGGAGCGATTCTTTTCGGCGCAGCGCGACGATATACAGCAAGCGTTACTCGGTGATGCGTAAACGGAAACACGGACTCGTAGACCGGGCGCGCTTGAAAACTTGACTGCTTTAAGCAGTCAACTTTGAGTGGTGGCAAGATCCACATGCCGCGCCAGCGATGGCTTGATTGTTCGAGCAAAACTCGCCCGCGCCTAACGATGAGCGCGTGCGTTTCGATGAGTCGTTTCGTCTGACATCTAGATTTTTTTACGGGGAGTGCAGTTGGATTTTTCGCGCGGCAGAATGCTTTAACCGGGCAGACATCGCACTTTGGCTTCCGCGCTACACAAACAAGCGCGCCGAGATCGAGGAGTGCGGAGTTGAAGGTCCGCCCGTCGGATTTTGGAAGAAGACTCGCGGCATTTCGCCAGAGCGTATTCCGGCCCGCACCGGAATCGATGGATTCGCGAAAATTGAAAAGCCTTGTCAAAACTCGAGCGGTGTTAGTTTCGACGATTGGAACGGATTGATTGAAGCTAAAGCTGGCCACGGCATGCGCGGTGTATTTCCCGATGCCGGGAAGCTGCTGCATTTGCTCGATTTCACGCGGAAACTGTCCTCTGTGTCGATTCACAATCGCTCTCGCTGTGCCGTGGAGATTTCGCGCGCGAGCGTAATAGCCGAGTCCTTGCCACGCGCGAAGCACGTCGTTTTCCGAAGCGCGAGCCAGTGTGGCGAAATCCGGAAGCCGGCGAAGCCATTTGTGATAATACGGGATTACGGTGGCGACTTGGGTTTGCTGGAGCATGACCTCGGAGACGAGGATTGCGTACGGGTCGCGCGTACGGCGCCATGGCAACTCGCGGCCGTGGCGGCGATACCAATCCAGGAGCGCGCGCTGAAAACGAGTTTTTTGGAAAGTCACAGCAAACTGTAAATGACGAATGACCAAGGACGGATGACGAAATAATGACAAAGCTCCAATGACGAGAGAGCAACCGCAGCATTCATTCGAGTTTCGTTATTTGGAATTCCTTTGGCATTCGTCGTTCGTGCTTCGTCATTTTGCTCGTGTTAATCTGTGGCCTCAATGAATTCATACACGCATGCGCTTACTCTCGAACAAGTGCGGAAACTTCGGGCTTTGCTCGAGCAGTCAGGCTTCGAGTTCAAACCGAAGCAGTGGACGGTTTTCTTCGCGCAGAAGAACAAATTGAGTGTGGCGGCGTACGAGAAGGGACCGAAGGTGCTGGTGCAGGGCCGGGGCGTCGAGGAGTTCGTGCAATTCGAATTGGAGCCGAAAATTTTGGGCGAAGCAAAGCTGGGTTATGAAGAAGTGCATTTACCGGAAATGTTCGAGCCCCATTTCGGCGTGGACGAGAGCGGGAAAGGCGATTTCTTTGGGCCGCTGGTTATCGCGGGGGTTTACGTTGACCGCGGCATCGCACGGAAACTTCTGGATGCCGGGGTCGTGGACAGTAAGCGGATCAGCTCCGATGCGCGGATTCGCGCGCTGGCCGACATGATTAGAAAAAGTTCACAGGGGTTGCTGGAAACGGTTCTGATCGGCCCGGCCAAGTACAACGAGCTGTACGAGAAGTTTGGCAATTTGAACCGGCTGCTAGGCTGGGGTCACGCGCGGGTGATCGAGAATTTGCTGGCGCGAAAGTCGGACTGCCCGCGATCGTTATCGGACCAGTTCGCAGAGGCGCGAGTGATCAAGGAGTCGTTGCTCAGGCACGGGCGCAACATCCTGCTTGAGCAGCGGCCGCGGGCGGAATCGGACATTGGAGTGGCAGCGGCATCGGTCCTCGCGCGTGAGGCGTTCATCAACTGGCTGGAGCGCAAGGGCAAAGAGCTCGGTCTCCGATTGGAACGCGGGGTATCAACAGGCGTAAAAGAGACCGCGAAAAAACTGGTGGAAACGAATGGGCCAGAGGCCCTGCGCGACGTGGCGAAAGTGCATTTTCGCACTGCGTACGAGGTCGCGCCGGAGCATTACGCAGCGCCGCCTCCTCGTGAGGATTGGCGACGGCGAACGGCACCAGACGTTAAGAATTGAGCCTTTGCCGCTCCGCCGCCGCGCGGCCGAAGCCCTTAACAATATGTTCAAAAATCGCTTTTTTGTGCTTCATTTAGCCACCGAAAGAGTCACAAGGAACGATTACTAAAATAGATATGGCTAAATTAACCAAACGCGACATCGTTGTGTCGATTAGCAATCAAACCGGCATGGTTCAGCATCAGGTCTTCGATGTAGTGCAAAAGACTCTTGATAAAATCACTGACAGTCTGGCCAACAATATTCCGGTTGAGTTGAGAAACTTCGGCGTGTTTCTGCCGCGCCTTACCAGGCCGCGCATTGGACGAAACCCTAACCAGCCGGGTAGCAGTTTCGTCATTCCGCCGCGGGCGACGGTGAAGTTCAAGGCCGGCAAAATCATGCGGCAACGCGTGGAGAAGCTCTCTCGCCAATTAAAAGAGGCGGAAGAGCGAAAAGTTAAAGCCGGAGTTGGCGCGTAGGTTGGCGAATAACTGGATCTGATCGGACAATTGTGTCTACGACCCAGATTCCTGGGGGTTTATCTGCGTCACGCGTCAGGAGAGCAAGCTCTGGATTGTTTTCTCCAAACGCTCGAAATTGACTGGCTTCGTTAGATGTTCAGCAAAACCTGCCTCTCTGGATTGGTTCACATCCTGTTCGCTGCCGAAACCGCTCAAAGCGATCCCCGGCAAAGATTTGTTGAGGCGCACTTCGCGCATTAGTTCGTAGCCGCTGCGGTCGGGCAATCCGATGTCGCTGATGAGCAGGTCGAATTCCTGTGTGCGAACTTTCTCCACAGCCTGCTCTGCGGAATGGGCGACAGTTATCTGATAGCCGCGACGTTCCAGCATTCTTTTCATGCCGAGACAGGTGTCGTAATGATCGTCTACCAGCAGGACGCGCCGGTGCGGCGAAACCGCCGATTCCGGTTTCCGATCCACTGGCCGATCCTCCCTGTGGCCATCGCGTTCCACGGGAATTTCCACCGTATTTAGCTCCACTATGAACGTGGCACCCTTGTTTTTTCCAGGACTTTGGACACGAATTTGTCCGCCGTGCGCGTCGATCAACGTCTTCGAAATAGTTAAACCAAGGCCGAGTCCTCCAAACCGGCGGGTGATTTCGCTTTGTCCCTGCTCGAATGCGTTAAAGATTTTGTTGATCGCTTCAGGTTCGATGCCGATGCCGGTGTCGATAACGCGCACTTCTATCTTGTCCGTCGCCGAATTCGCAGTTTCGACGCTGATCTGGCCTTTTTCAGGCGTAAATTTCACGCTGTTCTTGATTAAATTCCAAAAGACTTGCTGCAATCGCGCCGGGTCGCCTTCTACGTACGTATGAGCGGCGCGCAGGCGAAAAATCACTTCCAGGTCCTTGGCTTCGATTTCATTTCGGCAAATCTCATAAGCGCGCTGGAGGATTTGGTGAACGCAAATAGGTTCGAAGCTCAGTGGGAGTTTACCTTTCGAGATGCGAGTGACGTCGAGCAGGTCGTCGATCAGGCGCGCTTCCAGCTCGACATTTCGCCGGACGACCTCAAGGGCTTCTGTGACGGGCTTGGAATCCGGCAACTCGGCTTCGAGTTCTCCCACCATGGCAATTACCGGCGTCAACGGACTGCGAAGCTCATGAGACAGTTGTGCTAGGAACTGGTCCTTCGCGGCATTTGCGGCAATCAATTCCTGGCGCAATGTGACGTCGCGCGTCTTGTCTTCCACAAGGTAAAGAACGCCTTGGACGGTTTCATGCGAGCCCTGTAACCGCAGCAGATTGATGTCCAAAAAATGCGTAACGCCTGACTTATCCTTCAGCGGGTGCTCAATGAGCTGAAATGGCGCTCCAAAGTTAAGCACCCGCTCAACTGCTCCACGAGGCGCAATCTTTACATCATCGCAGACAACTTCGGTGATGTCGCGGCTCGCGGCCACGTCTCCAAAGCGTTCTGCCATCCGGGCGAACGCATCATTCGCATGAAGAAATTTGCGCGATACTGGATCGACTAAAGCGATGCCGCCGGGCATGTTCGCCAGCATTTTTTCGTTGAAAATAACTTCACGCTCGAGTCGCTGCTTGGATTCCAGTTGTTGTTGATAAAACCGGCTGCCCAGCCACGCGAATACCGCCGTCAGAGCGACGAGCCACGCCGAGAGGACCGTCATTCGTCCGAGGAGATCGTGAACCGGTTTATAAGCCACCGCCACCGGTTGCTGCACTAATGCAACCCAACCGGTCGATTCGATGAGACCGAAGGAATAAAGGTTGTCCTGATATTCGAAGTGCCCACTCTTGCTCTGGCGAATCTTGTTGAGTAGATCGCCGCTCTCGGGTGAAGTCGCACGCGGGTTTGGCTTGAAATCATTGGCAAAAAGTGCTGCGCCACTTTGGTCGAGGACCTGGAAAAGGAAGCGATCGGAAAACTCAATCGTGGACAATCGCCTGCCGATTCGCTCTACCAGGACCGAGTCGCCGACAAACCCAAGAACCGTCCGGTCAGGTGCGCGAACGGCGGCGACAATGTCTGTGACGAGTCGGTTGTCGGAGAACCTCGGATGAACCGCGGACACGACCGGTTGCTCGGATGCAGCCGCTTCTTCACGCCAGTGACTCGCCCCAAAGTCTTTGCCGACCATTTCTGGCGCGGTCGGGATTGACGCGAGCAATGCGCCATCCGGGGCAGCCAGGAACATCCCATCAATATTTGGATGCGAATAAAAGGCCGAGTTAAGCCATTGCTGGGCGGCGGGCGCAGGATTCGCAGAACTCAGAATTCGGGCGACGTCGGGAAGGGTCTCGTAGTAGTTGATGAGTGCGCTGCTACGGCTGAGATCGGTTCCGACCACGTGGCCAAGCAACTGCACCAGCGTTTGTCGGTCCCCCAAAATGCGTGATTCCAAGGTGTCACGCAGGATCGTGTACGAAACAATGAGCGTCAGAACTGACGGAATCCATCCTGACAGAAGGATTGGTATAATAATCTTTGAACGCTCGAAACGGTCGCGCCTTCGTTTCGTCATGAAACCTCCCAACTACATGCCGTGTTTGGCGAGAATTGGCTCCGTCACCGTTAACCTGCTGAACGCCTCAGGCAAGAGGGAATTCCGTAGAGATTCAGCCGGATTTGAGAAGCACAGTGGCCGGCGAGCAAAGGGATCGCCAAACCGGGTGGCCTCGCAATTACGAACCAATAGGAGACTGCTGTGTATCAACACGATGTGACGGCGGTTTTCAAAGGCAAACATGTGATTTTTGGATTGACGCAACAGCTGGAAATTGCATCATGTCGCCCTGACTGCATCATCCATTTGCAGCCATAGCAACTCTCCATGCAAGAAAGCATCGGACATATCATCTGGTCGGTTTGCTACCTGAGCGTCCTCATCGGGCTCTCTGCTTATGGGATTCATCGCTATTTCATTATCTATTTGTACCTGAAAAACCGGAAGCGGCCACCGGTGCCGGCGCTCTACTTCAAGCAATTGCCGAAAGTGACGGTGCAGTTGCCGATCTTCAACGAAGTGTACGTGGCCGAGCGGTTGCTCCGTTCCGTGAGCGAACTCGATTACCCGCAGGAACTTTTGGAGATCCAGGTCTTGGACGATTCGACGGACGAGACCCGCGACATCACCGCCGCGTGCGCGGGGGAACTGCGCGAGCGCGGTTTTAACGTACAGCGCATTCATCGGACTGACCGCACCGGCTTTAAGGCTGGCGCACTGGCGGTCGGGCTCGCTGCTGCGGAAGGTGAATTTCTTTGCATCCTGGACGCCGATTTTGTTCCTCAAAAGGACCTGCTCAAGCGCACCATCCATTTCTTCACCGATCCGAAGGTCGGAATGATCCAAACGCGCTGGGGGCATTTGAACCGGGGGTATTCGCTGCTCACACGCATGCAGGCGATTTTCTTGGATGGACATCTTTTGCTTGAGCAGATCGCGCGCAGCCGCAGCGGCCGATTTTTCAATTTTAATGGGACGGCCGGGCTGTGGCGGCGTTCCTGCATCGAGCAGAGCGGAGGCTGGCAGTATGATACCTTGTGCGAAGACCTCGATCTGAGCTATCGGGCTCAGCTGGCGGGGTGGAAATTCATTTATCTCTCCGATGTGGTAACTCCGGCGGAGCTGCCGGTGGACATGAATGGCTTCAAGTCTCAACAACATCGCTGGACCAAGGGTTCGGTTCAGACGTGCAAGAAATTGTTGCCGAGCATCTGGCGCAGTCGGCTGCCGTTCCCGATCAAGCTCGAGGCCACCGGGCATTTAATGTCGAATTTCGCTTACCTGCTTCTGGCCATTCTTTGTATCCTTTTGTATCCCTCCACCGGTGGACCTCCTGTTGGCTGGGTTCGCACGGTTCTCGTCGACATTCCGATTTTTCTGGCAGCATCGGCCTCTGTCGGACTTTTTTACATTTGTGCCCAACGCGAGCTCCATCCTGGAACATGGATGAAGGAGATTCTTTTTCTGCCATGTTTGCTTGCATTGGGAATTGGTCTGTCGCTCAACAATGCGCGAGCAGTGCTCGAAGCGATGATTAACCACAAATCGGATTTCACGCGGACGCCGAAGTACGGAATTGAACGCAAATCGCAGCGGTGGCGCAGCTGTAAGTATCGGCCGCTCAAGTCAACGCTTCCGCTGGCGGAACTGGCGTTTGCGATCTATTTCAGCTATTTCGTGTGGTTCGCTATTATGCACCGTCAGTTTTTCTCGGTGCCGTTTCTGCTGATGTTTCAGGGCGGTTTCCTTTATGTCTGCCTCTCTTCAGTGGTGAGTCGTTGGTCAAAGTTCAAGGTTGGCAGCTCATATCCGCGCTCTGCAATTCCCGCGTGACAAAGCTGAAATTGTCGAGTAAAAGGTTTGGCCATGTTTCGGCCCCTGGCAGTGATTTTTAGCTTAATCTCGATTGTGTCCGCGTACGCGATCGCGCCACTGGATACTTCGAACCAGCTGATTGTCAGCGTGCGTGATCAGAAGCTGATGCTTCTTCGCAACGGCGAAAAAGTGGCGATCTATCCAGTGTCGACCTCAATGTTCGGTCTGGGGGACGCGTGGGGGCGAATGACCACGCCTCTCGGTTATTTAGCGGTAGAAAAAAAGATCGGTGACAACGTGCCGGTCGGCGCTGTGTTTCATAATCGGCGGTTAACGGGTGAGATTCTTCAGCCCAACGCTCCTGGCCGCGACCCCATCACTACGCGCATCATCTGGCTGCGCGGACTCGAGGCGCAGAACGCGCACGCGTTTCAACGTTGCATTTATATTCATGGCACGCCGGAGGAAAAAAAGATCGGTCGCCCTTCAAGTTACGGCTGCATCCGCATGAAATCGAAGGACGTCGCCGAGCTTTATAACCAGGTGCCGCTCGGCGCTGTTGTGCAAATCATTCCGGATCGTCTGCCCAAAATGGAAAAGGCGAAGCCGCGTCAGCAAATGAGCGGCGGTGTCGTGGCGGTTGCAAACGTAGGCTCGCAGCCGCAGCCGCAGATAAGTGCCACGACGCTCGCAACGCCGCCTTCCAGCTCACTCACGGTAGAACAAATGCGGATGGCTGGAGCGCTTGCGGGCGCACGGCAGAAAGCGAAGCTCGCAACGAACAAACGCTTTTAACAATCGCGTTCGCGACCATCCAGTCTTAGTAGGTTTTTCTAATCGCCGATGGCTAACACAGGGTCAGCTGCTAAACGCGCCCGGCAGACATTGAGCCGAGCGCGTCGTAATCAAAGCGTTAAGACGCACCTGCGAAGACTGCAGAAGGGGATCCGCTCGGCGTCAGTGCCCAACCCCGATCAGATTCGAGCGGTCATTTCAGCGATCGATAGGGCGGCGAAGCGCGGGATCATCCATCCCAACGCGGCCAATCGTCGCAAGGCGCGTCTCAACAAGGCACTTGCGACCGCGAAATAGCGCCACCGTCATCCTGAGCGCAGCGTAGCGGGGTCGAAGGTCCTGTAAACTTAGGTTCAGGCGCTGCCGCGGGATTGAAAGCCTGGCCTCGCCCCGAATGCTTTCGGCGCTCCGCTGCAGCCTCGACTTCGCTCGGAGTGACGATTCCAAATGCCCGTTGCATATCTTACTGGCCGGATAGATTCTGTGAAATGATTCCCGCGCTTCTTCTTGTTTTCTCGGCCGTCGTTTATCGGGTCACGACAGGATTGCTGATTCATTCCGGGGCGAGTTGGCTTTCCAACTTCGCGCCGCTCGCGGCGATTGCTCTCTGTAGCGCCGCCTATTTTCCAAACAAATACAAGTTCTCCGTGCCGCTGCTGACGTTGTTCATTTCCGACATGATCATCAATTTTTGGTATGGAGCGCCGCTGCTCGACCCGCAGATTCTCGTCCGGTATGCAGCGCTCGCGTTAGTCGGATGCATTGGACTTCTCTTGCAGAATCGAGCATCGCTGAAGACGCTTTTGCCTGCGTCCATTTTGGGATCGACGATGTTCTACGTCATCACGAACACATTTTCGTGGTTGAGCGATGCCGGTTACGCGAAAAATTTCGCCGGACTAGTTCAGTCGCTGACGGTTGGGTTGCCTCAATACAGCGCGACACCTACTTGGATGTTTTTCCGGAATTCACTCGTCAGCGATCTTGTTTTCACTTGTCTGTTTGTTGTTTGTATGAACGCGGGGCGGAGCATGGGGAGATCACGGGAACGCGCCGCGCAATTCCGTCCTCTCGCGGCTCGATAATCAACTATGCAGCCGGTGGAGCAGCGCGACGAAGTCGACATGCTCTCGCTGATGCTGTTGATCCGGCGTTTCGAGGAACGCGCCAGCCAGCAGTACCAAGCGCAGAAGATTGGCGGCTTTTGTCATCTATACATAGGTCAGGAAGCCGTGGTGACAGGCGCGGTCGCTGCGGTTCGTCCAGATGATTACGTCATCACTGCCTACCGCGATCACGGGCACGCCCTCGCCCGTGGCACAAGCGCAGATGCGTGCATGGCGGAGCTTTTCGGGAAAGAGACCGGCTGCTCGCGCGGGCTTGGCGGATCGATGCATTTCTTCGATAAGCAACACCACATGTATGGCGGGCACGCGATCGTGGGTGCGCACGTGCCGCTGGCGGTGGGATTGGCTTTTGCAATCAAATACAGGGGCGAGAACCGCGTCACGCTCTGTTTCTTTGGCGACGGCGCCATCAATCAAGGTTCGTTCCACGAAGCCCTGAATCTCGCCGCATTGTACAAACTGCCGATCATTTTCATTTGCGAAAACAACCTTTTTGCCATGGGCACGTCGGTGAAACGATCGACGTCGCTCAAGCAGATCGTCGATCGCGCCGAGGGTTATGACATCCCGGGGGAAATCGTGGATGGAATGAACTTTCGCGAAGTGCGCGACAAGATCGCCGAGGTTGCCGATTCCATTCGGAAAGAACCGCATCCGGCGTTTCTGGAAGTGCGCACGTATCGCTACCGGGGCCACTCCATGTCCGACCCGGCAAGTTACCGGACCAAAGAGGAATTGGAAAAATATCGGCTGGATGATCCAGTCATACGTCTGCGTGCGCAGCTCACGCGCGAGGGCAGATTGACCCACGAACAATTTGATCAACTCGACAAACGGGCAAAGGAAACGGTGCTGGCAGCGGTGAAGTTCGCCGAAGAAAGCCCCGAGCTGCCGGTCGAGAAACTTCACGACTACGTGTACTTCAACGGAGCAGGGCCGTGAGAGAAATCACATATCGCCAGGCGTTGAACGAAGCGCTCGCCGAAGAATTGGAGCGTGATCCTAACGTTTTCCTGATGGGTGAAGAAGTCGCCGAATATCAGGGCGCATACAAAGTGAGTGCCGGATTGCTGCAGCGATTTGGGCCGAGACGCATCATCGATACCCCGATCAGCGAGAACGGATTCGCTGGACTGGGCATCGGCGCGGCGATGGTGGGGCTGCGACCGATCATCGAGTTCATGACATTCAGTTTCTCCCTCGTCGCGTTCGATCAGGTCGTGAACAACGCGCCTAACATGTTCATGATGTCCGGTGGCCAATTCAATATTCCGATTACGTTTCGTGGCCCGAACGGCCCGGCGCATCAGCTTGCGGCGACGCACTCGCACGCCACGGAAAATTTTTACGCTAGCGTGCCGGGCCTGAAAGTTTGCACTCCTGCGACACCTCGCGACGCCAAGGGTTTGTTGAAAACCGCCGTGCGCGACGATAATCCCGTGCTCGTACTCGAAGCCGAACTCCTTTACAGCTCAAAGGGAATGGTTGAGCCGCCCGATGAAGAACTGCTTATCCCACTCGGCAAAGCGGAAGTGAAGCGCGAAGGCAGCGATGTCACGGTCGTATGCTACGCGCAGACTGTTGCGATTGCGCTCAAAGTCGCGGCTCAACTCGAAGAGGAAGATATTTCGGCCGAGATTGTTGATCTGCGTTCGATCAAGCCGCTTGACGAGAACGCGATTTTCGACTCCATCGTAAAGACGCATCGCGTGGTTATTGTCGAACAAGACCATCCATTCTGCGGCGTCGGCGCGGAAGTTTGCTACCGGATTCAAAAAAACATTTTCGATGAACTGGATGCGCCGATCCTCCGCATATCACAGGAAGATGTGCCAATGCCCTACAATGAACACTTGGAGCACGCGGTCCTGCCGAACGCCGAAAAACTCGTCGCTGCTATAAAACAGGTTTGCTACGCGTGAAATGATTTATCACTCATAAGCTGTCACTCGTCCCTTCTTATTATGCCTGAAATCCAGATGCCCAAACTGAGCGACACGATGACCGAAGGCACACTCGTCGCGTGGAAGAAGAAGAAGGGCGACCAGGTATCGGCCGGCGAAGTGCTCGCGGAGATCGAGACAGACAAGGCAACCATGGAGTGGGAGTCACCTGAGGACGGTACGCTCACCGAAATTTACGTTCAGCAAGGCGGCAAGGTGAACGTGGGTGATAAAATCGCGTTCATCCGCGGCGAAGGCGAGCAAATGCCGAAACAAGAGCCCCAGGAACAGAAAAAACAAGAGGAGCCGAAGTCGGTAGACCAGAAAGAAAAACAGCCGCAAGCTGAAACTGAGCAACCTGCGCCGGCGAAAGCGCAACAAAAGGAGACCTCGCCGCCACAGCAAAAAGATGTAGAGGCGGCTGTATCAGCCGCTCGAACCGAAGCGAGACAACAAAAGCCTCAGCCGCGAGAAGAAAAGCCTGAACAACCTCGCGTGAAAGCGTCGCCTGTTGCGCGCCGGATCGCAGCTGAACTCGGCGTCGATCTTTCCAGCGTGAAAGGCACTGGGCCGGATGGGCGCGTTACCGAAACCGACGTTCGGGCAGCGGCGAAATCCGTAGCCGCGGCCGTTGACCGCGGCGTAACGAAACCCGAACCAAAAACGCCGACCGCGGTTGGGGCTGGCGAAAGCGCGCGTATCCAACTTTCGGGGATGCGCAAAATCATCGCGCAACGGCTGGTCGAAAGCCTCGGCCCCGTTCCCCACTTTTATCTTACGATCGACCTGAATGCGGGGCCGCTA
>Ga0126383_10000571_pt1 | contig 20876 bp, 24 predicted proteins | sample PanSoiMetPlot_35_FD_96882 | JGI IMG/M metagenome (GOLD analysis project Ga0126383, IMG submission 96882) | Tropical forest soil microbial communities from Panama - MetaG Plot_35 | ecosystem: Environmental > Terrestrial > Soil > Tropical forest > Bulk soil | place: Panama | collected 2016-02-17
AAGGCAAAAGGAGAAAATGCCGGAAGACCAACCTGCGTTGTAGTTGTTTACTTTTTACTTTTGAATTTTTACTTTTTACTTGTTCGTCATGGATCGCCGCAACTTTATCTGTTTACTTTCCCGAAGCCTAGTCACCGCCGCGCTCTGGCCAAGACTGGGCCAAGCTGCTGATGCCAAGGACAAGCGACCGATCCAGTTCACCTTCGCCCAAGTCAAATATCGCGGTGGCGATTGGAATCCGCATCCGTTGGCCGTGACCCCGCTGATGGAAGAGTTGATGCTTCGCACCAGTGTCGAAGCCGCAACCGCAAGACGAGAGGTGAGTCTCACCGACCGCGACTTGTTCAGCTATCCGTTTCTCTACATCACGGGAAAGTATGAATTTGAGCCGTTCAGCCAAGATGAAATTGATGTCTTGCGCCGCTTTGTTTCCTATGGCGGTTTTTTGTTGATCGACGACGCCCTCGGCCAAGCGGGCTACGGCTTCGATAAAGCGATGCGGCGCGAGATGCTGAGAGTTTTACCAGGAAGCGAGTTCAAACGCCTTCCCTCCGGCCACGCAGCGCTGCGCAGCTATTATCTCATGCGGCGCATCGGCGGCGTGAGAATGGTCAATTCTTTCCTCGAAGGAATCAACGTTGGAAACTCTACGCCCGTCATCTACTGCCAGAACGATCTTGGCGGCGCCTGGGAGCGCGACCAGCTCGGCAAGTGGACCAATCCTTGCACTCCCGGCGGAGAGGAACAGAGAAGAGATGCGTTTCACTTGGGCATCAATCTGATCCTCTACGCCATGACTGAAAACTATAAAGACGATCTCATTCACGTTCCGTTTATCCGCAAGCGACTGACCAGGTAGCCGATGAAAGATTTCTATCTCATTGGCAATCTGCCTGGCTGGGTCATTGGCCTCGCCGTTCTGGGGGTGGTCGCGCTGCTGGCACAGCAATTCATCAGCCTCAAAAGGCGCCTTGCCGTTGGGCCAAGCACTTTCCTGGTCTTGCTTCGTACTTGCGTTTACAGCGTGTTGATTTTCTTCCTATTTGGTCCGGCCATAGTGGAGAATCGGGTGGCGCGATTGCGCCCTCCTCTGACCGTTTTAATCGACACCTCGGAGAGCATGGCGTTTCCGGCAAGTCCTAAACCCATGCCGGAAGGGAAACCCGGAAAAAGTCGCATCGACCTCGTGAAGGAAAAACTTTTGGACGGCAAGGAATCGTTGATCCATAAACTCAGTCGTGACTACGATCTCCGCCTGTACCGCCTTGGCACAAGCCTCGAGCCCATCTCTCCCGACTCGGTCGGTCAGCTTAAAGCGACCGATCAGGGATCAAGGATTTTGGAGCTCCTTCAGGTGGCCGCCAAAGAGGCTCCGCCGCAGTCCGCCTTGCTGATATTTAGCGACGGCATTACCAACGGTGACAAAAAAACTCTCGACGGATCTCCGGCTTTGCCCATTCCGGTCTTTGCCGTGGACGTGGGCGAGACAGAAGGTTTTACCGATGCCCGCATCGCCGACCTCCGGGCGCCTGAGTTCGCTTTTCGCGGCCGCGAGTTCAAGGTGGATTTAACTATTCAGGCCTCCGGTCTCAAGGGCAAGACGATCCCAGTCTATTTCAATCGCGGCAAGAATCTGATTACCAGCAGAACCATGAATGTTGATGCGGACCCCTTCGAGCAAAAGATCACGTTGAGCTTCACTCCCCGGGATCTCGGCCCGCACAGCTTCAACGTCGCCATTCCGAATCAGCCCGGAGAACAAATCACAGGGAACAACCAAAAGGAATTTAAAGTCGATGTGCAACGCGACAAGATCCGCGTTCTGACTCTCTCCGGCTCACCCGCTTGGAACTATCGCTTTCTGCGCATGGCGTTGAAACAGGACCCGTTGATCGAGCTGGTTTCCTTCGTCTTCCTGCGAACGCCCACCGACAGCGTCGATGTGCCGGAAAACCAGCTGAGCCTGATTCCCTTTCCCATCGACGATATTTTTCTCGAAGAGTTGAAGAACTTTGACGTAGTGGTGTTCGACGATTTTTCTCACCGCGCCTATTTTAATCCCGTCTATCTCGATAGAGTAAAAGAGTTTGTCCGCGATGGCGGAGGATTGGTGATGTTCGGGGGATCCCGCGCCTTCGACGCCGGCGGTTACGCCGATAGCTCATTGAAAGAAGTTCTTCCCGTCGAGCTTGACGGCAAGGGGAGCTATCAAACCCAAGCGACGTTGCGTCCGGTGCTGACCGCATCGGGAAAGGCCCATCCGGTTACTCGGTTGCTTCCGGATCCCAAAGCCAACGAAGAAGCGTGGAACAAGATGCCGCCGTTGACGGCTTTCAATCGCGTCCGCGCCGCCCGCGGAGAAACACTCCTAACCGCGGGCGACGGCACCGCCGACAATGCCCCCCTGCTCACGGTCGGCCGCTTCGGTAAAGGGCGCACGTTGGCGTTAATGAGTGACGAAGCGTGGCGCTGGAATTTTATCGCCGTAGGAAATCGGGAAACACCGCAAAACCACTTGAAACTCATCCGCCAGGCGGTGCGTTGGCTGGCGCAGGAACCTTCCTTCGAGCAAGTTCAAATTCGCCCTATTCCCTTATCGCGGCCGGGCGAGAAAGTGGCCATTAAGCTCCGTGTATTCAAAGATGATTTTACGCCTACGGCGCAAGCATCGGTGCAGCTTCGGGTCATGGGGCCGGACGGTGATCCGGTGATTGTCTCCACCACGGCTGACAGTGAGGAAGGCGAATATACGGGAGATTTCACTCCCACAAAGGATGGATCATACCGGGTGGAAGCTGAGGCGAGCTTAGCCGGAAAGTCGCTGGGAAAAGACAAAACCAGTTTCTCGGTAGCCTTCCCCTACGGCGAGACCGACGACGGTCGGCCCCGGCCCGAGCTGCTCAAGAAAATCGCCGAAACCAGTCATGGAGCCTTTTTTTCCATTCATGATTGGAATGAGAAGACTTTCGACCAGATGAAGGCAAAACTGGAGAGTCAGGCGCCATCGCAAATTGTCGAGCGGCGCCAAACTCGCCTCTGGAGTGCTTTGGCCCTTCGCCCTGGTTTTGGTGTTGCTTGGTGTGGAGTGGTGGATGCGCCGGACCTGGGGACTCATATAGTCTCGCGTCTAGTGTCTCGTGTCTCGAGTTCTGGCTCGGAACCCGACACCGAAGACGCAAGACCCAAGACTCACAACTGCCGATAGAGCGCGAGAGAAATGCTCGACGCCAAGTTAAGAACAACCAGCCTTATCTTTGCGATAGTAGCTCTTGCGGTGCCAACACGCGCGCTCGCTTTCTGTCACGAATTAGAATTGGTGCAACGAAACTTTCTCCGGGTCGCGACCAACTCATCGGCCCCGGTCTTGGTCGAATGGCTCGGCCATGCATCTTTCCAGATCACATCTTCAAAGGGAACCCGGGTCCTGACCGATCCTCACGGCGCCTTCGACCTGCCGCGGCCCACCTTGCCTCAGCATATCGTCACCACCAGTCACCAGCATGGCCCGCACAACAGCGTCGAGATGGCACCCGGCAATCCGGTCATTCTTCACGGCCTCACTCCCGCCGGCGAAGATTGGAAGAAGGTTTACACCACTATTCGCGACGTTTCGGTTTATAATGTTCCTGCCTATCACGACAAAAGTCATGGCCTCCAGAGAGGAAAAAACGCCATCTTCGTCTTTCGCGTCGATGACATCTGCATTGCCCATTTGGGGGATCTCGGCCATGTGCTCACCCCTGATCAGCTCAAGATGCTGGGCAAGATCGACGTACTGCTCATGCCCATTGCGGGAGGTTTTTACACAGTCACCGCCAGCGAAGCCCGAGAAGTCACCAAGCAGGTGAATCCGAGGATCGCCATTCCCATGCACTATTGGTGGGAGAATGCGATCAATGATTACGTGCAAGACAATCCGCGCGTAAAAATGATGACCACGCGCGTGCTCAAGATTTCTAAGGCGGAATTGCCCCCGCCGACTGAGATTGTGGTATTACCGTTTAATCAACGATGACCGTCCATCGGTCAAGCGCAAGGGCATAGCGCAAAGTTTTTCTTTGCTCTTTACCGCTCACTTTTGGCCATTTGTGGTCCTGTCGTGCAAATTTATTCGATAGCCCATGAACCGGAGGAAAAAACATGAAAGCAGTACGAGTTCATAAATATGGTGGGCCGGAAGTCCTAACGATAGATGATATCCCTGTTCCTGAGCCTAAGGCCGGCGAAGCCCGCGTCAAAATCGAAGCCATTGGCGTTAATTTCATCGACATCTACCAACGCACGGGCCTTTATCCCATCCAGACGCCTTTCACTTTGGGAAGTGAAGGTGCCGGCGTTGTCGATGCCGTTGGACCCGGCGTGACCGAGGTCCGAAAGGGCGATCGGGTTGCCTATTCGATGGTCATCGGAGCCTATGCCGAATTCGCAGTCGTCCCCGCCTGGAGGCTGGCGTCTGTGCCGGTCAACGTTGATGCCAAGTCCGCGGCTTGCCTGATGCTCCAGGGCATGACCGCGCACTACCTGACCCACAGAACTTATGCTCTTAAAAAGGGAGAAACCGCTCTGGTCCATGCTGCGGCGGGCGGCGTTGGGTTGTTGTTGATTCAACTGGCCAAACAGCTGGGAGCAAATGTCATCGGCACGGTTTCCACGGAAGCCAAAGCGCAACTCGTCAAAGAAGCAGGCGCGGATCACGTGATCCTCTATACACAGAGCGATTTCCTCGCCGAAGTGAAAAAGCTCACTGATAACCGAGGAGTGAACGTCGTTTATGATTCGGTGGGCCAGACGACGTTCGACAAGAGTCTCGATTGCTTGAAGCCGCGGGGTTACTTAGTCCTCTTCGGGCAATCCAGCGGGCCCGTGCCACCCTTCGACCCAGCAAAGTTAGGCGCGAAGGGGTCTCTCTTTCTCACCCGGCCGAGCCTGGCGCACTACACGCTGAATCGAGATGAGCTATTGCAGCGCGCCGACGATCTCTTTAATTGGACCGCATCGGGAAAGCTTAAGCTCCGCATCGAAAGGACTTTTTCCCTGGCAAACGCGGCCGAGGCCCACCGCGCTTTGGAAGGACGAAAAACGACCGGGAAGGTAATCTTGCTGCCCTAAAAAAGGAAAGTCACCTGCTCGTTGGGCGAAGGGAGCTACGTAACAGTACGCTCCCCCATGATCTCTTGAAGCTTCTTTCGCTGGTCTGCTGTCAGTAGTTCTTTGGCCTTTTCGATGGCTCTGATGCGCGCCAATCGTATATCAGCGCGGCCTCGTTCGATCTCCCGGACTTTTGCCTCCACTTTGGCCATATCCGCCGGCTGAGCTTCCAAAAGACTTTTGAGATCCATCTCCGCAACGCGGGCATCGGCATCCCGACGAATCGATTCTTTCTGAAAATCGGCTTTCAATTGTTCCAGCTTTTTCACTTGATCGCTTGACAGGCCGAGCTTTTCGCGGTTCTGCAGCATCAACGAAATTACGGGACGATCTTCCTGATGCGCAGGTAAAAAGTAACTCCGCCAGCGGCCGAAGAGATCCTCTAGCTCACGTCCGAGATCATCCCAAGACTGAGCCACCTCTTCATAAATAATCGGCTCCAGCGCATCCCGTGCCCCAACCCGATGCCATGGAGACAAAATCATTGATACTGCGAAAAATACCAAGAGAGCCGGTTTTTTCATATCAACCTCCTGAGCTCAAGAACTGGGTGGTAAACAATAGTCCAAAAAGTGTCAACTCAACTTGAGCACTAAGCATTTGGCGCTTCCGCCGGCTTTGATGAATTCATCCAGCGGTGTTTCAAAAACGGTGAAACCAGCAGCCTCCAGCGAGGCACGGATCTCTGGGCAACCGTCATTCATCACGACGTTTCTGCCCGAGACTATAGCATTACACGCGAATCGTTCCGCTTCCTTAGGGTGCACAGGAATGAGAATGGGGATATGATTTTCCAAAACTTTGCGCGCATAAGGATCGAAAGCGGGGGGATAGAACATCGCCCGCCCTTCAGAAAGAGGACAAAAACAAGTGTCGAGATGATAGAACCAGTCGCTGGTTAATTCGAGGGAGAGGATTTCTTGCTCGATGATCTCGGCAACTTTTTGATGCGCCAGCGCGTCGGAGCGAATGTGATAGCCAGCAAACCAATGCTCGTCACACTTCAAGAGATCGCCTTCGCCTTCGAAATAGTATTCCGCCGGCAGGCGCAAAACCTCGAATCCTCGCTCCTGAGACCACGCGGCAAAATAGGGCGCTTCTCGCTGCCTGACCTCATAGCGAAAATTGCTCAAGATGAATTTGTCCTTCCACACGAGGCCAGCGTTGGCGGTAAAGACCATGTCAGGCAGGCCCTGTTGCGGTTCCACCAGATGCACCTCCGCTGACAATTGGTCGCACACAATCTGGCGCAACAAGTTCCATTGTTCCTGGGCGCGCCGATTATCGCTCTGCCGGCTCCGGCTCATCCAGGGATTGATTTCATATTCAATGCCGTAATAGGACGGAGCACACATCAGGAGTTTCATGAGAAACTCACAGCTGCCTAATGGCTTATGCCGCAGCTTCAGGTTCTTTGCGAATTGCCGTATTCAAATATTCGCGCAGCTCTCTTAAAAACGGTTCAACGTCGGTAACCAAACCGATGGCTTGAAACGTTCCGCGGTCGGTGAGCTTCGTGACCACGGCGGGATTGATATCGACACAGACAGTCTTCACCGTCGCCGGCAAAAGATTACCCGTCGCGATGGCGTGCAGCGTTGTCGCCATCATCAGGGCGAAAGTCACGCCCCTGGCCTTCTCCCGCATGACGTCCTGAGCCTTCAGCGTGTCCGTAATAACGTCGGGGAGAGGGCCATCATCGCGGATCGATCCTGCAAGGACGAAATCCACGCCTTTTTTGACGCAGCTATAGAATATCCCCTTCTGCAGCACGCCTTGTTCTACGGCCTTTCTGATACCGCCGGCTTTACGAATCGTGTTGATCGCCCAAAGGTGGTGCTCATGGCCTTCGGCAGCGCGGATAGTCTTGTCCAGGTACACCCCCAACGAGGTGCCGTAAAGAGCCGTCTCGATATCGTGAACCGCGAGTCCGTTTCCCGCAAACAAGAGATCTACGTAACCTTGTTCGATGAGCTCGACCAGATGTCGCGCTGCGCCTGTATGGACGAGACCGGGGCCTGCAACCACCAGAATGCGACCGTTTTCATTTCTCGTTTTTTTCATTGATTCGGCAATTTCTCTGATCAACAAACCTTTGGGCTGCTCGGTGGAAACCGCGCTCGACATAAACTCGAAAGCTTCCCGCGGCACCCGCCGTTCCGGCGGAAGAATTTTCACGCCGCGATGTCCGACAACAATCAAGTCACCCTCTTTTACTCGATGCATCGGCACGCAGGCCGCGCGCATGGCCGTTACATCGACGTGAATTCCGCAGTCCATTTCCGGCAATTCGACTTCGATCCATTGATCACGTACGCGCACCCACGTCTTCAAGTTGGTGGTCGCGTAGAAATGGTCGGGAAAAACTCCGTCTGCCGGCGCGGTTTGTAACTCCGCGGACTGCCCTTCTGCTTCCACCGGCAGAGCTCCATGCTCCTTGATTTTCGCCAGGACCTGCTCCAGCAGTTCGGGGGTCGCAGCTTCCACTTGGATGAGCGCATAACTACGATCCGAGCGGCGATGACCTATCTGAACTTGGAGGATTTCGAACTCTCCGCCGAGAGCGATGATGAGGTCGAGGATTTTGGGCAGGATGAGCGAATCAATGATATGACCGGAAATCTGAACCACGCTCCGCGCCATGGAGAGAAATTTTATCCCAGCGTAGCCAATGGCGCAAATGCTGCGTGAATGCATGGGCTTGGACCTGCTTGGTTCTGAGGCAACACAAAAACGATCAAAATCTGCGGGCTTTTTTAAGAAATGAAAATAATCCCGCACATAAAATTTTGGGCTTGACAAGCACGCGGAGAAGAACTAAAGAGAAATTAGATCCATTCAACGCTGCCAGGCGCAGGGGCAAATGGGTCGTAAGTGAAAGTGAGCCCCAAGGTGAAAGGAGGTCTTCGCTATGCAAGACGGTACTCCACCTGACAAAGATAGCCGGCTGCCGGCGGTCGGCCACTTTTCCGGATCAAAGATCTGTCTCACAGAAAAGAACTGTTTCCACTAGACCTCAACCAAACTGCCCGAAGGCAGATAGTCGTTTCGGCGGCTGACCAAGGAAGGTCGTAGGGCACAACGTTCTGACAAGTTGTAGGTGAGTGCGACCGGCGCTAAGGGGTGCAGAACTACCGGCAGGCGGGAAGCACGGAACTAAAAAAGTCAGTAGCGCAAAAAGCGCCAAAAAGGGCATCTTTCCCGGAAAGACGCCCTTTTTGTTTGCCAACGAAAATCGCCGTGGGGACTATCTGAGGAGAAATTAAGTGCCTAAGCCAAAGTCCAGAGGAGTCCTCACTAAATCGTCGGTTCGCACATTTCTCACACCTTGGATTTTGTGAATTTGCTCCATAACATCATGGTCGGAGATCCAATAGGGGACTGTTCCCGACACCGAGACTTCACCCTCCTTCGCTTTTACGTCGAGCATCGCGCCTGACATCTTGGAGGACAGCACCAATGCCGCATGCACGCGAGCTCCCAAAGCGAAATCCGAGAACGCCTGTTTGGAAGCCGGCGTCATCTGATAATCTGCGGAGCGCACCGTCTCTATAATAATTCTTTTTGCTCCTTCGAAGCTCATCCGGCCCAGGTTTAGAACTAAATCGAATCTACTGGGATCGCGCCAATCGGTGCCGAACATCGCTATTAAGCGACGGCTGCGCGCTTTATCGACTTCTTCGACATAGCGGCGGGCTGCAACGTCGTTGAGCTTCTGGCGGGCTTTCACTTGTTCGATGCGCATCTCCAAGGGGGCGGTGAGTAAAACTTTCAAGATATGCTTCAGATCGGGCACAAGCTCATGGCCGATATGGCCGTGATAGACAATCCCGTCGCCTTCGGCGATTTCACAAAAAGCCGCCTGCAAGGCGATGCGATAAGGTTGCAGGCTTTGTAGGAAACGATTCCACCAATTGGGTTCTTTCTCGACCATGTCGTTGAGCTTTGCTTCGGGTATCCCATAACTGAGGCTGGCCTTTAGCAGGACTTCGCGACTTATGCAGCCGTAGCCCAGGGACTGAGCGACGCTCTGCGCTAGCTCTTCACCACTACCTGACGCGCCCTGATAGATGGTGATGATGGCCATGGCTGTTTACCTCCTCTCAGAACGCCATAAAGGGCGTAAGGCCCAATAAAAATCGAATCCAGCCTCTCTGTATCCTACAATTAAGGTCTTATCGTCAAGTTGGGATGATGACGCCAGAAGTAAGTTGCCATTCCCGTTGCTGCCAGCAGGTTGCCCACAAGCACTGTCGGCCACGCCAGCGCGTGAAGCACCGGCTCGGCAAAGATAAATGCCGCGCCAACAAAGCCGAACTCAAAAATCACAAACAGCAGTAAGATTCCGAAGCCAACGTTTAAGTTGGATTCAGCCAGATCCAGAAGCTTGGCAGCGACTCCCCCAACGACACAGAAAGCCATGCCATGCACCCAGGTATACAGCAGCACCATTTCGAAAGAGATGGGGATTGTCGCCGGAAGTTCGACGCTGTTCCGGAAAAAAATAGCGCCCAGAATGCTCGGTGTGTAGAACGGCCGGCCGTTGAAGGTATCGATAATAAAAAACCAAATTGCAATCGTTGTCGCACCTATGATACCCGCAACAATGCCCTGTTGATATGTGCTTGAAATCGCGGGAGAACCGGCAGTGACGGGAGGCGCGCTTGTGGTACCAGATTGAACCGCCATAGAAGCTCCTTCCCGGGCTAATAATGGCCCTGTTCACTCACAACCGCTAACAGGCGAGACCCTTCCTCTAGCGGGAAAATGCTATCACCGGGTGTTCCATGGTTCAATACTTATCTTGCCGGTTGGCTGGTTCTGTGCTCTAGGTTGGGCGCAGCCAACGCCGGGAGAAAATCTCCTTGCAAAAAAGAAACTATTAGGATTTTCCCCTTGACGTAATAGAAAACCGAGTCAACTCTAGAACAAGGGAGGGATGATTATGATAACTCGCATGATCCTGGTTAACGTTCCAAAGGAAAAGGCTGACGAGGCCGTGCGGCTGTGGAAAGACGATTGCGCGCCGCTCATGATCAAACAGCCTGGCTGCGTGAGCGAGCAATTTCTCCGCGGCAAAGAGAATCCGGGCGAATTCATTTCCCTCAGCTCCTGGGAAAACCAAGCCTCCATTGACAAGTATCGCAAGAGCGAAGCGCACGCTGCGATTCAGAAACATACTCGCGCGCTCATGAATGTCGCCAAGGTCGAAGTGAAAACCTATGAGGTTGTCGGGTAGCAGCGAGATCCCATAGAGTTACCGGTCGTGAAAGAGAATCCGTTCATCGTTTCCTTCGCCTCGCTCAGGGCAGCTAGCTCACGACGAAGGCTGTGGTGAAGACGGATTGCTAAAAGTTTTAGCCGTTCGTTCCTTCGATGGACTCAGGACAAGCCCCGCCAGGTCGAAGAGCGAACGGCGATTGCTTCTCACGACCAGCGGTATTTGGCCAAGCCGAGTTATCCCGCTTCCCGCGGCTCCGTGAGCAAAGTTGCCAGCCCGAGAACTCCGACACCGAGGGCGGCGGCTAGGAGCATCCATGCGATGGGATATGATCCCGTTTGATCCACTATATATCCGAATAGAGGCGTGCCGAGTGTTGCAAACGCTGCGTTGATGGTGATCATCATGCCCAGCGCGGAACCGGTCTTCGCCTTTCCTGCCAGCTCCCCAATGAGCGCGTAGGATACTCCTTGATAGCCGACCAGGCACACGCCCGCCAGAAAAAGAATCGGTAATAGCAAATGCAACGGTGATTGGCTCCCAAGAAACCCAGCGCCATGATTGACGTGGCTGATAGCAAACCGATGAGGATCAAAACGATTTTCCGCCGGCCACCGAAGAGCCTATCGCTTACAATGCCCCACCCAACGCGCCCAACCATCGCTCCCGCTTGTGTGAGCGCCAGTGCTTGACTCGCCCAGTAAGCCGGAAAACCCATGCGTCTTTAAGATAGAGCGGAATATAGAATCAATGTCATCTGGCCGACGAGGTAGATCGCTGTGCCGCAACTGATGGGGAGAAAACTCCAAACCTTCAGCGTTTCAGATTCTTGTGCCTGGCCTCCTCCTAACGCCACTGCCGCGCGATCCTCCGCAGGATCGCGCCAATAAAAAGAAAACAAGAAGCCAAATAAAAAGTTTATAACGCCCAGACCGGCAAGAGCCCCTCGCCAACCCACAAGCAACACCAACTGCGGGGCTAGCACCGCGCTAAGCACGCCTCCTCCCGGAACTCCGGTCTGCTTGGTCCCCATGGCCGTGGCCCGCTCGTCGCGATGAAACCACGCCATAACCCCTTTACTCGACGCGGGATTTAGAAAACTGTAGCCCAAACCGGCAAGAAAAAAACTGGCGAAGGCTCAGGCGAAAAATGGCGCAAGCGCTGCTGCAACCGCGCATATTCCTAAAAAAAAGTGACCCTGAAAAGTCGTCTTGCGCACACCGAGACGGTCGGCGCGCCGGCCGGCGCTGAATGAAAATCCGGCCATGGCGAGATAGAAGGCGGAGAAAAACAACCCGACCTGCGCGCGCGAAAGGCCGAGTTCATCCTTGTAGAAAGGCGCCAGGGTATTGATGCCATACTGTGCCGTCGCGCCGATAATGTGCGAGACACTGATCAGGCCCAATGTCACCCACCGGAAGTTATCGCGCCCGACCGTGGCTTCCGACATGCGAGGGGTTAATCAAAGACGGTGCTCGCATAGCTCTCTACATCGATGAAAGCCTCGATCACACTGGGCCCGTCGAGGTCGAGCCCCCAATCCAAAGTGCTCCGAAAAGCTTCAGCAGTTTTCGCCGAGCGACACGGCACGCCGAAATAATGGGCCGGAGAATCCGGCGGGTCGCCGAGATAAACGCCGGAGAGCGGGTTTTTATTATGCTCCTGTTTGCGTTTCATCAAACCGAGCCAGCCATCGTTAAGAACGATAATCGGCACGGCCAGATTCAGGCGGCGCGCGAGGGCCAGTTCTCCGGCGGTCATCTGAAAACCGCCGTCGCCGACAATGCAAACAATCGGCCGACCAGGATAAATCAACTTCGCCGCATAGGCAGCAGGCATACCGTAGCCCATCGACGACCAACCGTTGGTGGCGAGCAAAGTCTTCGGCAAGTCCGTGCGCCATTGCGTCGCGATCTGATGCGTATGCGCGCCGACGTCGTAAGCGAGAATGCCGTCCGGCGGTAGCTTCTCGCGCAAGACGTCCAACACTTGGTGAGACGCAAATTCACTGATCGGAGGCCGCAGCGCGCGGTCGAGCGCGTCGCGCTGGGCCGCAAATTCATTCATTGCCCAATCGTTTTTCATGGCCGCGATTCGGTTGAGCCCTTCAACGGCGGCATCCAAGCCACACGCTTTGTTCCAAAGAAAATTGAGATCATCGCCCGGCTCCGCCGCTTCGCTGCTGATGTGAATAATGGGCGTGCCTTTTTTCACCCATTCTTCATAGTTGATCTCGATCGGATCGTAACCGACAGCTACAATAAGGTCGGCACGGTCAGTTAATCTTTTGACATCCGTGCGGCGCGCTCGGCCAACGACGCCAGCCCAGTGCGGATCACTTTCGGGCAGAAACCCCTTGCCGTGAAGGGTAGTCACGAACGGGAGATTTTGTTGATTAATAAAGCGCCGCAGCTCGGCTGCTGCCCGGCTGCGGGTGAATGTCAGCCCTATGATGACGAGCGGACGTTGAGCGTGTTGCAAGGCGGACTTCATTGCATCGCAGAGTTCGCTCGAAAGGTCCGGCGTCGTGGTGGCCGTCTCGCCCACACCCGTCGTCGTTGCCGCAGTATTCGCTCTAGCGATATCCTCCGGTAAATCCAAGTGCACTGGCCCCGGTGGCTCACTGCCGGCAATTTTTAGAGCCTGCGCTATCTTCTCGCCCACACGATTATCGCGGAGTGAGAAAGTCGCCTTCGTGAGCGGCTTGAACAACGTCTGGTGGTCAATCCGCATTTGAATGCGGCGCTCCAGCCACTTCGATCCCACATTGCAGGTAATGGCGAGAACCGGAGAACAATCCAGCCAGGCGCAGCCCACGCCCGTCGTGAGGTTCGTGGCACCCGGACCAACAGTAGAGACGCAGACTCCTGGGATGCCCGTTAGATAACCGACCGTTGCGGCCATGAATCCTGCCGACGTTTCGCTGGCCGTGAGCACAAACTGCACCGAGCTTTGCCGCAGCGCTTCGATCAGCGGCAAGACCGGACCGCTGGGAATGCCGAAGACCCAGCGAACACCGGCTTGTTCCAACATGCGAGCAATAAGATCAACGTTCTTCATCAAATGAACTCATCTAGGAGATCTCACTGCAGAGTCACAGAGCACGCCGAGGGTTAGGGTTCGAAGACGTTTTGAACGGCTTGAACGGAGCGAAGCGGTTGAACGATTTGAACCAAGACATTCTCAGCGTGTTCTGCGCTTCCGCGGTTAGTTTCCGATGCGAACGGGATCGACGACATCTTGCACAGCGCGAATAATGGAGAGGGCGGTTAACTTACCGGTTTTAGGATTTTCGCTGGGAACGTTTTCGATATGAACATGCAGCAGACCGAACTCGCCTTCCACGTCAATATCATGGCAATTGCGGGGGAGACCCGGGACGGCCACGATTCGCACGCGCGTCTGATCCGGTCCAATACCCGCCAAGCTAACAGCAGCTGTGACGTTCACATTGGCAGGAAATCCCCGGCAGGCTTCGCGGGCTGAACCCGAGAACACTTCTTTTTCCTCCTTGAGACCCAGGAGCGAAATTCCACGCTCGACCAGATAGGGCGCCCCATCGAGACCCGCGGGAGGCTTGCGCGTGGTGTGGATTACATGTTTGATCTGACCCACTGAGGCAGACTTGATGCCATCTAGACCGGCGATGGCCCCCGAGGGCACGAACAGACGGCATCCCGTTCGCCGGGCTTTCTCCATGATATCTGGATGATCGAGCAGCGCGCCGACGCTGATCACCATTAAATCCTTGCCTGCGCCGAAAACTTCACTGACCAGAGCCGGCACCACTGGACCTCCAGCCGCCTCGATGACTAAATCAGACGCCTCGATCAAATCTCGCAACGTGAGATAGGGCGGAGGATTCTTGAACGAAGAAAGAAAATCTCGCGCGCTTTTCTCAGTGCGGCTCGTGATGCCCGCGATGCGCACGGAGAGTCTTCTCGCTTCGACCGCTCCAATAAGTGCTCGCCCAATCGCCCCACAGCCAACAATCCCGATAGACTTCAATTCCATGCTAATCCATGCTCCTTCAAAATCTTTCCCCAAAGATGACTCGGCATCGCTACGCGATTCTTAACGCTTTGAGTTTACTCCGCAGAAAATGGGCGACCAACTCATTAAATCTCTCCGCCTTGTCCCACTGGACCCAGTGAGCGCATCGGTCGAATAGATGAAATTCGGCGTTGGGAATGCGTTGAAACAGCTCGATCCCGCGCTCGACAGAAACACCGCGATCGTTGGCGCCCCACAGAAGCAGCGCTTTGACACGGAGCTGATTCAACTCATCGTGGAGCGGTCTTTGACGCGCAGCGTTGCGCCGTTGCAACTGAGCCTCGTAGTTCTTGCCGGTGCTCATCTCATAGCGCTCGCGGACCAGCTCTTCCGTTACCAGCTCTTTATTGAAAATCGTACCCAGCGTCAGCTTCCGCATATTCTCAAGGCTGGGTTCGTATTCTCTAAGCTCCTCAGAGTGCTTTTTCGCCAACGCTTGGGAATCTGCCGACCCCTGCGGCGACAACGAGCCGCTGGTCGTGGTGACAAAACTTTTCGCCCGCTCATCCTCCAAACCAAGCCTCGCCGCTATGTAACCCCCGACAGAATTTCCCAACACGTGGAGCCGATCCAGCTTGAGAGCGTTCAATAGGGCCTTGGCGTGGGCCACCCGGTATTCAATGGAATAATCCGAAGGATTTTCGGTATAGCCATACCCCGGTTGGTCATAGGCATAAACGGTAAAACCCGCTGCAGCCAGCGGTTCGATGTTGAGCTTCCAGTTAATGAGCGACGAAGCGCCGGGGGCAGCGCCGTGAATCAGCAACAGCGGGTGCCCGCTTCCGGCTCGGACCAAAAAAGTCTTAAGGCCATCAACTTGGAGGTACTCTTGCTTGATAGACGTTGTCATGATGCAATCTCCAAAATACGTTTAAGCACTTGCTCTCATAAGGCATCGCGATTTCGGGTAGTGGTTCGGTTAGAACACACTCTACGTTGGGTTGAAAAGATGTCTCGCGCTGCGCTCGAAACAACACGTTAAATGACATGTCATCTCGCTTCCTTCCTCTCTACCACGGGCCCGTCCATGGTTGTGGATACTGTCTATTTTCACCTACTTGATTCAATCGCCATATACCAGGGTCTCACGACTATCAACACATCGGCAGACTAAAATTTCGAACTTCAAGTGGCTGTTGAAAAACCATTCGGAGTACGACCAAGCTCAGAGCCTGCACTGAGTTTATCGAAGTGACGCACGGGATGGGTCTTGGACCGATTTAAAATCCGCTTCATGCCGAGCTTGTCGTAGCATTCTTCATTCTTTTCAACAGGCTATCGAATTTGAATTCTTTCCAACGCCTCAGCGGTAATGGCTCTCCGTCGCGCCGGACTTTATTAGCGGCGTGAATAAGAATAAGGATATGAATAATAGGAAACGGCAAAGCCGCAGTGTCCAACAGATGGGTCGCTTCCCACCGGGAGTTGCATTATGAAAACATTGATAGGGTTCGTGCTGCTCGTCGCCATAGCCGACTCGCAGGCGTGGGCCGCAACCATCGACGATGTCGAGTTTCTCACCAGAATTCAGACGTATGAGACTATAGTCAACACGACACTCGTTACTCAGGAAGGAAAAAGAATCCCCCTCGATAAGGGAACGACGGTCAACGTGGCGGGGTTTACGAAAACTGAAGCCTTCGTAATTTCCCGAACCGATCGCCCCAATGGATTTATCAAGAAAGCAGATCTCGCTCCATCCAGGCGGTCCAACCTGCCGGAGTCCCCGCCTATTAGAGAACAGACGATACAGTGATTTGCAGCGTCGGAGCTGACGATCGGATAATCTCGGATTCCGCAACTGACGTAACCGCCCGCGCTGTGACAACTCTATTTCTCAAGCAGCTTGTCAATGTCGGGTTTTATAGTATCCGAGGGTTGCGCGCCGACCTTTAATATTACTTCGCCGGTATCGTTGCGCAGGAGAAAATTAGCGGGTGTTCCCGTGATGCCAATCTGAATGCCTTCCTTGAGATCTTCCTGAACTCGTAATGCATATTTCGCCGCATCGATGCATTCCTTAAGTTGCTTTTCGTCGAGACCAATTTCCTTACCCAGGGGCACAAGCTGATCAAGGGGAAACCCATTCCCGTTGGATTTAGTGCGCGCGTAGATCGCATTGGCGAATTTCCAAAACGCGTCGTTCCCACCCAGTTGGGCAACACATTCGGAAGCCTCGGCCTCTTTTTGCGCGCCCGGATTATGCATGGCCAGCGGGAAGTGGCGATAGACCCAGTTGACCTTCCCACCATAAGCGTCAACAATCTCTTTGGCCGTCGCGTGAAAGCGTTTGCAGAAAGGACACTCGAAATCTGAGTATTCGATCAGAGATACAGGCGCGTTGGGATTGCCATAAACGTGATCACGAGGGGCTGAGACGCGCCGCACCTTCTTGGCTTTTTCGTTCGCCTGGCGCTCTTCTTCGGCCCGCGCCGCCACTTGGGCTTGCTGTTGTTTTTTGATGTAATTTTGGATGCCGAGCTCGATCTGCTGACTAAGAAAGTCACTTTCTCGTAACTCTTTCATTACCGCTTCTTTGATTTTTTCCACCAGCTTTTGCTCGTCAGAGGTCGCTCCTCCCTGTTGCGCGTTTGCGATGGGAACAAACAGCGCCATAAAGGCGACAACACCAACAGTCAAAAACGTTGAGCTTTTACCCATATTTTCCTCTCATCCTCTTTTTCGGTCCTAACAGACCCGTGACCGAACACGCAAGGGTCTACCGTTAGCTAGAGCTTGTAGAGCATAACGTAAACCACGACCCCTGTCACGGAAACGTAAAGCCAGACCGGAAACGTCCACCGCGCGATGCGCCGATGGGCTGCGAATCTCTCCTTGAGGGCCCGTGACAATGTCATGAGCGCGAGCGGAACCACCGCAACCGCAAGTATCGTGTGGGTGAGGAGAATGGCGAAATAAATAGTGCGCATCCAACCCTGGCCTTTGAAGGGGACGGAACCGACTTGATAATGGTAGACGAGATACGAAATCAAAAAGAGTGTCGAGCATCCGAACGCCGATAACATGCAGGCTCGGTGCGCGCTTACACGCTTAAACTTGATGAAGCAATATCCTGTTATGAGAAAAGCAGCGCTGAGGGAATTCAGCGCCGCGTTTACCGCGGGCAGCTGAGAGACTGAGATCAACGGGGAAAGATATCCGGCGTTAGCATCAAGATCAAAAACACGCACAGGACAAAGGGACTTAGGGCAATGATCGCCAAGGTCCGTTTTTCAAACTTGAGGTGCATGAAATAAAGGGCAACCAACGTCGCTTTGGAGATCGCCATCGCGACGAGAAGGATTACAACTGCGATCCTTACAATGGGTACGTAAATCACCGCGATTTCCAGAATGGTCAAAACCAGCAGCCACCAGAATACGGCCATATAGTTGGGTTCTTGATGTGGCATTTCACTCATCGCACAACTCCTATTCCGCGACTAGAGGAGGTAAACGAAAGTAAATATCAGTATCCAAACAAGATCGACGAAGTGCCAATAAAGCCCAGCGATCTCCACGTGTTTAGCCTCGTAGCGGCCACGCGACACAGCGTTCAGAATGCAGCTGTTGTAAATGACACCTCCGGTTACATGCATCCCGTGAAAACCAGTGAGGACAAAGAACGTCGTCGCGAAAAGATCTTTGCTAAAAGAAAGATGATGCTCCGGCAGTACTTCCGTAATCAGATGCGTCCACTCGTAGGCCTGACACCCCAGGAACGTAAGTCCACCCAGGATCACGAGTCCCAAAAACTTTTTGAAACGCGCTTTGTCGCCCTTTTGTATGGCCGACAATGAAAGCACCATCCAAACGCTGCTGACAATCAGCAGGAAGGTCATAAAGGCGGTGAGATTGATACCGAGTATGTGCGAAGGCACAGGCCAATCTTTGCTCGCGTGGCGCAAAATTCCGTAGCCGACGATCAAACAACCAAAGGACATAGCATCGCCGGCGAGAAAAAGCCACATCCCCAATTTTCCCGAGCTCTCGGGAGTCAATGGAGTTTCTTGGGGCTCCGCCCCGATGTGCATTACCGCTGCTGCTTCACTCATCTTCCACTATCCTCCGGATTCAAATCCAAATGAACTAGCGGCTGCTTGACTCCATTGTTTGCTCGCCTTGCAGCCGAACGCCGATGGATACAAAAAAGCCACGCCGCGATGGAGCCAACGACAGCGTAAGGCGCGGCCATAAGAAAAATCACACTCCAGTTAAAGGCTTTGTCCGTTGGGCCACCGTCTCCCGCCCAGCAGACAGCGCAGGCGTTAGCAATAGGTGGAAGGTAGACGAGCAGCGCAAAAGCGCCGCTTAAACCAAGCAAGATTTTGAGTTTCATAAATTCTAGTCAAGGTATCGTAAGCCCTTATTCGTGTCAACAAAGCGCTAAAGCAGATAGACCAATCCGTAAAGCAACGGCCATAGTCCCACGACAAAAGTCCAATACATGCTACAAGTCTGTAAACCCACGTGGCGCTCCTTGGAAAATCTCCCTTGTTTCGCCAGCGCAAAGACGATCAAAAGCCAGATCAGCGCGCCAAAAACATGCAGCGCGTGAAATCCGATAAGCGTATAAAACAACCCGCCGTAAACGCTGCTCGAAACCGTCAAGCCAAAATGGATCAGTCGAATCCACTCGAAACCTTGAACAGCGAGAAAAATACTGCCCAACATCGCTGTGACTCCGAGCATTAAAATCAATTCCTTGCGATTGCCGGCTATCACAGCCTTAAGCGCCAGCCGCACAGTCACAGCGCTGGCAAGTAAGATCAAAGTGTTCACGCCTGTGGTCGCGATGGGAAGACGCGGCTGAAATGGCGGCGGCCAGACCGGACTTCCAACGCGAAAAACAATATACGCGCCGATAAGACCGGCAAAAAACATCGCTTCCGCGCCGAGAAAAATTAGAACGGCGAGCCACGCGTTGCTGGCGATGGGCGTGTTTGGCCGCACCGGCGGTGCTGGCGGATCACCTCCGCCAAACGCCCGCTGTTTCGGTTCATTCGCCGGCAGCAACTCGTCGATTCGTCGAGCGGTAGAAGATCTCGCCATAGTTTTTCACTGGAACATGGGAATAATGGATCTTGGAGCTTACCAATATTCCATCATTCCAAGCATTGCTGTCTTGTTCCCGTCTAATTATTCAATACTCAATAATAAAGACAATCACGGCCGCAATATAAAGCACAACCAGCAACATCAAGATTAAACCAAGACGCCGATTCTTGATTAGCGCGCTGGCCGGCTTTTTCGTAATCAGGACCTCCCTCATAAGGGAACACGATCCAAGGCCATCACCAGCAATAACACCGGAAGATAGATGAGCGAGGCAAACAGCAGTCGGCGCGCCCTACTTAACGTCGATTCCATCGCCAATCGGACTCCGCTTGCAAGCAAACCTATTCCGAGCACAAAGGCTACGATGAAATAGAGCGGCCCAGCCAGGCCAACAAGCGTGGGCAACAAACTCACAGCCAGCAAGGCGGTGCAGTGACTGATGATTTGGCGATTCATGCTTCCGCCTTCCGGCTCGATCACCGGGAGAAATTGAATTCCGGCCTTAGCATAATCTTCGCGATAGAGCCTCGCGATCGCGAGCGTGTGCGGCACTTGCCATAGGAACATGATGGCAAACAAGACCCACGCATCCACACTGAGACTTCCCCGCGCCGCGACCCAACCGATGACCGGCGGGAGAGCGCCGGGGACGGCGCCGATCAACATGCAGAGGGAGCTCCGACGCTTCATGGGCGTATAGACGAGAAGATAGCTCATGGTAATCAGCGCGGTAACCCAGGCGCTGATAAAGTTAACCGAGAAGGCCAAGTAGGATAGCCCGGCAAGCGTCACCAGTAGGCCAAACCAGAAGGCTTCTCCGGGCTGAACGCGGCCGTCGGGCAGCGGACGGCGGCGCGTTCTCTCCATCATGCCGTCGGTTTCCCGTTCGAGAAACTGATTGAGGGCGAGGGTTCCCCCCGCCGCCAACGCAGTGCCAACAAGCATTTGGAAAAGCCTCAGGTAGTTCGGTATTTCCTCCGAGCCGACATAGAAGCCTACGAAGGCCGTGATCAGCACCATCAACACGACGCGCGGCTTGGCCAATTCGAAGAAATCAGCGACGCGGCGCAAAACGCCCGCCGGAGTTGCAGCGACGGCGCCGGTGGTAAAACTCATAGGGAGAACTCCTCCCGCAAGACCGGTTGTTTGACTGGTGCCTTCGACAACGGAGAGAGTCGAAAGGATCTTAACGTCAGGAGCAAGCTTGTAACCAACATCAGCCCGCCGATCGCCAAATGGGTGGTGGTCAACAAAACAACCATTCCCTCCGACAGCTGTAGTAAAGAAGTGAACTTGCCAAAATATGACCCAACTCCAAGCATGAGTTGTACAAGCAGCAGAAGTCCCAACAAGCAAGCTGGTCGCCTTAAAGCGGGTTGATCGGCATGGGACCTCAT
>Ga0126383_10000573_pt1 | contig 20839 bp, 16 predicted proteins | sample PanSoiMetPlot_35_FD_96882 | JGI IMG/M metagenome (GOLD analysis project Ga0126383, IMG submission 96882) | Tropical forest soil microbial communities from Panama - MetaG Plot_35 | ecosystem: Environmental > Terrestrial > Soil > Tropical forest > Bulk soil | place: Panama | collected 2016-02-17
CCCTGGGCCGAAGATGCCGAAATCTACCTCCCGGGAATCGAGAAGATCCTGCAGCCGGAACTGTTTCCCTTCAATGCGCAGTTTTTCCAGTCGCACGCGCACCTGACGCTGTTCCCGAATCTGGTCGCCGCTTCGGTTGCGATCAGCCATCTGCCGCTTTCCGTCGTCAGCTTCGGGTGGCAAATGCTCTCGCTGTTCCTGCTGCTTCTCGCCGGGTGGGAATTGACCGGCAAGTGCTTTGAGAATCCGCGGTCGCGCTGGGCGGCGGTGACTTTGCTGGCAGCGCTGTTTACGCTGCCGGTTGCAGGTACAGCCCTTTACCTGATGGATCAGTACCTCAATCCGCGAAATCTGACGGCGTTTGCCGGGATTCTCGCGATTGCGAAAGCCCTGGATCGGAAGTACGTGCAGGCCGCATTGTTACTGGCGTTCGCGGCAGCCATGCATCCACTCATGTCCGCCTTTACGGCTTTTTTTCTGGTCCTGCTGCTGGCCCTGCGGTGGCGTGATGCCCGGTCCGTCAGCTTCGCCAGCCTGTTGCCTTTGTCCTTCCTGTTCCAGGCCGGGTCTCCGGCGTACGACCAGGTCGCGCAGTCTCATGCCTATCACTATTTCCTGCGCTGGCAGTGGTATGAAATCCTGGGTGCTGTCGCACCCCTCGCCATCTTCTGGTGGTTCAGTCGCATCGCGCGCTCGCGTCGCATGGCAAACATCGACCTGCTCGCACGCACCTTCATCCTCTACGAGTCGATTTCGATCGTGGCGGGCATAATTTTGTCTTCTTCCCCGCGCTTTGAAGCCCTGGCTCGCATCCAACCCATGCGGAGCCTCCACCTGCTTTACATGGTGATGATCCTGCTGGCCGGCGGTTTTGCCGGTGAGTTTGTCCTGAAAAATCGTGCTTGGCGGTGGATAGCCCTGTTTCTCCCCTTGTGTGCGGGCATGTTTTATGCCCAGCGGCAACTGTTTCCCGCCAGCGCGCACATCGAGTGGCCTGGCGTGGCCCCGAGAAATCCCTGGGTGCAGGCCTTTCTCTGGATTCGCAATAACACCCCGGTGGATGCGGTATTTGCCCTTGATCCCAAGCACATGAACATTTCCGGGGAAGACTCCAACGGATTCCGTGCCATCGCCGAACGCAGCATGCTCGCCGATTCTGTCAAAGACAGTGGCGCTGTTACCATGTTCCCGCCGCTGGCCGATGAATGGCTGCGCCAGGTGCAGGCCCAACAGGGCTGGAAGAATTTTCAGGCGCGCGATTTTGCCCGCCTCGAGACCGCGTACGGGGTGAATTGGGTGGTTCTCGAACAACCGGGTGCTGGCGACCTGAGTTGTCCTTACCAGAATCAGGCGGTTCTGGTTTGTCGTTTGGATTGATTGGGATTCGGTATAGTGGTGGGTGACCCCCGATTGCACGCGATAGCAGTTTGGCGATTTTGATGACAAAGGAACAAGTCTGATGGCGACTCTCGGAGCGGTTGCAAAATCACCGCTGTTGTTTCCTTATTCGCGGTGGAACCAGGGAGTGTCGACCCTCGCTCGCCGGTACCGGGAAAATGACCCGGTTCCGCACATTTTCCTGCGCGACTTCCTCATGCCCGATGTGGCGCAATCGGTTGCCGAGAAATTCCCCAGGCCGCAGAGCGAGGCATGGACCCATTACCAGCACCAGAATGAGAATAAGCTGGGTCTGGCCAAGCGGGAATGTTTCCCGCCCGAACTCGGCGTCGTCGTGGATGAGCTGAATTCGCCCGAGTTCGTGAACTGGCTGTCGCGGTTAACCGGCATTGCTGGCCTGATGGCCGATCCCATGCTTGAGGGCGGCGGACTGCATCAGTCCGGGCGGGGCGGTTTCCTCAATGTGCACACGGACTTTTCCAACCACCATTACCACAAGCATTGGCGCCGCCGCGTCAATCTCATTCTGTACTTGAACCCGAACTGGCGGGAGGAGTGGGGTGGGGCCATCGAGTTGTGGGACAGCACCATGCACCACTGCGTGGCCAAGTATCCGCCGCTGCTCAATCAGGTGCTCATCTTCAATACCGACCACCGATCCTTCCATGGCTTCCCCGAACCGCTCCAGTGCCCGGAAGGCGTTTCCCGCAAGAGCGTTGCGCTCTACTACTACACCGTGGACAGCTCCGATCACATGGCGGTGCGCTCGACCAATTACCGCGCTCGCCCGGGTGATGGCTGGGGCAAAGCGGCCATGATCTGGCTCGACAAGCAAGCCGTCGATCTCTATTCGCGGGCCAAGGCACGCTTCGGATTCTCGGATGATTTCGCGAGCAAGATCCTGGAGATGATTTCGAGAGAGAAGTAAGCCCCGCGGGAGGCTGTCAGCAGCAACATGTCAGGGGAGCCGCCTAGGCTTGCCGCTCAATTGCTCCCGCGGCGTAATAGCTCGAAGGTTGATCTTCCAGCCGCCGGCCCTGGTCGCTGAAAATCCGGAACTTTGCCAGCCCCGCCCGCTGCAGCCCGAACTGCAGCGTGGTTGCCATCACCCCCAAGCCGTATTTCACGCTGCGCCGGAAGTTGATTGACGACGCCTCCTCGAAATATTTCGTGGGACACGACACTTCGCCAATCGAGAATCCGAAATGTGCGCACTGCGCGAGCATCTGGTTATCGAACACAAAGTCGTCGGAATTTTCCACCAGCGGAAGCCGGGTCAGCACCTCGCGGCTGAACGCCCGATAGCCGGTGTGATATTCCGACAACTTGATCCCCAAAAACAGGTTTTCAAATGCGGTGAGAAACCGGTTAGCGACGTACTTGTAAAACGGCATGCCGCCGCGCAGGGCGCGTCCGCCGATAATGCGTGATCCCAGCACCACGTCATAGACGCCGTAGGCCACCATGCTGGCCATGGCGGTTACCAGCAGCGGCGTGTACTGGTAATCGGGATGCACCATGATGATGACATCGGCTCTGGCCGACAGCGCCTCGCGATAACAGGTCTGCTGATTGCGCCCGTATCCGTAATTCTTGTCATGCACGAAAAAAGGAATGCCCAACTCCTGCGCCACGCGTACCGTGCCGTCGGAACTGTGGTCGTCGACCAGGATGCAGCTGTCGACGAGGTCGGGCAGTTCCCGGACGGTCAGTTCCAGAGTCTTTTCAGCGTTATAGGCGGGCAGTACAACACCGATGCGCTTCCCGTTGATCATTCTTCCTCAAGGCAAGCCAAGCCCTTGGCCAGCGTGAACAGAAAAATCTCCCTCTACCTTATAATAACAAGACACCCTCCATCTCCCGGATTCGTCTGACCTTTGGTGGGGGCGGTTTGTTCTGCCGACATGCTGAATCCTCGTACCCTGTTCGAAAAAGTCTGGGACGAGCACGTCGTCTGTGAGCCCAATGGACGCCTGCCGCTCGTTTACATTGACCTCCACCTGGTGCACGAAGTGACTTCGCCGCAGGCGTTCGACGGCCTGCGCGCCGCGGGACGCAAAGTACGCCAGCCTGGGCGCACGGTCGCAACCGTCGATCACAACGTTCCCACCGAACCCCGGGGAACGCCGATCACCGATCCCGTCGCAGCCCGCCAGATCGAAGCCCTGCAGAAAAACTGCAGAGAATTTGGCATTCCGCTGTTCGATATGGATTCGCCCGACCAGGGCATCGTGCACGTGATCGGCCCCGAGTTGGGATGCACGCAGCCGGGTATGACCATCGTCTGCGGCGACAGCCACACCAGCACGCACGGCGCTCTGGGAGCCCTGGCTTTCGGCATTGGCACCTCCGAAGTCGAGCATGTGCTGGCCACCCAGTGCCTGCCACAGCGTAAGCCCAAGAGCATGCTGATCCGGGTGCGCGGCCGGCTTCCCGAAGCCGTCTCCGCGAAGGATCTCGCTCTCGGCATCATTGGGGGCATCGGCACCGACGGGGCCAACGGACATGTCATCGAATATGCCGGAGAGGCGGTGGAAGCCCTCTCTATGGAAGCCCGCATGACGCTGTGCAATATGAGCATCGAGGCTGGGGCCCGCGCCGGCATGGTGGCTCCCGATGAAACCACTTTTGCCTACGTCGAAGGCCGGCGCTTCGCCCCTCAGGGCGACGCCTGGGACAAGGCGCTGGAACGCTGGAGAAAACTGCCATCCGATCCCGGCGCGCACTACGACAGGGTCATCGAGATCGAGGCCGCGACCATGGCGCCGTTTGTCACCTGGGGCACGAATCCGGGCATGGTGGTCCCGGTCAGCGCGCGGGTACCGGAGTTGTCGGCGTGGAAGACTGACAGCGAGCGGCAAGCGGCCGCACGCATGCTGGATTACATGGGACTCACGGCTGGCACCCCGATCGAGCAGATTCGGGTAGACCGGGTATTTATCGGATCGTGCACCAACTCGCGACTGGAGGACCTGCGCGCCGCGGCCCGCGTCGCCAAGGGACACCGCGTGAATCCCAGAGTGCGGGCGCTGGTGGTTCCCGGATCGCAGGCCGTAAAACAAGCGGCGGAGAAGGAAGGTCTCGACCGGATTTTTTCCGAGGCCGGTTTCGAATGGCGTGAGTCCGGATGCTCCATGTGCCTGGGCATGAATCCCGACATCCTGCAACCGGGCGAGCGCTGCGCCTCCACCAGCAACCGCAACTTCGAAGGACGCCAGGGGCGCGGCGGACGCACCCACCTGGTCAGCCCCATGATGGCCGCCGCCGCCGCTATCGCCGGTCACTTCACCGATATCCGCAACTGGCGCTTTTACTGAGGAAGCATGCAACCGTTTCGCGTTCACACCGGAAAAGTCGCGCCGCTTGCCCGCGCCAACGTGGATACCGACCAGATCATTCCCAAACAGTTCTTGAAGCGCATTGAGCGCACGGGATTCGGCGAATTCCTGTTCTACGACTGGCGGCGCTCAGCGGACGGCAAACTCGATCCTGCCTTCCCGCTGAACCAGCCGCAGTATGCCGGCGCAAGCATTCTGGCGACGGAGAAGAACTTCGGCTGCGGATCCTCGCGCGAGCACGCCGTCTGGGCGCTCGCCGACTTCGGCTTCCGTGCCGTAGTCGCGCCGTCATTCGCCGACATCTTCGCCAACAATTGCGCGAAGAATGGCGCCCTGACCGTGGTGTTAAGCGAGCGCGAGATAGCGGAGATTCTCGAAAGGGCGAAAATGCCGGGCTATCAGCTCACCATCGATCTGGTACAACGGAACGTCCGCGACAACCACGGTTTCTCCTCCAGCTTCGCCATCGACGAATTTACCCGCCACTGCCTGCTCAACGGCCTCGACGATATCGGCCTCACGCTCCAGCACGAAGCCGAGATCGCCGCCTACGAAGCGCGGCATTGGTAAACCGCGAGCGGCTACACCGGCGGACCCGCGGGCGCTCCCGATCCCTTCACCCGCGGGGTGTTCTGCCTGGGATCCGCGAGGAACAGCGTGATCTCGCGATCCAGGCGCTCGAGGGTCGTGCTGCCTCCTTTCCTGGCTGCGGCCTGCGCTTCCCGTACCCCGGCCAGCGCCGCCGCCTGCACCTCGGGAGTCGCGTCGCCATCGGCCGCGAGAATCATCAGCCGCTCGGCGATTTCCGATTGCACGGCGGCCACCAGGTCCTCTTGTGCGGGCGTCTTCGCCGGTGTCGAAAACCCCGCACTCACGATCTGTGACACCAGAGCGGCCGGCGTGAGGCCATTCTTCTCGACGTGGGCAATCACCGCCAGCCGTTCCATGCGCCGGGGATCCAGCAACCCTTCCAAGACGCTTTCCGCGACCGCGCGCGCTCCATCGTGCGGACTGAAAAGATATCCTGCCGACGACGTGAACTGCTCCGTATCGCGCTCGCGGTTCTCAACCGGCGCCAGCGACTTCCACAACCCGACCGGCACCTCCAGTTCTGCGGGATTCAGCGCCCCGAGCAACAGTCGCACCGCCTCCTTCTGGCTTTCGACCGGCCAGACGCTGACCGGCGCCTGACCGTCGCCCGCCAGAGATGGGGGAATTTTGGCGCTCCCCACGACATTGACCGCGGCGCCGAGTGCGTAGCGGTGGAACAGATACACGAGAGCAAACCGCGAGGACAGCATCGAATTGGGCTCTCCCGCGCGCAGCATCTGCGGGCCATAGTGCGCCAGCAAGGCATCGCGCACCGGGATGACCTCCTTCAGCCAGGCTACCGGATCCGTACCGTCGTCATACGCATTCCAGCGCGGGTCTTCGTAGTTTCCCCAGACAATTCCCTTCGCCAGCCCGGCCTTCACGATGGCATCGAGCCGCGCTGACTCCTGCTCTCGGGAATCGTCCGGCTTCCCCTGGCTGTATCCCCACTCGATCGCGAAGCGGTCATAGCTTCCGGTTTCCTCCATGTAGGCGTCCGACAGGTCGGCGCTGCCGTCGGGACGGATCTTCACCCGCGGCGCAAAGTAATCCATCACCGATCCCCGGCCGTAGGTGCTGGCTACGAAGTTGTGCTCCAGGCCGAGCACGTGTCCCATTTCATGACAGGTGAGCAGCGCGATGCGATTGAGCATCACCTGCTCACTCGTGAGCTGCGGATCCAGGTTATCGAGCCCGGCAAATGCATCGAGGGAGGGTTCTTCATTCCCCTTGGTCGAAGGCATCACCGCCTGCCAGTAGTTGTTGACGGTACGCATGCGGTGGGAATCAAGCTGCACCACGCTGTGAACGATTTCTCCGGTGCGCGGATCGGTATGGCTCTGTCCCACCGACCATCCCCGCCCCGAGCGGTTGGTCCATTGGATCGAGGGGTAGCGGATATCCAGCGGGCTCGCGCCTTCGGGCAGGTCTTCCACGCGAATCGCGTCCTTGAATCCTGCCTGTTCAAAGGCGGCATTCCACCACAGGACGCCGCGCCGCACCGCGGGACGGATTACCTCCGGAATCGCGCGATCCAGATAAAACGTCAGAGGCTTCACCGGCTCGCTCAAGCGAGAGTTGGGGTCTCTTTTCTCCAGCCGCCAGCGGCTGATGAAAACCCGCGAGATCGGACGATCGAAAGGCTGAGAGAAATCCTGGAAACTCTCGCCGAAGAATCCCACGCGCACATCCTGCTCGCGTGGGGTGTAGCCGGGGGAGGGCAGCGCAGCGAACGAATGGTGCTGACGCAGGCTAAGAGTGTGTGGGTCCGGCTGGTTCAAATCGCTCTCGCCGTCGCTGCTGAAGGTGAGCAGCGCTTCGACCTCCGTGTTCAACGGAAAACTACCGGTATTGTCAAGATCAATGATGCTGCGCCCTTCGTCGAGCCGCCAGCTAGCGCCCTCCGGCGCCGAGCCGCGGACCACCATGCCTCCCACCGCTCGCCGCGGACGGCGCAGTTGCGAGAGCAGATCAAACGCATCCCGCAGCAGCAGGGAGTTCGCGTTCACCAGCAGTGTTCCATCCTGTTCGGCTTCCACTGGGAGCGAGGCCAGCACCGACGTGGGAAAGCTCAAATCCACCGAGTGCCGGAGATCGGCGTTGCCCCCGGTAGCGCGAAAATTGGTGTTCTCTTGGATCACCAGCACGCGCATGCCGGCCCGCCACAGGCGGCACACCATGGATTGTCCGAAGGAGCTGCGGTCCGCGAACATCTCGGTCGACCCTACGCCGCTGCCGAGCGCGGTGAAATAGAGGAACTGCCGCTCGAGTGCTGCCGGCGTGAGCTCGAACAGTAGCTCCCCCTTTTTCTCGTCCCAATAGTAGGGAAAGAACCCGTCTTTCTTTCGAAGGCCGGCAACGCGCCCCGCAAAACCCGGTTTCTCGGCAGCATTTTGCGGAGCATTCTGCGCTGCGCTTGCCAGTGGAAGAGAGGAGAGAATCACCAGGAACAGGCAAACCCGTCTGATCATAGGACTTGTCTTATACAACATCCGACGGTGAGGCACCAATTCCCCGACCTGGTGTTCGCTCTCGAAAATACTTGGCAGATGTCAGAGCGGCTTTGGGGAAGGCGCGACTCACAGGCCGCAGAAACAGAGGGAATAGACTCCGTAAGGGCACAACTTAAATCGCGCCCAGTCACCGTGGAGTGCCCGGCTTCAACCGGGGAGGTGAAGTCTCGAGCCTGCAACCGGGTGCTCACCTTATATCCCGAATTTGCGAGCACGCGGCTCTCTCGAGACGAGGGGCACTATTCCGTATGGCCACGAACACCTTGGCCGCTCGCACCATCCCGCGCTTTGGGCAGACGGGCAAGGTAAAGGTATTAGTGCGGGTCCCGGGACCGGAATCAGACAGAGGCAAAGCCGGAAACCGTCAATTATGCCAGCTTCCCACACCTGCCTTCGGTGGTATGCTCCGCGCACTTCAGGGATGCGCGCGACCACCTGGTTGTCCCTCGATCTGACGTTGTGCCGTTGCAGATGGAGGAATCCTTCTTCGGATAGTGTGCGTCGCGGCATTAGAATCGGCGCCCTTGGATGGGCGAAAGAAGCTTCTTTGCATCCCCTCCTTCTCCGCCCGGCGGGTGTCATGGGGCCGTCAACCCCAAACCCGTCGGGCTTTTTTCAAACTTCGTGCCCCCAGCGAACGATCTGTCAAATTTGCCAGTTTTTTTTACCGAAGCGCGAGGGGTACAGTCCGGGTGCTCCTAGGGACAAAACCCTGAGCGGCGAAAGGCAGGAGTTGGTTGCCCGGGCCGAGCCTTGCAGCTAGGCCCTCGGTGACGCCATTACGCCTGAATACGGAACTTCGCAGCGAAAGAATTGTTGGCGTTAAGTTTCCATACGCTGATTGCCCTTGGCCTTGGGCGAACAGACGACGCAAGTACGAGGAGGAGAAGCTATGACGCAAGTCCATATTCTTGGAAGCGCGTGCCGTATCACTTTAGCGTTTGTTCTGCTCGCTTTGCTTAATGCAAATGCGACCGCCCAGACAGCAAAAGTGGAGGGTGTTATCAAATCCCGAAACGGCGACACAATGACCGTTACAACGTCAAGCTCTGCGAACCAGGTTGTGCTGCTGACTGACGCAACAAAAGTCGGCCAAGTGCAAGGAGTGTTGAAGGCGCGCAGGAAACAGATGTCGATGGCCGCGCTGGTGCCTGGACTCGCGGTGAAGGTGGAAGGGACCTATGACGAAAAGAATCAACTGTTAGCGGACTCAGTGTCTTTCAAGGGAGAAGATCTAAAAGACGCCCAGAAAATCCAGGCGGGCTTACACGAGAACACCCAAGAGCTTGAAAAGCAAAAAGCTGAGCTGGAGGCCCATAACGAAGCTTTACAACAACAGCAAAAGCAGCTTATAGAGCACCAGGAAAAGATCGCAGCGAACAAGGCGGCTGTCGATGCTGCAGTTGCCCGTTTCGGCCAGTTGGATGATTACTACATCTTCGATGAAGTGACGGTCTTGTTTGGCAATGGGAAGACCAAAGTTGATCCCAAGTATGTCTCTCAATTGCTGGCTTTGACAGAAAAAGCCAAGACTATTAATGGCTACATGATTGAGGTAAAGGGTTTCGCATCGACTACCGGGAGCGCAGCTCTGAACCAAAAGCTCAGTGAAGACAGAGCCGCCAACGTGACGCAGATTCTTATTCAGCAGGGCAAGGTGCCTCTCACGAGAATGCTGGCGCCGGGTGCAATGGGAGAGAGTGAACAGGTCGGCAACGACAAGACTGCTGACGGACAAGCCGAAAATCGCCGTGTGGTGGTGCGTGTTCTTCAGAACAAGGCCATTGCCGGATCATAGCAAGGTGGTTTGCTGCCATGCCTAAGCTCAAATTTGAAAAGCTGGATGTTGAGGCGCTCTCCGCCCGTGTGAATAGGGCAAAGATTCCCGGAGGATGGCTGTTGATTGTCACCTCAAGTTCAGGGGGGGGATGCACTTTCTATCCCGACCCGCAACACAGGTGGGACGGAGGATCGGTCGTGGACGACCGCGGACACGCCGCTCTGAGCGCGCCGCGGGCGCGTTGAATGTGATCGCTGATGCCGCTTCCGTTGCAGGATAACGCGGAGCTATTTGTGTATCTGGCAGAAGTTGTCTGGAAACTGCTTCGTCGAATGGCTAAACGCCAATGCGGCAGTCCCTTCCAGCATGGTTGTTGAAATATGAATCCTGTCAACTTTCTGTCAACTCTGCCAGTTTCCCTGCTGTCTCCGAAGATGAAACAGTACAACCGAAGCTCGGGAGAATTCGTTTAAACGCGGACCAACTCTCCAAGAGCCGACGGAGCGCCAGGGACAACTTTGAGGCGTCCTGGCGCTCTTTTTCATCTAGAGACGAAAACGGGCCATCTGAAGAGGAACAGCAAGAGCACACTCCCTGATTGCAACAGTCGGATTAACTTCCCATCTCTTCTGCCGAAATGCCGAGGCGGCGTTTTACCTTCTCCGTCTGCTCGGCGAGCATTGCATCGTTCAGTTCCTTAGCTAGCTGTGCAATCTTGGCCGGATCTGACTCATGTTCTATCTCCTGTTCTATCTCCCTAACCATGTGCTCCCACTGGCAGACGGACATCAGACGACTCCTTTTCGCAGGAAACTCAGTGCGTTGTCTGATGCTGCTCGGCGAACGGCCTGCTGTACACCAAACTGCGCTCGCCGGGATTTTTTTGCCCTGGATGTCGCTACACTGGCGCTGGACGGATGAGTTGTGAGCTTGGGAGGCTTGCTGCCCGCGTGAAACGGACAGCAAGCACATCCGGGTGCACGTTGGCCTAACCGATTGTCTCAATGTCACGGACGATGATGTTATTTCCCGCAAGGTTGCCAGCAATGCGGACTCTTTGGCCAGCGAAAGTCCTGACTTTAGCCTGGTCGTCCAGGTTGTAAAGCTTCTCATTTTCCTGGTCGTACAGGACATACTTGGCGCCCAACTCAGCGCATTGTCTCGTGCATGTCGCCTTGTCGCGCCCCATCCTAGGCATTTTCGCCATCATCTTCTCGTGCGACCCAGTCTGGCCACATATCGAGTCGGTCACCTCTCCTTTAAAGCTCTGAGGCGCTTCGGCAGACCGTCCAGACGCTGCCAACAGCGACAATGCAAGCAAAGCAGGGGCAAACATCGATGAAAGTTGAGCAAGATGATTCCTTATCCTCATAGTTTCCTCCTTCCTGAAAACGCTAGAGAACGTCGGGCCAAGATTTGTCAAACATATGTCACGAGTCTGCAACTTCTGGAAGATGCTTCTAACGCAAACGCGCGAAATGACTTAAGCGAATGGTTAATCCATTGAGCTGATGAAAGGACGGCAGAACATAGGCTTGAGCCGGATCGTCTGGAGAACGGAAGTGGCCTGCCTCGTTAAACGGGTTGGCGCATGTTGGCGCTAGACCTGCCCAGATTGTGGATGTTACCGTGGCCCCTATCGTGAGCAACTGGTATGAGCAGTCGGCAGCACAGCTGCCTGGATGGGATGTAGGTTGGGGGGTGCCCGATGTCCCTGCTGATGAGCTTTGAAGTATGGAAGGCGCTTCTGCGGGCGGATTGCGAACGCAACGGCAAACTGCAAGAGTTCTTCAATCTCGGCGAATCCGTCCTCAAGGTCTTATGGGAGGGCGGGACCAAGCCCTCTTTGCAAGGCATCGTCGAAACGGAATCATCAATCGTTCGGGGGTATTAGGACACTACCTACAACCCTAGTGCGAGTAATTCGCGACGCTTATGATCGGCGTTTCCACTCAATTACGCGTGCGGTATTACTGTAAGACCTGTGGTTGCGAGGTCGCTTTTCGTTCGCGGCCACGGACCCTCACAGAACGCTTCCTGCTGCCGATCTTTCTTCACCAGCCCGTGCGTTGCTCGGAATGCTTTTGCCGCGACTACCGATCGGTTTTCACTGCGGTTGAACAGCCCCGCGCTATCACAAAAGAAAAACCTAGGAACCGAGCTGCCTGAAGGCAACCACCTCGCTCACGTGCGTCGCGAGGGGCGTTGGTGCACTAGAGCCCCTAGTTCCCGACAAACGGTGCATGCGGGCCGCCAGAGTGCCTACACAACTGCATCATTCTCCTAGCGTCTTCGGCCCGCCCCGAAACTTCGTGCCCTCGCGCCGCTGAAGTTTTGAGTTCGTTGCTGACCAACTGATCGTGCGTTTTGCTGCTGCTGAAGGTTTTGCTGTGGCCTGCTTGCAGATTGCCATCCGTTGCCGTTATTCTCTGACCACTTTCCGCTTTGCCGGTCGTAACGATAAACCGTGCCATCCTTTCCGGCATAAATGTTATTTCCGCCTACGGCGACTCCTGCGCCGGTGTTCGTGTTGTAAGCAACCCCGCCGCGCCCGGCCACTCCTTCCCCGCTGTAGATGTTGCCGGCGTATCCAGCACCACCGGCGGCAACGATTCCAGTCTTCGGATCGTAGGCTGCGGCACCCCGCCCACCGACGGTGTTCCCGGTATAAATATTCGTATTGGTTCCCCGTCCCGCGACTCCGACAGTCCCGCGCTGCGTATTCTGAAACATAGTGTGGTTTGCCGCCCCGTAGTTTCCGGTGTAGGGGTTCGCCCATGCAGCTTGAGTATGCTGGTAAGCCGTATTGCCCCACCGGCCATAAACATTGGCGCTGGCGTACCCTCCGTATCCGTAACCCCATGCCGGTCCCCAGCAACAAGGTCCGTAGTAGCCCCACGGACCCCACCATGGGTAATAGTAGGGATAACCATACGTGTAACCAACGCCAATAGTCAGGCTCCACCCCGTCCCTGAACTCCATGTAGTAGCCGCGCCAACTCCGTATGTGTAAGGAGCCCCATACCAGTAAGTTCCAATATAAGGTGGATAGTAATAGCCAGTGCCATATACGACGGTTGTGGTTGTGGAAGACACCACCGTGCCGTAGTACCCAGGAGTGTATCCAACATAGACTACTTCTGGCGTCGAACGGTATACCTTCACATAAGTGACGTAGTGCAGCGGAGAACTCGGAGGAATTGTGTAAATGGCCGCCGGAACCGACGTTGCCACTTCCCATGGTCCAGTCGGGCTTGGCCCCACGAACCAGACCGCACTTTCTGCCGCATAGTACGTGCTGTCGTCCACTCTGATGACCGGCGTGGAGGTATTCACCGCAAATCGCAGCTCCGTTCCTTCGATATCTTTGAATTCGGGAGCGCCATCATATTTCACCTGGCAGTGCGCCTCGCTGCGCGTGATAGCAGCCGTCTGCGGAATCGAATTCGCAATCAACGCCTCTTGCGCAGTCGAGGTTCCGGGCACCGAGGCGAGAACTCCGGCCTTAGGGCTGTTTTCGGGAATCTTTGCGAATCCTGCCAGCAAATTGCTGCCATCTACGAATTCCCAGGGACCATTCTCCAACGACCTCGAGCGGAACCATCGCCCCCCCAACAGGATGTAGTACATGGAAGTTTCCGGGTCTCGAAAGATGTTCCCGGTCGTGTTCTTCACATATTCCAGCTTCGCGGCTGGAATTGTCTCAAATTGCGGCAAACCGTCGCTTGTCAACAATTCTGCCGGTACTTCACTCATATAGATCTCGGGTATCTTTCCTATTTTCTTAGCCTCCTTTAGCGAAGGCGGAGTACTTCCCTCCGGCGTTTTTCGTTTCTGCTGTTCTTCGATTGCTTTGGTAATTTCCGTCAGATCGTCGGGAGCCTTCGATACGTAGGACCATGGACCTTCCAGCGTCGCCGCCTCTAACCACCCGTCCATAACGTTCAGGTAGTATTTCTTCTTGTCTGCGTCAAGCAGGATGAAGGCCTGCGAGTTAAGGACCTTTTGTAGGGAAGTTCCTCCGACGTCGCGAAAACGTGGAGGACCGTCAATCAGCACCAGCATCGAGGGTTTCGAGCTGAAAATGATCTTTGGTGGATCGTTCTTCACCGTCAATCCTTTGATGTCATCTTTCTCCGTCGATACAGACACCAGCTCTGCCTCCAACCGATCGAGCGCAATGACGCGCGATTTCTGCGGGAGTTTGCTTTTCAGGAAGGCCTCGTACTCGGCTTCCTTCGGCTCCAACGCGGGGAACCTGAGCTTTGTCATTTCGAAATTGTCGATGGTAACCCTGCGATTGACCTTGTCGACCTCTGCTTGACCAGTGAACCACACAACACCATAATTCAGCTTCTTTGTTTTCTTGTTCTCAACTGAGAGCGCTGCGTAGAGGCTGATCGTATCCCCCTGCCAGTCTTCCAATTGCGGCTGGTACACCAGAAGTTTTTCTTCGCCGAGATCGGCTTCGCGAGGCCAATCCCAATCGACCGTCTGACTGTTCTTGATGGGCGCTGTTGAAGCCCGGTTTTCGATATTTGCCACCATACTCGGAGCGTCTGGCAGGTCGTCAGTTTGGCCATTCGCAATGACCAATGCGCCTAAGAGTGTGACAAAGATGACGGAATATCCCTTCCAACCCCAATCACAGTGCATAACTGTTCTTCGCTGATGAATCAAGGCTCCTTTGCTCGAACGTCGCGCATGACCACAGCGCGCCGGCAAGGTCGATGGTCTGAATGCGTGTCAAAAGCGATGCTAATACTTGAGACTTGTGGTTTGCCCCTGTTTCTTTTGCCAGTAACGTTGCTGCACAAATTCGCGCAGATGGCCCCAGATCCCCAGACCCGGAATACTTTGAGTCGTTGAGGAAGATCGCTGATGGGCGCACCGCCGCAGTCCCTTACGCAGAATCCGATCGCGCAAAATTGACGGGGAGTGGTATGGCGGATTTCTGTTCACCACGGAGCCTGGAGCCGCCGCGTTTACCTGGGCAGCACCTGCTCCATGTCCGCCAGCGCGTACCCCATCACAGCCATCGCCGCCGCGTTCTCCCGCAAGGACTGCGGATTGACTTTGTCCAGCGTGTCGGCAGCCGTGTGATGGTAATTGAAGTAAGTGCGGCCGTCCTCGATCACGCCGAACGCAGGCACGCCCGCTCCCGCCAGCGGAGAAATGTCGGCGCCCGGACTGTGCTCGGTCGGCTTGATTAGATTGGCTCCGAAGGAGCGCAAGATCTCCTGCGCTGGGGCCAGCCACGGCAGAGCATCGGGAACCGCCTTGACCGCGAATCCCAGCGGATGATCCGATCCCAGGTCGCTTTCGATCGCGGCCACGTGGTTTGAAAATTCCGCGGCGTAATCTTTCGCATATGCGTCGTGGCCGTGGCCGCCGTTTTCTTCATCCATCCAGGCGATTACCCGGATCGTGCGCCGCGGATGCAAACCCAGGCGGTGGACCAACTCCGCAGTTTCCATCGCCACGGCGACCCCGACCGCGTCGTCAATCGCTCCGGTACCGAGATCCCAGGAATCCAGGTGTCCGGAAACCACGACCACCTGCTCGGGATGCTCGCTGCCTTTGAGATCACCGATCACGTTGAAGCTCACCCTGTCTTCTTGGGTGTGGGCCTGGAGCACCAGGTGCATCCGAACTTTACCCTGCGCCGCCAGGCGCGCGATGAGTGCCGCATCTTCGCCGGTCACGGCTCCGGCGGGAATGCCGGCGGGCGTGTTGTGCCCGGTATGGGCAAGACGGTGGTCGGCCCCGCCGACGGAGCGTACCAGGCAGGCAATCGCTCCCAGTGCCGCCGCTTCCTTCGCGCCGCGCCCGCGGTAGTCGACCGCTTCGCCGTAGGCTTCTCCCCAGAATCCCGCCATCGCTTTCTTCTCATCAAAAGGAACATCGAACAGCACGATCTTGCCTTCGACTCTTTCCCGCCCGAGAGTTTTCAACTCGTCAAAGTTGTGGACTACGACCAACGGAGCGGTGATTCCGCCTTCCGGAGTTGGCGTGTTGCCCCCGAGCGCGGTCAGGACGATCCTCTGTACTGCCCCTTCCGCTCGCCCGGGATATTCCACCAACTCAGCCGATTCGGCGCCCCGAATCCAGCGCGGCACGTGCACCTCCTCCAGGTGAACCTCGAGCCCAAGCATCCGCAATTGTTCAGCGACATAATGGACGGCAGCGTCTGTCTGCGACCAACCTGTCGGGCGAGGGCCGATGTTATCGGTCAAATATGCGACCTGCCGGTAGGCATAGTCGTCACCGAGAGCGGCATCCCGCAGGGTCACCAGACTCTTCATTAGTTGCGGCGAGTAAGTCCGGCTCGGAGGTGCCATCGCTTCGGCGTCATAGGACGAGCGGGCGGGCTTGTTCTGGGCGAAGACTAAGATCGATGCTAACAAAAGAGTTAATACAGCGATGACTGTACGCATATTCTTCGTAGGGAAAGCAAACAGTGTAATCGACGTTGATTCCTGTGCCATTCACAAACAAAAAAGCGGCCCCATTTCTGGGGCCACAATTCAAAAGAGGCGAGGGTAAGGAAGGGAATGTCAGGAAAGGCGATGCAAGGCACCATCCCGCCAGCCGGGACGGTTCAGTTGGAGATGTCGAGAACAATGGAGAGTGAAGGTCATCTGAACTTCAGCGGCCTCTTTTCTTGTCCCGGTAAAGAGCACTTGCGCAGCCAAAGGGTTCCAGGTCGAAACCGCCCGTTATCCTCACCGCAAGCAGAAGTGGTACAAAGACTTACTCGATTATGAATGGGATTTGACCACCCCCGGTGAGAAGGTCAATGTGCAGCCAAATGCACAATCCTGCACATTGACTGCAGGGCCGGGAGATTTTGCCCCCGGCCGAATGCCGAGGGCAGAAGAGTCTAAGAGTTTCCGGCAACAGTGCGCAGCTTGCCCGGCAAGAAATGATATGGAGGCCACGGCCCACTAAGGACCAACTCACAATTCTTCAGCTGTCTCGCCGCCGCATTGTAGCGATTTTGATACTTCTCAACCGAGTTCGATTCGATCAGATGCGCGATGTCGATCAACATCCCATCGGCCGCGACGCGCTTACAGCTGATCTCCTCCTCGAGCGGGTTGAAGAGCTTGTGCACCTGCACCGAGAGGGCGCGCGCTTTGGTTTGGCGTTCGCGATCTTTAGACGCCTTCTCCCGTAACTTGGACAGGTACTCCCCGCCGACGGTGTCGGGCAGTTGGACATCCGCCATAGCCTCGCGCAGCGAACCGTCGCGCACCAGGACTTTCAGGTGCATCTCGGCCTTTCCCCGCAGACGGGCAACGCTCTGCCCGAAAGCCCGGCGATTCGCTCGAACCGCCTGGCGCAGGGCATCGTCGCTGTCGAAAATCGTGCCAAACCGGAACGGGAGTACGGTGCCACTGCGGAAGCACACGCTGACCACGCGCGCATGCTCCAGAATCATCTTTTCGTCGAGCGCAGCGTCGTTGCTGCGGTCATACTCGCTGACCACCACGGTAAATTCGCCGCTGGGATAGTGGAAGACTGCAGCTCCATTGACGCCCTGAATCCCGTCAAGCAGGGTTGGACGCCGGGGACGTACACCGTTTGAGGGGCCTTGTTGCTCAGTGAGGCAATACGCGTACCACGCCATAGCGTTCTCTCCGAACTTGGTCCGAGGCGAGACCCTCCGCCTCAAACGTCGATTGACAATTGGCTACGTCTCTTGATCCTTGGAAGAAAGGGCGGTACCACGACGAGAACAGGACGTTCAAGCTTGCGTCCCTCACCTATAGTACTTCGGTAACCAGTAAAAATGCAACCATTTCGTGGCAAAGCGCATCTCATCTCGCTCGTGGTCGGACCTAACTGTTGGGGAATCAGGAGGCTAGGCTGATTTCTGGTGGTTGGTCTCGCGCCCGCCGTTCTTGTCTGCCGCACGCTGGCTGAACGCCGTGTTCATCACCCGCAACATGTCATCCCAGGGAGCAGGTTTTCCCGTCCAAATTTCGAACTGCCGCGCGGCTTGATGCACGAACATTTCCGCACCCCGAATCGTCTGTGCTCCGCGGGCGGCCGCGAACTTTAGAAAGCGGGTCTCTTCCGGCTCGTAAACCATATCAAACACGTACCTTGCATTGATTTCGTTCTCGTTCAAGGGCGACTCTCGCGAGGTCCCCATACCCACCGGTGTGGCATTGATGATCACGTCGAACGACAGCTTCTTGAGGTCCCCGCGCTTGATGGTCTTGGCCTTGGCTTGCCGGGCGAGTTTCTGAGCGGGGGCTGCGCTGCGATTGAGGATGAAGACCTCAGCTCCCCGTTCCTTCAATCCGAAGACTGCTGCCCGGGCGGCTCCACCGGCGCCGAGCACCAGGATCTTGGCTTGCTCCAAAGCGATCCTCCGTTCAAGTGGTCGGACCACACCCGCAGCATCGGTGTTGAAGCCGTAGAGCTTGCCATCCTGGGCACGCACCACCGTGTTGCAGGCGCCAATCTTGGTGGTGTGCGAATCAGTGTTATCGAGATGCTCGAGAATGGCCTGCTTGTATGGCATGGTGATCGAGAGGCCATGGATCGGGATATCCCGCACGCAGGCCAGGAGATCCTTCAGAGTCTTCGCGTGCAGAGAAAGATAGACGCCGTTGACGTTTTCCCTTCGCAGCGCGGCGTTCATGATTGCCGGGGACAGCGAGTGGGCCACGGGATCCCCGGCAAGTCCGTACACACGCGTGGCGGCATCTACTTGCTCTATGCGGTAAGTGCTGCGCAGTTCCTGCGCTGTGATCTGACCGGGCGCGGTCCGCTGTTCTTCGCTGACCGCCGCAAAGGTGAAAGTGCTGCCCGCCCGTACGGCCAGCACCCTGCTGATAATCCCTTGTTCCCCCATGCACAGGCCAACCAGGGAGTGCCGGTCGTTGCGCAGCTCCAGGAACTTCATCATCAAGACGTTGTCGTAGAGCGTGGTCGCGGTACTGACAATCTTGTAGAAGTCGGAGGGAAAGGCGGTCATTTTGACCAGGGTGTCCTCAAGCTTCCTGGTGCTATGAAAGTCGTGATGCGACAGGATCAGCGCGGCCCGGGCGCGAAGACGTTGGAGCTGCTCCTCCTTGCACTTCAGGGCCGTCTGCAGTTCGAGGTCAACCAGCTGACATCCCGCGGTGGCTGCCTTTCCCAACACGTCCAACTGCGCGGCAACCGAGCCGCGAAATCGGCCGCCACTCGGCGCCCGCCGGCAGGTCGCTACCGCTGCCACGTGAGGGTAGTACTCCAGGAATTGCTTGATCTTCGGCAACCCCGAGGTGGGCTGGGAAAGATAATCTAACCTGAACTCCAGAAAGGTGTTATCCCGGACCAGAGACTCTGCCTTCTCGATCATTTCAGCCGCGTCCGACCCAATCACCGCGACGCACACTTTTGGCAGGCGCAGGGGTAAGAGACGGGCCACGTAGCTGGTACGCACGCTGGGCATGGATTTATGCGAGCCGGCGCGATATTACAGGCGTGTAATTCCAGATGCAACAAGGGATTAACATTTTTAATCGGGAGATCGGCGCGGTGCCGTGACAGGTCCGACACCAGCGTAACCTTGACCATCCCCTACCCGCTTGTTACTGTCCGAGCAGAAACCCTTTATTTACTGCACTTAGCGGGGAAACAGTCCGCGGGCCGAGGCCCGGACTCGGGAGGTAAGATGAAGAAAACAGGATTATTGCTGCTGCTTGTGCTGGCCATCTCTGGGTGGGCGCAGCAGGCCGATTCCGGCAATGGAGAAGTTGCCACGCCGGACAAGGCGCAGTTCACACGAGTAGGTTTCCCCATTGAGCGGGTTCAAACGCCCACCAAGGCCGATCTCTATTGTGCCGGTTTTATCAACAAGCAACTGTTACCCAACGTTAACTTTGTCGCTGGCGGGCTGGACACGCCCAATACCACCAAGTTCGTCACTGGTGACATGATTTACCTGGCGGGCGGTGGATATCAGACGGGGCAGCAGTTCACGATCGTTCGCGAGTTGCAGGATCCAAACCGCTACGAGTTGTTTGACGGGCAGCATGCACTCATCCGCGCCACCGGCCAGCCCTACTCCGAGCTGGCTCGGGTGCGCATTGTCGATACCCGCAGCAAGATGGCGATCGGCGAAGTGGAATTCAGCTGCGATCCGATTGTTCCCGGTGACCTGGCCATTCCCTTCGTGGAGAAGCCAACCGTCCAATTCCATCCCCCGGTGCACTTTGACCGCTTTCTGCCCGCGACCGGCAAAGCCAGCGGCCGCATCGTGATGGCCAAGGACTTCGACTCTGAACTCGGAACCGGAATGAAGGTTTACATGAACGTAGGATCGAGCCAGGGCATCAAGGCGGGAGATTACCTGCGCGCCGTGCGCAGTTACGAAACCGACCTTAAAGATCCGGTAGATTCGCTGTCATTCAAGGCCTCGACCACCGAGGACACCCAGAAGCGGCCGCCGGTGATTCAGCCGACCATGCTTGACCGCTACACCAAGGGTCTCCACATTGACGAAGGGGAGCTGCCCCGCCGCGCCGTGGGCGAAGTGGTTGTGCTGAGCACCACTCCCACCACATCCACCGGCATGATCGTCTTCGCGCTCGAGGATGTGCACGCGGGCGACGCCGTCGAACTCGACGAGCAGCAGCAATAGTTCCTGCCTTCGGGACAAATAGATGGGGAGAAGCCAAAGCTTCTCCCCGTTTTTATTTCCGCTAGAGCAGGTTCTCGCGGGACGCAGCACCAGTGCGTCCTGCACGCTAGACTTCCGGAATATTTCGCAAGATTCGCCGAGAAGGCCAGACAACAAAGAGGGAGGCGAGAGCTATCGCAAAATGATGTGGGAATTCCCTGGAATCTGCGACCCGATAAGGAGCAGGCCGACAATCAGGATTGTGAACTCCATAACGCCCCCTTGAAAACCGCCTCCCAACATATAGCACCAAACGCATGTGAGAAACATTACTTTTGTGCCAAAGAGGCTATCTTTAACCAAAATTAAGATGCTTTGGTGGTAGTAAAAGTTACCTGGTGCCCGTGAGGGTTACCCACCCTGCCGCATCGCGCCGGGCAAGGGCGATGCCTGGCGGAAGCTTGTCGTAGCCCGTCTACGTCAGACTGTCTCCAAACACTTCCGCCGTAAACGCCTCGATCGTCGCCCCCTCGCGCCACGCGTCCCAGGGTAAGCCCGCTTTCTTGCAGGTCTGTTCGAGGAAGGTGGTTCGATCCCA
>Ga0126383_10000574_pt1 | contig 20783 bp, 15 predicted proteins | sample PanSoiMetPlot_35_FD_96882 | JGI IMG/M metagenome (GOLD analysis project Ga0126383, IMG submission 96882) | Tropical forest soil microbial communities from Panama - MetaG Plot_35 | ecosystem: Environmental > Terrestrial > Soil > Tropical forest > Bulk soil | place: Panama | collected 2016-02-17
GAGCGCTGCAACGTGGGCGTCGCAGCGCTCATCCATTTGCGTGGTTACTGTCCTCACCCCAGCAACCACTTGAGACGGAGGATCCACCAACCGTCTCTCTTGCCCCACAATATACATCGCAACGTTTGTGCCGCGCAATAGAAGATTTTTACGACCGAAAACCCCAGTAAATTGTAATGGTCTCAGAGGTCGGCAGACCGTCCAATTTGCACCGGTGAAGAATGTTCACGACTTCCTCTGTAAGATTTGCGTGATCGTGAATAGATTACTCTCGACCTAACGTCCCTCGACTCCTATCTCGGCTTCGATCACCCTTGCGAGATCTTCCGCCACACTCTTCACAAGTGTCCCATCCTCTCCTTCGACCATGACCCGAGCGAGTGGTTCAGTCCCAGAGTATCGGAGCAGCAGCCGGCCACGGTCACCCATCGCGGCTTCAATTTCACGCGCTTTAGTCTGAACCTTGGGCAAATCTTCGAATGGAATCTTTTCGCGAACGCGAATATTGACAAGAATTTGAGGAAAGCGCACAAAACCTTGAGTCAATTCCGCGAGAGATTGGCCTTCGGCTCGCATCACCCGCACCAAATTCAGAGCCGTAATCATGCCGTCGCCAGCCAGACTAACCCCGGGAAAGATGACATGGCCCGACTGTTCACCCCCGATTGCCGCTTTCGAACGAAGCAATTCTTCCAGCACATACTTGTCACCGACATCTGTACGGCGCAATCTGATTCCCCGTTCGCGCAGGGCCACCTCCAGACCAAGGTTGGTCATGACCGTGGCGACCACCAGGTTCTCGTCCAACTGCCTGCGAGATTGTCTGAATTTCGCCAGCACCCACAAAGTCGCGTCCCCATCGACGTAGTTCCCCTTTGCATCGACGAACAGGGCGCGATCGGCGTCGCCGTCGAAGGCTACGCCGAGATCGGCGTGCTCAGATTTCACCCGCTGCTGTAAACCGTCGATGTGAAGCGAACCGCTGTCGAGATTGATATTGCGTCCATCAGGTTGGTTATTTATGGCAATGACGCCGGCGCCCAAGGCCTCAAACAGCCGTGGCGCGAGCGCCGACGCGGCACCGTTGGCGCAATCGACTACGGCTTTCAGCCCGGCCAATGACAGGCCGCGAGCAACCTCTTCCTGTAAAAAAGAGAGATACCTGTCCCGCAGACCACAGGCCCCGGATTCGTCTGCGATCCCCTGACCGAGCGTAACCTTAAATCGCTTCGCGGCGATGTCCGCTTCGATTTTTCGTTCGGTGGCGTCATCAAGCTTACGGCCCGAGGGATCGAAAATCTTTATCCCGTTATCGTGATAAGGATTATGCGAGGCGCTGATCACCACGCCAGCGTCGGCCGGGAGGGCGCGCGCGAGATACGCTACGCCGGGGGTCGTGATGACCCCGGCAGTTTGAACGATGGCGCCCACCGAGCGCGCGCCCGCCGATAGTGCTGATTCGATCGTCGGGCCCGACTCGCGCGTGTCTCGACCGATCACAATTCGCGGCGCTCGTCCCTCAGTCCGCTCTGCCAAATGTTGCGCCAGTGAAGCGCCGATAATGCTTACCGTCGCTGCATCGAGGGGAAATGCTCCCGCTCTGGCGCGTATGCCGTCCGTGCCGAATAGTTTCGTTTGTTTGTTTTGAGTCAATTTACGTTTGGTGACTTGCTGGCTGGTTGTCCGGTGGCGATTATCGTAACGTGCACATTAACGGTGCTGAGTGCCTCGATTCTGGAGTCAATCATCGGCAGCGTCGTTCCCCGCGCATCAAAACTTTCCTGGCGGCCTTCGACTGAAACTGGCAAGGTTATGCGATCCAAGGCGTTAAGTCGATCCACGGGTCCCTGCACCTTAATCTTGTTCGGGGTGACCGTGATCTCCTTCACTTCGAATGTCGGCGCCGGTTTTCCCTCCGCGCGCGGCTCTACCAACACCTCACGCTCAGACTGGCGCGCGGACACAAAGAACCAAAGCGCCAGGGTGATGGCCAGCGCCAGCAGCTTCAGGTTCCAATCCTCGACGATTATCCGTCGGAACCATCGGTCCAGGCGCTCAGAGATAGCTGATGTGCGGTTGGCCATATCCGGAAAACGTTACGTCACTCCTTCGGCTTCGGTCGATTCAGTCGCATGCGGATCGATCAAGCCGCTCCGGGGCGGCGGCTGTCGCTCTATCTCTTTATAAATCGCCGCGCGCAGCCGGGGCGGATCCAGAGCGCGCTTGATTCGCCCGCGACGCACAAAAGAAACCAGCCCGGTCTCTTCTGAAACTACTATGGCGACTGCGTCTGAGTCTTCCGTGATGCCCAAAGCCGCCCGATGACGAGTGCCGAGGTCTTTGGCCGACAGGGGATTCAAAGACAATGGCAGGAAGCACGACGCCGAAGCAATTCGATCTCCCCGCACAATTACAGCGCCATCGTGAAGTGGTGACGCCGGATTGAAAATCGAAACCAGCAAATCGTAACTTAGCTGGGCGTCCAGCCGTACCCCGGCATCGACGATTGTTTTCAATCCCACATTGCGTTCGATGACGATCAGGGCGCCGGTCTTCGTCGAGGCCATAGTGGTGGCTGCCAGCACGATCTCATCGTAAATACCGAGCCCAAATTGCCCGCGCTGACGCCGCGTGAAGGGTACGCGGAACTGATTCCCGAACCTAATCAGGCCCTGGCGAATCTCCGTCTGAAACAGCACGATGATGGCCACACCGATGTAGAGCAGCGCACCGCGCAAAACAAATTCCAGGGTCGTTAGGTTCTGATTTACGGCCAGCCAGTAAAGAAACGCAAAGACTCCGATACCGGCCGCCATGGGCGCCGCGCGCGTGCCGCGGAGGAGCTTGAGGACGCCATACACGACCAGGAAGACCAGGACCACGTCGAGAATTGAGCGCGGCTCCGCCAGGCGTTCCAGATATTGCTTCCACGGAATCAACAGCAGCATAAACCTAGTCCAATAGCGTCTGATGTCGAATTCACATCAGTCGTCCTGTCAAAACCAATTGCCGGAAAGGATTCCCTGCAGATGGTCGCGCCGGGCCTCTAGTTAACGGACGCTCCGCCCGAATTATCGCGAAAAAAGTGACGTGAGGCAATTAATGGTCTGGCCGATTTGGGCTGCGGCCGACTCGCCGGCGCTTTGCCCGCCAGAGTCAAACCAAAGCGGTAACCAGTCAACGCACTCCAAAGTTTCTTACTTCTTGCGCAGGCGGCCGCGCCGCAAAAAGCCGACTAACTCTCCCGATTGATTTAGCACCCCGACCGCCCCGACACCGTTGGCTTCGAGCAGTTCGCTGACGCTTTCAATCGTGGCGTTCTCAGGCACGAAGAGTTGCGAATTCACGGTGCGCATCACTTCGCGCGCGCGCAAACTACGCCATTTGTCGCGCGGAACTTTCTTTAGATCCTCGAGTGAAAGTATCCCCAGCAGCCGCCGATCTTTGGCGACCGGAAAAGTCGCATGCCGATGCAATGGCAGGATTTCATCTACAAACTGTGAGATCGGGAGATCCGGTGCGACCGGAACCGGCGGTGACATCGCCTGGGCCACCGTCGCCGAGGCGCGCGTGCTGCGCACTACGCTGGTGGCGGCTCCTAAAAGAAAGACGCCGACCAAAACCGACCACAAGCCCATAAAATAAGCGCGAAACGTCGGCGCCAGCGCCATATAAATACCGAAGGCGATCAGCACCAGCGACATCAGCTGGCCGCAAAAACCGGCAATGCGTGTCGCGTCGCGAATGTTTCCGCTGCGCTTCCAGATAATTGCGCGCAGGACGCGGCCGCCATCGAGCGGGTAACCCGGAAAGAGGTTGAAGATCGCCAGCAGCAGATTTCCGGCGCCGACGAAAAAGAAGAAGGCGATGCCGAAATTAAACTGAATCGCCGCCGTCAGGGCCATCCCCGCAAACGCGACAATCGAAAAAATAAAGCTGGCTGCCGGTCCGGCGACCGCAATTCTGAATTCAGCTTTTGGATTTTGCGGTTGAGTTCGCAGACGCGCGAGCCCGCCAAACGGATGCAGGACTATCTCTTCGATATCAATGCCTTCCGCGCGACCCATCAGCGCGTGCGACAACTCGTGACCAAAGACCGAAAGAAACAGACCGAGCGTCGTAACCAGGCCGAGGGTCCAGGCCAGCAGGTCCCCCATGGGAGGAATGGTGAGCTTGCTGAGTTGCAGCGGATACTTGCGCACATTCGCGGCAATCAACGCGACACTCATCGCAAAGACAATGAACCAGCGATAGTCGATGTTGACCGGAATGCCGTAGACGCGCGCGATCAGGATCTGCCGTTTGAAGATTGCCGGAAGGGCCATATGGGCAAAGGGTTAGACACAAACGAAACCCGAAAGTTCCCAACGCACCATGAGCAACAGCTCTTCGCTCTTTGCCCTTACTCTTTGCCGCCCTTATGCGTTACTCACGGCGTGCTGCCATTCAATCTCAAACAGAGGGACGGGTTGCACGCGGTTCTTCACGCTGATGGGCTCCCGGGGAGCGAGGGGGTAACGCGAATGCGCAGCCTTGGCGGTGGCTTCGCTGACCAGAATCTCTCCGGCTTTCGCGTTTGATTCAAGCCGTGATGCGGTATTGACGGTGTCGCCGATGGCCGTGTATTCGGATCGTCTTTCGGATCCGATATAGCCGACCACCGCTTCGCCGGTATGCAGACCGATCCCAATGCCAATCTCCGGATAACCTTCAGCGCGCAGCTCGTCATTGATACTCAACATGCGACGCTGCATGGCCACGGCGGCCGACATGGCGTTCGCCGCGTCCTTGGGGGTCACCGTCGGCGCGCCGAACAAAGCCATCATGCCGTCACCGAGATACTTATCGAGGGTCCCGCCATGCGCAAAGATAATGTCCGTCATGGCCGAGAAATACCGATTTAGCAACTGCACGATCTTTTCCGGCGAGGCGTGCTCTGAGATACGCGTGAAGCCGCGAATGTCGGCGAACAAGATCGTGATCGTCTGCATCACGCCGCCGAGCTTGAACGAGTCGGGATGCTCAAGCATCTGCTTTACCACGTACTCGGGCAGGAACCGCGAGTAGTTGGCGCGCGCGACCTCTTCTTTGGCCAGGCGCTCGTGCGCGCGCACGTTCTCAACGGCGATGGCAGTCTGCGCGGCCACCGCGCTAATCAATTCCAAATCATCCGGCTTAAAGGCCGAAAAGGGATCGAGACGATCCGCATATAAGGCGCCGTGTACTCCTGATTCGGTCACCAGCGGAGCGCAAATCGTCGAGCGCACCCCCTGCGAGACAATTGAATCGACCCCGGCGAATTGCTCGTCGGCCGCCACGTCCTGCGACAGCAGCGCCACGCGATCCTTCATCACCTTGCGGGTGATGGTGCGGCCGATGGTCATCTTGTGCGCATGGGCCTCGAGTTTCTCATCCCGCGCGCGCGTGGCAATCGGGAACAACTTGGCGTTCTCGGCGTTTTGGTCAGTGACGATGGTTTCCGTGAGCAGGGCCACCACGCGATCCGCCGGGGTTGAGCGAAAGATGATGTCGGTGGCCATCTTGAAGATGCGATCGAGATCGAATCCCGAGCCCAGGGCTTTGCTCATCTCGTAAATCTCGCTGAGGATGTTGGCCTTGCGCTGCAGCGATTCGAGGACTTTGTCGCCGCCCTTTGGGACCATCGTGCCGCCACTGATGCCGGGATCGGACTGGCGCAGCACCGTCTGCAGCACATCCTTCGCGGACATCAGCAATTGGGTATGGCCCAGCGGCTTGTCGTCAAAACTTAGATCGGCGGTGCGCTCTTCTTTCGGCTGCTCGAAACGAATCGTGCTGGCGCCGATGGTGACGCGGTCGCCGTCCTTGAGCTTGTGTTCGAAGGCCTGTTCGCCGTTGACAAAGACCTTGTTCGCGCTGCGTTTCATCTGCCCATTCACGAACACGCCATCGATGAGCGTGAATGAACCATCGTCGCCGGGTTTGATGTGGGCGTGATGACGCGAGGCGCGCGGATCGTCGAGCACGATCTGATTATCAGGAGCGCGCCCGATCATCAGGACTCGATTATTCAGTTGATGTTGTGCCTGGCGTCCGCTGGCGTCGGTAACTTTCAGTACGGCCATAACAATAGAAAATTTCGTGCGACTGATTCTACAAGGTTTACTGCATTTCAGCCTAGCGAATCATCGAACAGGTGTCGCCCTGATTTGAATTGCTTTTCTCTAACTCGGGCGTTTACGCCTGGGACACGAAAGGCAGTAATTTTCAAAAGCCCCATTAACGTGGCTTTAATGGCACCCGCGTTTTTCCCCAGGCGTAAATGCCCGGGCTAGGGAAAACTTTAAGACGAAATTGGTCACCATGATCGAACAGGCCGCGCCTTTAATTTGAAATCGGCGAACCGTTTTTGGACTGGAGCGCCAGCATCCTCGCTCGCCTTTCTCAAAACCGGGCAACCGAGGACGAAACTGCTTGCCTTGCGTGAAGGACTGATGACATTATGCCCGCAACCCGGCTGACCCTCGGATACAACGGAGGAATCTCATGACCAGCCAGATCAAGTCGCGCTGCCGCAGTTCTTACCTCGCTATTTTTCTGCTGGTCACATCAACGATCGTCGCCGGACAGACAACCGAACCAAAACCTACCGGATCGATCTCCGGCCATGTGACTGTCGATGGCAAGCCGGCTGGCGGAATTCCCGTCGCCGCGGTAGCCGGACAAACCATTAACGTCCCCTTCGCGCCCTTCCGATCGGTCACCGATCTCGAAGGTAATTATCGCATCACGGGACTGAAAGCCGGCGAATATCAGGTTTGGACGATGACGCCCGGAATGATCACCGATTTCGCACCCAATCCCAACTACTACAACTATTCCGGCGCCATCAAGAGCATTCTCCTGGGCGCCAATGAAGAGGTCGGGAATGTTGATCTGAAGCTTATCCACGGCGCCGTGATTACGGGCCGGGTGACCGTGGCCGATAGCAAACCCGCCGTCGAAGAGCGTGTCAGCCTGGAATTGCTGGATGCCAACGGCAATCCACGATTCGGCGCGTTAGGCTCGCCTTACGACAATTTGTACCAGACCGACGACCGAGGCATTTACCGCATCTTCGGTCTGCCTCCGGGCCGTTATCGCGTCAATGTCGGTTACGACCCGTTGCGAGACGGTATGTTCCGTGGTCGCGCCCGTTACAATAAGGCGTACTACCTGGACCCAGCCGATCAATCGAAACCCGCGGTGATTGAATTAAGTGAGGGCGGTGAAGCCAAGGGCATCGATATTAAGTTGGAACCGGGGCCTTCGGTTTACAGCGTCTCAGGTCGAGTGATTGACAAAGATACCGGAGTGCCCATTGCCAAAGCGGGTGTTCGCTTCGGTTCCGTGCCCAAGGACAAAGAGCCGGCCGCACCCGGCTTGATCATCCGGTCGGATGAAAGCGGAGAATTCAGTTGGGGCGGGCTGGCGCCGGGACATTATGTAGTCGTCGCTTCATCTGAGAGCTACGGCGGGAACTACTACGGCGATCCGCTCAACTTCGAGGTGGTTGATAAAGATGTCACCGGATTAGAACTGAAGACGACGCCGGGCCTGAGCCTGAGCGGATCAGTTTCGGCCACCAGCCTTTCCACTCCCGAGTTCTTAAAACGAGTACCAGGACTCATCGTGGCGGCCGCCAGCACCGGCAACGACCTGACGCGGGCCGGTGGCAGAGCGGTCGTCGCGCCCGATGGGACTTTTCAGATCGATGGCCTGCGGCCGGGGCCCATAGGGCTCTACCTCACAACGCAGCGTCCCGGAATCACCCGCATAATGATCGGAATGGTGGAACACGATGGCATCCCCATGACCGACAAGTTCGACCTGCCGCAATCAATGTCGGGACTGCACATCGTGATCGATTACGGCACCGGGACCATCCGCGGCAATGTGAAACTCGACAACGGAACGCCGATCACCGAGGGGGTCATGTTCGTTCGTTGGAAACACGAAGGGGCGCGGGACGGCAACGTCGTGCAGGTCGATTCGCGCGGCCAGTTTGTCATTCGCAATCTGGCTTCCGGCCCGTTCGAGTTGATACTTCAGATAAACAGTATGAATCCGCCTCCTGCGCGGGGCATTCCACCACCGAGGCAGACCGTCGCGGTCACCGACGGTACTGATACTGAAGTGACCTTTATCGTACCGACTGCCAATCCCGGAGGGCCATGATGCTACGCGCGGTGATGACTTCTGTATGTGTGGTCGCGGCGTTTCTCGCGGCGTCAAATTCTTTTGCGCAGCAGCCGGGCGGAAACCCGCGTACGACTGAAAAATCTGCGATAACCGGACGAGTGATCAGTTCGACCGGCGAGCCGCTGCCCGGCGCGAGTGTCACCGTGGCGGCGTACACTCCGGATACCCGATCAAAAGAGGCCACCGTCGATAAGGATGGCGATTTCAAAGTCGATGGGCTGGTGCCCGGGCTGTATTCAATCTACGCCTCGCTACCGGGTTACATTGCCGTGGCGGCGCCAAACCGCAACGACTCACCAAATTATTATCGAATTGGCGATTCAGTCACTCTCACTTTGAGCAAGGGAGGAGTGATCACCGGAAGGGTCACCGGGCCGAACGGGCCGGTGGTAGGCGTCTCGGTGCTCGCCAGCCGGGTGCGCGATGCCGACGGCAAGAAGATTCCCCCCGCTGGAGGCCGCGAGCGACGAACCGATGACCGGGGCATGTTTCGCATCTATGGTCTATCGCCGGGCAGCTACATTCTGTCGACCAGCAGACCGCGCCTGGGGACCATCGTGCCCAGCGCTTACGACAATGATGTGACAACTTATTACCCTTCGGCGACGCGCGACACTGCCGCCGAGATCGTTTTGCGAGAAGGCGATGAGATAACCGCAGACATTCAATACCGGGGCGAGACGGGCCACGCCATCAGCGGCAAAATCACCGGTGTAATTGAAACCGAAAGACCTTTTAGTTCGTCGACCACAATCACGCTCACCGACGTCCAGACACACCTTCCCGTCACCAGCGGCAGTAGCTTTCCCGACCCGTCGGTGTTCGCGATTTACGGTTTAGCCGATGGCGAATACGAATTGGTGGCGCGCCAATATCTAGCCGCGCGTGACGAATTGCGTTCGCCACCGCAACGCGTGACGGTGCGAGGCGGGGACGTTACGGGAATAACCTTGAACCTGGCGCCGACGGGAGCGATTGAAGGGCGATTGGTTTTCGAAAGCGATCCCAAAGACTCGTGCGCCAAGCGTAAAGACACGGCCGCCGTGGAGACACTGGTTTTCGCCCGCCGGTACGAAACTGAGAAGAAGGCACGCGATGACAAAAATCCGGCCGTCGCCATCTCTGCGGTCAACTACTCGAACCTCGCTGTCGGCGACGCCAGGGGATCTTTCACCCTGAGAAGCCTGCCGCCGGGTCCATATATTTTGGAGGCACGCCCACCGGCCTCCGGATGGTTCCTGCGGTCAGTCACGTCGCCAACCAAACCTAACAACACAGGGCGAGACGGCATCTCGATCAAAGGCAACGAGCATGTAAAAGGCCTCGTGGTTACGCTCGCGGAAGGAGCATCAGTCTTGCGCGGTCGCGTCTCTGCCGGCGAAGGCAAATCGCTGCCGGCCGGTCTGCGCATCTACCTGACTCCGGCCGATCGTGAAAACGCCGGCAATCTTTACAGGTTTTACGAAACAGGCGCCGATGGCGACGGCAGCTTCACTTTCGACAACCTGGCGCCGGGCCGATACTGGGTTGTAGCCCGACGCGCGGAAGAGAACGATTTAGGGACAGTTAAAGCGATCCGGCTGGACGAAGCGCTGCGATCCAAGGTTGTCCGGGAAGCGGAAGCGCTCAAGAAGGCCGTGACGCTTAAATCCTGCGAGCAGGTAGCAAATTTCGCAATTTCATTTCCGCGGTAGATGAGCCGCGGCGTTTGAATCTCAGTCCGCGCGAGGAAGGCCCTGGGTCTTTTGTCTCAAAAGTCGTTTTCATTCACGCCTGGCTTTCGGCGGGTAATCACGCGATGGGGCTCGGGGCAAATCGGCGCGTCACTTCACCTTATGAAATGTCTAATTCATCTTTCGCTGCTGCTGATGATCGTGCCGGCGTTACCCGTCTTCTGTCAGGCGCAAACTCCTGAGGCAAAGCCGCGCGCGACTGTTTCGGTCTCCGGCCGCGTGACCGTGGACGACAAACCCGCGCCCGGTATCATCGTGGCCGTAAACACTCTTGTTTACCCGCAGTCGATCGTCGCTCAAACCGTTTCCGATGCGGACGGCAAATATCGCCTCAGCAGCCTGGTGCCGGGTCAATTCGGCATCTCGGCGGTTGCTCCAACTTTCGTAGTGCCGGCTTTGCCAAACGCGGACCCCACGGGACGCATGTTGAATTTGTCCGCCGACGAAAACGTTGAGGGTGTCGACTTCAAACTGGTGCGCGGAGGTGTGATTACCGGACGAGTAACCGACGCCGACGGAAAGCCCGTAATGGACGAGCGTCTTACGCTAACTCCGGTCGATGAAACGGGAAAGCCTTTGCCCCTGGCGCCGCAGCGATGGCCGAACCCGTTCATATACAACACGGACGATCGCGGGATCTACCGCATCTGGGGATTGCCCGCCGGACGATACAAAGCGAGCGTCGGCGATAATGGCAGCGGCGCCAGTCTGCGTTCGGGCTACTACGCTCGGACCTATCACCCGGACACGACTGACGTAGCGAAAGCCGCCATCATTGAATTGAGCGAAGGCGGCGAAGCGAAGAACGTCGACATCACGCTCGGTCCCCGGTCGCGTACTTACACCGCCAGCGGACGGATTATCGACGCCGACAGCGGCGCCCCGTTGGCGGGTATCAGCTACGCTTTCGGCTCGCTTCAGGACAGACAGGGTAGAATGAGCATGAATTCGTTTACCTCACCCGGGACCAACACAAATGCCAAAGGTGAATTTCGTTTGGAAGGACTTGCACCGGGCCGTTTCGGCGTGATGACCATCAGAAGTTCCTTCGGCCTGGATGCAAATCAACCAAAGTTCTACAGCGACGCGGTCCCTTTCGAAATCATTGACAGCGACGTCACCGATCTCGAGGTTAAAGCGCAGCGCGGTTCGAGTATTTCGGGCGTCGTGATTACTGACAGCATCACTAATAAGGCGGCGCTGGCTGGAATCTCTCGATTGCTCGTTTCGGGATATGTCTCGACTGCTCCCGGCGCTGTGGGGATTTTCGTCAACAACGAAAGCTCGCCGATTGCCCCAGACGGCACGTTCACGATTGACGGATTGCGGCCCGGCAAAGTCTTAATCAGCGTGGGCGCCATCAACGCACCCGAATTGCGCGGCTTCTCAGCGGCGCGAGTGGTGGCGAACGGTCGCGAGGCGCCAAACCGGCAGGTCGAATTGACGCCGGGGCAGAATATTTCCGGCATCCGCGTCTATATCCAATATGGAACCGCCGTAATCAAGGGCGAAGTGAAGACCAACGGTGGCGCCTTGCCTCCGGCATTGATGATGGTCTCTCTTCAGGCTGAGAACCAGGAACGAGTGTCCAACGCCCAGGCCGACACTCGGGGCCGCTTCGTCATGTCGGGGATACCTGCGGGCTCCTACACGGCCGTACTGCAATTCCTGCCGCTTGGCTCGAGCCCCGGAAAGATTTCGCCGAAGGTGCTGCGGCAAGCCGTGACCGTCACCGATGATTCCGAGTCCCAGATTGTTTTTGTGGTCGATCTGACGCCTAAGGAAGGTCCCTGATGTTTTGGCGTGTGTCAGAACCCGGGGCGGTAAAGTCGAAAATGCGGCTCTGCCGCTCTCCAGTGCGGAAAGGCTTGCCTTTCCGAGAAGCCTGCTAGTGATATCTCGAGGCTGCGCCTCGACCTGCAGGCATAGCCTGCAAAGACACTTAGACCGCGTGCCGGTAAGGCCAGCCTTACCGCACTGGGCGGCGGCAAGCCGCGACGCGATAAACGTGAAATCGATCACCCTGCGATATCAATTCGTCATTCCCTTGCTCCTGGTCCTCGCCGGCTCAGCTCTCGCGCAACAACCAACGCCGTCTCCCAGAGATGACACCATCACCGGACGGGTCGTGAGTGACGGCGGTCAACCGATCCCGGGCGCCAGCGTTTCCTTTCTCGTGGTCGGCGGCAACATGGGACACAGCGCTATCACCGACAGTGATGGCAATTTCAAGATTCCGGGTCTCGACAGTGGAGTTTACCGGCTTTATTCCTACGCGTCCGGCTATGTAATGCAATCGCCGGGTTCTTCCGCAACCAACTATCGACCGGGAGACAGAGCAGAGTTGACGATGATCAAGACCGCGGTGATCGCCGGCACTGTCACCAATATTTCCGGTGATCCGGTCGTGAACGTACAGGTGCGTGCCTTTCAGGTTCGCGATTTGGACGGGAACAAAGTCGAAGACTCACCCTTCTCGCAATCAGTATTCACTGATGACCGCGGCTATTACCGGATGTGGTCATTGCGGCCTGGCGCTTACCTGATTGCGGCCGGCGGTCCGGGGCAATACTACGGCTCGATCAATCCATTTGCGAATGACGCGATGACCTATGCACCGGCTTCGACACGCGACACTGCCGTGGAGATCATCGCGCGCTCGAATCAGGAAATGACTGCTGACATTCGCTATCGCGGCGAGCGCGGCCATTCAGTCAGTGGCAGAATTTCCGGCACGCTGCCGCCCGTACCTTATTCTCCAGGGGTAAGACTGACTGACGTGGAGACTCGCCAGAGCGTGGCCGCCACGCAGGTAAACACCGCCGACAAGAGTTTTCAGTTGGACGGCGTCGCCGACGGCGAGTACGAAATCATCAGCCAGGGCGGCGGTCAGGTGGGCCAGGTGTCATCGCCTGCCAAACGCGTCACGGTGCGCGGAGCGGATGTCACCGGCATCGAACTGGCGCTCGCCCCGATGGCTGCGGTTGATGCGCATGTAAATCTTGAAGCCGACGAAAAACTGAACTGCGGACGACGGCGTCCAACTGCGCTGCGCGAAACTGTGGTGACCCTGCGGCGCATTGTCCCTGAAGCAAAACCTGGTAATCCGAAAGGTAAGCCGTCCGATACGCTCGAGAATCCGGTGTCCACCTCTTCGTCGGATGAAAACGTGCCCAGCGATAAAGGTGACATTCATTTTCGCGACCTGGCAGCGGCCACTTATCGTTTCGACATTCGCGTCCCGGCCGCCGGCTGGTATCTCAAGAATCTGTCTTTCACCAAGCCCGAGGTAAACCTCGCGCGCAACGGTCTAGCGGTGAAGCCGGGCGACAAGATCTCCGGCGTGACCATCACCATCAGCGAAGGCGGCGCCAGTCTGCGGGGGCGCCTGACCTCGGCCGAAGGCGACACGCCGCCTGCAAATCTGCGCGTCTACCTCGTGCCGGCGGACCGCGAAAACGCTGATAACCCGCTGCGCTTCTTCGACGAAGCGGTCGCCGGCGACGCCACCTTCGCCATTGGCAACATCGCCCCCGGAAAGTACTGGTTGCTGGCCCGGGTCGCGGAAGCGGCCGGCCTCAGCAAGATCAAATCGCCCCAGACCGATAACGACCTGCGACCACAACTGCTGAAAGAGGCGGCTGCTCTCAACCGCGAGATTTCCTTCAAGCCCTGCGAAAGAACAGTCGAATACGAATTTCGTTACCCTTCCGCGAAACCTTAACCGTCCTCACTGACATCTAATTCCGGCGACTGGTCATCGAATTCCGGTCGCTGAACCGAAACCCGAAGACATTACGGTTCGTAAACGGAGGCACAGTCGCCGCCAACTGCGGCGACGATGTGTTTATGGTAGATTGGTCGTGCATCTTCAAGACGATCAATTCAGAAATTTGCACGCCGAATAAGGCAACGAGACGGAGTTAACGTGAAGAGATTATTTCTGGTCCTGGCACTGATCCTTTCTTTCATCACGCCGCTTTGCGCGCGGCCCTTTTCAATTCAAACCAGTTTCAATCCGGCGCCGACGGGCGCGCTGACCCGCATGGCGGCCGCGCCGTCCCTGGCCCGCGCCGCGCTTCCGGCCGCGGACATCCCCAGCAAGGTGCTGGCGAATGGTCTTGAGGTGATCGTGCTGGAGGATCATTCGGTGCCTGTGGTCACGATCGAACTGGCGGTCCGCAATGGCTCTTTCACTGAGCCGCCGGAATTGAATGGCCTCTCGCATCTTTACGAACACATGTTCTTCAAAGCGAACCGGGCGATTAAGAACCAGGAGGATTACCTGCAGCGTATCGGACAACTCGGCATTGCCTATAACGGCGAAACCCGCGAAGAAGTCGTTGAATATTATTTCACCACCACCAGCCCCAACATTCGCGCAGCCATGAACTTCATGCGCGACGCGGCCCGCTATCCATCGTTTGACGAACAGGAATTCGAGCGCGAGCGCCAGGTGGTGATCGGCGAAATCGATCGCAACGAGTCCGAGCCGGCTTACTATCTGAACAAAGAGATGAACGATCGTCTCTTCTATAAGTACACCAGCCGCAAGGAACCTTTGGGGAATCGGCAAACCGTTTCAACCGCCACCACGGCGATGATGCGCACGATCCAGGGCCGCTATTACGTGCCGAACAACTCGGCGTTGGTCATAACCGGCGACGTGCAGACGGCCGATGTTTACAAGATGGCCCAGGAGTTCTTTGGCGACTGGCCCCGTCGCGACAAGGATCCCTTCGTGGAATTCCCCCTGGTCGAACATCCGCCCCTGACCAGGAGTGAAGCCAACGTCATCAAACAACCGGTCACCAACGTGCTGGTCGAAATCGGCTGGCAGGGACCTTCGATCGGCAAGGATGATGCGGCTACCTACGCGGCGGACACTTTCTCGTTCATCATGACGCAGCCGGACTCGCGCTTTCAGCGAAATCTGGTCGACACGGGTTTGGTAAATGGGGTGACCATCGGTTACTACACGCAACGTAACACGGGGCCCATCAACGTGGTGTTCCAGACCACCCCCGACAAGGCCAAGGCGGCGCTCAAGGCCGTCTACAACGAGATTGCGCACTTCAACGACAAGGACTATTACACCGACGAGCAGCTGGAGAGCGCGAAGGCCTTACTCGAAGCCGACGATCTCTACTCGCGCGAGAAGTTCGACGAATATGCCAAGACGCTCGGCTTCTGGTGGTCGTCGACCGGCATCGATTATTTCCGCGGCTATCTGGGAAATCTGCGCCGCACGTCGCGCGCCGACATCAGCCGCTATCTCACGACCTACATCCAGGGAAAGCCGCATGTCGGTCTGGCGCTGATTTCTGAACCGGCCCAACAGGTGGCGAAATTGACCCCGGAAGATCTGATCGGGCAGTAAAGATCATTTGATACCTGGCATTTGAGTTTTGTCACTGCCATTTATCAAAAGCCGCACCTGTTTTTGAATGTATGGGAAAGTGAATCAATAAATGACAAATAGCAAATCTCAAATAAATCTCAAATGGCTGTTCCTGCCGATAGCCATTTGCCTTTTCACCGCGGCGCTGGCGCCGGCGCAAACTCCAACGCAAACCCAGACGGCGGCGCCTGATTTCCAAAGCGTCATCGCGCGCCAGGCCGCGCTGGTTACTGAATTTGATGTCAATGGCTTGAAGGTGCTGGTGAAGCGCCGTGAAGGCAGCCTGACCGTGGCGGCACAACTCTATATCCGGGGCGGCGTCGAGAACATTAATGCCGGCAATGCCGGGGTCGAAGCGTTCATGCTCAACGTCGCCAGCGAAGCCAGCGCCGGTTATCCCCGCGATCGGATGCGCAAAGAAACGGCCCGCATGGGCACGGTCATCGGCGAGAGTGTTAACTACGATTATTCGGCCCTGGCCATGACCGCGACGCGGGCGAACTTTGATAAGTCGTGGGACATTTTTGCGGACGTCGCCATGAATCCGTCGTTCACCAAAGAAGACGTGGATTTGGTGAAGGCCCGGCTGGTCTCAGGCCTCAGCGACGACACGGATGAGCCAGACACCTACCTGCAGCGGTTGCAGGAAAAAGTGGCCTACGCCGGTCACCCATACTTGAACCGGCCGGAAGGCACGGCAGAGTCCGTCGCCCGGCTCAGCGCCGACGATCTGCGCGCTTACCATAAGAGCATGATGCAGACGTCAAAGCTCCTGCTGGTGATTGTCGGCGATTTGGACCCGGTCCAGCTGAAGACGCGGGTGGCCGCGACCTTCGGCAAACTGCCCCGTGGCGATTACAAAGCGCCGGCGCTGCCACAGCTCGCCTTCAGCGCCTCGACGCTCGAGGTCACCAGTCGCACGCTGCCCACTAACTACATTCAAGGTTTCTACACCGCGCCGCCGATTACTTCGCCGGACATCTATCCAATGTACGTGGCCTCGTCCATGCTGCGCGATCGCGTCTTTGAAGAAGTGCGCGTGAAGCGGAATATGTCTTATGCGCCGGACGCTTTCCTGCGTACCCAGGCCGCTAATATCGGGGGCATCTACGTTACCGCGGCGGACCAGTATGCCAATGACGCGGTGCGGGTGATGCTGAACGAAATAACCAGGCTGCAACGCGAGCCCGTCAGCCGCGACGATATTACCTCGGTTATCGCGCAATTCCTGACGACGTATTACATCGGCCAGGAAACCAACGCAGCCCAGGCCGCGAACATGGCCCAATACGAATTGATCGGCGGCGGCTGGCGCAACTCGCTCAGTTTCCTGGAGAAGCTGCGCGCTGTAAGTCCCGCAGACGTGCAGCGCGTTTCGCAAAAGTACATGCGCAATATTCGTTTCGTGGTATTAGGCAACCCGGCAAAAATCGATAAGAACGTTTTTACCGGCCAGGCCGGCAACTGATCTATTATGCGACTCGCTCGTTATCCGAAACCCGAACGGAGTAGGAGACCTTGAGGAAAATACTCATCAACTTTGCGGCCTTACTGGCGCTGACTTCGATGTCACTGGCAGTCGCGGCGCCGTCCTTGACTCACCCGAGCGCCGTCGATGCGTCGGGCACGTTCTCGATTCATGGAACCCCTCCGCAGGCTTTTGCCAACATCGCGGTAATTGAAATCGGCGGAAACGATGAATATGGCTGGAAAGCCACTCCGCCTTTCTACGGGTTCGTCAGGCTGAGCAACAAAGCGCAGACGGATTACAAATTATTCAAGCCGACTATTGACGGTAATAACATCAGCTTCAAGACCCGGGCCGTCGGCGGTATCAGCTATGAGTTCGAAGGAACCTTTTCGAGTCTCGACTTCGCTGAGAAAGACATGCGAAATCAGGTGGTTTTGAAGGGGACGCTCAAAAAGCTGGCGGCCGGGAAAGTGACGGCCGAGGCCAAACTCGATTTCGATTACACCCCGGGCGGTTAGTTGAGCGGGTGAGTTGAACGCGGGGACGTTCGCGACTTCCGGCCCCGGATCACAATTTGCCACCGATTACGATTCCAATCCTTCCGACGAAGCCGGCGTCAGTTCCTGGAATGCCGGATGTCGCGTGAAGGACCAATGCGAATGGACGGTCTTCCACTCGCCTCCCCGGCGGCGGTAAGCAACCGTTGAATTCCACTGACTGCCGATCGCTTCACTCCCTTTTTCATCGAACAGGTAATTCACCAGGTTGTAGGTCAACAGCGCCAGGTCACCCTCAATAACCACCTGTGGGTTGAGCAGCTCATATCGCGGGATCTGAATTTTTCCAATCCAGGGCTGGTAATAATCGGTCATCGCCTGCTGGCCGTCGATACGCCTGGCGGTCAACGGATCGAAGTAAGTAACGTCTTCGGCATATAGTTCGAGAAAGCCTGCCGGATCGCCCGCGCCCCATCGATCAAGCGCCGAGCGCTCAAGCTTCAGGATCTCATCGGCGACAGTCTCAGGTCGAATTGCATTGGTCATTGGGGGCCTCCGATTATTTGCAGTCAAACGCTCATATCACGAGCGCTTAACTCGCGCTCGCGGATGAAACCGATCATAGGCTTTCCGCATGTGCAGGTCCGTGATGTGCGTGTAAATCTCAGTCGTGGAAATATCGCTGTGGCCCAGGAGCGCCTGCACTGAACGCGAGTCGGCGCCGTGCTGCATCAGGTGAGTGCCAAAGCTATGACGCAGAGTGTGCGGTGAAATGTCCGGCACTCCGGCCGTCGCCGCATGACCCTTAATGATCGCCCAGGCGATCTGGCGCGTCAGGACCCGGCCGCGGTGTAGAAACAATTCCGCCTTTGCTTCATTTCCGAATTCCTTACGCACCGTCAGGTACCTTTGCAGCCAATGGATCGCGCTCTTGCCGATCGGAATTCTTCGTTCCTTGCTGCCCTTGCCGTGACAGCGAATCAGGGCCGCGTCAAGTTCGACATCAGCGACGCGCAACCCGCAAAGCTCGGATACCCGCAGGCCGGCGGCGTACATCAATTCGAGCAAGGCCCGGTCACGAAGGCCCACGGCTGTCTTGGTGTCCGGGGCGAACAGCAGCCGCTCCATCTCGTCTTCCGTTAGAAATTTTGGTAAGGGCGAATGTCTCTGGGGTGTCTTTAGATCTTCGGCCGGATGTTTGTCGATATGGTTATCGAGCATCAGAAAGCGGAAGAAGCCGCGGGCGGCGCTGACGGCCCGGGAAATCGATGCAGGCGAAAGTCCTGCGCGTGACATGCGGGCAATCCATTCGCGCAGATCTTTGCGCTCGAGCGTCTCGATAGGTTTTCCGGTTTGGTTGGCCCACTGCTGGAGTTTCGCCATATCGCGGCGATAGCTCTGCAGGGTATTTGCTGAGAGACCTTTTTCGACCTGAATGTAGCTGAGGAATTCGCGGACCAGATCACGGCTCGGTCTTCCCGTCGTCATCGCGCATCAGATTAGCACAGGTTGATTTAGAGCGCGCCGGCAGTGTGAAACGACGCCGCGCTCTGCCGGCGCACTCCAATTGCTAGGGCAGCGAGAAAAGATCCTTCGGCTTGGCGGGCGCTTTATACTTATTGATCAGATCCTGCATTCCGTCGGTCTTGCCGTTGTGTCGGAACTTGTAATAGTTCTCGAGGTCCTGCAATTCCTGCTGACGAATTGGCGCAAGTTGGGCGACGCCCTCTGAGAGCGCGATGAAGTGGGCGTAAGAATCGATTACCCGATCGAGGGTGCTTTTTACTTTCTCCAGCTCCGCGACCTTCGCCGGACCCTCAGGCATTGCCTGATACTTCTTGGCGGCATCCTCATAATCGTCGTTGATTGATCCGGACAACAGCAGAAAGTTATAAGGATCCTTTGGATCGAGTTCGGAGGCTCTGGTCAGTCGCTTCTGAGTCGCCGCCCGATCGCCCTTCACCATTCCCAGGATGCCCATCGATTGATAAAACCGCGGCAACAAATCGCGATACTCTTTCCAGGTGGCATCGCTCATCGATGCCGGCTTCTTGTTGGCCTCGATTAATTCGATCCCGTGCCCGCCATATTGCTCCGCCTGTCCCACAAATTTCCCATTCTTCTGCTTGGCCTGTTCCGTGCCAATAGTCAACAGTTCCACCAGCACGGCCACTGCGTCCGGATGCTTGGCGAGATAATCAGCGCCGGCTGAAAACGCCTCGTCGGGTTTTTTGGCTTCGGCATAACCGACCAGCAACACCGGCATGATCATCTCTTCTTCGCCGGGATCGTTGAAGATCGATTTGAATTGCTGCGCCAAGGCGATCTTCTGTTCGCCGTCGGTCAATTCATGAATCTGGTCGGATATTTTTTGCGCATACACGGGCCGGAGAGAGCTCTTCGGAAATTTCTTGACGAGTTCGGCGGCGGCCTTCGCCTTACCGGCGGCGTCAGGGGCGGCGTCAATTGCCTGGGCGATTTTTTGTTCGTCCGGAGAAACTTTTGGCTGGGCTATGACGCGGGCGCCGGCGCAGGCCACGGTGACACTGATTAAGACTGCAAGTCTCAAAGAAAATAATCGACTGTTCATGATTTTTACCTTAGGGGAACTTCAAGATAGGCGACAAGCCGCACACATATTGCTTCACAATCACGCGCTTCGCAAGCGTAGGCTACCGGGGTCAGATCTCCGGATCAGCGAGTCAGTACCATCCGCGTCAACGGCTCAGTACCATCGCGTAAGCGGATGGATCAAGCGCCATATTCAATTTACCGAGCCTCCTTGATCCCATTCGCTGACGCGAATGGTACTGACCTCGACGGGGTCACACGCCAACCGCTTCAGGCACTCGGCGATAACGATGCGAAATGGGACGGCGCCGGCCAATGCCGATCGCATTTCGCGAAATGATGAGCGTAGGCGGCAACTGCCGTCTTTTGAATTCGTTGGCCGGCGACTCGACGCGATTGAGAATGTCGTAAACCAGATCGGGATCGTGACCGGCAGCGACGATCTCATCCGGCGACCGCTTCTGTTCGAAATACAGCTTCAGAATCGGATCGAGCTTTTCGTAAGGCGGTAAAGACTGCTGATCGAATTGTCCCGGCGCCAGTTCGGCCGACGGCGGCTTATTAATGATCGAGTTAGGAATCAGCTCGCGATCACGATTGAACAAACGCGCCAGGTCGTAAACTTCGGTTTTCAAAACGTCACCGATCACGGCCAGACCGCCGTTCGTGTCCCCGTATAAAGTGCAGTAACCCAGGGCCAACTCTGATTTGTTCCCGGTGGATAGCAGCAAACGACCTTCAGCATTCGAGATTGTCATAAGGATGTTGCCTCGCAGCCGCGATTGCAGATTTTCCACCGCTATTTCCGTCGCCCCCTTCGTCGTAGCCGAAGGTTCCGCTAAATTCAACTCGTTTCGCAGCACGTGAAACGCCTCGCTGATCGAAATGAC
>Ga0126383_10000575_pt1 | contig 20778 bp, 16 predicted proteins | sample PanSoiMetPlot_35_FD_96882 | JGI IMG/M metagenome (GOLD analysis project Ga0126383, IMG submission 96882) | Tropical forest soil microbial communities from Panama - MetaG Plot_35 | ecosystem: Environmental > Terrestrial > Soil > Tropical forest > Bulk soil | place: Panama | collected 2016-02-17
CGCGTCCACTCAATGCCGTCGGTGCTCATGATCTTTTCAGGCTGCGCATTGCGGACGAGTGCGTCGCGCTCGCGGCTGGATAGCAGGCGGACCGGCTCCTGCAACGCCGGAAGCAGCGACTCTCCCGCATCGCTCTGCGGATCAAAGAAGACGAGCAGTATCTCGACACCCTCGGCGTCGATGGCGTGGAGCACGTTCGGTGCGGTCAGCACCCCGGCAGCGAACGCCCATCGAGCGGTCGACCGGGTGCGTGCCCGCAGCGTGCCGTCGAGACACAAGACAAGATGCATTGCGTGGTGTGCATGAAGGGCGCTACGTGAGCCGGCGCCACGCGTCGCGAGAATCGGCGGCCAGAGCGGCAGCTCGACCTGCGGCAGCGCCGGACCCGAAATCGACGTAAGGCGCATGGATGCTTCGTCTACCCGCTCTCGCTCACTGTCTCAAGGCGAGGCCAATCACTTACGCGGCTGTGACCTATGGCTTGAGGACGTCGCTTGCAACCGCTTGTGCTTCGAGAGCATCCGCGTCTGTTTCAAGCAGAAATCCCTTCGCCACCGCGTTCACCGCGGCGGCGTGAACCGCGGCGACGTAGCCCTCGTGAGTCCCATAGCGCTCCTCCAGCGAAAGGCGCGGATCGCCGCTGGCCAGCCGTTCTGCTTGCGTCTTGGCGAACGGGATCATCCCGCCCGCGTAATTGCAGAGCTGGTCCTTGTGGAACCCGGCCGCAGTGATGTTCCAACCGAGGTAAGTGCCGAGCGGCGCGTCGCGCAGCACCACCGGAACTCCTCCAAGCTCATTGCCGTCCGCGTCCACTCGTGGCGCACGCATGCTGATGACTTGTCTTATTCTCGGAGGGATGTTCGTCGGGACGCCCGATGCATCCGAGGGATTGAATTCGGGACCCCACTCGTAGTCGAGTACGGGGTTAATGAAGCCCGGTTCCGGTACCGTCGGGCGCAGTCCTGGAATGGTGGGGAACCCCATCGCGGCCTTCGTCGGTTCAACCAAGGTTGCTCGGCGATGGTGGTGCTCGTCCTCGCGCTGCTGCTCGCCATCCGAGAGGCCGTGTTGTCCCTCGCCATCCTCGTGCAACCTTGGATAAACGCTTGGCGGCGGAAGCGCTCCATTCATCACCCAATTGCGGAAGTGGGCGCGGATCGCGTTCACCGTTTGCGTTTGCGGAACTGGGTTGGCTCTCAGGATGCCTTGGCCGTAATTGTTGCCGGGGCAGTTGACGGGGACGTTCGGCGGATCCTGGGTGAAGCCGCCGGCGCCGCCGCCGTGTTGGGTGCTGGGGATGTAATATCTGCGCACGTTCTCAGGCAGCGGGATGTCCCTCCTTGCATCCGTTCCCACCCACTCGATGCCCAGCTTGAGGCCCCAGATTTCCGCCGAGCCGAAATGCTCGATGATCTTGGGGCAGGTGCCGCTTTCTCTGCATCGATCGAGAATGCTCCTGGTCGGCAAATGGCGGACGTGGTCTTCGTATGGAACCCACCACTGCGGGCCCTCGCTGCCGGTCTGGTAAAGCTCGAGCACGCCGTCCGGTTGCGCCCAGCGGAAGTTCAATGCCACTCGGCGGCCGGCGATGATCGGCCATGCGCCGTCGTTTACTTGACGGTGGCCTTCGTCCTCATTGAAGCCGAGGTGCAGAAGAGCCCGGACGAAGTTCCCGGACTGCGACACGCCGCGGATGATGGTCCAAGAGATTCCGTCGGCGACCGGGTTGAGGGTGCCGAAGTCGTCTTCGGCCTCGTACTTGAAGAAGCTTCCGACGTCCCTGAACGCTGCGAAGCCGATGCCGAGGACGTACGGGTCCTTTGCCGTGAACACGACTTGGTAGAGCAAATCAGGATCGAAGCCGTTCTTGAGGCAGATTCGAGTCGGGTCGGGCGTGCCTGGGAATGGATGGTCGGCGTCGCACATCGCCCACGCCCAGTCGCTGCTCGGGACGCGAATGGCCCCGCTGACCGCGCCCTCCATCGTCTCGTGCGTGTGAATGGTCAGCGTCGTGCGCCGGGTGTCTAAGCTCGCCGGTTTGTAGGGTATGGGGTTGGATTGAACGAGAATTGGCTGCGAATCGGTGCCGCTGCGATTCACGATTCGCCCCAGGACGCGTCCGGTGATCGGGGCTCCGCTGCGATGGCGCGCAATTGGGACCCTCACCCAATCATTGCCCACCCTGGTTTGATCGGTTGCACCCGAATTGTCTCCTTGCCAGCCGCTGCTCAAGCCGACGTCGCCGTCGTTTCGACTCTCGACGGCGAGCGTGATTCTCCCGCCGCGGTTTGGCACGTCGTGCCACATCAGGTGGCTGCTTCTCGTCATGTCGATCGGTTTTACGAGGAAGAAGGTGGCGACGTATTCGACGTTGCCGTTCGGATTGCGCGGCGCCAGCTCGATATCCGTGATGATCGCGTTCAGCGGATCCCTCGGGTCAAGCTCGCCGTACGCGAGACCGGCAATCGTCTCGTACTGACCAGCGTCGCCGAAAACCTGCCCGTCGAACGCGGGTGACGTCTTGGTGTCAACGACTATCTTTGTTACTCGGGCTTGCGCCGGCGCCAACGAAAGAAGCGCCACCGCAGCCACCACAGTCAAGAATGATCGACGGTACAAACCAGACACGTTCGCTTTCATAGGCAATCCTTTTCGAAGCAGCGCTCGTTGGTTTGGGGGCGCGCCGATCGGCACTCTTGGCTACAGGTGAAAGGCTCGCTGCCCTGCGATGCACATCAGAGGAGCAGTTCGGCGTCGGGCGCAAGGGGATCCCCCGAGCAGCCGCCTAGGCCTTGGCCCCGGGGCAGTCAAGCGAGAGGAGTTTTTCGCAATGCTACGGTGCAAAGAGGTTAACGATCTTGCCGCCGATTTCGACGGAGGGTGCTTGAAGACACTCAGACCGTGCAAGTGAACTGTCACTCGCAGTGTCGCGGAGGTCAGCGGTGCACAGCAGCAGCGCAACTCGAGATCCAGCTGCTTTCCAGTTGAGAGCGCATCAGAGATCGCGTGTGCGGTTCTATTGGAGGAAGTCGAGCGGAACCGATTGGCCCAACATCAACCCGTATGGAGACAACGCGCCCGTCACATCTGCCCGTCCGTCGCAGGCCGAGTGAAATGTGAATAGCAGCATTCCTCCGCCAGCGGTGCCTGCCCGTTGAACGGCAGCGATCCCTTCCGAGGGATTCCTTCGGCATTTGGCATGAAACACGGCATTTCCCACGGCGACTTGGGTGACGTCGGCTTGCGATCGAGCGCCGGTCATCGCGAACAGTGATTGGTCACCCCCGGAAACGGTCAGGATGTCATCGGTCGGATCGGGTGTTCCGCGCGTATCGACGTCGACGACCCAAGCAGTTTGTTGCAACCCAGCCGAAGTCGATCCATCCATCCTGGTTTCTACATCCTGCTGGACATAGGAGATCAAGAGGTGCGTGTCGCGAGGAACCACGGTCATCACCGCGATTTTCAACACGAGCAACTCGCGATCGCCTTGTTCAACCTGAGTGAAATCCGACGCAAAAGTGGCAAGCTGGGGCGTCCACATCCCGGTCACCACCAACGTGCCGTTTCTTTCTCCGTCGAAGGGCATTGGGCAGCCCGGGCCGAGATGAATGTCCACCCGCACCTGCTGTCCAGCCGCACCCGGCGGGGTCACGACTGTGGCGCATGGCGACGTCCTGCCACCGAGCACGGACATCGCTACCGCAGAAACGAAAGCTGCTGGCACTGCTGTTCCCAGCGTGCTTTCGAGCGGATGTACCACGTCCTTTGCGTCCGGTGGTGCGCACCGGATCGCGACGGCAATAAAGAGCAGACTCCACCCACGGGACATAGACACGGGAGGAGCAACCCGCATGCCAAGCCCGGTAGGCCATCCTACGGCTACTTAGTGTTTCCAACACGCAGAGCGATGGGGTCGTTGCGACATCTGTGTCACATCGCGAGCCGATAGCACCATCGAGGAAGGTGCGAGACGGCCTGCCCGCGGCAGTAGCTATCGCACAGTACTCGTGTACTGATTGACGAGATCGATGTTCGCGCCGGGATCGCTGCCGTCGTTGGCCGTGCCCTTGTAAGGACTGCTCGGGTCGAGACGATAATCGCCGCCGAAGCCATCGTTAAAGTTCACGTACCCGATTGAAGATTGATTGACTGGGAACAGGTTTCCATCCGGCCAGACAACCTGCTGGTGAATTGCAGCGCCGCCGGAGATAACGTTGCTGTTGAAAACATACGAGCTCCAGCAAGCGTTGAACTTCGCCAGCGGACTGTTCGGACCGGTCGCACAATTTGTTGTTCCACCCGTTGACCAAGACCCGTAGTAGCCACCTGCGAAGACGCTGTTCTCGAACACAATGTTCGACATCACCGGGCCGACGGGTCCTCCGAGCGTAAGGAAGCCGGAGTTTCGGCTTGGGACGCCTTCAGTGCTCCCCGCCACGACCATCGTGATGTGATTGATCGTCACGTCGTGGAGAATGTCGGTCGGGGGCGCGTTCACGCCGGTGGCAATCTGATTGTAGTAGTTGCCGCACGCGTGGCAGGTCTCGTACTGGAGGTTTTCGACCAGGTTGTCGTGAACCGAATAGCTGTTTCCAGCATAGGCAAAATCGCCGTGGTCGTTTGCGCCATCAGCGATCTGAAATGCCTGGCCCCCGCTGATCAGATGGTTGTATCGGAGCGTGACGTCGGTGATCGTGCAAATCGGACAAACGCTCTGCGTCCCAGCAGACTGGTTCTTCGGTGTCAGCAGGACATGGGCGCCAACCTGGGTGAAGCCTCCCCACACGTTCTCCATCACATTGCCCTCGACCAGCGCGCGGACGCCATTCTTCATTTCGTAGTGGTTCTTCACGATGAAGGCGATGCCGAAGTAACTCGGGTCGGAGGGGTTCCAAATCGTCGGCTTGAACATGTAGTTGCGCCGGACTTCGATATCTCCGGGGACATCGACCGAGGCCCCTCCACCGAAGAGGATGTTCTCGCCGGAGGCCTCCTGGAAGTTGCCAACTACTTTGAAGGTTCCGGCCACGCCGTCCACGCTGTCGTTCGCACCCGAAAAGGTTTGGGCGTCGGTGCAGGTGCCGGTGCCGGCGGTGCAGTGAAAATCGTTGATATAGGAGTCCACCAGGGCAATGTGATGGGCATTGTTAACAGTAATTCCGTGGGTGCTTTCGTCTATCGCCGTGCCGTGAACCCAGAGGCGATCCAAGATCACTTGCGATCCGCCGGTCGCATTGACGTAAACGCTGACCGGGCCGCCGCCCTCGACTCGCGTGATCTCGAGACCGAGCAGGCGATAATGATCGCCTGGAATCGCCAGCCTGTTGTTAGAGCTGAGAACAATCTGGGGCAGCAGGCTTGTCGGTGGAACGCCGTCCGGCGGGCAGTTGTACGCCGGACGGCCCGGCAAGGAAGCGACGCCGGCCCAGCAAGGCGTGATGCGACTTCCTTCGGGTGGGAGCAGCGAGTCCGGCGTCGAAGTGCGGACGGTAATCCAGTTGGCATCATCGCAATTCTTTGGGGGAAACGTGACGTTATTTCCGTTGAACGACGCTCCTGCCTGGAGCTGGATCACGTCGCCGCAAGCGGCTGCGTCCAGCGCCGCCTGGAGGCTCTGGCCATCGGTGAGCAAGGTGACGTTGCCCGGAGATGGCGTTGCCGACGAATCGGTGAAGAAGCACGACTGCGGGAGCTGCGCCGGGCCGTCCATGCTGCCATTCGGGGCGATCACCACGTTGCCCGGATTGCAGTACGCGTTGTCCGATTGATACACATTCATCGCGAACATTCCGGTGAGCTGATTGCCGCCGGAGTCGGTTACGCGGACCGAGAACGCAAACGCGCCGGCGATGGTGGGAATGCCAGAGAGTGTTCCAGACGGAGCGAGCGACAAACCATCTGGGAGTAGGTCGGCAGTATCCCAAACGTAGGGAGCTCCACCGGATCCCCCGGTCGCCGAAAACTGCAGGAATGAATATGGGATGCCGACGGAGCCGTTATACATTGACGCGCTGGTGGTAATTCCCAGGTCGTCGGCCTGACTCATCGCAGCAGGTGAAATCAGAAGGAAGACGAGCGTGAAGATTTGACACGGGGGACCCCCCGATCGATGACGGTTCCAGGCTAAACCCTTCCGGAGGATAAAAGTTACAGGGGCTCTGCAGCAGACGACGCGGGAATGCGCATTCCTAACGCCGCCCAAATCGACGCCTGGCGAGTCGCTTAATTTTCGATCCGGCTGGGGCTTGCCATGCAGCACTGACTGCCGAGTGGCCGACAACCCGCCCGCCAAGCGCCAGCTGACGGCTAGCCCTTCGCGCAATAGGCTTGATAACTACCGAAGGAGGTTGAAATGCGTGCCCAAGAACTGATGAAGACCGATGTTGAATGCGCCTCTCCGAAGGCGGCAATCCAGATCGCTGCGCGGAAGATGCGCGACCTGAACGTGGGTTTTCTGCCGGTGTGCGACCAGTCCAAGAAGGTCCTCGGTACAATTACGGACCGAGACATTGCCATTCGCGCAGTGGCGGAGAATCGGCCATCCAATACGCCAGTTTCCGAGATCATGACTCGAGAAGTTGTGGCTTGCCGCCCGGACGACGACGTGCGAGTCGCAGAGCACATGATGGCCCAAAACCACAAATCTCGAATCCTCTGCATCGACGATGCCGATCGCCTCGCGGGCGTGATCAGCCTTTCCGACCTGGCCCAGCACGACAAAGGTCGCGCCGCCCAGACAATGAGAGAGGTCAGCGAGCGGGAGGTCAGGAAAGCGCCGCTGCAGTTGTGACGCGTCGGCAGCTTGGTAAACGTAGAAAGCGAATCACGGGCTACTCGTTTGCCTGGTAAGACTTGTAGACGGCGCCGCCGATGGCGCCACCAGACTTTGCCTCGACTGTCGAGCTGACTACGTCTTTGGCATGCCTCTGAGTTGTGCGCGACCGCTCGTCGTCGGCGATGACGTCGGCCTTGGCCTTGTCGGCTTGCAAGACGAAGGACTTGATATCGCCCGCCGTCGGCGCTTTCTCGGCCCCCTGCGCTACGGGCGCTGTAGCCGCACTGACGAAAATTGAATCGAGCAGCCGATCGCGATGGGATGCGAATAGCTCTGGTGTGGAAAAAACGTCCATCGAAACGACTCGCCCATTTATGGCTGCAATGATGCCGACCATTTGTCTCGATTGAGGAAGCTTTGCAATCGCTGCGCCAATGGCGTCTCGATAGGCCTGGGTGGCCTTTGTACCTTCGGAGCCGGTAGCGATGTTGCGATAGGTCCCGGTGGGAGGCGCCGCGCCGAGTGCCGCATTCTCCGCCGCCACCGCCTGCCAAACTTGACCTTGATCCGAGCGGTGCTCGGCGCGCACGCGAATCTTGTGTGCAGCAATTCCGCCGGCCATTTGGAAGTCGCTGCGGCCCTGCCAGCGGCCATGCTCAACGCAATAGACCTCGAGACTTGCCTGTTGGCGCGGTGCGAGGAGGGTATTTTTGCTGATCACGCGATCTTGCTGGCCCCCGAGGATCAGCTCGCCGCCAAGCAGGAGAAGGGGCTGATCGGACCGGTTCTCGATGGTGACCCGATTGACTTGCGCTCCGTCTTTTTGCTCGGAGACAACCACTTTCTTTTGCTTGAGGCCCTCGGCGAGCGTCAAATATCGCGTCGCGTCCTTGGGTCCATCGTCGGTTACGACCGGGAAGATGGCCAGCTGTTTGAACTGGATCGGAGGCAGGACCTTGGTCCCGCCTTCGAGCTCGAAGGCCGAGCCCGCCGCCGGAGCCGGGACTGGAAAGGTGAGAATAGATACTAGGGCCGCCGCAACCGCGATGCGCGCAGGAACGTGCATGAGCGCCTCCTGGAGACATCAAACGAACGAAGCGCTAGTTGGGTCTACCGGCCCGCGGAGACGTGTCCCGGACGAGGTCTGCGAAGGCAAAGCCCTCGCGTTGGATGACCTCGCCGACGGTCACCGGGATGCGTACGCCAAACATCGGACCTGCGGAAACGAACGTGTGAAACTCTCCGTTCTCGCCGCAGGGGTCAACGCCCGCCGGCAATGAATCCAACAGAGCGGCGTTGAATGACCGGCCGGCGAAGGACCGGTCCAACTTGGCGAGGTCAACGCACGCGAGGGTCGCTTCGATGCCGGCGTCGAGCATCTCGCGCGCGAGGCGGGCGGTATCGCGCATCCAGAGCGGAAACACGCCTCGCATGCCCAGCTCGTGAAGTTGTTTCTCGCGGTAGGAGCGAATGTCCTGCAGAAAGAGGTCCCCAAACACGACATGAGTCACGCCGTCGCGCTTCGCCTCGTTCAACACGCGCGCGAGCTCGCGCTCGTAGACCTCGTTCGGACAAGGGTAGGGGATGTAGATCTTATGGCAGGGCAAGCCGAGCGAGTCGATTTGCGCATCCAAGAGCTCCTCTCGCACTCCATGCATCGAGACTCGATGGAATGACGAGGTCACGGTGGTGAGCACGCCGACAAGCTCGTACGCCTCCGTTTTGCGCAGCTCGTGAAGAGCGTATGCGCTGTCCTTCCCCGAGCTCCAGGAGACGATTGCTTTCGGCAAAGAACTCATTTTCATCAACTTGATGCCGCCGCGTCCAGACTGGCGCAAGTTTGGCACAATCACTCGGACACCGCGCCCCTCGAACAGCTGTCCGAAAACTCCCCGATCAGTTGCGATTCGTCGGGAATCGCTCGGGCGCGGGCGCTATGTTTCTCGCATTGGCAACCACGACGCCACATCCGCCCCGCTCGCCTCAGAGCGCACCGTTCTTGGACCCCGTCTGCGGGATGAAAGTTACTCCCGAGAGGGCATCCGGTCGCTTCGCGTATCGCGGCAAGACCTATTTCTTTTGCCACCCGAAGTGCGAGGAGAAGTTTAGAGGCGACCCGGAGAAATATCTGGCGACCTCGATTGATGCTCCACTGGCGCCGGGCGCCGATACGCGCATTTACACCTGCCCGATGCACCCTGAAGTTCGCCAGATTGGCCCGGGCGCGTGTCCGATATGCGGAATGGCGCTCGAGCCCTTGGCGCCAATGGCCTCGGACGCCGAGGAGCCGAATCCCGAGCTTGCCGCGATGAGCAAGCGGCTCTGGGTGAGCTCGATTTTGACGGCACCGATCTTGTTCTTCGCGATGTCGGAGATGTTCGGGCCCGCCTTCCATCCGGTTGGCGCGCGCGCTCGGGCGTGGATCGAGTTTGCTCTCGCGACTCCGGTAGTGCTCTGGGCCGGGCTGCCATTCTTTGAGCGGGCCTGGGCTTCAATTCACCGTCGCCACCTCAACATGTTCACCCTGATCGGAATGGGAGTGGGAGTGGCTTACTTGTACAGCGTCGCCGCAGTCTTGTTTCCTGCGGCGTTCCCGAGCTCACTTCGCTCGCACGATGGCTCGATACCTCTCTATTTCGAACCCGCTGCGGTGATCGTCGTTCTCGTGCTGGTCGGTCAGGTTCTCGAGCTTCGGGCGCGAGGGCAGACGGGAAGCGCAATTCGCGCATTGCTCGGGCTGACTCCGAAAACCGCGCGCGTCGTTCGAAACGGCGGCGAGGAAGAGCTCCCGTTGGAGAACGTCAGGCCTGGAGATCGCATCCGCGTGCGACCCGGCGAGAGGGTGCCGGTCGACGGAGTGGTGATCGAGGGCCACAGCAGCGTGGATGAATCGATGATCACCGGAGAACCCATTCCGGTGGAAAAGAACACCGGCGACGGCGTGACGGCAGGAACGGTCAACGCCACCGGCGGCTTCGTCATGCGCGCGGACCGAGTCGGCTCGGACACGCTTTTGGCTCAGATTGTACGAATGGTGAGCGAAGCTCAGCGAAGCCGGGCTCCGATTCAAAGTCTTGCCGACTCGGTCGCTGCGCTCTTCGTTCCAGCGGTGATTCTCATTGCGGCTTTGACCGCCGTCGTCTGGGCCATCGTTGGACCGCAGCCGCGGTTGGCTTACGCCATATTCAATGCCGTTTCGGTGCTGATCATCGCTTGTCCCTGTGCGCTTGGCCTGGCGACCCCGATGGCGGTGATGGTTGGCGTCGGCCGCGCGGCGCGTGCAGGCGTGCTGATCAAGAACGCGGAAGCGCTTCAGAGAATGGAACAAGTCGACACCCTCGTGGTGGACAAGACCGGTACGCTGACCGAAGGAAAGCCGCGTGTCACAGCCGTCATCGCCTCGCCGGAGCTGGAATCCGATGTGCTTCGCCTTGCAGCGAGCCTGGAGAATGCGAGCGAGCATCCGCTGGCAACGGCCATCCTGAGCGAGGCGAAAGGGCGAGGGCTCTCACTCGCCGAACCACGGGACTTTCGCTCGATTACCGGGAAGGGCGTCGTCGGGCTCATCGAAGAGCACTGGGTCGCGGTGGGCAACGAAATCCTGATGAGGGAGCGAGGCGTCTCAGGCGAGGCATTTTTTGGTCGAGCGCAGAGTCTGCGCGACGAAGGACAGACGGTCGTGTTTGTCGCGGTGGACAACAGGGTCGAGGGGTTGATCGCGGTCGCTGACCCGATCAGGGCCACGACACCCGAGGCAATTGACGCGCTTCGAAAGGAGGGAATCAGCATCGTTCTTGTCACCGGGGACAGCGCCGAGACCGCGCAAGCGGTCGCTCGAACGCTGGGGATCGAGCGCGTCGAGTCGCGCGTTCTGCCTGACCGTAAGGGTGAAATCGTCATGCGGCTGCAAGCGCAGAAGCGCGTGGTGGCGATGGCCGGCGACGGCGTGAATGACGCGCCGGCGCTCGCTCAGGCGGACGTCGGAATTGCGATGGGGACGGGCACGGATGTCGCGATCGAGAGCGCTGGAATGACCTTGCTCAAGGGGGATCTCCGCGGCGTCGTTCGCGCGCGAAAGCTGAGCCGCGCGACGATGCGAAACATTCGCCAAAATCTGTTCTTTGCTTTCATTTACAACACGCTCGGCGTCCCACTTGCAGCGGGGGTGCTCTATCCGGCGCTGGGGATATTGCTGAGCCCGATGTTCGCCAGCGCCGCGATGAGCCTGAGCTCCGTCTCAGTGATCGCCAATGCGTTGCGCCTCCGGCGCTTGAGCTTGAACGGCTAGAGAAGAGCGCATTGTCGCTGCGCCAGCTGAGCCGCTTATCCAGGGTATCGCGGCGAGTTTTTCTTGTCGTATCGCGCCCGCGCCCGGTCGATCGAAGGAAAGTTCTGCGTCGCCCAATCGCAAATGCTCTTGAAGATCGGATCGAGGCTTCGTCCCAGCGGCGTCACCTCGTACTCGACGCGGGGAGGAATCTCCTTGTAAAACGTCCGCTCGATCAAGCCGTGGCGCTCCAGGTCTCGGAGCTGCTGGGTCAGCATCCGCTGAGTGACCCTGGGAATCTGCCGCCGCAGCTCTACGAAGCGAAGCGGTCCCTTCGTCACCAGCGCGTAGATGATCCCGGGCCTCCACTTGCCGGCGATGATGTGCATGATTCTTTCCACGCGCTCGACTGGGTTCTGATCGTCCATCTGGGCGTCCATATATACCAAGTTCCTAAAAAGTGCCTAATTGACTTTATATACTTAGTTCCAGAGTATCCGCCCGCCCGGGGAGGAACCGTGTCACCAAGCCCGGCCTAGGAGGAACGATGGCGAAAGAGCTTGCAAGCAACGAGTGGGGAATCATTCTCCAGCACGAGCGCCTCGAGCTGCTCGAGCTGAAGTGGCTGTCGTCCACGGCAAATATGACGGACGGCGGCTTCATGGCAACGCTGTGCCTTTTCGTGAGCGAAGCGGAGAAAGCCCGAGCACGGCGGTTGTTCATCGATGCTACGGATTTCCGCCACCGCTTCGGCGATGGAGTGATGCAATGGCGCGACGCTCACATCATTCCCCGTTACGGGGGAGCGGGAGTTCGCAAATTCGCCTTCCAGATGCCGCCTGGATTTCCGAAGGCCGGCGCGGAGGAGCGAGAAGGACCCGCGGTGTTCCCCACGAAGTGGTTCGTCGATCGCCAGGCAGCCCTGGATTGGCTCGGCGCGGATTAGTGTCCGTTCTCGATTTGAAGGTCATCGCCCCCAATGGACCCGACCGTTGCGGCATTCTTGGGCATCTCGCTCACGTTCGTCGTCTGCGCGCTCTTTGCTTTCTGGTACGTCGTCCCTTGGCTTCGCGCACAACGGCGCGCCGCCGCGCTGATGCCGCTGCTCTGGATTCACGCCGCTCGCCACGTCGCTTTGCAGATCTACTCCTCCCAAAGGGCGGGGCTTGTCGTGCCCGACCAGCTGCGCGACGAGATCGCCTATGGCGACGTCGCCGGTATGCTGCTCGCTCTGGGGGCGCTGGTCGCGCTTCGAGCCCAGTCGCGATTCGCCGTGCCTCTGGTGTGGCTGTTCGCAGCTGAGACGACTGCCGATCTGCTGGGCTCAATGGTCGGTGGAATGCGCGCCGGCATGATCGCCACGGCTCACAACGTCACCTGGCTGATCCTCGTGTTCTATGTTCCGATGCTCTGGACAACGCTTGCTCTGATAGTCTGGCAATTGGTTGCCAGACGAGCTGAAAGCATTGAAAGCCCGTAACAGCGCAAACCGCTGGGGTCAGTCCGGCGAGATGACCTCTTCTCGGCGCCTGGCCGAAGAGAGCCAATTGACCCTCCCGAATCTCTTTCCCTGAGTCGCCGACGCGCGCCGCGCCTTGAAAGATGTCGCGGCCATGGATGCTGCGGCCTAACGCTGCAGGCCCCCCTCGCGGTGCTGGGTTCCCCCCCGACTGGGCTGGTCCTCTGGCCGCTGCTCTGTGCGCTTGTGCGCAGGCGATTGGTTTCCTTGCTCCGGGCCGCGTTCGGGCATTGGCCGCGAGACGAGAATCGGGCTCGGGACGATCCACGGCTTCCAGCTCCTGCCGAACAACCTTCCTGGGGCGGCCGCCCAAACCTCGATCTGCACCGGGCCGGGATGGGTGAATACAACCTTGCGTCCATCTGGCTCGAGGCGTGCCCCGCCCCAGACTTGAACGCGCGCTTCCATCGGCGCCGACGAAGGAAGGCGAATGGTTACTCCATCTCCCACCGCCGCTCGCCGAGCGGCTCCCCGCAACCCTTCAATCGCGAACCCTCGCGAATCCCCGAGCGCATCGAATGCGCAGTATGTCCTGCCTCGAGCAATGGCTTCGATGACCGCCTTCGAGGCTTGGCCGGCGTCGGGAGGCAGACCCCCTTGCAACTCACCAGTGAGGGGGATGTGGAGCGAGAAAGCTCGGAGCTCGATCTCGTACGGAGGGAAGCCGTGAGAGTCCTGTGCACACAGCGCCAATTTCGGCTCCCGCGCGCTGATCTGGAGCAGCTTCTCAGTCGCCTCCGGCTGCCCTCGGTGAAGAATCATCAACCCGTGCATTGGATTTGTAAGATAGGCGGCAGCCGCCGGAAGAAGCAGCGTGAGTGGATTCCGCAGGGCCTCTATCAGCGATGTCCTGGCAGAATAGAGCTCCATCCCGTCGGCTCGCGCGGCGCTCTCTGCATCAGTCCAGGCCACGAGCTGCTGAACCGGATGAGCGACGATCGTGTGTCCACCGAGCTGCTGCCCCCGCCAAACGGGATCGAGCTCCCACTCGGGTCGATCCAAGCCGCGCGCCGACCCGACCAATATGAGGTGTCCCGGCCATGTCGATACCTCGACGCCCGAGATCACCAGCACACCGTGCTCGAATGTCGGGGGCGAGAGCGTCCCCAAATTGTGGTCGGTGATGACGACAAACTGCAAACCTGCGCGCTTGGCTGCCCGCGCGATCTGGGACGGCGTGCCTTGACCGTCGGAGAGCGTCGAATGGATGTGGAATGCACCGCGAATCTCGCTTGTGCTGGGCGGATCCTCGCCGCGTGCTTCCTGAACGAGAGGATATTTTACGAACAGCGCTGCGAGAGAGAACAGCAGCAGGTACCCGCAAACGGCCGCGACCAGTCCCTGCAGTAATCGCGCACCCGACAGAACAAGCCACGCGACTGGAGAGCGACCAGAGCCGCTCATCGTCGAACGAGTCCACGTGGATAAGCTGCTCCAACCGCAATCCCCGCCTGAGCAGCCCCCGCAGCCACTCGCGCGCGTCGGAGCGCAAGTGGATAGCTCGCCGCGAGGGCAGGTAAGGTGCAACGTTTGTCGCAGCAGCTGAAAAAGCGACCGCTCGCGCTTCTGGAGAAGCAACAACTTGCCGGACAAGATTCCACGAGCGGCGCCACCGAATGGCGGCTGCGATGATTACCCGCGAGATCGATGTTTGCCTCGCCGGAGCTGTATAGCATCGAGTCACAAGTTTGTTTTATGTTTTTAAGCTTTGTTTTTGTTTGAACGATCATTCGGGCTTGGACAGGCAACAGCCTGTTGTCGACGCATCGGGCACGGTATATCGGCGCCGAAGATTGGTGAACGCAGGACCAGGAGGACCTTTGCAGATCCGTTCGCTCAATCGCGCGCAGTTGCGCGAGTTGCTCGATATTTTCTCCAGGGCGATTCCGCCTGGCTTTCTGAGCCGGAGCATCTATGCGGCCCCTGGGGCCGAAGCCTACCTCGCCCGGCTTCTGGAGCATCCGAGACTTTCTGCCCACGAGCAACTTTGGGGGATAGAACTTGAGCGAGGCCTCGTCGCGGCAGCCCACACTCGCCTGATTGGGGAGTACCATCACCTCAACAACTACGCGGTCCTGCCCGAATTCCAAGGCCGCGGCCTGGGAAGCAGAATGATGGCCCATTGGAACGACCTCGCACATCGACAGTTGGCCCACCATCTTTCTCTAGACGTTGCGATGGAGAACGAAGGAGCCCGACGCCACTACGCCCGCTTCCGATTTACAGAGCAAGCTCGGAGTTGCGAGTATCGGCTCGATGGTTCCCTCGATCTCGCCGAGCCGATTGGTGTGCAGCTAATCGACTGGCCATTGGCGCAGGCTTCTTTCCAGGCCTATGGCTTTGGCCGGTTCGCGCTCGCGCTTGGGCCCGAGCGCCACTTGGTGGACCTTCGCGTGGGAGAGTTCCGCCTGAGCTCGCGCGACACCCGGCTTCTGGCAGCCCTCAATGCCATCGATCCGACGCGCAGCATCGTCGTCCGGACCTCCGAGCCCCTCGAGAATCCGGTTTGGACCGGTATCAGCACAATCATTCGCATGACCAAGGAATTGTGACGAAAGAAACGCGGCAGCGTACGCAGCAAAGGGAGGCATCAGTCATTGAAGTGCACGTGAACACGGTGGTTCGCTGGCCAAAGAGGGCGGGTCGTGAGCACAAGACATCGGGGTCGATTCACTCATCTCAGCTGTCTCGCCACGTTAATTCTGACCGCTTGTGAAGCAAGAAAGTTTCCAAGCGAGACCTTGAATGTGAAGCGCACTCAGACTGGGAGCGGTTTCTCCGTCCTTGAGCACCACAACGGTCCTTCGCGCAACGGAGTTTACATTCATCCGTCGTTTACTCGAAGCGCTGCAGGAAAAATTGATCTCGAGTTCAGCGCAGCAATCGAAGGCGTTGTCAACGCTCAGCCTTTATTCTTGGACGGTGAGGGAAGCGCTCCCGACATGGTGCTTGTCGCCACCGAGCAAAATCAAGTCTTCGCGATCGAAGCGCCCACAGGAATGCTGATCTGGAAGCGAGTATTAGATCCGCCCCTACCCCGGCAAGTGCTTATCGATGTTCTCGGTGGGTGCGGAAGCTTCGATCCAATTGGAATTACCGGTACGCCCGTGATCGACGAGGTCGCCCGCGCGATCTACTTCGACCTGGTGACACCTGATGCGAAACGGTACAGCCGTCACCTCATATATGCACTCTCCGTTGATGACGGGAGCACGCTGCCCGGTTGGCCGGTGGACGTCGGCGAGTCTGTGCCGGGCTTTCGCGACATCGTGCAACACCAGCGAGGCGCGCTGACGCTGCTCGGTGGCCGTGTCTACGTGCCGTACGGCGGCTATACCGACTGCGGGGATTATCGCGGCTGGTTGGTCGGTATCTCCACGTCTGATCCCGCTTCGGTCGGCGCGTGGAGCCCCGATGCGCTCGGCTCCGGAATATGGGGGCTGAGCGGCGTGGCCTCTGATGGCAAGTCGCTTTTCGTCGCAACAGGAAACGGAATCAAAGCGACGGAGTGGGGTGGAAATGAGGCGATCATTCGTCTTGGCGGCGGCCCTACGTTCAGCGGCCAGGCGGCGGATTACTTCGCACCATCCGACTGGCCCAAGCTCGACCAATACGATCAAGATCTGGGCGGAAGTGGCGTAATCCTCTTTGACGTTCCGGACGCGAACTCCAGCCAGCTCGCTGCCGCGTTGGGCAAGGACACGAAAATGTACCTTGTGGATCGATCGAATCTCGGAGGCATTGATGGTGCCATTCTGGCGGAGCGCCTTACAAACTTTGTTATCATTACCTCTCCATCTGCATACACAACCGCGAAAGGAACTTACGTCGTTTTCTCCGGATACGGGTACGTGATTGGCTGCCCTGGCGGGGAGAATGTTTCAAGCATTGCAGTCGATCCGACGTCGCCGCTCACCATTTCGACTGCATGGTGCGCCAACGCGCCTGGCCTTGGCTCGACAATCGTGACCACCAGCGATGGAACCTCCGACTCAATCGTTTGGGTAGTGGGAGCAGCAGTGGAGGGTCAACTGTATGGCTTTAACGGCGACACAGGAGAATTAATCGCGGTAACCGATCCCACTGGCGCGGTTCAACGATACACGGCTCCGATCGCGGCCAAAGGTCGAATCTATATTGGTGCCACGGATCGACTCTATGCATTCGCGGTGCCGTCTCCTCCCACCGATGGCGGAGTCGATGGAGGGGACGGCGGCGGAGCGGACGGAGGGAGCGAGGGCGGAGCGGATGGAGGTACTGACGCTGGAGCGGATGGCGGCAGCGACCGCGGAGTAGACGGCGGGAGCGCAAGCACCGTGCCCCAAACGGGTTGCGCTTGCGGAACTGGGAGCGCGCCGTCGGTGGTCGGCGCAGTGGTTTTGGTACTATTAATTCTTCGGCGAACAGCTCGAGCGAACGACCGACGAAGCACCCGCGCAGTTCGGCACCGCAGCGTGCCTGGATTCGCTAGGCGCGCAGGCCGAGGATCTCCCCGCTTCCACCGGGAATAAAGATATCGGGGTCGCCAAGTCCCATCACCTTCAACGCGGTGTGGATGATGTCCGCGCTGGTGGGCTGTCGGCGGACGATTTGTTCGCCGTTCCGTATTTCTGTGCTGGCTCCGTACTTTTGTTTCTCGGCTTTGGTCTTGGCTGCGAACTGCAGGCGGCGGTAGGCGGCGAGCCGCCGGTGCCCGGAGATGACCTCGCACCCTTTTTCCGCGCGACGAACCAGAATGGGATTTAGAAGCCCTTGGTCGCGGAAAATCGCGAGCAAACTGGCTCATCGAAGATCACTTTTTCTGAAATCCGCTGCTAGGTTGGGCAAGTACCGAGCAGATCACAAACGAACGGGCACGAATCTGCTCTTCGCCATGGCGCAACCGCACGTGCGGACTGCGCGCACGAGCGGCGCGTTACTTCGACCAACACGCATCGTTCGATGAGCTCGCTTAGCAGGCTGGCGTCAGCGCCAGTACACGCTTTGACTCGGCAGCCGATTCTGGATGCGATATTCGCCGCCCTGCCAACAGCGGAGGACCCCTTGAGCGCAACGAATCAGAGTGCGAATGGTGACGGCGACACACGGATGCAGACGCAAGGTTTCCGGCAAATGCTTCCCGAGCCGGACATCTCCTTCTTCGACGCGGTTCCGACGCAGCTGTTACCTGGCGATCGACGGTCCATCCTCACCGTGCAGCAAGTCACGGCCGAACGGCTCGGTCGCTATGCCTATCTCGAAATCGGTTCCTACCTTGGCGGCTCTCTACAGCCGCACTTGCTCGACGATCGCTGCGTCGCGCTGTACTCGATCGACCCGCGCCCCCAGGCTCAGCCGGACGAACGAGGCGAGGACTTCCAGTACCAGGACGTCACGACGCAACACATGCTTGACGCGCTCGCCCCCGCGTACGGAGCCGCACTGGGCAAGCTCACTTGCTTCGAGCGCGGCGCCGCCGACATCAAGCCAGAAGAAATCCCGATACGGCCACAGCTGTGTTTGATCGACGGTGAGCACACCGACCGCGCGGTCGTCAGCGACTTCCGAGCTTGCCTGCGCCTTGCTTCCCGGCCGTGCGTCATCATGTTCGACGATGCGCACATCGTGTACCACGGGTTCGCCGCGTGCATTCGCGACCTCGAGGCGCCGCGAGAGGTGCACCGCGCCTATGTCCTCCCCAACAGGATTGGGGTCATCGAGCTGGGCGAGCTGAACTTTTATCGGGAGCCGGCCATCTTTGATCGAATCGCGCGGCCGGACGCCTTCCTATATGCAACGAACGAGTTGGACTACTACCGACACCTGGTGATGACCGTCAAAGACTCACCGGCCTTTCGTCTCGCCCGCCGAGTGAAGAATGCGCTAACGCATCGGCGGGGTGTTATCGCCAGCGAACGGTCGCACTGACGGCAGTGAGTTGAGATCGAGCGGCGCGCGGCCGCGAATCGCAGTCAAGCGGCAAGTTTGTGACGCGCGCGAAACAACATCGGTAGGAAACTGCCGATCAAAAGCGAGAGTGCCATCGCCAGAGCGAGCCCGGGGAGGCCAAACCATACAATCAAGGGCTTTGCCAGGGCGACGAGGAGCAGCGCTGAAGCAACGTAACAAAAGAGCTCGAATCGGAAATCAGTGATTGAGTGAAGGAAAATCGACAGCCAGAAAACCAACGACTGGACGAAGAGCCAGCCGCCCATCACATAGAGGAGAGGACGCTCCGCGCTCGTGTGCCCCCGGGTCCACCAAGTAACGAGCTGGTTACCGAAGAGCGCGATGCCCACGTCAAAAACGACGATCGCTGCCGCGGTCAAAAGAAGAATTCGCGCCAGGTGGCGTCGGAGCCAACTCTTTTCTCCGCGAGTCCACGCCGCCGTGAAAGCCGGCCAGAAGACGGGGAGCACTGCAACGATCAACTGCACCGGAATTGCCATCACTCGCTGGACAATGCTGAAGGTCGCGACGTCCGAAAGCGACAGGACGCGAGCGACGAGCACGTTCGGCAGGGACGAGAGCACCACGGAAGAGATCTGCATCCCCATGAAGAGCACCGAGGAAGGACCAACTTCACGGAGCAGCTCGGGAAGCTGCGACCAGCGCGGTCGAAACAATTGCGGCTCTCGCACGATGAGCTCCGCCAGCAGCGGCAAGCGGTAGATGGCGGCTTGAAACGCGATGATGCCTGCAAGAACTGGCAGCGAGACGCGGAAATGGATGCCGAGGACCAAAAGCCCGAACGTAACGAGGTCGCCGACCGTAGCCCAGATGGGAGGCTTCGACACCATCAGGCGCGCGGTGAAGATGCTATCCACTCCGACGAGCGAGATGTAACAAGCGCCCGTTATCACCATCACCACCACCAGCTGGGTCGCGTCGGCTCGGGCGATTGGATCCGTGACGCGCATCAGTTGTGGCCAGTCAAGCAGACCCGCTCCCACTGCTACTAGCAACCCGATGATCAGCAGCGCCAATCCAAACGTCAGATTTCCCGACGCATAGTGAGCGAAACCAGCTCGATCGCCCCTTGCATGCGCTTCCGTCATGCGGTTCTTCAGCGTCGGCGTCAACCCAAAATCCAGATACGACATGAAGGCAGTGGCCGACAATGCGGTCATCCATAGCCCGTAGCGCTCGTTGCCGAGGTACCCGAGCGTGAGCGGAACGCTGACCAGACTGATGGCCATTCGCAAGATCCTCTCCACCAAAGCCCAGGCCGAGGCGGTGAGCAGAATGCGCCTGAGTCCGGCGGCCGGCGCGGGCGCGTGCTCAAGGGCTTGGGATGGCGAGGCCGCGAGATCCGCGGGTGAATCGGGCGGCGAGGGTTGCATCTGCATCCGCTTCTACGTTATCGCGTGTAACTTCTGCCACTCTCGTGTTAGGTCGGCCAGGCGCGCGTAAAAATCGATGCGACGAGGCTGTAGAACGCTCTCGTGGTAGCGACGCGCCGCTGCAACATTTTGGCGCGCCATCTCCGCTCTGAGCTTCGGATCGCGCGCAAACTGCAGGATCTTCGCCGCTAGCGCATTGACATCGTTACGTGGAACGAGAGCTGTGTCCGGCAACAGCTCGGGAATTCCACCTACCGCACTGCCGATGCACGGCAAACCGCGCGCCATCGCCTCGATCATCGCTTTCGGCATGCCTTCCTGCCGCGACGGCAGGACGAATAGGTCGGAGGCGTCGAGCTGTCGGCGGATGGCCTCGCCAGCGGGAAGCTGGCCCAAAAAGTTTACTCTTTCCCGCACGCGCAGCTTCTGGGCAAGCCGTTCGATCCTCGGCCTTTCGCGACCGTCGCCGATCATTGCCAGTTCGCCGTCAAGACCTTCCACTACAGCCCGCGCGAAGGCGGCCACCAAGACATCAGGTGCCTTGTATGGCGCCTCTAAAGTTCCGACATGGATCAGACGAAAACGTGCGCCCCGATGAACATCGGTGGCGCGCGTATTCACAGCCAAAGTGGAATCGGCCGGCTCAGCGATCGAGCCGACGAACGCATCGTCCTGCATATCGGCGTCGGAAATGCCAACCGAAAGACGACCCGCGGCCGGCGGGTAACGATCTTGGAGCGCGTGCTCGGTCACGTACAGGCTGCAGGCGGCTTCCAGGCACTGACGCTTCAGCGTTCGCGTGAACCACCAACGGAAGAAGGCACGCAGCGGATGAGACACTGCATGCCTAGAGAACACGTCATACGGATCTCCGATCACCTCAACGCCATAG
>Ga0126383_10000576_pt1 | contig 20772 bp, 15 predicted proteins | sample PanSoiMetPlot_35_FD_96882 | JGI IMG/M metagenome (GOLD analysis project Ga0126383, IMG submission 96882) | Tropical forest soil microbial communities from Panama - MetaG Plot_35 | ecosystem: Environmental > Terrestrial > Soil > Tropical forest > Bulk soil | place: Panama | collected 2016-02-17
GACGGTGCCCAGAGAGCGAGTGTCCATGCGCAAGACGCGAGAAGTCCTACGGTTGTACTTCGAGTTGAAACTGGGGCAACGGCAGATCGCCCAGCGCCAACATCAGTCAGAGCACGGTGCACGATTACCTGGAGCGGTTTCGAGCGACGGCTCTGAGCTGGCCATTGCCGGCGGAGAGAAGCATCTGACCGCCGCTCCGTTGATTCGCCATCTGTCCGAGGCTGGCAATGCGCGGCAGGGATTCTTCTCTGATCTTGAGTTTCGGAACGTGGCCAGCAACTTGGAGCCTGATCTGGCGGACTTCGCCCTGTTCGGCTACCTCACAGGATGGCGGAAGGGCGAGATTAACTCTCTGCGGTGGTCCGACGTGGATGGCGATGTGGTGCGACTCCAGGCGGAAAACAGCAAGAATGGAGAGGCCCGCTTCGTCACGCTGGAGGGAGAACTGGCGGAACTCATCGAGCGCCGCAAGGCATGTCGCCAAGTCAAAACGAAAACGGCTGTGGTGCTCTCCGATCTGGTGTTCCATCGTGACGGAGAACCGATCCGGGATTTCCGTAAAGCCTGGACAGCGGCATTCAAGATGGCCGGCGTCCCATTGCGACTCTTTCACGACCTACGCCGTACCGCCGTGCGGAACATGATCCGGGCAGGAGTGCCGGATCGTGTGGCTATGCAAGTGAGCGGACACAAGACCCGCTCCATGCTCGACCGCTACAACATCGTTTCCGAGAAGGACCAGCGTGAGGCGATGCAGAAAACTCAGGCGTATCTAGCCAGTGCTGCCGAGGAAGAAAGGAAACGGCTACCGGTTCAGATTCGCAGACCGCAATGAGAGAACGCGCACAGAACGTGCACAGTCGGGAGTTGGGAGGTTGACCGAGCTAATGCAAACTAAAGAAAACAATGGCTCCTCAGGTAGGACTCGAACCTACAACCCTCCGGTTAACAGCCGGATGCTCTGCCATTGAGCTACTGAGGAGTGAACTGCAGCTTCTTCATCATAACAGGAAACCCTTAGACTGGCGACATGAACGAAGTTCTTCACGGACGCGTGGTTCGCGATCCTTACCGCTGGTTGGAAGATGTAGATTCGGCAGAGACGCGACGCTTTGTGCGAGAGCAATGGGCGCGGACCCGCCGCGTGCTTGATGCGCTGCCGGACCGCGGCAAAATCCATCAAAGACTGGCCGAGTTGCTAGCGATTGGGACGGTGGGTACTCCGCAAGTGGGTGGGCCTTGGTATTTCTACCAGCGCCGCGAGGGAACTCAGAATCAACCTGTTCTCTATACGCGCGAGGGTGTGAACGGCTCGGACCGCGTGTTGCTCGATCCCAACCGGTTTGCCTCCGACGGCACCACCGCCATGGACTGGTGGTACCCCTCGCACGACGGCCGTTACGTGGCTTACCGGTAAACTCCTCCCGGACACCATCGATCGCACGCGCGCCGCCAGCCTGGCCTGGAAACACGATCATTCCGGCTTCTACTACACTCGTTATCCCGCCAAGCGGGAGGTTCCCGACGGCGAAGAGGCCTATCACCGACACGTTTTCTATCATGCGCTGGGCGCAGAACCGGCATACGACCCGCTGGTTTTCGCGGCGCACAACCCGCAAGACTGGCCGAATGTCGACCTCTCGGAAGACGGACGATGGCTACTCATCACCCTAGAACAGGGCTGGACACGTACAGAGCTCTATGTCGCTGATCTTGAGCGCGGCACTCCTCTCACACTGGTTACCCAGGGCAAAGACTGCGTCTACCGCGGAGAGATTTTTCGGCGACATCTTTACATCCTGTCGAACGAGGACGCGCCCCGCTACCGCGTGTTTAAAGCAAGTGCGCTCGAACCGGCGCGTGAATCCTGGCATGAAGTCATTCCCCAGTCGGATGCCGTCCTGCAGACCGTCGACATCATTGGTGGCCGCCTGTTCGCACTCTACGAACGCAATGCCACTTCGCAGATCAGGATTTTCAGTACCAACGGCGACTTTCTCCGCGACGTGAAGCTCCCCGGTCTAGGCACCGTCACCGGTTTTGGCGGCGAATGGCACAGCCGCGAGATGTTCTTTGGGTTCCAGTCATTCACCGTGCCGTCGAGCACATACTGCCTCGATCTGAGCGCAGAAACCCCTCAGTTGCCAAAGTGCAAAATCTTTGAGGAAGGATCGGCCGCGGAGCTCAAAGTCCGCGCCACCCAAAACCCGAACAGCAGTTTTCCGCCAACTGAAAATCACGAAAGCCGCGACGCACGGTCCGACTTCCCTGCCCCGGCGCTCTGGGCCCGGATTGAGGCGCCTTCCATTCATCCTGCGGACTACGAGGTGAAACAGGTGTGGTACGCGTCGAAAGACGGCACGCGGGTGCCCATGTTTCTGTTTCACAAAAAAGATCTCGCGCCTGACGGGAGTAACCCCACGCTGCTAACGGGCTACGGCGGCTTCAACATCAGCCTGACTCCCACGTTCACCGGAGATCGTTTTCTCTGGCTCGAACGAGGCGGAATTTTCGCCGTGACCAACCTGCGCGGCGGCGGAGAGTTCGGCGAGGAGTGGCATCGCGCGGGCATGCTCGACAAGAAACAGAACACCTTCGATGACTTTCTTGCCGCTGCCGAATATCTGATCGCGCAAAACTACACCGACCGCGAGCACCTGGCGATCCGCGGCGGATCGAACGGCGGCCTGCTGATGGGAGCAGCTTTCACGCAGCGTCCCCAACTGTTTCGCGCCGTCGTCTGCCAGGTGCCCCTGCTCGACATGCTGCGCTACCAGAATTTTCAGATTGCCAGGCTATGGGTTCCCGAGTACGGGTCGGCTGACGATCCTCGGCAGTTTGAGTGGCTCTACGCGTACTCTCCGTATCACCATGTGAAGCGTGGAACGCAATATCCCGCCATCCTTTTTATGACCGCCGAGAGCGACACTCGCGTCGATCCCATGCACGCGAAAAAAATGGCCGCGCTTCTCCAACAGGAAGCGGCCCATAGAGAAGATCGCCCGATTTTACTGAGGATTGAAGCCAAGGCCGGACACGGCGCGGGCAAGCCCATCACCAAACTGGTGGATGAGTTGACCGATGTGTACTCGTTTCTATGGGCGATGGTGGGAAGAGATTGTTGATTGAGGATAATTGACTGGTGTTTGGAAAAACCGTCTCATGGCTTCAAAGGATCGGTTTGCGGATGGCAGATGGCGAAGTTCTCTTTGGCAGCGGCCGAGGCTAAGCCGAGATCAGGAGGCGGGTACGGCAGATCTGGTAACCGCGGGCGGTGAGGCGTACGACACCGCGCATCTGTTCGTCAATGTATCCCCGGTTACGCATGTCAGCGACAATGAACCGGGCTTCCGAGCAGTCGACAGTCTGCTTGGGCAGGGTCATATAGCCGAAAGGATTCTTTTCGTAGTTAGAGGCCAGCGCCGTCAACAGTTCGTTTTCCAGAGTTGACATCTCGATTCTTGTCCTCAAGTTCTGACACCATACTAGAGACCGGGCACGATCTGCGGTATGGCCCTCCAGTGCCAGACGACAGACACCAGGGGACCTGACACCTTAGTTATCAGTTATCGGCAGACCGTCCAGAGTTCGGCGCATCCGCGTAACCAACGTATCTACAATCATTTACACGGATTCTTGCCCGGGATCAAAGTGCCGGGCGGTGAAGCTTGGGTCTCGGTCGGGACGGCCGGCGCCGGATCGACAAAACGATCGCGCCGCTGACTGAGTAGGTTCGCGATCTCCGCATGGTGCGCCAGGGCGTGATTCTCCTTGCCCTTTCCAGAAGTGCTACACTCTACATGCAACAGAGTAGCAACTATGCCATTTCCCCAGACGGAACAATCGGGACGCCTGCAGGCCGAACTCATGTCTCGCGGCTTGCGCATGACGCGACAGCGACGCACCATTCTAGCGGTCATTGAAACCGCCCAGCAGCACCTCGATGCCAGCCAGATCCTGCGCAAGGCGCGCAAACTCGACGCCGAGATCGATCGGGTGACGGTCTACCGCACCCTCCGGCTGCTCAAGCGCCACGGCCTTATCGACGAACTTGATCTGATGCACATCGAGGGCGAGAAGCACTATTACGAGCGCAGGCCGCAACGTGATCACATCCACATGGCTTGCCTGCGCTGCGGCAAGATCATGGAATTCGAAAGCGATTTGTTCGACCGCCTCAAGGGCCAGATCCAGCGCGACTGCCAGTTTCACATCGTCGTGAGCCGCCTTGAAGTCGGGGGCTACTGCTCTGCCTGCCGCACTTCGCGCTGATGTTGCATCTGGTTGCAACAATCCTGAAACAAAAAATGCTCGCTTGGGGGATGCGCGTCTCCTGCGGATATCCATCGTCGATTACAATTCATACATGCAACTTAGTTGCAATAAAGCGAAGGGCTCGTACGCTGCCTGGTACAGCGGACTGTCGGGTGGAATTGCGCTGCTCGGAGCGATGCTCGTGCTTCTGGTCACGGGCGTCATTCCGCTCGCGGCCCAGGAGCGTCCTTATTTCGTCACCTATTCCCACGAAATGGAAGAGCCCGGCAACCTCGAAATTGCAAGTTATAACGTTGTCGGCCAGCCTCGGGGAAGCAATCTCTTCCTTGGCTCCAACCTGGAATTCGAATATGGCGTCAAGGCCTGGTGGACATCCGAGTTCTACCTCGACGGACAATCCACCCAAAACGACTCGACGATCTTCACTGGCTACCGCTGGGAGAACCGCTTTCGTCCGCTGCTGAGCGAGCACTTCCTCAATCCCGTGCTGTATGTCGAGTACGAGAACATCAGCGCCGACAAGGGCCTTCGCGAGGTGGTCGGACATGACGGGGCCGCTGACTTTGCCGAGGCGAACGCCATCGCCCGTCGCGGCGTCGAACGCGAAATGGAATTGAAGTTAATTCTGGGGAGCAACTTCCGCGGCTGGAATGTGAGCGAGAATTTCGTGGCGGAAAAGAGTCTTGCCGCCAACCCCTGGGAATTCGGGTACGCCTGGGCCGTCAGCCGTCCACTCGCACTGGCTGCCAAAGCGCAGGCCTGCTCGCTCTGCCTGGAAAAATTTCAGGCCGGATTTGAAATGTACGGAGGCCTGGGAGACCGCTTCGGCTTTGGCCTGCACGATACCTCTCACTACGCCGGCCCGACGCTGAACTGGACCGCCCCCAACGAAACAACCTTCTCGTTCTCGCCGCAGTTCGGCCTCAACGACTATAGCATTCCACATCTGTACCGTTTTGCCGTTTCCTGGGAAATCGAGCAGTTTCTCGGACGCTTCCGCCGGGGGGGCAAATGATGCGCCGCCTCATCTTGCTCTGCTGGCTTGCGGGCGTTCCCCTGCTTGCCGCCGCCTCGCTGCCTGATGGTTCATGGCTGGGAAGAGTTCCCCCGCGTGAGCACGAAAAGGTCAACCCTTATCGCGGACGACCGGACGCAGTCGCTGCCGGGCGTCGCATCTACCAGGATCACTGCAAGAAGTGCCACGGGGAGGACGCCGAAGGTACCGGAAAACGTCCCCCGCTGCGCAGTGACGTCGTACAGAAGCTGGCCTCGGACGGAGATCTGCACTGGCTGCTCGTCAATGGCTACATGAAGAAGGGCATGCCGTCATGGTCGAAGCTGCCCGATCCCCAGCTCTGGCAGCTGATCACCTATCTGAAATCCCTGCCATGACTGAAGCGTCGGCTCGAGCGGTTGCTTTCGCACCTGATTATCCCTTACTGGGAAAAAAGCCACCCAGGTTTTCCCAGGTGGCCGTTGGCAAAGGACGAAATCAATCCGCGGCGGCGTGAGCTTCCTTCGCCAGGCCTTCCGCCTTGATCCGCATGCTGTAGAACGAACGGTAGACGAAGGCGATTGAAACCAGGAAGAAGGCCAGCGCCAGAATATTGCTGAGGCCGGCTCCAGCCTCGTTCGTCAGCTTCACCGCCAGTTCCACAGCCAGCAGTCCGAACAGAGTGGTGAACTTGATGACGGGATTCAGCGCCACCGACGACGTATCCTTAAACGGATCCCCCACGGTATCGCCGACTACGGTGGCGGCGTGCAATTCCGTGCCTTTCTGCTTCAGTTCGACTTCGACAATCTTCTTGGCGTTATCCCACGCTCCGCCGGCATTGGCCATGAAGATCGCCTGATAGAGGCCGAAGATCGCAATCGAGATCAGGTACCCGATGAAGAAGTAGGGCTCCACAAAGGCGAAGGCCAGAGTCGCGAAGAACACGGCGATGAAGATGTTCAGCATGCCCTTCTGCGCGTACTGCGTGCAGATGGCGACCACCTTCTTGCTGTCGGAGACCGACGCCTTTTCTACGCCTTCCAGCCGGATGTTCGCCTTGATGAACTCCACCGCCCGGTACGCGCCCGTCGACACCGCTTGTGTGGCTGCGCCGGTAAACCAGTAGATCATCGCTCCCCCGGTGATCATGCCGAGCACGAACGGCGCATGCAGCAGCGAGAGCTTGTCCACGTTCGCCGACAGCCCGTTGGTGAGAGCCATGATGATGGAGAAGATCATCGTGGTTGCACCCACCACGGCAGTTCCAATGAGCACCGGTTTGGCGGTGGCTTTGAAGGTGTTGCCGGCACCGTCGTTCTCTTCCAGCAGGTCTTTGGCGCGGTCGAAGTTCACATCGATGTTGAAGTCTTTCTTCAACTCTGCCCGCACATTCGGCACCTGCTCGATCAGCGAAAGCTCATACACCGATTGTGCGTTGTCGGTCACCGGGCCGTAGGAATCGACGGCGATCGTCACCGGCCCCATGCCCAGGAACCCGAACGCCACCAGCCCGAAGGCAAACACCGGCGCGGCAATCATCAACTCGCCCAGACCCTGCAGCGAGAAGTAGTAGCCGACGGACATCAAAGCCACCATGGACAGTCCGAGGTAGTAGGCGCTGAAGTTGCCGCTGACGAAGCCGGAGAGAATTCCGAGCGATGCGCCTCCCTCCTGCGCCGAAGCAACGACTTCGCGGACGTGGCGCGATTCGGTGGAGGTAAACGCCTTGACCAGTTCGGGGATCAGGGCTCCGGCCAGGGTTCCGCAGGAGATGATCGTTGCCAGCTTCCACCACTGCGAGGTGTCTCCGCCCAGGCTGGGGATGATAATCGCGGAAATCACATAGGTCAGCGCAATCGACACCAGCGATGTGATCCAAACCAGCGACGTCAATGGCGTCTCGAAGTTCATCCTGTCGGCGTTGCCGAATCGCGCCTTGGCGATGGCGCCGTTCAGGAAGTAGGCTCCCGCGCTCGACACCAGCATCATGATGCGCATCACGAAGATCCAGACCAGCAGCTGCACCTGCACGGTAGGATCCTTGACGCCCAGCAGGATGAAGGTGATGAGCGCGACGCCGGTAACGCCGTAGGTTTCGAAACCGTCGGCGCTGGGGCCGACCGAGTCTCCCGCGTTGTCGCCGGTGCAGTCGGCGATCACACCGGGATTGCGGGCGTCGTCCTCCTTGATCTTGAAAACGATCTTCATCAGGTCCGAGCCGATGTCGGCGATCTTGGTGAAGATGCCACCGGCAATACGCAATGCCGCTGCGCCCAGCGATTCGCCGATGGCGAAGCCGATGAAGCAGGGTCCGGCGTAATCTCCGGGGACGAACAAAAGGATGATGAGCATCATCAGCAGTTCCACGCTGATCAGCATCATGCCGATGCTCATGCCGGCCTCAAGCGGAATCTGGTAGATGGGATAGGGCTTCCCGCTCAGTCCGGCAAATGCCGTCCGCGAATTGGCGAAGGTGTTCACCCGGATTCCGAACCAGGCTACCCCGTAGCTGCCCGCAATCCCCACCACGCTGAACAGCAGGATGATCGCCACCCGCACCGAGTCATACTTCAGCAGCACGCCGAAGTAGAGCAGAATCACCACCGCGATGAATACCCACAACAGGAGCAGGAACTTGCCCTGGGTGATCAGGTAGGTTTTGCAGGTTTCGTAGATCAGTTCAGAAATCTCGCGCATGGCCCGGTGCACAGGCAGGTTCTTCAGCCGCATGTAAATCGCCAGCCCGAAACCCAGTCCGCACAGGCAGAACAGGATCCCGATCAGCAGCAGGGAGTGGCCGTCAATGGCCTCGTTAAGAAATCTCACCGCCGACAGATCCGGCAGCTTCAGGTTGGCCTCGCCGCCCGCTTCCGAGCTCTGGGCCAGGGCAGACGACGCGCCCAGCATCACAAGGGCGAAGGTCGCTGCCAAAGTTCCGGTCAAACGGCATCCTTGGGACGCAATTCGAGCGAACCAGATGCGCATGGGAAATCCTCCGAAATCAGGTGTGGTTTTGGATGACTACGTGTTTAGGCTCCGTCTTTCCGGCGTAACCCCTTATTGCACTTTCCTTTGCGACCAGGCGGGAGGTTACCCGGAACTCCGAACACGCTTCCACTACAAGACTAGAACAATGAGTGCTGAGCTTGGCCGCGTCGGATGTCTCAGGCCGGACAGCATGCCTGCGGGGACCCTAACCTCCCCGGGGCGGCCCCGGCACAAAACCAGTCTTTATAGCACCCCCGCCAGAGTCAGGTCAATGAAACCTGTCACCCTGGCCAGGCGGCTACAGGCGGCGCCGGACGCTCTGGGGGTGGGGCGCTTTTCGCGTGCCGCCAGCCGCGCTACTGCCCCTTCATCTTGTCTTTCACGCTGTGCGCCAACTTCTCGATTTCGTCTGCTTTCTTGACCACATCCACGGACAGAAGGTTTTCGTTGGATTTGTCGACATACTGTTTGAGTTCGGTGGCGAGTTCGAGAAGGCGGTCGGTATCGCGCCTGACGTCCTGCTGGCGTTGCTTGTTGGCCCGCTTTTCCATCTCCTTCTCGATCTTTTCGCGCTGCCCGTCGTGCACCGCGGGCTGCTCGGAAGAAGGCCCGGAAGACTGCTGCTGGGCGCCGAAGAGCGCGAGGGAGATGAAAATCAGAACCAGCGGCACGGCAGTGGATCGCATGATGACCTCGGAGCGGATGAGTTGCATGGCGATTATAGAGGTTAGCCGGTCGCAAAGGGGGGGCCCGCGACTGATTGTATAATCGCGCCGTGCCATGAATCCTTTGTGTGATTTGTTTGTCTTGTTTGTCGACCTGGAGACCGAGAACATTCCCGGGCTGCTGCACGCCTGGCGGGTCGACACCATGACCTTCCTCCGCCACGACCTGCCTAAGTTGCTGTTGGTACTCCTGGGAGCGTTTGTGCTGATGCGGGTGTTGCGAGCCGTGACGGGAAAGCTTGCCGACCTGCGGGAGCAGAGGTTTGCACAAGTGCGGGCGCAGCAGATTCGCACGCTGGCGGCGGTGATCAACAGCATCGGCGTTTTTGTAATTCTGTTTGTGGCCAGCCTGCAGGCGCTGTCATTGCTGGGGCTGAATCTGGGGCCGCTGCTGGCGAGCGCAGGCATCGCCGGGCTGGCGATCGGCTTTGGCGCACAGACGCTGGTGAAGGACTGGATCAACGGGTTCTTCATCCTGTTCGAGGATCAATTCAGTATTGGAGACACGGTCCGGGCCGCCGGGGTGAGGGGCGTAGTGGAAGAGATGAGCCTGCGCCGCACGGTGCTGCGGGATGACGATGGGACGCTGCACATGGTGCCCAACAGCCAGATCTCGATTTTGTCGAACATGACGCGGGACTGGGCGCAATTCCCGTTGAGGGTGACGGTCGCTTATAGCGAACCCAGCGACAGGATCATCAGCCTGCTCGAGCAGATCGGGAATGAGGTGCGCCATGATCCGGCGTTTGCGGAGGACATCGTCAGTGACATTCAGGTGCCCGGCATCGATCGCGTGGGCAATGAAGAGGTGGAGTACCTGATGCTGATCAAGACGCGCCCCAACAAGCAATGGGGAGTGAGCCGGGAGCTGCGGAAACAAATCAAGGATTGCTTCGTGAAAAACAACGTGAAGCCCGGGGCTCCCGGGCGGGTGTACATAGCGGACCCGCAAGCGAAGGCGTGGTAGGTTTCAACCAGAGAGACACCGAGAACCCGCTGAAAGGGCGAATGGAGAAAGGCCCGGCCGCCCACAACGGGGGGCCCGCCGGAATTGTCTATGTTCAGGACACGGTTTGAACGGCAGATCGTGACGGAATTCATGCCGCCGGCGAGGAGGATTGGGCAGCAAAGAGTCATTGTGTTATGCGACGGCATGCCGTCGATACCGCGCAAGCAGTCGTTGGCCGAGTTCCTGGCGGCGAAAGGCTATTGGGTGTTCTATCCGCGCTACCGGGGGGCATGGGAGAGCGGCGGAGAGTTTCTGAAACGGTCCCCGCACGAGGATATCCTGGATGTGATTCGCGGACTGAGGCGGGAGATTCGCGAGGTCACGTTCGGCGAACGGTTTCGGGTGAGGGCGGATGAGGTGTTCGTGATCGGCGGAAGTTTTGGCGGGGCAGCGGCGCTGCTGTGCTCGCTCGATCAACAGGTGAGGAAAGTGGTGGCAAACTGCCCGGTCGTGGACTGGGGAATTTTGCGGGGTTCTGAAAAAGCGGAAACCTCTAACCCCAGTTACGCGGCTTACATTCGCGAGGCGTGGGGGCATGGATATCGGCTGTCCTCACGGAACTGGGGGAAGCTGCGGGGCGGCAGGTTTTTCAATCCGGCGTTTCACGTGGGAGAGATTTCCGCACACAAGGTTTTGATGTTTCATGCGGAGGATGATCCCTATGTGTCTTACCGGTCGGTGAAACGGTTTGCGGAGAGGACGGGGGTGAAGCTGCGGTTGTTCAGGCGCGGCGGACATTTGAGTACGGATGGGACGGTGCGCAAGCATTGGGACGAGATTGCGAGGTTTTTCGCCGCGTAATCCCGTCCACTCTGTGGAAACGCAGCTCGGCTGCATCTCCGGTGGATCTCACTCCGGTTTTGTTGCAATAATTCACAGACGCGGCGGAGCTGCGTCCTACGGCAGATTGGGATTGCAGGAGTCAAGGACGAGCGAGGCTGCCCGTCCTCCATTGCCTGATTCGATTGCTCTTGCAGCAAGCCGCTTACAGCGAGCTCATGTTGGCCAGAAATTCGCCGTTCGACTTGGTCTTGCTGAGTTTGTCGATCAGCAACTCCATGGCTTCAACCGGCGACAACGGATTCAGGACTTTCCTCAGAACCCAGATGCGCTGCAAGTCCTCCCTCGGAATCAGTAGCTCTTCCTTTCGAGTACCGGAACGCTGAATGTCGATGGCCGGGAAGGTGCGCTTGTCGACCAGCTTGCGCTCCAGGATGATTTCGCTGTTGCCCGTGCCCTTGAATTCTTCAAAGATCACGTCGTCCATGCGGGATCCGGTGTCGATGAGCGCGGTTGCGATGATGGTGAGGGAACCGCCTTCTTCGATGTTGCGCGCGGACCCAAAGAAGCGCTTCGGGCGCTGCAAGGCATTCGAGTCAACGCCGCCGGAGAGCACCTTGCCTGAGGGTGGAACGATGGTGTTGTAGGCGCGGGCAAGGCGGGTGATGGAGTCGAGAAGGATGACCACATCTCGCTTGTGCTCGACCAGGCGCTTAGCTTTCTCGATCACCATTTCCGCGACCTGCACGTGGCGGGCGGCGGGCTCGTCGAAGGTCGAGGAGATAACTTCTCCCTTGACCGAACGCTGCATGTCGGTGACTTCTTCGGGACGCTCGTCAATGAGGAGCACCATCAGCACGACTTCCGGATGATTGGTGGTGATGGAGTTGGCCACGTTCTGCAGCAGCATGGTTTTGCCGGCACGCGGCGGAGAGACGATGAGGCCGCGCTGGCCCTTGCCGAGCGGAGTTAACAGATCCATGACGCGGGCGCTGATGTTTTCGCGGACGGTCTCGAGCTTGAGACGTTCCTGCGGATAGAGCGGCGTCAGGTTATCGAACAGGATCTTGTTGCGCGCTTCGTCGGGAGACTCGAAGTTGACGGCTTCGATCTTCACCAGCGCAAAATATTTTTCGCCCTCGTGCGGAGGACGGACCTGGCCGCTGATGGTGTCGCCGGTCTTGAGATCGAATTTGCGGATCTGCGACGGCGAGACGTAGATGTCGTCGGGGCCGGGGAGGTAGTTGTAGTCGGGGGAGCGAAGGAAGCCGTAGCCATCGGGCAGGATTTCAAGCACGCCTTCGGCGAAGATGTGGCCTTCCTTTTCGCTTTGCGCCTGCAGGATCTTGAAGATCAGGTCTTGCTTGCGCAGACCGCTGGCGCCGGGCAGATCCAGAGATCGGGCGATCTTGGTCAGCTCCGTAATGTTTTTTTCTTTGAGTTCAGCGATGGTCATTATTCACCTGCGAGGGATGTTCAAGGGGGGTTGAGCAAAGGAAAGACAGTAACCCACGAGGCAGGAAGGCAGGGCTGACTAAGCAGCCCGCCTTTGCGCCTCGGCAAAATGTTCCGGTTCGGACAGAACCGAGGTCCGCTCCGAGCTCGCAATCTTGTCCAGGACGTCGTTCATGGTCTCCTGGATCCTGGTGTTGGGCTTGTGAAACTTACGGGTAGCCTTGGACGCAAGCTGACAGAGCATATAACGGTTCCGCAAAGTGTGTAAAGCGTCAAAAACGCGATCAGAACGCATGATTCCTCCGTTCCTTCCATCGAGCCAGTCAGTTCGTAGGCGCCCATCTTTGTTCAAGCGGAGAGTTCCCGCTCTTGAAGATGTATCTCGCTCAATTCAGATGGGATATACGGGAAAGCTCTGACTACACTTATAGATGCTCCGCACGACTGGAAAGTTTCTCAGTGTTACAGGATTCAGTCCATTGTCAGCGGAGGTACATCAGGTGCCGACTGGTTCGAACTTCCCGAGAACGCCCTAAGCTAACTGGAAACGGGGAAAAGGTCAAGGTTTTCCTGCAGAGGGGCGGCTGTCGGTAAGTTAATGCAATAATTGAATTTACCTACATTTCGGCGGCTGATCCCGGAACTCCGGGGACGAAGTCCCAAAGAAAGAAGTCAGAAAAGAAGTCCCAAAGAAAGAGGACCGCGGGCGAGTGGTCAGGGATTGCAGGGAGTGCGTACCGAGGCGCCGGCCCTGCCCTCGCGGCTGAGTCGGGTTTCGCTCGGCCGGACGGGCGAGGCCCTGGCCCCACGTCGGTCGGGGGATGTCAGAAGGTCCAGTCTGACGTACGATATTGGGCTTCGCCCATGTGTTTGCCATCGATTGCGGCCGCCGGTTCTTATCCGATGCGACCGCCTGGGGTGTCGGCAACCGCGTGCGGTAGCTCCTCAACTCCACAGACTAAAGGCAATTCCCTGATCTCTGGAACAAAGTTGACCCCACGCGCGCCAGCCGCGTGCCTTCCAGTTCGTACCAAGTTATCCAATAGAATCGGGTTGTGGGGCGTCGCCGGCTGCACTAGGATTCGGCCCATGGTTTCATCTACCTAGAGCCAGACAGCGGGTAAAGGCCAATTTCTTCTATGTCTGACGACCAACCGGGGTTCTCCCGTCCTCGAGTACCCAGTCAATTCGAAAAAGAGGAAGCCTGGCTGTGGCGGATTGCCCTGCTGTTCCTGGTCCTGCTGGCGGCGGCGCTGGGGGCGGAATCGTGGGAGCGGCTGCAAGACCTCCCTTACCAGCTTGGGTTCATCGGGCTTGCGTTGTTCTTGGTGGCGCTGGCCTTCGCCGTGTTCACCTACAGACGCCTTAAGCGGGTGGTTGAGCTCAAGACGCTGGTCCAAGGCCTGCAGGAACGTGCTGCACCGTCGGAAGAGCAACTCGATCAACTGGGCCAGATCATCGCGCGCTCGCAGCGCAGCTTCAAGGAACTGATCGATTCGATTGACGACGTGGCGTTCGTCATATCGCTCGACGGGACGCTGCGCACGGTCAATCGCCGAATGACGGAGTTGGCGGGAATGACTTATTCGGAGATCGTCCATCGCAAGCTCGACGAATTTCTCGAGGAACCCAGGCGAACCGCGGTGGAGGGTGGTTTGGCGGCGTTCCTCGAGAAAAGACGCTGGTCTGGGCTGGTGAGGGCACGCCTGAAGAACAGTGGGCGAGTCAGATATTTCGACTGCGTGCTGAATGCCATCGTAAAGGCGGACGAGGTGGTGGGCGCGAGTGTGCTCGCCCGGGACGTGACCGAAGAGCGCGAAAAGGAATTGCGTTTTACCGAGCTGTTCGAAACGCTGCAGGAAGGAGTGTATTTCTGCACTCCGGAAGGAAAGCTTCTCGACGGCAATGCGGCCCTGGTACAAATGCTCGGCTATCACAGCAAGGAAGAGTTGCTGGCGCTTGATTCGAGAGCGCTAAACTCTGACGCCCATCTCCCTCCGGTGCTTGGACGCGGGGCGGACGATGGCGGAGGGGTGCGAACCCGCGAGGTCAGCCTGCTGCGCAAAGACGGAAGCACCGGGATCTTTCTGGACACCTCGCGCGCGGTCTGGGACGCGGCAGGAGCGATCATTCGCTATCAGGGCACGCTGGTCGACGTTACCGGGCGGCGGCAAATGGAGAAAACGCTGCGCCAACAGGAGGAGTTCCGGCACTATTTGCTGGAGAGCTTCCCCGATCTGATTCTCGTCCTCGACCTGGAAGACCGGTTCAGTTTCGTGAGCGCCCGTGTCCGCGACCTTCTGGGACTGAAGCCCTCAGACTTGCTGGGGACCAAGTTGAACGAAGCGAACGGACACGCTCCCGAGCTGGTAGCCCTGTGCCGGGAGGTGAATTCGGGCCGGAAAAAGTTCGGCTTTTGCGAGTTTGGGGTACGTCACCGGGACGGAAGCTGGCGCACCATGAAGGCGCAGGTAAGCCCTCTGTACCATGCGGACGAACGGCCGAGCGGTGTGATCGCCTCGGTGCGCGACATCACCATCGAGAAAAAGCTGGAGCAGCAGGTCATCCAAAGCGAACGGTGGGCAGCGATGGGGCAAATGATTGGAGGATTCGCGCACGAAATAAACAATCCCCTCACCAGCATCCTGGGGCTGGCGGAACTGCTGCTGGAGGATCATCCCAGCGAACAGGCGCACAAGCAGCTGACCATGCTGCAGCAACAGGCGCGGCGTGCGGCGGAGATTGTGCAGAACCTGACGTATTTCTCGCGGCCGCCGGCCCCCGGGAGGAGTGCGATCCAGTTGAGCGAACTGTTGCAGCGAACCTTGCACCTGCACGCGTACTCGCTGCGGAAGAACAACATCACGGTGGACTTTGTTCCCGACACCGGGTTACCGGAGGTGAACGGGGATCCGCACCAGTTGATGCAGGTATTCCTGAACCTGATCTTGAATGCCGAACAGGCGATGAGGGAAATTCACGACCGGGGCATGTTGCGAATCCGATTTTCGCGGGGAGAGGGCACGGTGCTGGTGATGATCGAGGACGACGGGCCCGGAATTTCCCGGGAAATTCTGCCCAACATTTTTGATCCCTTTTATACGACGAAGCGCCCCGGGCGAGGCACCGGTCTGGGACTGAGCATCTGCAAGGCGATCCTCAAGGAGCATGGGGGAAATGTGGAGGTGGCGTTGGGGACCAGCGGGGGAGCGGTGTTCACGGTGACGTTGCCGGTGGGGGATAGTCCAAAGGCATAACGGCTCGTGGCCCGCGAGACCCTTCGGCCTCGCTTCAGGGCAGGCGCCGGCGCTGCTCTCTACTTGAACCAGTGGTAGCCAAGTCTTACGTGGATTCCGTTGAATTCGGGATTGCGATCGCCAAGGTTCGCATTGGAGATGTGCCACCAGTCGCAGGCGAGGTCCAGCGCTTGGCGCTCGGTGAGGACGATCTGAATTCCGCCGCCGCCGCGCGCAGTGAAGTTGAAATCGGAGGTGTCGCCCGCGGGGAGGTTAGTATTGGTGTGAAGGCCTCCTCCTGCGAGTTCGATGAATGGGGAGACGCGGCTCGTGTGCAAGCTCGAGTTCCAGCGCAAGGCCAGCGGCTCAAACCCGATGCCGTAGATACGCTGCGGCGTGAACTGAACGAACAAGGGAATAATGTTGAAGGTGTACTCGAGGTCACCACGTTTCCATCCGTCGCCGATCTCGCCGGTCAGCGATTTTCCCAAGGAAAATGCAGCGGAGAGAATCTGGGCCTCGGAAAAAGAATTCGTATTCTCCTCGCCGGCGGCGCCGGCGACCCAGAAGCTGACATCCCAGTTTTTGTAGCGCACAGCCGGTGTGCGGTCCTGCGCACGTAACCGACCAGACAGCAGCACAAGGAGAACTGCCACGGAGAACGGTACCAGGTTCTTCAAGGTTACTTTACGGCGTCCGGGCGGCGGGATGGGCCACCAAATCATGTTTCCGGTACTGATGTGAGAAATATACCTGACTGGCGTCGCGGGAAGCGCGGTACCAGGGACGATGACCGTGGAGGATGTTGGCTCCGCCGCGAATGGGGTTGAGAGCGCAGCGGGTGAGGTCGATCAGGAAGTGGTTGCGGGTGGAGCCCTCGACGCGCCGCGCGATGGATTTGTCGAGGAAATCTTCCGCGAGGACCCAACCGGTTCCGCCGATAGGAGTCATGACCAGGTCGACTTGGCCGACTCCGTTAAAGCACGGCTTGTGCGTGCAGGGCCAGCTGCCATCCTGATTCCACGGCGGGCGCGCCTTGGTGCCGTATTTCTCGACCGTCAATTCGCTCAAGGGCCCGATATTCCATTGGGTGCTGTAGACGGCGTTCCACAAGAACGCGCGGAAGCGGCTATGCCAATAGGCCTTGGAGTTCGAGAGTTCCAGAGTCGCGCCGCGTGGGTCGTTCTGGATCTGAATAAATTCCGTCATGGCTCCCTGGATGGGGTGGCCGACGTAGCTGTAGAGCGAGGGGTCGCCATCGTTCCACCCCGCGTGAACCCAGGAGGAGAGGGATTGCTTGTAGTCACGCCAGTAATGATTAAAGGGAACGCCGTTTTCGATGACGACCCAACGGTAGTCTTCGTGGACGACATAGGCCTGCTCGATGGAGAGAAACGTGAACGATTCGAACAGGGCGCGGCCCCAATGGAAGCCTTCTTTCGCAGGTGGAGTGGATGCGACCGCGATCACGGCTGCCGGAGGAGCGGGTGTGTTCGATGCGGAAAAACTTTCGGAGCGTGTCGCTCGTGCGGGACTAGAATCCGCTTCTGTAAAGGTGGGGCAGGTGGCAATGGAGGTGTGAAGAGCATCGCAGCTTGCGGAAGGCAGTTGGCCGAGAGCGGAGACAGCCGAGAGCAGAACCAGTAGTGAGATGAACCGACGCACTTGCAACCCCCGTGCGTAACATCTCGGTAAAACTGCGCGTCTGCACTAAGGGTGTAACGCGCTTGCCAACAGTTGGACACCGTCAGAACGTGCAGGGTTGCCCGAGGTGGGCAGGAGAAGGGGGTTGGACGTTCCCCGTGGCCGGCGGGACGTCCGCGCTAATTGGCTGAGACGGGCGGGGATGCCCTTCCTCCACATTTTCGTCTAACGTTCAACCGCCATGGCAACGGCGTTGCCTCCACCGAGGCAAAGGGCTGCGATGCCGCGGTGAGCGTCGCGGCGGATCATTTCATAAATCAGCGTCACCAGCACGCGGGCGCCACTGGCACCGATCGGATGTCCGATGGCCACCGCACCGCCATTTACGTTCACCTTGCCCGGGTCCAGATTCAGTTCGCGCATAACGCCCAGGGCCTGGACCGAGAAGGCTTCGTTGAGCTCGTAGAGATCTACGTCTTCGTTTTTCCAGCCGGTTTTTTCCCATATCTGGCGCACGGCGCCGACCGGAGCCATCATGACCCACTTGGGCTCGACGCCGCTGGTGGCCTGGGCGACGATGCGGACCATGGGTTGAACGCCGAGTTCTTTGGCGCGGGCGGCGCTGGTCACGACCAGGGCTGCGGCACCGTCGTTGACTCCGGGCGCGTTGCCAGCGGTCACGGTGCCGTCTTTCTTGAAGGCGGGCTTCAGGGCCCGCAGGACTTCGATGGTGGTGTCTTCACGCGGGGATTCGTCTTTGTCGAAAACTATGCCGGGAGCGCCTTTCTTTTTCGCGGGCATCTCAACAGGGACAATCTGGGACTTGAAACGACACTCCTTGATAGCAGAAACGGCTTTGCGATGGGAGTTGACGGCGAACTCGTCTTGTTCCTCGCGGGTGATTCCGTACTTTTCGGCAACGTTCTCCCCGGTGATGCCCATGTGGTAGTCGTTGTAGATATCCCACAGGCCGTCATTCACCATGGAGTCGATAAGCTGCTGGTTGCCGAGGCGATATCCCTTGCGCGCCTGCATCAGGAGATAGGGCGCGTTGGTCATGGACTCCATGCCTCCGGCGACCACGACGGAACTGTTGCGGGTCTGGACGGCCTGCGTCGCGAGGGCCACGGCTTTCAGTCCCGAGCCACAAACCTTGTTTATTGTCATGGCACCTGCTGACGGAGGCAGACCGCCGAAAATGGCGGCCTGGCGGGCAGGATTCTGACCGAGTCCCGCCGAGATGACATTGCCCATGATGCATTCATCGACCTGCCCGGGATCGAGTTTGGCACGCTTTACCGCCTCGCGCACCACGATGGCACCCAGTTGCGGGGCCGTGAGATCGGAAAGGCTGCCTTGAAATTTCCCCACAGGCGTACGGCAGCCGGAGATGATAACAACCTCGTCGAATGCGGGCATACGGTGGCTCCCGGTATGAATTCGCGACCAACATTATAGATGCCGCAGAGGGGCGAATCGTCGAAATTCCCCGGCCTTCGAGTGCGCATCGGAAGGCGGGATGACACGCCTCAGCGTAGTCATCGAGGAGCAATTTTCATTCTCGGGAAGTGACGGATCGGTCTCTCCGGAGCGGAATACCTGCTGTGAGGAGTGCCCTTGGTGACTTTGGTGCAACGGTGACATGTGCGAATGATGTCATTTTTCTCTTGACATCAGATTTTGTTGACTCTATACAATCAATCAGTTGCAACAGAAGACCGTTGCTGAAGTCCATGAAGAATGGAAAGGGAGAATAGATCAATGGCAACCAAAAAGAAGGCAGCGAAAAAGGGCGGCAAGAAGAAACACTAAGCGCCCTGCATTACGCAACGAAACGAGGGGACGCGAAAGCGTCCCCTAAGTTTTTTGGCGGGATGGAGTTCTTCGACTGCCGCACCGCCCGCGACTCCCACTCTAGTTGGCTCTCGAATGGAGGCGGGTTTCCGTCTCGGGGCACAGCGTGCGGTAGGGGCAGGTGCGGCAGCGATGGAAGTCGGGTTTGGGCTCGAAGTGCCCTGCGGCGATCTGCCCGGCGACCTCTTCTACCTTGAGTCCGGCCTCTCGCAATTGGAGAGGATCGCGTCGCGTGACGACCGACGTGTTGTCCTTGAGGTTGTAGAGGATAATCCGGTCAGGCTGGTATCCCCATTTCTCGCGCGCCGCCAGGGCGTAAATGGAAAGCTGCAGGCTCTCGTCGGCGTCTTCCTGGGTTTGCGGTCTGCCCGTCTTGTAGTCGGTAATGGCGACGCTGCCATCGCCGAGATCGTCCATCCGGTCGATGCGTCCCACCACCGCGGTCTTCCCGATGAGAATCTCGAAGGGTTGTTCGGTGTGCAGGACCCTGGACCCTTCCTCGACGCCGTGCCCAGCCAGGAAATCTCCCAGCTGCTGAATACCGTCTCGTTCGTAGAGTTCGAACTGATAGGGATCCTGGATTCCGGCGGCGGCAAGATCGGTGCGGAACAGCTCGATTAGCTTCTCCTCCGCCATTGGGCGTCCCATTTGAACCGAGTCGTAATAGGTTTTGAGCACGCGGTGCATGGAGGCGCCGTACTGCAAGGGCGCGGGAGGCTCCGTTGGCAGGCGCCATTCCCGTTCCAGCTTGAATTGCAGAGGGCAGCTTTCATAGCTGTTAATCGCGCTGGCGCTAAGACGAGCGGCCAGATTCGATGCCGCAGGCAGGGCCACCCACGCAGAAGTGCGCGTGGCGAACCCTGGATCCACGGCGGGAGCGAAGATATCGGTCTGGTAGGCCCGGGCCGGCCGCTTGCGCAACACATTGGCGATACTCCGGTCGTGCGCGAGTTCCCGAAGATAGCCGGAGGGCGCGGGTTCCTTGTCGGTTCCTTTCTTGCCGTAGAGTGTCAGAGTATCGCGGGCGCGAGTCATGGCGACATAGAACAAGCGGCGTTCTTCCTGCTGATGCAGCGTCTTGTCATCGTCCCGGCCGGCGGAGTCAGGGTCGCGCAGGTTTTGCGGAAATTCGAAGAGGGGTTCCTTGTAGCTCGCGGGGAATGACGGAGAATGCACCCGCAGCACGAAGACGTGGGGAAACTCCAGCCCCTTCGCGGAGTGCACGCTTAGCAGGGTAACGGCATTCTCGTCGGGTGAGGACAGGGGAATCACACCGCTGAACTGGCGGAAGTCAGCAATGTACTCGAGAAATTCACCGAGCCTGCGGGTTTCGGTGACGGGCTTTTCTTCCCACCGTCCGGCGAATTCGAGGACCGCTTGCACTTGCGGCGAGCAACCCGGGAGGGCGAAGTGACGCAGGATGAGTTCAAGGGCGGCGCGAGCATTCGCCCTCCTGCAGTCGATTTCTTCCCTGGCCTTCGCGAGCGCCTGGAGCACGGCGGGTCCGCCCGAAATCTTTTCGAGAACCGAGCCCAGGTTGGCGCTCTGGTCGTTCTTCGGCAATGCGCGGATGCCGGCACGCAGATCTTCGGGATTCACCTGAAACTGCGGCAGAGCCGCGACCCGGAAAAGGCTGGAACTGTCATGCAAGGAAACGACCCCGCCGGCGCAGGCGAACAGATCGCGGACCTCGGGAGTGTCGGTGACATCCATGTTCTCGATGACGAAGGGGATTCCCTTCTCCGCCAGCTCCGCGGCGATTTGCATGCGATGCGAGTGGATGCGATAGAGGACAGCGAAGTCTTTCCA
>Ga0126383_10000577_pt1 | contig 20764 bp, 41 predicted proteins | sample PanSoiMetPlot_35_FD_96882 | JGI IMG/M metagenome (GOLD analysis project Ga0126383, IMG submission 96882) | Tropical forest soil microbial communities from Panama - MetaG Plot_35 | ecosystem: Environmental > Terrestrial > Soil > Tropical forest > Bulk soil | place: Panama | collected 2016-02-17
CGCGGTCGGCTCCAGCTCCTCCTCGACCTCGGGACTGGTCTCAGGCTCGGGGCTAGTTCCGATCGTCACACACTCCCTCCAGGCCCAGGTTCGGCCCCCTCAGTATACGTTTTTGTACCAATTTGCGGGAATTTCCTCAGGCCTCTCCTGGAGCGGGCTTGCGGACAAAAGCCCTGCAAATCGCCACCCAGGACGAGACTTGACGCTCACCCAGGCCTAACTACGTTGGCTCATGCACGACATACGCAGCGCCGGGCCAGACCCAGGAGGCGTGACGCGGATGTCGAGGCCCGGTGCTTGTGCCGGGCGTGGGATCAGGGCACGAAGTCGCATGGTGCGCAGCCCGATCGCCCACTAAGCCGATCTACCTCGATCGGTGAGCACCTCCAAGAGGCCCGATGGCGGTCACCGTCGGCTGGGCCTCACGAGACCGGGGAGACGGCGTCGTAGACCCGCTGCCCCGGTGCTCAAGGGCTGGAAGCCCATGGAGGCAATCAACCAACTTCTCTCTCCACGAGGGTGCCCGGCTCCGGTCGGGCGCTCCCGCGAGCTGCTGGGCGTTTCCTGACGGCCGTCTGGCAGCTCACGGGAGCGTGGCATCCCGCCGCGCCCACTCTGGAGAGGAGCACGACATGGCACGTTCCGAAGACCAGCAGCTCGCACTGAACCTGCTCTGGGCTGCGGCCCGCGACGAGCGGGGCGTCACCCTGACCGCCGACGAGGTCGCCTCGGCCTGGCGGGCCTTCATGGACGACACCCAGGAGAAGCTCCGCCTGCGGGACGAGGTCCTGCGCTACCGGCTGGCGGATCCCACGATCCGCACCGAGGCCGTGATCGCGGCGCTCGACCACACCCGCAAGACCGGCGTCTCCAGCGTCCGCAACGAGGACGGCACGCCGTCCCGCTCGGCCAACGTGGTCGGCTACGCCCTGCTGCGCGGGGCCGAGGCCGTCCAGCAGGAGATCGACCGCTACAGCGAGCTTTGCCTCGACTACTGAGTCCTGCGGCTGAGGCCCTCACGGGCCTTGGCCGGAGCACTCGCTCCACCACCACCTGGAGAGGAGTTCACGATGTACGAGTTCACCACCGACGGGGTCGGCCAGTGGGCCGACGGAGTCAGCGGCCCTGGCCGCGACGACTACCTCACGATCGCGGTCAGCAAGGGCAAGAACTGGCTGCGCAAGGCGGGCTACACGACCCTGAACCACGACCTCGCCGCCCTCGCCTTCCTCTGCTGGAAGGGCATGGGCGAGCTGCACCGCGAGGAGCGGCTCGACGACGACTACGAGGTCGCCGGGGACGTGCTCGACCTGCTCACCGACCACGACTGCGAGCTGCTGGTCGAGGTCGTGCCCGAGGTCGAGGCCGAGACGCCCGTGGGCGGCATGACGCCCGAGGCGACCGCCGTGCACACCCTGCTGCTCGACGTGGTCGGCGCGATGCGCGAGGCCTGGCAGCAGGAGGACTGAGTACCTGCCGGTAGCGGCCGGATGCCCTTAGGAGCGCTCTCAGAGCCTCACAGGGGCATCCTGGCCGGTGCCGACCGGCACCGACACTGGAGAGGAGCAAACATGAGTTCGATCGCTTACAGCGAGCGGCGTCAGCGGGCCTACTTCAAGTGCGCCCGTGAGCTGCGGGCCACGGCCTGCGAGATCCTGGACGATGTCCAGACCGAGACCGAACTGCGCGGCGAGACCGCGCCCTGGGCCTTCCGCCTGGCGGTCAAGGTCGCCAAGGACGCCACCGAGATCGAGAACAAGGGTCACGAGCAGATCGTGGCCGACAACCGGGTCTACGCGCCCAACCACAGGTCGGGCCGGACGTACCACGACTCGATCGAGGCCTTCCAGGGCCGTCTGGCGGCTGCTCGCCGCCTCAGCGCGGTCGAGGCCAACGAGCTGTGCAAGGGCTGGGTCGCACCGCACCCGGCCGCACACATCGGCTGATTCCTGCGGCTGGAGCCTTCACAGGCTCCGGCCGGAGCAATCCTGCTCCACTGGAGAGGAGGAACACATGGCACGGACACACTTCGTGCAGCAGCGGGGCCGGGGCAAGAAAGGCCCGTTCCGCGAGCTGCGCTGCCAGAGCTGCGGCAAGCCGATCGAGGTCGGCCAGCCGTACAAGTGGTTCAAGATGAAGTCGGCCTACGGCGGGGTCAAGAAGAGCTACCACCCCGACTGCGAGATCCCGGCTTCGCACCGCACCACGTCCCGCATGGGCCAGGTCTGGGACGCCCAGACCGCCGCCGCCAGCGACCTCAGCAGCGCCGAGGACCTGGACGGGATCCGCGAGGCCCTACAGGGCTTCGCCGCCGAGGTCCGGCAGGTGGGCGAGGAGTACACCGAGTCGGCCGACAACATGGAGTCCGGCTTCGGCCACGCCACCTACCAGTCCGACGAGCTGCGCGAGCGCGGCGAGGCGCTGGAGGCCTGGGCCGACGAGCTGGAGAACTGGGAGTTCTCCGGCGACGAGCCGGATCAGGACGACTTCGTCACCACCGACCAGGAGGCCTACGACGAGGCCGTCAAGCAGTGGGAGTCCGAGGAGCCGTCGGTCGATGAGACCGAGGAGGACGAGGACGAGCTGGCCCGCCAGGAGGACGCCCACACCGACTGGGAGTCGGACGAGCCGAACGAGTCCGAGTACGAGATCCCGGACGAGGAGGCCTTCACCGCGGCCGTCGAGGAGATCCTCGACGAAGCCCGCAACGAGGCCGAGGGCGAGATGGACAACTGCCCGGTCTGATCAGCGGGTGGGGGCCTCACGGCCCCTGCTCGGTGCTCATCCCGAGTACCTGGAGAGGAGGACGTATGAACACCTGGAAAGCCACCAGCCTCGCGGGCGAGGTCGAGTTCCGCTCGTCGGACTTCGACCCCTACGCCCTGGAGGCCAAGCTGGGCCTGCCGATCGCCGTGGTGGACGTGACCGACGGTGACCGCGAGGTCGCCACGATCCTGCCCGCCGAGGACATCGAGTCGGCCTACCGGCTCGACATCCACTGGGCCGAGACCAGCGACTGGGAGCACGCCAGCCGCCCGGCTGGCTCGTACTTCTCGCAGCTCGCCGCCGAGCAGCACTCAGTCCGCTCGGAGTTCCACCCGGCCTACCACGGCCCCGAAGATCCGCGGATCGCGGAGCGGGCCACCGTGGTCAAGCTGGAGCGGATCGCCGCCGACGCCAAGCTGCGGGCTGCCAACGAGGTGGCCAGCGGCCACGAGCGGGACGCCGCCTACTACTTCGGCTTCGCGGAAGGCCTCAAGCGGGCCGTGGCGACCGTCGAGGGACGCGATCACTCACCGTCCTGATCAGCCGCCGGAGGGGCGTAGGAGCGCTCTCAGCGCCTCCCAGGCCCCTCCTGGCGGGTGCTCACGCACTGTGACACCCTTGGAGAGGAGACTCGGATGAACTTCCCGATGTACTACGACGAGGACGTGCCCGTCGAGCAGCTCGACGAGGTCGGTCCCTTCGCCCCGGCGGAGGAGCGCTCGGTCGCCCTGGAGGGCGACAGCCTGCTCCGCTACGAGTGGGCGCTCCTGCTCGGCTTCGACGTGGCCCTGGCGCTGCGCGTGGCCGAGGACTGGCACTGCGACCTGCACGAGGCGAACGAGCTGCTGCGGCGCTCCTGCCCGCCCGAGCTGGCCGTGGCGCTGGCAACCGCCGTCCGCTAGCGGGTGACAGCCGATGGCCCCGGTATACTCGGGGCTGTCGGGTGTGCAATCCCGCACACCACTTGGAGAGGAGGGCACAAGATGCCTGCGTACTACGAATCCGGCTTCGCTGTCCGCGAAGCTTCCTGGCACCAGCTTGAGACGCTGATCCAGGAGGAGCTGACCCTTCCCGCTGACCGCGAGAAGGCCTACCAGCTCGCCGGTCACGACTTCGACGTGGTCGAGGTCCCGAACGGCAACATCGGCAAGGTCGTCGATCCCGAGACCTACCAGGGCAACCTGGCTCGGGTCAACGGCGAGTGGCGCTCGCTCGACATCAGGCCCGAGAAGAAGGGCCTGTACGTCAAGCAGGGCACCAAGGAGGCCCCTGGCCAGCTCAACGGGAACTTCCTGGAGGTCGCCAACGACTCCTACGAGGTCATCCCGAACGGCATCGGCTGGGATCTCATGACGGCCCTGTTCGACGAGGGCCTGAAGCTCGACACGGGCTTCGTGCTCCAGGGCGGCGCGATCTGCGTCGTCACGGCCTTCCTGCCGGAGGCGGTTCAGATCACGGGGGACGACTCCCGGATCTTCCCCTTCGTCTCGGCCTCCTGGGGCCACACGGGCAACCGTGGCCTGTCGGTGCGCTCGACCGAGGTGCGCGAGGTCTGCTGGAACACCTTCAGCGCCTCGGAGTTCCTGGCCGAGTCCGTCGGCACGCAGTTCAACTTCCGCCACACGAAGAACTGGCGGGAGCGGATCGAAGAGGCCAAGAAGGTCATCAAGGGCCTGGCCACGCAGAACGAGGCCTACCGGGAGCTGATGGAGCAGTACGCCAACACCCCGGTCGACCACGCCACTCGGGAGCGGTTCGCCATGGCGGTCGCGCTCGACCAGCGGGCTTCGTCCACCCTGAAGTTTCGGGAGGACGTGGCCAAGGGCGTGTACTCGCCCAAGGTGCAGCGGAACGCCGAGGCTGCACGGGACGCCGTCCTGGCGCTCTTCAACGGCCCGACCGTGCCGGAGGCTCACAAGCTGACGGCCTACGGTCTGATCCTGGCCGGTGGCGAGTACCTCGACCACGTCCGCAAGTACCAGACGGCCGAGAGCTACGTCGGCCGCACGCTGCTGCGGGACGAGCCTGCCAAGGCCCGCCTGCCGAAGCTGATCCGCGACCTCGTCGAGGTCGCTGCCTAGCTGGTAGCCGCCGGGAGCCTCACGGCTCCCTGGCGGGTGCCAACCGGCACCATTCCAACTGGAGAGGAGCGAGATGTTCCGCATCAACACGAGCGAGGGGCTAGTCTGGGAGACCGGCCGGGCGCTGGAGGAACTGGGCAAGCTGCTCGGGGACGAGCACCACGCCCACCTCGACCTGTACGAGGTCAAGGCCGAGCTGAACGAGCCGATTCGGGCCAAGTTCAGTGTGCTCGACGACGAGTCTCTCGGCCACGGCACTGCGATCGTGGTTGGAGACGCCGTCTGGGCCTGGGACGGGCAGCACTGGGGGGCCGAGTGATGCACGACCTGCTGATCCTGCTGGCGGTCGTGGTCTTCCTGATCTGCCTCGCGCCCTACCCCGCGAGCGCCAGGAAGGGACCGAGCCTGGCCGAGAGGCTGAAGGACAACTGACCAGCGGCTGGGGCCTTCCGGGCCTCGGCCGGTAGTCAGCCGACTGCCATTTGGAGAGGAGTGCAATGACACCTGACGAAGTGATCGAGCTGCGCAAGCGCTGGGCCAGGTACAACTTCGGCCCAATCTTGCCGGAGGCCACGGTGCTGGCCGATCCCGACTGGCTGGCCTACGTGCAGGCCATGGCCTCGACTGTGCCCCAGGGCGAGTCGCTGGCCTACCCGACCGAGCAGGACGCCCGCTGGGCCTGGCCGGAGGGAGTCTGCATCGTCTTCGACCAGCCCTTCGGCCTCGACCACACGATCGTCTCCTACGACCAGCCGGGCCTATGGGGGACGCAGCCACTCGGGCGCAAGCGGGTACCGGCCCACGCCGAGAGCCAGCGAGCACAAGGGCTGGCGATCCTGGGCCTGCAGGCCATCGCGGCCGAGCTGCAGGACGGCACGCCGGTCAAGAACGAGGTCGTGGCCCACCCGATCATGTGGATCGCAGAGGACCCGAGCGACATCATCTCGACCCACTGGCTGCCCGGCCATCACATGATGGCCTCGGACCTGGGCGTGATGAGCGAGTCCTCGCGGCTGCTGCTCTCGATCGTGACCGCGCTCGGCCACCGCCTGACCCGGATCGGTGATCCGGTCGGCACACGAGCCGAGCGACGGCGAATCGGGCGCGAGCTGCCCGAGGGCCTGCGCGTGCTCAAGCTGGCCACGGGAGCCTCGGTCTCGCGCTCGGAGGCCAGCGGCACGGTCGAGTGGCAACGCCGCTGGATGGTGCGTGGCCACTGGCGGCTGCAGCCCTACGGGCCGGAGCGCAAACTGCGCCGCACGCAGTGGATCGACCCCTACGTCAAGGGGCCGGAGGACAAGCCCCTGGACGTGCGGCCGACCATCTGGAAGACCGGCCACCCCGCAAGCTGAACAGCGGCTGGGAATCCCTCACCTGGGGGATCCCGGCCGGTGCTCAACCGGGCACCGTCTCAACGGAGAGGAGTGAACGTGATCAACGCAAAGCTGCTGGGCGAGGTCTGGGAGGACAGCTTCCTGGGCCGACGCCCACGCGACGTGCTGACCCTGGTGGGCTACGACCTGCCGCCGCTCGACGACGAGGGCGAGTGGGGCGAGGACGCCGAGCCGACGCTGAACGAGCTGGAGCTGCTGACCAACGCCATCGCCATGATCGTGGCGGACCGGGCCGAGGGGCATCCGCTCTCGATCTTCACGACCGGCGTGGCCCTCGGCTACCTGGTGGCCAACCGGGAGGCCCTGGAAGGGGTGTCGGCATGACCGGCCTCTACACCTACCGGGACCTGCGTAAGGGGCAGGTCGTGCGGGCGTTCCACCCCAAGACCCTCGGTGTCGTCAAGCACGGCACGGTGGTCGGGGTGGGCCGCAAGTACGTGCGAGTCGACTTCGGCGCGATCAACGGCGGCGAGACCGGCGTCCCGATCCGGGACGTGCTGGAGATCCTGCCCGCCAACGTGAGGATCTCGTCATGAGCGAGACGCCCCTGATCGAGGTCTTCCGCTCGCAGGCCGTGGTCATGATCCGCAACGGCGTGCCGATCCACGAGCTGTATATGGCCCTGACCGCCGCCTGCGAGCAGGTGGCCGAGGAGGCCCAGGAGGCAGCCGATCGAGCGGGAGCGCAGTGCTATGGCCCATGAGGCCTGCGAGCGCTGCCCGCTGGTGGGCGAGCTGGAGTTCGCCCACACCCTGATCGTCGAGCTGCAGCACCTCGTGCGCGAGCTGCGAGACGAGCTGGGCAATCACCAGGCCGCGGCGGCTGGCTGGCCGCTCGGCCCCGACGGAGAGGAGCTGAAGCTGTGAGCCAGGACGAGAAGTGCGAGTGCGGCGCGGAGCGCCAGGCCGCTGCGGATCCGACGATGCGCCAGCGGTACGGCCACCTGCTGCACTCGCCGTTCTGCCCGATCGGCAAGCGCGAGCGAGCCGAGCAGGAGGAGAGAGCGACAGCCTGGCAGCGCCAGCGCTAGCGGGTTGATTGCCTCCGCCAGTACGCCTGCAGCCGCCTTCGGGCGGCTGCGGGTGTGTCTTGGCGTGCCCGCTCCTCCTCGGCCCTGGCGGCGTCGAGCTGGGCCAGCGCCTGCTCCTCCTCCAGCGAGCCGGGAGGGCAGCGCTGCTGCAGCAGCTCGGGATCCCAGGCCAGCTCCTGCCGGTAGCGCGGCAGCTCGTCCATCAGCGGGCGGTCATGTCAGTGCCTGCCGGACCTTCGACCTGAGCGGCATGGCTGCCGTCCGGGAGTCGAACCCGATAACCGACTGGCTTCCGGCCCGCCCGCTGGCGGAGGAGGCGGTCGTGGTGGCGTCGGCTGGGTTCATACCGGGGTGTACCCGGTCCCTTGACGAGGTAACCAGTCGATCTCCGGCCCGCCTCCTGAAATCAGGGCGCACGAGATACGTTGCCGCCGGGGAGTCTAAGCGACCCTGACCGGCTCCGTCAAGCCCCGCCACAGCGGCTCGGGGATGAATGGCTCGCCGTCGAAGGCGTTGTCCAGCCAGGCATCGGCTTCGGCCACCCGCTTGCGCCTGACCCAGGGCGGCACGACCCGCTGCCGCTCTAGCTGCGCCCGCAGGATCTTCTTCCCGCTCGGAAGCTTGAAGGGCCGCATCACCTCGGTCACTCGCCACTCGACTGAGACGCGATAGGCCTTCTCGTGGGCATGCAGCAGCCCGTCACGCAGGAACAGCTCGCCCAGGCAGCGGTCAAGCTCCTTCACGCTCGGGTGGTGGGCGATCTCCGGCAGCAGCGGGATGCTGTCGTAGTCGCCGCCCAGGCCGGAGGCGCTGGAGGTCTCAAAGATGTCGACCCAGTGGTCGAGCAGGAACTGGATCCTGTGGATTGACTCCCACTGATCGAAGGGGAGCTGATCGTGGTCCGGGGCCACGGAGGAGGAGGCTAGCAAGCAGGAGGAGGGACCATGAGGCCCCCCCTGAAGCTGGCCTGCGTCTGCGCCCGCCCCAGCGTAATCCGGCTCTTCGCTCTTGACCTCCTCCACCTGCCGGAAACAGCCCCAACAGCCCGGAGATCCTTGCCCTTGCCCGTCCCCCAACTACACGTAGACGGCAGCGAGAAACTACCACATCCGTCCGGTCGACGGTGTAGGGTCTCAAGCCGGTATACAACTAGCCCCAGGAGGGCAGACCAGTGCCACAGATCCAAGGTGTGATCGAGAACGTGCAGGGCACGCCGCTGGCCAACGGCGGCACCAAATACGACGTGACCATCTCCGGCCAGGCCTACTCGACCTTCGACCCCGGACTGGCCCGCCAGGCCAACGAGCGGCTCGGCCAGCAGGGCATATTCAACATCTCGATGAAGCCGTCCAGGGACGGCCAGCGGATGTTCTACAACCTCGACGGCATCGTCGGCCTTCAGCCCGAGATCCCCGGCGTGCCGATGGGCGGTGACATGCAGCCCCAGATGGGCCAGCAGATCCCGATCCAGCCCACCGCCACGGTCGTGGCTCCGGCCCCGATCCCGATGGCCCCGATGGTCAACCCGGTCGAACGCGAGGCCAAGATCGTCAAGCAGTCCTCGATGGCCACCGCCTTCAACTTCGTCGGCCAGCTCTGGCAGGGCGCAGGTCCCGAGGCGATGGAGGCCGCGGAGGAGCAGGCCATGGCCCTGGCCAAGCGGATGTACGTCCAGGTCATGGGCGGGCCACAGACGCTCGACGACGAAGTGATCGAGGCCCTGGTCGCCCCGCAGCAGGAGCAGCCTGCGGACGAGACCGAGTCGTGGGTCTAGCCGAGCAAGTCCAGGACGGCTCCGTCTCGGCCACCCCGAACGGGATCCCCGTCTACTTCCAGTCGCTGCCGAAGCGGCTCTACCGCATCGGCCGCGACGGCCCGCAGTGGCCGCTGGACGAGCCGGAGCTGCTCCTGGCTTCGGCTCAGACACCCTCGATGGAGGCCGAGTACTGGCAGGACGTGCCCTCGGTCACCGAGGTGCTCGACGTGCTGCACAAGCCGGGCCTGCCCTGGTGGGGGATGGAGACCGGCGTCGAGGGCCTGATGGCCCTGAACAACCTCGGCGTCCTGCGCGAGATCATCCACCTCGACCGGCCGCACCTCGCCATCGCCCAGGAGGTGATCCGCGAGCGCGGCGAGGGCCTCCCGGCCAGCGTGGAGCAGGTCGTGGAGCTGCTCACCACTCACCAGCTCACGGTCAACCACGTCCGCGACCGAGCGGGTGATCGTGGGCTGGCCGTGCACGACGCCCTGGAGGGCTGGGCCACGAGCGGCCTGCTGCCAGATCCGGGCATCTACTCGCCCACCGAGGCGGGCTACGTCAAGGGCCTGCGCCAGTTCCTGATCGACGCCGACCCGCTGCCGCTGGCCTCCGAGGTGATCGTGGCCTCCCGCGAGCACGGCTACGCCGGGCGCTACGACCTGCGCCTGGGAATCAGCAAGCCGCGGGACATCGTGGCCCGCTGCTACCCGAATAAGGAGCCGCAGATCAAGCGGCTGCCGGTGGGCGAGATCCTGGCCGACCTGAAGTCGTCGAAGGGCGTCTACGACTCGCACCCGCGCCAGCTTGAGGCCTACGAGGAGGCCTCGCTGGAGTCCGGCTACGAGCCGACCATGGCGCGTGGCATCCTGCACGTCCTCGACACCGGCCAGTACGAGTTCGTCCGCTCCTGGGCGAACTTCAGCGACTTCCTGGCGGTGCTCTACGTTTGGCAGTCGAACCAGCGGATGAAGGCACGCAAGCCGAAGGGAGTCGGATGAGACAGGTCGTGATCAAGATGGCCGAGGGCCTCTGCTACATCGAGTCGCCCAAGGGTGGTGCCACCGGCATCTCGCCGGAGTCGACGGCGGGCAAGATCCTCCCGGACGCCCCGCCCGAGTACGTCGCCCACTTCGGCCAGATCGTGGAGAGCCTGCTGGGGCCGACCGGGCACATCCAGGTCGTCGAGGGCCGAGCTGACACGACGACGTGAACGAGAGCGCGGCGAGCTGCATGTTCTGCGGGGCCGAGATCCCCAGCCCGCGCTACGCCTACCGCGAGCTGTCCTCGGGCTTCGTCAAGGTGCGGGCACAGGGTGGCGACAACCAGGTGCGGCTGCGTAAGTTCTCGGGCAAGCTGGCCTGCACGCGCTGCGTAGACCGGATGGCCCGAGGCACGGCCCCGACCCAGGAGAGCCTGCTGTGACCGCACTCAAGCCGCTGGAGACGAACAAGGTCCTGGGCCAGGTGGCCTCGCGCTACCCGCTGAACATGTTCTGCGCCCACCCCGAGTGCCCGGAGCCTGCCGAGGATCCGCACCACATCTTCCCCCGCAGTCAGATCGGCTCGGATCTCTGGTTCGTGCAGGCCTGGGGGATGGACGGCAAGGAGATGTTCTCCTCCCCGCTGGCCCATGTGATCGGCCTCTGCCGTGCCCACCACGACGCCGTCGAAGAGCACCGGGCCTGGATCCAGCTCGACGAGCAGACGCTGGAGTTCGTCTGGTACGAGCGGCTGCCCGCAAACGACGGCGACCCCCAGCACGACATCGCCCTGGACGGCGACTGGTTCCACAAGGTCGGCACCCTCGATCCCCAGCCCGGTGGGCGCAGGAAGGAGCACCGGCCCAAAAAGCGCTTCACCAGCGACGAGGACGTGCGCAAGCGTAAGTCGATCTCGCTCAAGTTCCCGGTCGGCTTCGACGGGATCGCCTGGCGCGAGCTGCTGGCCGAGGCCGAGCGGGTCGAGCTGGAGCAGGACGACACGCCCTTCGATCCCAGCCTGGGCAAGGTCGGGGCCGGAAAGCTGGTGATCACGATCCTGGAGCGCTACGTGGGCAGGGCCGCGGCCTGAGCAAGCCGCCGATCATCTTCTCGATCGGCTGGTGGAAGGTCGTCTGGGTGATCGTGCGCGAGGGCATCGCCTACCGGCGCGAGCAGCGGAAAAAGCCGCACTGAGCGAGTAGCCCTTTCGGGCAACGCTTGCGTCGAGCTGGTGTCGAGGTAGCCTCGGGGCTGGTGGTTGGTCCCTCCTTCCCCTCGGGAGGCGCGTGAACAAGGATCGTGAACGCGGTAAGGCCCTGGAGCGACAGGTCGCGGCCTCGCTCGGCGGCAGGCGCAGGCGCAACGGCGAGGGCACCGGCTTCGACGACTGCGTGGCGCTCGACGGCTCCGAGCTGGATGTCTCCGTCGAGTGCAAGGCACCCTCGGCCCTGCAGCTTCGCGGGAGCTGGATCGAGCAGGCCCGCAGGAATGCCTCTGGGAGGCCGTGGCTGCTCGTACAACGCCCTCTCAGCTCCAAGACGACCTACGTCACCTGCGAGTTCCCCTTCCTCCTACAGCTCCTCTCAGAGGCTGGCTACGTCAGCGGGACGCCGGAGGATGAAACCCTCGACGGAAGCAGCACAGCGGTCCCAGCCGAGCCGGGAGCTGCCTCTCCTCCGGGTGCGCTCGGGCCTCGGGCGTCCCTGTAGCCAGATGCGAGCCGGTCACGTCCCCACCGCGGTGGTCGGCCCTCTCGTCGCCCAACTCGTGGAGGAACGCTGGCCCTGGGGTGACGGCTACAGCGTGCTGGCCGAGAAAGCCGAGTGCGACGAGAGCGCGATCCGACAGGTGGTCGAGCAGCGCTACCAGGGCGTGCAGTTCGACCTGGCCGATCGGCTACTGACCCGCCTCGGCCGTCCCGACCTCGTGCCGATGCCCAAGACCTTCGTCGAGACCTGTCGCGTGCCGAGCTGCCATCACCAGTTCCATGAGCGGATGCCCGGCGGCAACGTCAAGCGCTCCTGCTCGACCCGCTGCGGCTCGGTCTGGCAGGCGATGCAGAAGGGCAAGGGCACCGGCCAGCGCCTGCGCCAGCGCGGCTACTGCCTCAGGGGCCACCGGATGGTGGGCGAGAACGTGCGGGTCGACAAGCGTGGCCAGCGCCAGTGCCGCACCTGCCAGCGCGACTACCAGCGAGAGTGGGCACGCAGGCGGCGGATGACCGACCCGATCTTCCTGCGCAAGAGCACCGAGTCGAAGCGCCGCTGGCGCGAGCGGCAGAAGCTGAGGCTGGCGGCGTGATGCCGCTCGTCATCCGCCAGGGTCCCTACGCGCCGATCACCGACCTGCAGTGGCGCACCCTGCGCCTGCTCTACCCCGACGACTACATGCGAGAGGTGGCCAAGGCTATGGACATTGCCAAGGACCTGGAGACCTGCAAGGCCCTGCTTCGGGGCGAGAGCGTAACCGCCGACCGGATCGACTGGGAGGCCACGAAGCGCTACGAGGTGCGGCTGTGAGCGCCGAGCGCCGCCTCCGCCTGGCCGACTTTGAGGGCCTGCCGCCGCTGGCGGAGCGCCACTACCGGCCCATGGATCTGTTCGCCCCCGTGCCCCCGGTCGACTGGGTGGTGGACAACGTGGTCGTGGGCAGCGAGGCCACTCTGCTGGCGGCTCCCGGCGGGGCGGGCAAGAGCTACTTCGCCCTGGCCCTCTCCCTGGCCGTGGCCGGGGGCCAGTACTTCCTGGACAACGCCGTCCGGCAGGGCCGGGTGACCTACGTGGACGAGGAGGGATCCCCGGCGCTGGCCCTGCAGCGGCTGCAGCAGCTCGGAGCCACCGTCGAGCAGCGGCAGAACCTCGACTACCTGAACTTCGTCGGGGTGGACATGGCCCGCAAGCCGGACGACCTGATCGAGGACGTGATGCGCAACGACTCGGTGCTGGTCGTGCTCGACTCCTACTCCAAGGTGGCCCGTGGGGCCGAGGAGAACTCCAACGACGCCATGACCACGATCTGGAACGAGGGCATCCTGCGCCTGGCCAGGATGAGCGGCGCGGCCGTGCTCGTGATCCACCACACCAACGCCCGTGGCGGGATCCGGGGAGCGACCTCGATCGTCAACTCCGCCGACCAGGTGCTCTCGATGGTCAAGCAGGAGGACCGGAGCAAGGTGATCTACCCCTCCAAGCCGAGGCGGCGCACGCACCGGATCCACTTCAAGTTCCAGCGCTCGACCTTTGGGGGGATCGAGCTGGTCCCCGTGTACGACTACCCCACCTGGGAGTAGTTGTATACTCCCCGGCTTGGAGGGGAGATGACCACCAAGGGCAAGGCCAGGATCTCGCGCAGCAGCCTGTTCATCCGCACGCTGCCCGAGCTGATCGAGAACTGCGAGGCCGCGGGCATGCCGGTGATCATCACCTGGCCCGTCGGGCAGCCGATGCCCGAGCACACACAGCGGCTGTACGCCTCCCTGGGCGTGCTCGTCCGCTTCGTACCTGGAGAGGAGTCCAGATGAAGATCGAAGTCACGAGGGTCGTGGACATCCACGGCGACGGCCAAGTGCACGCCTGCTGGCCACACCACCAGCAGACGCTGTGCGGCCGGAGCAAGGTCAACTGGCCCTACCCGCCCGGCTGGAACGACCCGCTGACCTGCCGTCTCTGCCGGGCCGTACTGCTCGACGAGGGAGTCGAGGCCCTGCAGGACTACATCGGCTGGCCCGACGAGGACGAGAGCGAGGTGGCGGCATGACAGTGACCACGACCGTGCAGCAGCTCGCTGACCAGCTCAACATGGACGAGAAGCGCCTGCGCGAATGGCTGCGCGAGGACTTCCCGGACGACGCCCCCGGCCAGGGCTACCGCTGGCTAATCACGACTCCGATGCGGCAGGCGATGCGCAAGAGGGCGAAGAGGGCTGGCAAGTGAGCGAGCTGAAGGACCGGGCGGAGACCGAGCTGAAGGCCGTCACCACCCCGCTCTACAACCTGGTGGGCGAGCTGGACGCGGCGATCATCGAGGGCGAGCGCGAGCTGTCCGAGCTGCGCGAGCTGCGCCGCAACGCCAAGCAGGTGCTGCGCACGCTCGACCCGCCGCCGAAGCAGCCGAAGCCGAGCAACGAGAAGCTAGCCACGGCCACCCGCGAGCGCCACGCTCGGGAGCGGCAGGAGAAGAAGAACCGGCTCATCCACCACCTACACACAGAGGCCTGGGACGGCGGCAGGGACATCACGGCCGACGGCCTACTGAAGGATCCAGCCGGGCCGAACAGCAATGGCGACCCGACGATCGGCAAGCAGCTCATGACAGACTTGTTGGTCGAGCTGCGGGATGAGGGGATCCTGCGGCTCGACCGCAAGGCCTTCGGCGGGCAGCCCGTCTACCGGCGGGTGGGCCGTGTCTGAGTCGAACGGCCGGGGGGCCAGCCTGTACGAGTTCCGCGATCTCGACCTGATGCACAGGATCGACGCCGAGGAGCGGATCACGACCGCGGAGCTGGCGGAGGCGATCGGGCTGGGTGCCGACCACAACGCCAACGTCGGCTCCCGCCTGTCCTGGATGCGCCGCTACGGGATGATCAAGCGGGACAAGGACGGCCTCTGGTACCTGTCCGGTGGCGGCGACCGGATCCTGCAGGCCCGCCTGCGGGCAGCAGCCGTGCAGGAGCTGCAGGCACTGCCGGACGAGGCCATGGTCGAGACGATGGCGAGCGTGGTCAGCCGCTACCGCTTCTTCGACCAGACCACCGCCGCCATGTTGCGGCGCGAGTTCATGTTCGGGACGCAGCGATGAGCGACCACTCGGAACCGACCACGAGCGACCTGCTGGAGCAGATCATCGTGATCGGCAAGCTGCCCGACGGCCGGATGGCGGTCGGCAACAAGCGCAACCAGAGCAAGATCACCCGCGAGGAGCTGATCGAGATCCCGGCAGCGCTACGCACCTGGTGGCTCCTGATGTGGGAAACACACTTCCCCGGCGAAGAGCCGGAGGCTCGGCTGTGAACGATCCAAGATGCTGGGTCTGCGAGGGCGCGGAGGGCGGCTGCTGGCTATGCCGCCCCGACCTGCAAGCGAGCAAGGAGGCAGCCCGTGAGGGCGACCCACCTACGGCGCGGCACGACCCTGCTACTGGCGACGATCGTGTTCGCCCTGGCAGGCGCACAGCACAGCCTGGCGAAGAGGAGCCTGAGCGCAAAGCAGCTCGTTCGCTCCTTCGCCTGCATCCACCGCTACGAGGGGGCCTGGAACGATCGAGGTGCCCCGTACTGGGGTGGTCTCCAGATGGACATGAACTTCCAGCGGAGCTACGGCCGGGAGTTCCTGCGGGCCTTCGGCACCGCCGACCACTGGCCACCTGGTATCCAGATCGCGGTGGCGATCAAGGCTTACCTTTCAGGGCGTGGCTTCAGTCCCTGGCCGAACACCAGCCGAAGGTGTGGCCTGCGATGAGCTAGACTTCGCATCCGACCACCACCACTTTTCCTGGGCGAATCGCCGCCCGCTCCTCTCCAAGAGAGACCCGGTTGACCGGGTCAGGAAAGCGAAAAGGCCCCCGCTGCGGCGGGGGCCTTTCTCGTTCCTATGGCTTCGGCGCTCGGCCGTTCCCGGCCCCGAGACTGGTCTCGATGAACCATCGGGCCGCATCGTCGAGACGGCGGGCGAACTCCGCCTGCTGCTCCTCCGTGATCGTGCCCGAGCGCAGCAACGCCCCGGCTCCCTCGGCCGCGCCGATCAGGCGTCCGACCATGAAGGGGAAACGCGGGTCGTCGACCAGCTCGGTCCAGCCGCGCTGCTTCATGAGCCGAGACACACCCAGGCCCTGACCTGCCCGCCGGGGTGGTCGATCACCAGCTCGCCGGGCGAGAAGCCGGAGGGACAGGCGAGACCGGCCGGGCCTGGAGGGCCAGGAGGACCGGCCGGGCCTCGCTCACCCGTGCCAACGTGCACGGTCACGGTCTTGGCCGGGGTGACCGTCGTCCCCAGGGCCGCGGCCGTGAGGAAGCCGCTGCCGCCAGCGAGCACGAGCGACCCGCCCAGGGCCAGGGCGACCTTACTCGGCCTCTTCATGCCGCCCCATCCTGTAGCCCTCGCGCAGCGCGTCCATCCGCTCGTCGCACTCCTTGTGCAGCTCCTGTGACTTGTGCTTCAGCGACCACCAGGAGCCGATCACGGCTCCCACCCCGGAGAGGAACGCTCCGACGATGGCGGGGTCGACAGGCACATCACTTGCTCTTGGCTACAACGTACTCGTTGTCGGGCCACCAGAACTCGGGGATCGTCTGCGGCACGTTCGGCCGCTTGTCCGGCGGCGAGCCTGCCGCACGCCAGTCGATCCAGTCGCGCTCGCCCTGGGTCATGCCACGGCGGTTGGTGATGCGATCGACGTTGACCTGGTAGTCCCAGGCCCACTGCGGGATCTTGTCCGGCGCAGCGGCGGGTCGCTTCTTGGGATCGCGGTCGGTGGTCTCGTACCACTGCAGCCAGTCCCAGAGCCATGCGGGCGGGTTCATGTAGTCATCTCCTCCTCCGCCGCCGCCACCGCCTGCGTAGCTGCGGGCCTTGTCGAGTACGAAGTCGATCGGGAAGCCGTCGCCGCAGTCGTGGTGCCCGCCACCCCAGCTTCCCAGGTCACGGTGCTGGCAGACGCCACGGCCGGTGCCCTGAGCAGCGTTCGGGGACAGCTTGGTGATCGGGATCCCGAACCGCTTCGACTCCTCCGCGATCCACTTGGCGCAGTTGTCGAGCATCTTGGCGTGCTGGTTCTTCCACACGTCGGTGCCCCACTTGGCGAAGCCGCACAGCTCAAGCTGCACCGCCACCGGGTTCGCGTTGGCAGCCGTCCAGGCCTTGTTGCCGGGCTTGACGTACTCACCGACGGTGTTGTCCTTGTCGTCGGCCCCGCAGTGGGAACTGACGCCCGAGCTGGAGCTGGCGAAGAAGTTGCCCAAGCTCTCGATCGTCGTCGCGCCCTCGGCCGTGTGCAGCACGATCAGCCTGACCGCCGCCCCGCCCCGGCTCGACCAGTTGGGCGAGGGGATCCACTTACGCTTCAGGCTCATCGGGGATCCTCTCGGGGTGGGTTGGCTCGGGCAGCGGCGTGTCCTGCTCCGGCGGCTCCTCGGCGTAGGTCTTGGTCGAGTGCAGCGGGTCGTCGTGATCTTCCGCCAGCCGCTCGCTCTGCTCGTCCATCGGCACCTCCTCCTGTTGTCGCGTCAGACGACGCCGAAAGCGTGTCAAGAAATTTCTTCAGCCGCTCAACCATGCGCCGCCTCCTGGCAAAAGCCCTGCAAAGCTCCGGGTTCTGAAAACCGGGCTTGGTAAAATGTGTCCATCAACGCACCGGGGGGCCGTCGGAAGCGGCCCCCCAGAAAGGAACGATTGAGCACCCACAGGATATACGACAACGCCGCCGTCAGGGCTGCAGCCGAGGATCTCGGCCAGGGCTGGCAGAGGGCGACGATCGAGCTGGCCGAGGGCGACATCGCCCCAAGCTACTGCTCGACCAAGTGGGATCTGCGTGGCGGCAAGAACGGGGCCACGGTCGTGTACGAGATCCATCCCAGCGGGATCAACGTGATCGTCACCGAGGGTTCGGTCGGCCGGGCCTACCGCGAGGGGGCGATCGTATGAACAGCGACGGCCTGACGATCGGAGAGCGCTGGGAGATCCAGGCGCTGGAGCACGAGGCCTGGGTGCGCTTCGCCCAGGCGATGCGGGAGGCCGGTCTCGACCTGAACGTCGTGGACGTGGCCACCTTTGAGCCAGCCCGTCGGCTGCTCAACGAGTGGGCACTGACCTACGCCAGGGGCCACGAGGCGGGCGTCTTCACCTCGTGAGCACGACCCTGGAGAAGCAGGCCCGCGTGGCCTGGGTCGGCTGGGGCAGCTACGCAGGCTTCCACACCTGCTGCGGCTGTGGCCAGTTCGTCTACTGCCGGGCCAAGCACTACGGCAGTGGCTGGCTCTGTCTTGCCTGCCACTCGCTCAAGGGCTAGACTCGGCCCGCGGCTTGACCGCCGCCTTGGGGAGGCCCTAGCTTGGGGCGTGGGCCTCCCCTCATCCTCTCCAGCTCTTCCCGTGGTAGCGGCAGTGCGGCGAGCGGTCGCAGTACATGCCGTGCTCGGCCGTCTCGGGCAGCCAGTGGTGGAAGCCGAAGAAGCAGAGCAGGCGGGCCTTCAGCGGAACCGCCTCGCTCCCACGTAACCGGGGAAGCCACGCACGTTCTCGATCCTAACGGTGGCCCCGGTGTGCGGCGCGTCAATCATCCGCCCGCCGCCGATGTAGATCCCGACGTGACCTGGGTCCTGGCGCGTGCCGTCCGAGCCGACGAAGAAGACGGCGTCCCCCGGCCGGAGCTGCTTGAGCGAGACCCGCCGTCCGGCCCGGAACTGCTGCTGCGAGGTGCGCGGGATCGAGATCCCCATCCGGCCCCAGATGTACTGGAGCAAGCCCGAGCAGTCGAAGCCGCCGGGCGACTCGCCGCCCCAGGCATACGGCGTGCCCAGGTAGTGCTCGGCCAGGGCGATGGCACCGCGGGCCGCACCCGCCGCCTTGCCGCCCTTGGGGAGCTGGAAGTTGATCCCCTGCACGTTGCCCTGCAAGGGCGTGTCGGAGAGCGAGTGCAGCGCCTGCTGCAGGACGTAGCTCGGGTTGTAGTGGCCCGAGGCGAGGCTCTCCTCCATCGCCCGCATCACGGCTTCCGTGTGCAGCCCCCCGCCCACGGGGGTGCTGGTGGCCGCGCCCCAGGCCCCGAGGCCCGCAGGAGCGCTCCCACGGCCTCCTGGGGCCATCGTGGCGCTGCCCGCGTGCCACGCGCCGCCCGCACCGGGGACGCTCGTGTAGCCGCCGCCCGAGTAGGCGTGCAGCGCAGCAGCCATGTTGCCGCCGTGCGTGTCGAGCAGATGGCGCAGCGTCTGCGCGGCGTAGTTCGCCTGCTCCTGGGTGGGGGCGTTCCACTTCGTGGTCCCGAACAGCCCGCCGTAGCCCGAGCTGTTCACGGCCGCGTTGGGGTAGGTCGACCCCGACTCGATCCGCCAGATGCCCGCCAGCGTGCCCGCCGGGACGCCGTAGCGGGCCGCGGCGCTGTCGATCGCAGAGGCCAGCTCGGGCGGCACGCCCTGGCCCTTGATCGTGTGCTGCGCCCCGGCCACCGCTCCCGTCGGGATGTGGTAGGACGCCTCCTGCATCGGCGGCGCTGAAGGGGGCGTTGCCGATGCGCCCTGCGGGGCCGGGGCGCTCGACTTGGGAGCAGCCGGAGTCGGTGCCGCGCCCTCCTTGGCCTTGAGCACGCGGTCAGTGATCGAGTGCCAGTGCGCGTAGGCCGGAGCGATCTTGGCCCGCAGCTCCTGGTACACCTTCTCGGCCGCGCCCTCGGTGGTCACCCTGCTCTCCAACTGGGGCGCGATCGAGGAGCCGTAGCGCTGGTCGAAGACCTGGGCAGCCGCCTTCATCTTGTCGTAGGAGGACATGCCCTGGGTGATCTTGTTGTCCAGCTCGCCCTGCCACTGGGCATCCCGCAGCACCGCGGGCGGAGGCTTGCCCAGCCCGGCCTTGATCGAGTCCTCGGTCAGCTTGGACTGGTAGTGCTGGCCCTTGGGCGGAGCGCCGTAGCTCTCGGTGCCAATCCCGAGCGCGGGCAGCGGAGCCAGCGCGTACTTCTCGTGCCCCGGCAGGCTGGCGATGTCCTGGATCAGGAGCGGCACGGTGTGCGAAAGCCAGAAGTTCTTGTCGATCGCTCGCAGCGGGTGGCGGATGTCCGGCGCTCCGAACTGCTTCCAGCCCAGCGGCTCGTGGGTCGCAGGCTCCTGGCCCTGGAGGGCCTCGACCGCACCGCCGGGCACCGGGGCCATCTTGTTCTGGAAGAAGCGCCAGAGCACGTCGAAGCGGGAGGTGTGGAAGCCACCGCCGGACAGCTTCTCCGGCAGGCCGGTGGTCGAGGAGATCCGCTTGCCGGTGGCCAGGGTGGCCGCGAGCACGATCGGCTGCTGGAAGCCGCCCAGGAAGTCGACGCGGGTGTTGCCGACCTTGATCTTGCCGAAGTCGGCGTTGCGCGGATCCATGACCACCGTCGCCCCGGCCATCTTGGCGGCACCGAGCACGGTGGTCGCCATCCCGGTCAGCTTCAGCAGCGCCTTGATCGCCTCGCGCCGGGCGAAGGGGTGCAGCGAGTGGTAGTAGACCGGCGACATGAAGTTGATCCGGCTGGCCAGCAGGCGAGGCGAGAAGAGCAGCGTCTGCAGGGTCACGGCGTGCTTCTGCAGCAGGCCCATGTCGCCACGGCCGGTGGCCGAGTTGACGAACTTGCCGATCGACTCGATCAGGTGCTGATCGTTCACGTCCCAGCCCTGGGCCGCAGCCTGGTGCACCAGCTTGTCGAACAGGCCCATGCGCATGGCGTTCAGCACGCCCACGTAGGAGCGGTCGGAGGCCCGCACGATCCGGCCAAGGCCGGGGATCTGCTCGGCCAGCACCGACATGTACTGCTCCTCGCGCTTGGACAAGTCGGTGCCGAGGTTGGTGAACTGGACGCCGCCCTTGTTGGCCAGCGCATAGCTCGGAGACTCCTGCAGGGCGTGCATCCAGTCGGAGGCCGAGGCCTCGGAGAAGAGCGCCTTGTACATCGGCCCGAATTGCCTGGCCCAGATCCGGGGCGAGTGGGCCAGAGTCATGATCCCGTGCCGGAACATGGCCGACTGGTCGAGGGTGGCCATGAAGGAGCGGGGCAGGTTGACCAGCTCGCGGGCGAAGTCC
>Ga0126383_10000578_pt1 | contig 20762 bp, 12 predicted proteins | sample PanSoiMetPlot_35_FD_96882 | JGI IMG/M metagenome (GOLD analysis project Ga0126383, IMG submission 96882) | Tropical forest soil microbial communities from Panama - MetaG Plot_35 | ecosystem: Environmental > Terrestrial > Soil > Tropical forest > Bulk soil | place: Panama | collected 2016-02-17
GCGCGCTCCGCCATAAGATCGTTGAGAAGGTTTTCAAGTGCCGTCAACGTAAAAATGAGCTATGACGATTACAGCCCACGCTTCGCCGAGGTAAGTGCCGACGTGGAGGATGCCTTGCACCACATGTGGGAGAGCAATCTTAAATCCGCGATCCAAGCGTCATTGAAGGAATACACTTATGCCGATTACGTCTGGCGGGCAACAAATCCAAGCGACTCCGTCGGTTACGTCGATGGTGAACTCAAAGACATCGCAGTCAATAAATATGGAGTTAAAAAGCACGGTCTACTGAAACTCGTGTGGCGCGCAGACTTTCTAAACGCAATTTGGGGAGAGGCTCGAAAACAATTCGAGATCGGTGACGCTATCCTGTTACAAGCGCCACTACCTAATGAAGACAATCCGAAAGAGCTCGCCGATCGGTTCGGTCGTCGTCTCTCGGAAAAACTTAAATTGCCTCAATTGACCGGGGATCAGATGATAGCCTTCGCTGAATTGGCGGATCATCAGATCGACTCGATTAGCGTGACCGAATATAAAGGTCAGCAGTATGCAACCTTCAGCTTGCAGACTTTACACGAGTACAACAGTATCCAACTCGGGCAAGCGGCGCGTGCGGCGCGCGTGATTCAGGATTCCTTCGTAAGCAAACTGAAACTTGGTTACTACCTGAAAGAGGTACCAAACTTGAATGGGATTCGCATTGATACGGATATACCGTATCGCGACTTTGTTAACGAAAGGGCGTCGCACCATGACTCCTTGACGCTGTACTCGGCTTTTGAAGACCTCAAGAAATTTGCAGACGCGGATATTACTTCGCAAGAACTAATCGATCGTTCCACTGTTTTGATTAACAGTAATCGGGTGAAAGTCTCTTTGGATACGGCAAAGTAGTCTCGGGAACGCGCCGAACCAATCTATGAATGCACCACCGCAAAGATGCCTCAACCATTCTATAACCGACTAAAAAAGTATTTTCGCGGACGTGGGGTCCGTGCTGCGCGGTGAGGCAGACGGTGCTGGCATATTTCCAAATTCAACAGACGTTGGAATGTCACGCGAGCGAATATATGCGGACTTCCTTCGCCTTCACTTGCCTTCCAGTTGTAACGTCGAGTTTGGCGGATTCCTTTCAATGCGACTGCTACGGCAGAAGTTCGAAGCTCGCGCAATGCTTCGGCCGGATTAGTTGGAAGTCGCGACGATCGAGCGTGAGCAAGCGTTTGATGTTCAGTCTCTCCGCTAATGCCACAATTAAACCATCGACGAAATCGAGGTTGGCATCGGAATATTGGCGGAGGATCTCAGCACAGCGAGAGTAGTCTTCTTGCAAAGGTGTTTCGAGAGTTAGTGCGGTCGCCGCAAGGCTCGCAACGAAATCCGCAGCTGCTTCGTTACTGATGTCGCGAGCTATGAGATATGCAACTTCGGTAATTGCGGGGACCGGTAGAACAATCGGTTCACGAATATTTTCGAGAACTCGGATTGTTGCTTGATGTTCTACTTCTGATGAATTTAGCGAGGCGAACAGAAATCCAGAGTCGAGGAGGACCGCCATCGTTAGTTCGTCGTCAAACCACGGTGCTTATCGACCTCGGCGCGGAGGATCTCATCGGCGCGGGCAGCGGTGTTACCGGGTCCACCTGAATAGCGACCCGCCATTGATAGCAACCACTTCGCAGCCGGTGAAGTTTGATCCCCATTTGTGGAGGGAACTCCGGCCTCGCCACTTTCAGGCAGGCTCTCCTGGAGCAGTCGAAGTACCCGACGACGCTCGTCGGCCGGTAGCTTGAGGAGTTCTTCGATTTTCTCTCGCTGGATCATGGCGATTGGTATTTTACCTAACTGACGAGCCAATTAACAGCATTACGTGCAGTGAAACTAAACCTTGACGCGATAGGATGCCGGGCCTATCTTCGACTCATGAAAATCGAAACAGATACCTTTACGAAAATAATGCTCTTGCTGGTGGTTATTTGTCTTGTGGCAATCACCTATAAGTACCTGAAAACCGCAGGCGGTCTTACTAAGGTGCAAGCTGGTATTTCATTAGCGCCCATCTCGGCTTCGCTAGCGCCTATTTCGCTCTTGCCACCTGCGCCTCCACCTCTTGCTCCGCGCAAGCCAGCAGGCTTCACAGCGAAGGCGTGAGCTATGCGGCGAGAGGATCGCGCAACTCCCAAACATACTTCATGAGTCCGGCTTCCATCGCTGGCGTACAGCTAGCGTTGTCTGAATCCGGCAGAAGTTGTAAAAAGCGCAGGAGAGCGCAAGTGCCACTCTCAGGCTAATCCACTTCTTAGAAAACGGGTTCGTCAACTGAGTGTCTTGCGATTTAACACGGCGATTCTCTGGACGCAGAAGAACTAATTGAGGGTTGACGATGCAAAATGATCCGATAGTTGACGAAATACGTCGAGGTCGTCTTGAGATTGAGGAGGAGTGCCAAGGCGATTTCGAAAAAATTTATGAACACGGGCTTGAGGTGCAGAAGAAAGTAGCACACAAGGTCATTTCTCATCCCGATCCCTCGAAGATGACGATGCAAGAGATTGATGAGGAGATTTCAGCTTACCGTAAAGAGAGAAAGCTCTAATGCCACCCATCGAGGCGGCGACGTGGACCTTGTGAGCTTTCGTGTTAGGGCTATCCTTCAAACGCTACTTACTTTAGCGGGCGTTCAACGCAAGAACGTTGCCTGAGCGACTTCGCTTGGCTTGAGAAGCGAGGAACTGGTCTAAGCGTTCTGCGCCGTTGCGCGCTGCTTCGTCCGTGATGTTCACATATCTCTGAAACGTGATCATCTGTGTGTGACCTGTGATCTTCATCGCTTCCGAAGCAGGCATACCAGAACTCGTTAGTCGCGTCGTAGCTGTATGACGGCAGTCGTGAAAAGTGAAGTTTTCGATCTTCGCGTCCTTCAAAATCGAGGCGAATCCAGTTTTCACCGTATTCGTGATGCCGAATACGGAAACTGAACCGTCAGACGGCGCTTGGCTTCTCAATACGCGTAGCTCGGATCGAACACGTTTAGTCATTCCCACAGTGCGCGCTTGTTCAGTTTTCGTATTGGTTGCGCGAACTCGGATTAAGTTCGATTTGAAATCCACGTCAAACCAATTCAATTTAAACAACTCACCGCGACGCATTCCCGTATCCAGCGCGGTGATGATAAGAGGCCGAAGATGCGCGCGCCTCTTAGTGGCGCATGCCGCCAATAGTCGCTTCTCCTCGTCAAATGAAAGCACGCGATCGCGTCTGGTTTCACTCGCCTTAGAGATCAATGGCAAGCCCATTTCAAACGGGCTCCTTACAATCCAGCCCTCTCTCTGAGCAAATCGCAAAACGGCTCTGAGAAGTTCTAATTCACGATTTACCGCCGCAATGCTGCGTGCCCGATAGATCGGATTATCGTCTTCATCGGTGCCGCATCGAACGGGAGTTTGTATCCGCTGAAGTTTGTATTCCTCGACGTCTGAATGTTTGATCGTTCGCACTTGCTTGCGGCCGAAATGCGAAACAAGTATCGACATCGCTGCCTTCGGTGGACCTAGCGAGCGCAGGCCAGCGACTTTCTTTCCGTTGACGATCACCGCAGGAATCAGTCTTAGCTTGCTGTAACGCTCGCTCAGCTCGGTAAATGTCATTTTGTGAGCGTCGAGAACCGGCTCGCCATGTTGCTTCAGTTCTCTTCGCATTTCGGAAATCAATTCGCGCGCATGCTTTCGGTTTTCGGCGGGTCGCTCTTTGTCTCGACGCTTACCGTCCTCGCCGATATACTGAATTCGCGCGAAGAGCTTTCCGTTACGCTCGCGGATTGAGCCGCCGTAGTCGCGTTTTTCTTTGCGCCAGTTCTTTGACCTTTTCTTCGTGCTCATGTTTACTTTTTTACGAAAAATTCATTTACCCGGTTTCCCTCTAATTCCCTCTAACTTTCCCTCTAACGAAATGAAATCGGGGAAATCGGCTGATAACGCATGATAACAGAAACGTTCACTTATGCTAGGAAAAACTGCAAAAGTGACATTCTGGGAGTATCAGAGACATGCGCAGAAAACCGTTTCAGCCCGACTGTTAACCGAAGGGTTGTAGGTTCGAGTCCTACCTGCGGAGCCAAATTCCTTAAGAAAATCGCAAGGCGACCAATTGAAACTGGTCGCCTTTAGTGTTTTCCCTCTAAGTAAGTTTAATATGCTGAGGATTCTTTTCTTCTGCTGACGATTAAGTGGGTTTTAGTTTTGCGTTGCTGCCACAGGAAAACGTTATCGCACACTATAGCTGCGGGGGCATCGAAGAGGATTTTGCTGGACGGTGGTCGTGAATGAAAACCGATTATTATCCCCCGTTGCGCTTGTAATCTCAATTCGCTTATCGGAGGGCAAGCTCGCTGTCAGGGACAGCTTCTTGATCGGCATACTCGTGTCTAGTATGACGTCAAAGACAAGTGTATTCGCTGTTGGTTCTCCCAGAGTGATGCCTCCATTAATTGTTTCATCGCAGCTTATCAAGCTGAAACGGCCCCCGCTTATGACGATTGTCGCTGGCCCCTCAATCCCCGCGGCTGGAAAGCTTACAAGACCTCGGTGAGTGCCCATGAATTTACTTAGCTCGGGCTTTAACGTCGGGTCGGCACTGATGGCGCGTGAGACATCGTAGAGGTTGCGGTCTACGATCCACGAGTATTTCTTATCCGGCTCCGATGCTTTGAAGGATTCAAAGAGAGTCTTTGATTCCTTGAAATACGAACCTGCAGTAGTCCATTGGCCGATTGCCACTTGGTGTACTGCCAAATCGTAGGCAACGTTGCCGCGCGCGTTAAGGGCGAGACGCTTGTCGAACGGATTGCTTGCTGATGTCGCGCTCTTTCTTATTGCTTCGTCGCTTTTCTCAGCCGCCTTTTTGAGATTACCAGCCAGTCGGTATGCCTCAGCTTGGCCCGCCAAGAACGCAACTGAGTTCTGAAGAGTTGGGTTGATTTTTGCGGCTTCCTCGTATTCCCCCACCGCACTTTTCCCGGCTCCCAAATCCTTGTAGGCATGACCTAGTGAGGCGATGTTTGCAGCGGTGGGCTCTAGCGTGGCTCGGTGTCTTGCATTGATGAAAGCCGTCTCTGCGGCGTTCTTAATGCGTTGCGGGTCACGATCGAATTCAGCGTTGACTTCGTAGCTGGTAGGAATAACGTTCAACGGCGTGGTGGCAAGTGATGCGACCATAAGTTTATCCGTTTTGGTGAGGACCGTTTCCACTTCGTCGGTCTTCAGCTCGCGAGGCGTGGTGAGAGGCTTTCCCTTTTCTATCCTGAGGCCTTGTAACTTCCTAACGGTCAAGGTTTCGCCTTTTGATCGGCCGTGAGAATAGCTCAATCCTTCAGGAGGTTGGTCGCTCGCGATTGTCTCTATCTCGACATCACCGCGGAGCACCTTGAGGTCGACTACGCCATCTTTGTCAACTTCGACATAGAACTCCGTTGCCTTCTTACTGAGGCGAACATCCTGTGTCTTCGTGTCGAAGACACCCCAGCCGCTAATTAGGAACTTGCCAACGTAGGCCCAAAGGCTCTCAATGCGAGCATGTGAGTTCTCCTGCAACACAGGGTATAGCCCGCTACTGATGAAACATTTTTTTTCATAACCGCACCGACAATATTGATGGGCACTTCACCCGCAAGAACGGTCCATGAAAGTTGGTGTGGATTCTCGCAAGTCAACCTTGAAGCGAGAACGAAGCTTCATTGCCGGGCTGAGCTTCTAGGCGAGCGTGCAGCGTTGCGCGAAGGCGAAGTGCGATTTGCCAAGGCTTTCAAAACGAACCCTCAACTCAATCTCGCCCAGCACGCTCGTGGAAGTAGCTTTCGTCGATCTTAACCTGAGCTTCGAAGTCTTCACTGTCCTGCCCGATTTCAAAATCTGTGGCCGTCGTCAAGATCTTTTCGCAGGCGCTAATCCAAATCGATTGCTAGGTATGTACCCGGTGACTAACTCATCCGGATCACGTATGGGTTAGGTCTTTGAACCCATTGAGACCGGTGTAGTCGGATGATGACGATGAAGCGGTGAACATTGGAAGACACGGAGAATACGAATGCGAATGTTTATTTGCACGATAATCTTGGCGATCCTGGCAATCCCGGCGCATGCGCAGGATCAGTGCCGACTCTACCTGGCAAATCAAACGGACGGCAATAGCGGCTTGACCCTGACACTCGAGTCGCCCGCGGACAGCAATGGCAATTGCTCGCCGAATTCCTTAAGCGTCCACCTGGCCGTCGGAGAGGGCGCGGGGCTTCAGGATGCGGTGGATGCGGCGTTACCCTGGCAGAGTTGGCAGAATGGAGCCGTTGTTTTCACCGCCACGGCCGTAATCACGAAAGCCGGTCCACAGGAACTTTTGATCAACGGTCAGCCGGCACTTCCGGCGGCCGGACAGTTCAACTTCCAGCCTGCGAAAGAAACATTTTTTGGCTCGTTGCTTGCCAATTCCGGCACGCCTAAGGAGCAATACATTGTCACTCCGATCTCGCTGAGCGTCACCAACGGTTCGAACAGCAGATCTGTAGCGCCGAACGGCACGAACCCCCTGCCTTTCCCTTTGACCCTGTTGCCGGGTGGGCCGGCGCCCTGGCTGTTTCCATTTACCGAGGATGCCGCCCAGCCCACCACGATCACGGCAACCTTTGAGCTCGATCCACCAGTTGCCGATCCGCACCAATTCGATCCATACATCGATAAGTACGGCCAGGCGAACGCCGCCAACTGGCCGGGAAAAATATCCAGTGACAGCGAACTGCTGGCCACCGTAACGCAAGAGCAGGCGTGGCTCGCCGCAAACGGCCCGATCCCTGGGCTGGATCAATATGGCGGCTCGACCGTGGCGAGGTGGGAACCTCCACCAGTCGCGACCAACTACTACTACACGACGTATCACAACAATCGTTGGTATTTGATTTCACCGCTCGGCAATCCCGTGTTTTATATCGGCATGACTGCGGTGCAGCTCTACGCGACTCCGATCACGGGGCGAGAAGCGATGTTTCAACTGCCGACGGACTGTAACCTCGTTGATTCCCGGGCGACTTGCGACGATGCCTATCAAGTGAATGTGAATAACGATCCACCGCCTCAGCCAACACCGACCTACGTTTCGGTTTCTTATAGCACTGCGAACAACATCCGGAAATACGGGAGCAACTGGCAAACCACGAGAGATGCGCTCATGCATCAGCGCTTCAAGAGTTGGGGCTTTGCCGGAGGCGGCAAGTTCGGCAATTTTCCCAGCGACATGCCCGTCACGCCGATCCTGGCGCATAACGGCTTCACCGGCGTCAGCCCGGCCGTTCCGCTCGGCCATCCCGATGTTTTTGATCCGGCTGTCGTCAACCAGATGACGGTATCGTTGTGCAGGGAGATGATGGAGCTTACCGGACAGGGATCTCAATCATCCTTATGCAACGGGTTCAGGACCAATCCGCAGAGCCCTCCACTCCTGAGTTTCCCAGGCCCGAACATTGTCGGCTGGTCGGTCGGCAACGAATCGGAAGAGATCATCACGACCGCGGAAGTACAAGCGATTCTCGCCCTCGGAGCATCGTCGCCGGCGAAGACCGCATTAGTGCATAAAGCCTTGACCGAAATTTATGGAGGGTACGTACCCGCGCTCGCGAAAAATTGGCAAATCACGGCGTCAACAGAGGCAGACATTGATGCTGCGAATCCATGTATGACGACGACCAGAAGCGTGAAGCTATGTCCGGGCGCAGCAGACCTGGAACCGCTGCGCATATATTACGAACAGACTTACTTCAGCAACCTCTACAACATTATAAAAAAGCAGTTGGATCCTAATCACCTGTATTTCGGGATTTGGGCCGTCGCGGGAGACACAAAGGATTGGTCGATCGTATCAGCGAACTGTGACGTCGTGGGCTTCGACGATTTCTCGCCGGGGCCGCTCACCCGTAAATTGCGGGCTGAATTCGCCAGCGCTGATAAGCCGGTGATGCTGGGCGCCTGGGGCGTGCCCTCAGATTATGAGGGCGCGAGAGGATTTGGGTGGGACCAGTACACCAGGCTGATGACGCTTTCCGATTCGGATTCTGGCGACGCCTATATAAAACGAATGCGGAGCCTGGCCGTTAACAAGTATGTGGTCGGCTCGATGATTTTCGATTATCAGGATGAACCTCTCACCGGACGGGGCAATACCGACGGGACCGGAAACATAACGGACAAATTGGTCGTCGCCGAGAATTTTGCGTTCGGCATGGTGGACGTGACCGATACGCCAAAGTATGACCTGGTAAACAAAGTGCGCGCGGCAAACATCAAGACCCTGCTATCACTTGGGCTGCTCGCCGATACGACGCCGCCGGTAACCACAGCAACAGTTGCCGGAACTCGGGGCTCAGATGGTTGGTACCTGGGCCCTACGGACATCGATTTCACCGCCACGGATGATCTCACAGGCGTCGCCAGGACCGAGTTCAGTTTGGACGACGGCAGCACCTGGAAGACGGGCAATAGTCATACGTTCAAAACCGATGGAATACACACGATTCTCTATCGCTCGATCGATCACGTCGGTAACGTAGAGACACCAAAATCAGTCACAGTGATGATTGACTCAACGGCTCCGAGCACAACTGTGAGTACCCACTACCGCACGCTAAACGGTGTTCCCATAGTGTTGGAAGTAGATTTTCTGGCGATCGACAACACTTCCGGAGTTGCTAAGACAGAATACAGTTTAGACCATGGCTCGACATGGATAACGGGGAAAACATTCTTTCTAAGTGCAAGTGGGACTTATACGGTCTGGTACCGCTCAACTGATGTGGCCGGAAATGTAGAACCGAATAAGTCAGTGAGGCTCAGGGTTACCGTTGGCCCCTAGCTCAGTCTTTGGTCCACCCGGTAATTCATAATCCCAGGATCGGCGGTTCCAGGGCCTGAACGCCGGCACGCAACATTTTCAGCACGCCGAGCATTTCAACTGTTGGCAAGACAAAAAGTTGCGAAGAGTGTCCAGTGTGGGGAGCCAAAAATCTAACGAAGGGCCGCTGGCGCAGTTCCTGCGGCCCTTTCTCTTTGCCAACTGCACTGTGCGTTATGAGTGGTTGGTTAGTAGTTGGTTAGACCTTACTAAGTTGGGACTTTCACCCATGGCGCAAGAAAAGTTAGGTAATTATCTACTTGACACGAGGTTAGAATAGCCGTACTATTCGTCTCGTGATTCGCCACTTTCTTCATCTTCGGACTCATCATCGCGGGTTAGTTCCCGAATACAGTCCACAATTTCAGGTTCAAATAGATGCTCCATCGCTTCGTCGGTGGTCATCTCAGTCGCGTGCTTTCGTTTTTCTTCTTGCATAGGAGTCACCATGCCTAGAGCCGTAAACTTCAAACCCGAAATGAATCTGGCGAAACTGATCGCCAAGTTCGACAACGACGAAAAGTGCAGGATGCACCTTGAAGAACTTCGTTGGCCCGAAGGCATAAAGTGCCTCCGCTGTGAGTCTCAGAAAATCTCGCGCAACTATAAGCGCAACCAGTTCGTGTGTGATTCATGTAACTATCAATTCTCCGTCACTGCCGGAACCATTTTCCACGATTCTCATCTTCCCTTGCGTAAATGGTTCATCGCTACCCTACTAATCTGCGAAGCCAAAAAAGGCGTCTCTGCTTTGCAGTTGAAACGCACGTTGGGCGTCGCGTACAAGACCGCATGGTATCTCTCGCATCGTATCAGAGAAGCGGTCAAGGATGCCGATACATCGCTTCTGAGCGGCATCTGTGAACTGGACGAAACCTATGTTGGCGGCAAAGCCAAGAACATGCACAAGGCCCAACGCGAGCGAAAGATTAAAGGTCGTGGCGCGTCTGGCAAAGCAATGGTTCTCGGTGCGATCCAGCGTGGCGGCAAAGTCAGACTCGATGCGGCTGTTACTCCCGACCGCGAAACTCTGAAGGCGTTCATCGCGGCGAAACTGGCTGATGAAACAACCGACATCATGACGGATGACTTTCCAGCCTATGAAGGGTGCGCCGACAGCAACACGAGACATCAAACGGTCAACCACTCCGCAAAGGAATACGTGCGCGGCGATGTTCACACGAACACGATGGAAAACGTCTGGTCGCTGTTCAAGCGATCCATCATTGGTTCGTATCATCAAATCTCTGTGAAGCATTTAGACCGCTATCTCGATGAACTAGAGTTTCGTTTCAACAATCGGAATAACCCTTACCTGTTTCGCGACACCTTGCTTCGACTTCTCGCTTCGTCGAATCTTGAATACAAGCAACTGACAAAAGAGAAAGCAGCGTAAAGGCCATTACATCAATCGACCGGGGGAGCGTAATCCTGGCCCGTTATGTATACGACACAAATTCATCAAAACCATCTTACCTTGAAGAACGTTTTTCATTTCGCTTTTATGAAGAACCAAACAGCCCTCGACCCATTTAGTGTTGTTGTATTCAAGGTGGATAATGGCGCATAAACCTTTTCGACCAGCGTTGAATTCGTCTAGGTCTCGCTGTGACGGGGACGCTAGATAGGCACCGAAAACAATTGGCCCTCTCTTCGTCGGAGCAAATTCCCTCCCTTTTTGGCCTTCGCTGATGAATTTATTTACTTCTTGGGGAATCGAACTGAATATGGTTTCCACGTCCTTGTCCTGCTCATCAAGCGAAGTGATATTTACAAAACCCATTCTTACGTGTTCGTGAGCGTTATAAGCCGCGGCGGTTCCAGTGTTGTCTACATAGAGATTGGCAAATATCGGCTTGCCAGCTTCAAGCGGAGATTCGTCGTTGACGACGAGGCGCGCATCAGTGACAAATAATGCCGCGTCATCGGGCAGCGGAGGCCACGCTAGGTAACCAACCAGCGTACAAAGTCCAGCCAATAGTGCAACGCTCGCGAATTGACGCCAACGACGATCCTCAATCCACCAGAACTTTACGGCCGGGTGCAATAGCAACCCGAAAATCGCTATCACCGCGACGACAACAATCGTCGGCGTTTTGGCGATCAGAAACAGAAGGATTCCGATCACCACACCTCCCAATCCCAGCCAACGATCAATCGGCTTCTTAGGGATGAAGTACAGTTTTGACTTTTTCTTTTGCCTAGGTTTGCCGCGCCGGTTGCCCATGCCCGCAAGCCTACGCTTGCATAATCTCTCGCGTCAAGTAGATAATCACCAAAAGTTACATCGGATTATTGACTTTCAGCTTCAACCGGAGTAGCGTGCCCTCGCTTTAAGTCGGTACACACCTCGCGAACCAACGGTCTAATTTGCGTTCTTCTGCTTATGGGAGGGATTCCACTCTCATGAACACATAACTTGCAGCTGACTTCTTTACAGTTCACGCGTCGAGGTGTGCATGTTATCTACTCTTAAATCCCGTCTGAAAGTCTCGCTTGTTAGTTTGATTCTCATCCTCTCATTGACGCCGGTATCACCTGCTCATCCCCATCACAGCTATTCTCATGAGCAGCGGCGGGTCGCCGATAATCCCAACTGGATGTCTGTCCTTCCAGATAGTCTTCACCTCAGCGAGTTATCAATTCCGGGCACTCACGAAACCATGTCACTCTACGGACCATTCGGTTTTAGAAACTCAGTGATGACCCAGAGGATGTTTCTTAACCTCCAGTTGGAGTCAGGCATTAGGGCTCTTGATGTACGCTGCGCCATAGCCGGAAATCATTTCGTAATTTACCATGGCAGGTATTATCAGAACGCGAATTTTTACGATGTCTTAAACACGGTCATAGCGTTCTTGCAGGCTCATCCCCGTGAAACCGTATTGATGCGAGTCAAAGAGGAAAGGACAAGTGACCCCGAGAAATTTCTGGTGAACTTTCGCGAGACATATTGGAATAACGGCCGGGCAATTATCGGCGGCCGGAACATCAGGTACCAAGACTATATCCCAATGCAGATGTCTCGGAACCCAACCCTGCGTGAAATGCGAGGTAAAATAGTTATCCTGCAAGATTTCGCTCGCTGGCAATGCCTGACTGACACTTCCACAGCATCATACGGCATATGTTACAACTCATTTGTCATCCAGGATGAGTTTCAAAGAGAGGTGACTCAATATAATAAGTGGTTGGCGGTTAAGGACTATCTTGACCGTGCGAGTAGAGGCTTTGATCAGGACATCAACAACAGGGACACTAAATATATCAACTATTTAAGCGGGTTTGGCAAATTAGACTTTACCGGCCTCCCGAATCCCTATTTTGTGGTAAGCGGTCATGTGAACCCGCGCACAGGTGCGAGTCAAATGAGAACAAACATCCGGGACACCTCAAATCAGTGGCCAGACTTCCCACGCAAACGAGGATACATATACTATGAAGGAACGAACACTCTCGTTTATGACTTCATTCGTAATGGGACCTTTACCAACCGCGTGGGGATCATCATGACGGATTTTCCCGGAGGAGGATTGATCGAACGAATCATCTGCATCAATTATCCGAAAACTGATCCGCTGTGCCGGAGGCTGCCTAAATAGTCGTGCCTAAAGAAGGTCGACCGCACCGCCAAAGAGCCGGTTATGAATTTGGCGAGCGCAGGCTTGCACTATCCTTTTGGAGTTGCCTTGTCTTTTGTTTGAAAGCAGAACGATGGTTATCCATCCCTGAAAGACAGCAGCAACAGTTTCCCTGACTAAGGAGATCTCATGAATGACCAACCTAACGATCAAGCTACAAAGAAAAATCCTGGCGCCGAGCGACAACCGAATGTGCTCAACGAAGAGAATTGGTCAGCCCAAAAATACCCCGATATAGGGATTCCCCCGCTCCAGGGCTATCTTCAGTTATGCGCTGACAGGCGATTCCACAGATGTCTACAAGAGCAGTTTCAAAAGAACACCGGGATCAATTCGCCTCAAGATTATTGGATACACGCGGATGCGGGCGGAACACCAAAGATGGAATGCCAGAGAACGGCCCCGGACTACTGCTATTACAAGATGGAAGTGCGATTGATGGGCTGGTCAGCCCACGGCGACAATTGCGGAGGCTTTGGCGACAATGTTCCTGATAGTGAAATACGGCGAGCATTGTTGGTAACAGCACGAAGAAAGATAGAAGATTACCCACTCGCTTCGCACTATGTATATTTCGCCACAACTGAGCATGAGAATGGCGAATCGTACGCGGTTGTGTATTGCCTGATATGTGCGGCAAGTGCGGATTAGTTTATCCGGGTTGTGAACTAACTTTCACACAGGCGATTCAGCGTGAAGAGTTTTCCGGAATTTCCCCGGTTGGCGCCCGTAAAAAGTTGCGAAGAGCGTCCAGTGTGGGGAGCCAATCACTTCTCTTACACCCGCATAAACATTGATCGACATCGATTGTGCGCTCGGAAATTTTGACAATTTTTTGACAAGTAGTTTCCGTTTCCTACATGCGGAGCCAAAGTCTCTCTGACACCCGCACAAGAATTGCGTTAAAGGAAAGCGCTCCAGAAAAGTGTCCACAAATTGACCACTTTTTTTGGGCTCACGGTATAGCTTCTCGCTCCTGGTGTAGAGCCATAATCTTGTCCGGTACATTCTTCCAGACAGCTGACCTCGCAAAGTCATCAAACAAAATAACCGTCCCCCCCCAACCATCTGCCGGAACTCGCCCCCAATCCGCAGAGGCCGGCTGATCGCTTTGCCCGAAGATCACTCCAACCTCAAGCTCGCTTTCCGCGGAGAGTTAAATGATAATTCGTCGCCAGGTCACTATCGGAAGAGGGAGTCAGCGTGATGCGCAAGGGCTTATGCTCTCTGTTACTCATAACGTTGTCGGCAATCGCGGGTAGCGGCCAATCGGCCGACGCTTCCAACATTCCCGGCGACGATGAGATTCGCCGGATTCTGGTGCAACGCATTGACGAAGCTCACCAGAGCGTCGGCATTGTGGTCGGAATCATTACTCCCGAAGGCCGTCGGGTGATCAGCTATGGCGCACCGGGTAAAGGCGACCCGCGGCCGCTAACGGGCGACACCGTCTTTGAAATAGGCTCGGTGACCAAGGTCTTCACGTCGTTGCTGCTCGCGGACATGGTGCAACGCGGCGAAGTGGCGCTGACCGATCCAATTTCGAAATACCTTCCCGCCGGCGTCAAAGTGCCACAGCGCAACGGCCGCCAGATCACGCTTCAGGATTTGGCGACGCAAAGTTCCGGTCTGCCGCGCCTGCCCTCAAACCTCAAGCCAAGGGACATGGCCAATCCTTACGCAGATTATTCGGTCGAGCAGCTTTATGCTTTTCTTTCGTCGTACGAGTTGCCGCGAGACATCGGCGCGAAATTCGAGTATTCCAATCTCGGCGGCGGACTGCTCGGTCATGTACTCACGCTCAGGGCCGGGATGGATTTTGAAGCGTTGGTGCGTAAACGCATTACCGAGCCGCTGGGGATGACCAGTACCGCGATCGCTCTGTCGCCGGCGCTTAAGCCGCGGTTAGCGACGGGGCACGATGACAAACTCAAACCGGTTGCCAACTGGGACTTTCCGACCTTGGCGGGCGCGGGTGCGCTGCGCTCCACCGCGAACGACATGCTCACATTTCTGGCGGCAAACCTTGGTTACACCAAGACACCGCTGGCTCCGGCGATGAGCGCGATGCTCGCGGTGCGGCGGCCCACTGATGATCCCAACCTGGAAATCGGACTTGCATGGTTCATCCGTAAGGCAGGCGAGCCGATCATCTGGCATAACGGCGGCACCGGCGGATACCGTTCCTTCGTGGGTTACGATCCAAAGAAACGGATTGGCGTGGTGGTACTCGCTAACGCCTTCACCAACGCCGGAGTTGATGATATTGGGGCGCACATTCTGGATCCGACTATTGATGTGATCAGCGCCAAAGCGTTTATGAAGGTGGAGCATAAGCAGGTCACGGTAGATCCGAAGATCTTTGACGGCTATGTTGGGAGTTACCAACTGGGACCCAACTTTGTCCTGATCATCAGCCGCTCCGGGGACCACCTGTTCGCTCAGGCGACGGGCCAGGAAAAGTTTGAGATCTTTCCCGAGAGCCCGAAGGACTACTTTGCCAAAACCGATGAAATCGGTATCACCTTTGAGGTGGATGCGCAGGGCCGGGCCACTGGAATCGTCATCCACCAGGCGGGGCAGGATATTCCGTCTAAACGCATTCCGTGACCCGGCGCCCTGGCCGCACGTGTCAGTACCCGGAGCGGTAGCGACGGGATCAATACGGCTTTATGATTACTGGAAGAGTCCTCCTTATCCCGTCGCTACTGCTCCGGGTACTGATACGAAATAGCCACGTCACCCGACTTTTGGGGCACTGTTCGCGCCAGCAAAAATTTGCTAAGAGGTAGGGAAACAACTTTGTCAGCGATCCAGGGGAGGCCATTACTTCTCCTTCTTGTTTTTTCGCCACAACTCAAACGCCGGTTGAATCAAAGCTCATGATGACGACGGTCCGATTTCGAATTGCCTTGTGTGCCCTTTTAATGTGTGCCATGTTGACGACCCAATATCGAATGGGCTTGGCCCAGACCAACGAAGCCAGTCCCTACGCCGCTTTAACCAAGGGGCTGGTGGTTCATGGTTTTCGTACTGACGCCGTCTATCTCGACGCGACCGACAAACCCTTCGGGGCCCGCTTTGTACACTTGCCCACTGGTTTTACGCTCGACCTGCTTCAGATTCAGTCGGTCCCCCAAGCCTATATCTATGCCAACACTTTCACCGTGTCTGACATGGGCGAGCCGCACACTCAGGAGCATCTGCTGATCGGCAAGGGCAACAAAGGTCGAAATATCAACGACCTCGAAAACATGTCGCTGACGCAATCGAACGCCTACACGGCCCAAACCTTCACCTGTTACGAGTTCAATACTGCCGGAGGCGCTGAGGCGTTCTACAAAGGTTTCAACGAGTACATCACCGTCCTGCTCTATCCTGACTATACGGAAGAAGAAGTGCGTCGCGAGGTGCGCAACTGGGGGGTTACTGAAAATCCGGACAAGTCGTTGCGGCTTGAAGAGAAGGGCTCAGTCTACAACGAGATGACCAGCTCGATGAACAGCGCCGATGCGCGACTCTACGACAGTTTGCAGCGCATGATTTTTGGACCCGCGCATCCACTCTCATTTAATGCCGGCGGTTCTCCCGAAGGTATCCGGAAAATGACCCCCGACGATATTAAGCGTTATCACGATGCGAACTATCACCTCGGGAACATGGGCGCCGTGGTCTCGGTGCCTAAAGATATGACCCCTGAGGTGGTGCTGACTCGCCTCGACGCGATCTTCAGCAAGGCCGAACCCGCCAGCACCAAACGCGACTATATGACTGTCGAAAAACTTCCCGCACCTCAGCCGGCGGAACTCGGGAGTATCCGGGTGATTGACTATCCGGATCAAAACGCAGAGCAGCCATCGCTGATACGTTTCGGTTACCCGGCAACACTCAAGCTAAACCTGACGGACAAAGTTCTGCTCGACAATTTTCTTTCCGTTTTTGCCGGCGATGCGAACACCAACCTCTACAAGAAGTTTATCGACAGCACCACGCGGGAACTCGATACGGGGGCGAAGGGGATCGAAAGCGGCGTTGATGTGGCTCCCGGATCTCCAATCTACATCACGCTCCTGGATGTGCCCGCGACTAATCTCAATGCAGACAAGGCGGCGCTTATTCGCCAGAAGATGATGGACGAGTTTGCCCGGATTGCCGCCTTCAAGGACAACTCGCCCGAATTGAAGGAATTCAACGATCGCTTCCGCAGCGCGCTCACGGCCTATCGTCGCGGCCTCTCCAAATTCGTCAACACGCCTCCGGGTTTCGGCTTTCGCCGGGGCGGCAACGGTTACGGATGGCTGTGGCAAACCCGATATCTGAATCAGGAGGGTGACTTCCGCAAGTCAGTGACCATGAAGCCGCAGCTCGACCAGGCCGAAAGTCTTCTGGCGAGTGGCAGAAATTTCTGGCGCGACTACCTGGGCAAATGGAAGCTCGCGGAGACGAAACCGTACGTGGTGGTGGCCCACGCCAATCCGCAACTAATTACCCAGGATCAGACCGAACGTACCGCGCGGGCCGACGCGGAAACCAATGAGCTCAAGAAAAAATATAACGTGAGCGATGGCCAGGAAGCGATCAAGCGCTACAAGGCAGACTACGACGCAACCTCTGTGGAGCTCGAAAAACTCGCGCAGAAAAGCGACGCGAAATTTATCGAGAACCCACCGCTGACTCTCGACGATCAAATCGACTACACCGAGACGTCCGTTGGCGAGGTCAAACTGGGTGTGGCCCGCTTCGACAATATGACCGGCGCCACTACCGGGATGGCGTTCGGGCTCTATGGAATTCCCGAGCCGGACCTGGTCTATCTTTCGGCGCTTCCCGATCTGCTGCGCGGCGCCGGCGTGATCAAAGACGGCAAGGCGATTTCTTACGACGAGATGTCCGAACAGATTCAGCGGGAGATTCTCAGTCTGGATGTTGAGTTTACAGGTTCTCCCGTCACCCACCGGTATGAATTAACCGTGCGCGGTTCCGGTAACGACGCGGCCGAGTCGGAACGCGCCGTGACCTGGATGAATCTGGCGCTCACCAGTCCGAACTGGCGCAAAGAAAATCTTCCCCGCCTCCGGGACATAGTCGATCAGGAGTTGAGCGAATTGCGCCGGCGCATGCAGGATGCGGAAGAGACGTGGGCCGCTAATCCGTCAGATGCCTACCGCTATCAGGACAACCCGGTTTACCTGTCGACCTTTTCGTTTTTGACGCAAGCTCACAATGTGCAGCGCCTGCGCTGGCGACTGAAGGGCGCCGGCGACACCGAGAACAGCAAAGCGATCGCCGCGTTTATGACTCATCTCGCCAGTGCGAAAGGAACGCGTGACGAACTCAAAGCCATGTTGACCGCGATGAGCGGCGACCAGAGCCAAACCGTTTCTCAGGAACTCAAACCTCTGGTTGATGAAGCGAACAAGCTACCGAAGCCGGCAAACGAACTGGCAATTGAGGCCGCGGCAGACCTCACCCAAACGCTGGGCGACCTGCCTGACTCTTCGCTCGCGGCTGACTGGGTGTACCTCTGCAACGAGATACGCCAGGACCTGGCCTACACCCCGGAGAGAACTCTGGCCGATCTCGAAAGCGTCCGGCGTCGCATCGTAAATTCCCGCAACGCCCGGATGTTCTATATAGGCTCGTCGGCAATCAAACAGCAGCTGGAGCCGGCCTACAAATCAGTGCTTGCCGGTTTCGAGAAGAGCGCAATACCTAAAGAAAACTATGGCAATGAGCGCCGGATCGAAGCCCGTTTGATGGCGCGCCTTTCAACCAATACCACTCCGGTCTACGTAGGCTTGATGGCGCCGAACATGTCAGGCGGGGTGATGCTGAACAGTGCCCGGCTCACGGGCCTGGCCGACCTTAGTCAGGACGCCATTCTGAATTTTCTCGCTTCGAAACTTTATGGAGGCGGCGGGGCGCATTCACTTTTTGCCAGGACTATTGGGGCCGGACTCTCTTATGGCGGCGGCGTCGGGAGTAGCGCCGGTACGGGCTTAATCAGCTACTACGCCGAACGGACGCCTGAGCTTCCGCAGACATTACGTTTCGCAATTGGCGAGGTGAAGCGCCCGATGGATATTCCGCTGACTGATTACGTTATTGCGCTCTCATTCAGTTCACGGGCCTCGTCGCCTTACGAAACACGTGGGGAGGCGATGGCGTCGAACATGACTGATGGCATCACCCCGGAAGTAGTCTCGCGTTTCCGGCGGGCGATTTTGGACACCCGGAAATTGCCGGATCTTTCAACCGAACTTTACCGCCGGAAAGACAAGGTCTACGAACGAGTCTTTCCCGGCTACGGCATGAAAGGCAGAGACATTGCCGGTCGAAACTTTTTTGTAATCGGCCCGGAAAAGCAGATGGCCGCTTATGAAGCCTACTTGAAATCTGTTGAGGGCGCCGATACGCAACTCTACCGGCTCTACCCGCGTGATTACTGGCTGCCATTGAAGTAACGACAACACTACGGTTTGGACTGGACACCGCGTCTTCCAAATGCTGCGAACGTTTCGCCCAGCCTTAAAATTCTAAAAATCCGTCCGCGGGTTGAAGGGCGCGGTCATGAAAGTGGGCGCCACCGGCGGCGCTGCGAACGCGGGAAACTTTCGTCCGGCTTCATTCGGATTGAATGGGACGAAGCCAGGCAAAGGCGGTCCGGACGGCATCCAAAAATCGTCAAACGGAAAAGCCGGGAAAAGGAAATGCGGGTTTTTGATAACGCTGCCCGCATCTTCGCCGATTCCCTGCCATTGCGCGAAGCTATAGAACTTCCAAAAGCCCGGGAACTCCGGGTTCTTGATCGGGTCTTTCTCACAAGGCGGATTGTTGCTCGTCGAGGCGTCGATCATTTGTTGATAGAACGCGTTTTGATCGCCGGCGAAAGTGCCGTCCGTGCGCCAGTAAAGATTTCCGGTAAATTTCTGATAGCTCTTGTAAGACGCCAGGGTCCCGATGTCCGTACATTGCCCCTGCACAAAGAAGCTCTGCCCCGCCGAGGTCGGGTTGCGATCGAACTCCATTATGTTGTTTGAGACGGTAAAGACTTTATTCGGGACCGTCTCGCCATCGTTATAGGGAGGGTTGACGCCAATCATCGCGGCGCGGGCGAAGGCCAGAATATTGTTGTTTATCGTGTTGGCTTCATGCTCCTGGGCCGGCCCATGCGGCGAATAGACCGCCGTGTCAGAGACGCGGTACACAAGATTGTTTTCGACATCGACCAACCCGGTTGAGTTGTCGAGGTAAATTCCGTTCCCTCCATAACCAGTCGGGGTGTAGAAGGAGGACGCATCGGTCACGTCATGAATCTTGTTGTTCAGGATCTTGTTGCCGGCGGCCGTGAAGGTGGCGTTGCCCGCTTCGATGCGGATCGCGCCGCCGTCGTCCATGATCCCCTGGAGCAGGTCGTGGACATGATTAAAGGAGATGATGTTGTTGCCATTCCCGATGAGCGGGTTTCCGCCAGCCGGATTCGGTGGGGCGTTCCCGGATTGCTGAGAGATCGAGATGGCGCAATGGTACCCATCATAGACGTCGTTGTGGGTATAGAGATTGTCGTGTCCCAGGCCCTGACCAATGCCAAACGCCGCCGGGATGATCCGTCCATAGCCCTCGACCACGTTGTTCTCGACCGTTATCAGTTGCGGGATGTTGGCGTCGGTTTCGTCCGGAACCCAGGGGTCGCCGATGCGCATACCTAAGGCGCCGATATCGTAAAAGCGGCTGTCCTTGACCACGTTGTTCGCGGTCAACGCATTCGTATCAACGTCCACACACCACGTAGGCGGGTCTTTGAATGGCGGCTGCTTGTTCGCATCGGCAGGCAGGCACGAGATGATTTCCAGGCCCGCGCCGGAAATGTGTTCAAGCGTCCCGGAATCGAAGCTGAGGTACTGCGAATTCTGAATCGAGAGCGCGGGAGGGATGTCGATCTCCAACTCCCGCCCCGGATGGCCCGCGTCAGGCACCGTGTAGTTGTCATAGGCGAAGGTCAAACCCTCAAAGCTCACGTGATGCAACTTGTAGGTCCTGACCAACGGCGGCGGTGTCTGCGGAATGACGACGTTGGCGATATTCGGATTCTCACCGCGTTTGGCCAGATAGGTCAGCGTCCAGGCGCCGGCCACCGAGTGATCGAGAAACCACTGGCCAGGTTCGGTCAATGCTTCGGCCACGTTCTCA
>Ga0126383_10000579_pt1 | contig 20734 bp, 11 predicted proteins | sample PanSoiMetPlot_35_FD_96882 | JGI IMG/M metagenome (GOLD analysis project Ga0126383, IMG submission 96882) | Tropical forest soil microbial communities from Panama - MetaG Plot_35 | ecosystem: Environmental > Terrestrial > Soil > Tropical forest > Bulk soil | place: Panama | collected 2016-02-17
ATTCGACCTCGGAGTTGGTAAATAGAATGCGATAACGCTTGGCAATCTCGATTCCCAATTCCCCGGCCAGAAAATAGTAGCTATGCGCGGTGATCCCGCACTGGCACATGGCCTCGAGGAGCACTGTCCCGGGAGTAACGGCGCGGTCTGGAAAATGCCCCTGGTAGAAAAAGTCGTCCTCGCGAAAACGATATCGGGCGGAAATACGAGTTTGGTTAACCTCGAGGATCTCATCGAGAAACAAAAACCGCAGTCCGCAAGGCATCATAGCTAAGACGTCAGAGGGAGCAAGGACATCCGCCGACTCACAAACTCGTGATCCTCCTGATTTATCCTGGGAAAGACTCAATTTCGGTCGTGCGCACTCTTGCATATCCGCAAGCCTCCCCAACTCAGGCCGGAGCCGACAACTGCCATATTAATGGCGCATGGGCCCAGCGTGTCCCACTTCTGCGAAAGCACAGACGGCGCGCCAGCAGCGCCACAATTCCCGAACCGTTCCACGTTTGAAAGATGGTTTTGCGGTGAAAGGTTCAAGCGTCGACAAACGGCTTCGAGCATGCGCAGATTGGCTTGATGCCCAATAAAATACTCCCCTGGCTCCCCAGAGCCATTGCCTCTCGAATGAGATGTGCTGATCCCCTCGACCGTCTCCACAGTCTTGCGAATGGCGAACATTTGCACCCGGTGGCCGTCTTGTGCAAAGTGTCCGCCTGCTCGGATCGTAATTTGGTCTTGTCCGGATGGGTCGCAGTGGAAGCTTGAGCAAAGGATGCGCGTGGCCGAGCTGATTCGCGGGGAAAGAATTGCAGCAGTGGCGCCGTCTCCGAACAGTGCGGCCGTCTGCCGGTCCGAATAATTGATTGCACGGGTAAAAGCCTCCACGCTCAACACCAAAATATAGTCCGGCAGTGATTCCTCTTTCATTTGAGCGAGAAAATGAACCTGAGCAACAAAACTGGCACAGGCAGCGGATACATCAAATGCCAGGGCCTCAATTCCAAGAATTGCCGCAGCACGGCTGGCCTCCGCAGGGATCAGCATCTCGGGGCAGCATCCTCCGGCGATGACCATTTGAATAGCGCTCGGCTGAAGGCAGGCACGCTGCAACGCCAATTCAGCGGCTTGGCGCGCCATTTCGGTTGTGGAAGTCGTTGAGCCTTCAGCAGCGGCACGGGTATCAACATTCCGAGTTTGCCGGATATAGTCGAGAGAGAGAGTGGTGCGGCGCTCCAAAATTCCGACGCGCTCCTCCACCCAGCCTGGATCAACTCCGATGTCCAAAGAGCAAAGAAACTCGTTGTCAATCACGTTATCCGGGTGAAAATGTCCTACGCTGTGCAAGTAGAGCAAACGACCTCCAAATCCGCGCCCTCCACGAAACTTGCCTCATCCCAGCGTCGAGACAGGACATAGCAAGCGGGCCATGCTATCGCGGCAGCGGCAAATTCTCCGTGATGCGCCAAGCTGACGTCGATTCCGGCTTGGCCCCCGCCTTTGCGCCTTAACTGGGGGATTCTTCCCTCAAACTGCAAATTCACGTCGCGTAAGCCAAGGTCGTCGAGAAGAGCATTCGCTAAGGAACGGACGGCCTCCGATTCGTGGCTAGCGCGGTGCCTTCCGGCGAAACACTTTTCAATTTCGCGCACCGCCCAATGAATTCTCATCCCCGGGGAAATCGCAACAGCGTGCACCCACAATTCCTCGGCGAATAGCGAGACTTCCGTTTGCGCTCCCGCATAGAGAACTGATAATTTCTTGTCGACCAGCACAGGGTCCCGATCCTCAATTTGAATCGCAAACTGACTCGGAACAAAATGACACTTCAGTTGTTTCGAGAACAGCTTGTACGCAGCCTCCTTGCATGCCCAAACCAATGCCAGAGCCCTGGCCGGGCTAACAGACCTCCGAACGGCTTCAGCCTCTTCCAAAGTGCAAGCGCGATCTAGATAGTGAACGTGGCTCTTCTTTGGTGACTCGCAAAAACGAAGGTCAACGATGTCATTACCCAGCAAAGCGCACCTATTCGCGCAATTCAGAAGACACCCCAATTCCCACACGGAAGAATTAAACCGCATGTGAGGGGCCCGAGAGCCTGAAAATACATGCTTGGCGAAGAGGCCGCGTTAATGAATTTTGAAAATCTCGTTAACGAGAGGAGCGCTAGAACAAGGGCGTCTGAATAAGCTCAAGGTGCAATCAGTGGTCGAAACTGAACATTGAATCGGTAAGGTTCCATGCTTTGGCGTCCAAGAATCGCTGATTCGCAGTGTTGACTAAAAGAGTCCTGACGCGCTTAGCGCAGAGAAAACCGAAATTCCGTAAACGTCTGACGAGTGCGGTTGAGGTTGCGCCCTCGCCGTAAACTGCCCATCGTACTCCGAGCGCATGCTGTTCCCAGGCTATGTGGACGAGTCTGGCGATGAGGGCATGCGTTGGTGGCGTGGAATTCAAGCTCCATTGGCAAACCCGAAGATACCTGTTGGCAGACCCATATTTTAAAATTACATCCCCGCCCCCTTTGGCCTCTGCCTTGATTCGTTCGTATTGGCCTTCGGGGTATCTCCAGGCCAGCGAGTCTCGATCTTGAAAGAAGGACAGGGGCGGCCCCGGGTGACGCATGGGACTTTCATCGGGAGGGAGCATGCGAAGGCCTTGCCCGCGGCCTGAAAGAAACGAAGCTGGAGTCCAGAAGGCTCTTTGCATCAACCCTGCGCCCATCAAGGATACTCTTTGCCAGCGGCGAAGGTTTGGCGTTCTATCATGTGCTTCACGAGGTCGCAAAACAAGCAAGCATTCCCAAAGCGGAAACTCGACTGGATAGCAGGCGATACTCCGGAAAACCCGGTGAAAACCACTTGGAGTCGAAATCAGTAGGGGGCTCCAGCCTTTCAAACGGCACAGCCGGAACAGCTCATCAATGTAAATGAGGTTCTTCAGCCGGCCGGTCTTTTCAAATCCCACGATTTTCGAGCTGCGAAACTCCTCGCGAATGAACGAGTACTCCGATTTTGCAGCGACAAAGGATCGCCCGTCATATGTCGCGCGAAGAGGAATTAGAGAGGTGTGTCCTACGATATCACCGTCTTTCGTCTCGAGAATTGCATGCCAGGCGGGACCCGCCGGACTATCCTGGATCCACCGCAAAAACTCCTGAGCAGGGATGGCCGCAGATGCAAGGCTGTTATATTGGGAAAGAATTGACTCATTCTGTTGTGGCTCCAGGGGACCCCTAACAATCCGCAGCCTAACCGGGGATTCTTGGGGAGACTCGCATCGAGAAAGGGTCGCGGCCTGGTAAGGAGTTGAAGAGCCCGTTGAGGGCGGTCCGGTAAATTCGTTGTTGGACATCATCCTTGAGTATCGAGCTCTTGCGAATCACGCTAGTAAACCAATGTTACAGAGATGTTTCTAGAACAACCGGAAAATGTGAATGGGAAAGGGGCGAGAAGTCGTTCAAGCTTTCGCCCCTTTTATATCCTGAGTGTTTCTAAATCAAGGGTTGACTACAAGAGTTACGCTGCTTTGGTGGAACACTCCACTACCCGATGCATTGATGAAAATCTGATATGTGCCCGTAGGCGTGCCACTGGAGGCCGTCAAAGTCAGGGTGGAGCTGCCAGAGCTTCCGGGAATGGTCGTCGAGCTAAACGAGGCGGTGACACCGGTTGGCATGCCGCTGGCCGACAAGGTAAGATCGCCCGCTCCGCCATTTATGGGAGTCGCGGTGACCGTAAACGCGGCGCTGCCCGCCCCGGAAGCGGAAACAGAACCTTGAGAGGGTGAAGCCGACCCCGTAAAGTCTCCGCCGCTGCTGCTGACGCCGAGGTAGACCGTGGTGGTGTGAACGAGAATCCCGTTGGTTCCCGTTACGGTCAAGCTATAGACTTGGGGTTGCGGCGTCGTGCTCACAGTTTTAACGGTGAGAATTGAACTACCCGATCCGCCGGAAATCTTTGTGGGGTTGAAACTTGCGGTTGCCCCAGGAGGCAATCCGGAGACATTTAGGCTGATATCTCCGTTAAATCCATTGAGTGGTTGGGCGACTAGGCTGTAATTGGCCGTTCCGCTTGGCGCGATGTTTTGAGATTGTTGAGCTACGTATCCAGTCCAGTCGCCAACGGAATCATTCACAGAGAAAGGCACCGTAGTCGAGTGAAAAAGCGATCCACTGCTTCCCGTCAGCGTCGCGGTGTAGTGGCCGAGAGGCATATTGTTTGCCGCGGTTAAAGTGATGACAGAAGTGCCTGTGCCGCCGGCGCTGAGCGGAATCGTAGTCGGATTGTAGCTGGGAGTTATGCCATTCGGTGCGTTGGTCACCCCGACAATTACGTCACCTGTGAATCCGTAGAGAGATTTCGCAGTTATATTGAAAGAGAGGGTCCCCCCCGGAACCATAGTCATTGAATACGGCGCTACTATGCCCTTGAAGTCCGGTTGCGGAGGAATTTGCAGCTCGATCCCAAAATGATGATTGACCGTAGAACCGTTGATCGTGATCGTGTCGTCGAACAGATCCATTTGGCCGTTACCTTTGGCGTCACCCGCGAGTACAAAGGTCGGAAGCCCGGTCCTTCCAGACGAAGTGGGAAACGTTCCATCTCCCTGTCCGTAATAAATAAAGCCTCCCGTGGAAAGATCCAGATTTCCATCCGCGTTGAAGTCTGCCAGCAAGAGAGGCGTAGTAACGTCGGGAACGTTGGGGACACTGTACGGGGCTTGGAAAGTTCCGTCCCCATTGCCACTTGAAATATAAATGAATCCCTGAAGAGTGGCTCCCGTGGTTTGAATCGCCGTAGCAATGTCGAGCTTTCCGTCACGATTAAAATCACCTACCACTGCGGTGATCGATCCTACGAAAGGCGTGCCCACCCCGTTGACGGGAACTAGGGAGGCAAAGCTTCCGTCGGCATTACCCAGCATCACCCCTGTGAAGTCCAAGCCGGTGGTGAAGGGGTCATAGACCGTCACAACCACGTCCATCTTCCCATCGCCATTGAAATCCCCGGTAGCAACCGCAGCTAGGCCGATCTGACTCAGCGCACTGCTCGGGCCGCGCTTAAATGTTCCGTTACTGAGACCCAGGAGTGTTTGGACGCTCGTCGAGTTGGCGTACACCAAGTCCAGGACTCCGTCTCCGTCAAAGTCCGCCAGCACTCCAGTGGCAGGAATCGTGCCAGTAAAATCGGTCTCGATAGGAGTTTGAAAAGTGCCGTCACCATTGCCTAGCATGGTCGCGACAAAAAAGCTCGAAGTACTCAATGGGCCGGTCACGATCAAATCCAATTTGCCGTCACTGTTAACGTCAGCTGCGTAGAGGCCGGTAATTGTCCCAGCGGGGCCAAAGGCGGGGATTGGCGAACCAAAAGTGCCGTCGCCGTTGCCGGGTATCACAAAGACCCGCGACCCCATCGCCACGGCCCAGTCCAGCTTACTATCACTATTAAAGTCCCCGCCCACAATTCGGGAGGTCGTGGGATTTTGGCCAGTCAAGTCGAAGGAAGTCCACGACAACTGCGACAAGGAAAATGCCACCTGAAAATACTGAGGGTTGGACACCCCACCGCCCGGGGCTGGGCTAACAACGGTTATCGTTGCGGTCGTGGGTGAGGCGATGTCTGAAGCAGGAATCGCTGCGGTCAACTTTGAACTGTTCACGAAGGTTGTTGTTCTGGAGCTGCCGTTCCAGTCCACCGTGGAACCGGAGATGAAACCTGTACCTGTTACGGTCAAAGTAAAAGCCGCGCCACCAGGGACCGCGGCGTCAGGTTGCAGAGGATTCAAGTACGGGACAGGGTTGTTGGTGGTCGAACGAGCGAGGCTGGGACACACCAAAGAGAAAACTCCCGCCAGAACCAATGGAGAAAAGTTGTGCAACAACAAACGCTTCATGCTGTGGCTCCTCTCGAGGACTAAGAGATCGCCCGGGGCCCTCCGTTACCAAGCGGGTTCGACAATTGGCCCTAGACTGAACCTCGAACAATGACGCCCGATTAAGAGGAGCTTAAATTTGCTTAAAGTTTTTGTAATATTTGGATTTTGTCCAGTATTGGATAACAATTTCTAAACTTCACCGCACTTGCGCAGACTCCAACGGACTGTTAACGGTGGTTTTATTGCGGATCGAAGAATAGGATGCCGGATGGGCTGAGGCCCAGGTCCTCAATAGCTACAAACTGGTTGGGTGCAATCAGGTAGAAAGATACGGTATCGCTCTGATTCGGGAAATGATCGAAAAAGCTGGAGATCATGCCCAACTCACCGCGTCCCAAACTCGGGTCCTCGAGCTGGTATGTGCACGCGCATGTGTTTGCGTTCAAAACAAAGTTTTGTCCCTGGCCGTTCGTTCCAACGCTAGTGTTGGAAATCGTAAAATCTAATTCTGTCGCATAATTTCCGGCGCCGTCGAAATTCACCGCGAGGTCGAGATTGGCCATCGAAGAGTTCGACGAGCCGCCAGCGAGCCCGATCGATTTTCCGGAAAGCGATTGCAGAGAAAAACCTGCGGCCGGCCCGGATTGAACGATTAACGGGCCGGAGAAACCATGGTTGCCTCCATTCGAAGAAGGTGTGACGTCAGCGATGAAGCCACTCCCGGCATCGTAGAGGTAAAACACAGCATCGGGAAAGAAAGCTCCTGCAATGACGCCGCGCCCTGTGCTTGAGTCGTATGGCACGGCAAACGATCCATTGGCCGTCTCCTTTGTCGCTACGGTGCCCGCGTTGTTTGAGTCAAAGTGGGCAACCGGAGCCGTTCCCGAAGGGTTGGATAGCACACCGATGATCACATCGGGGGACGGAGCGCCCCCGACAGTGGTCATTCCGGTGAGAGCGACGACGCTGGTAGCCTGAATGCTGGCTGCGCTCAGCGCCTTTTGATTCCTGGCCGTGCCCGCCTGCACAGTTTTTAGCGCACCGCCAGCATCGATCTCGATCAGATTGAGTTGCGATGAATCTATGAGGTAGTACGCATACTGAGTCGCGCTTCCGCCGATAGAGAGAGTCAAGCTTCCGCGTCCGGAGGTATCCGGGGGAGTAGCAGAAGAGGAGGTAGGAGCAATCGCAGCGGCGCCAGCAAGTCCTCCGAAAATGGGGCTCGTCGCGCCGGCCTGGCCTTCGTCGGCAATGCCGCCCATCACGCTAGCAGCTCCCGGTCCCAGAATGAATTGGCCTGCTTCGACGACGCGAGCATTGATGGGAGCGTCCGAATCAAGTCCGAAGGCAAAGTTCGTTGGTGTCGTGGAAGCTGCGAGAGCCGTGATTGCGGCCGGGTCCTGCAACAGAAGTGAACCGGCGTTGAGGACAAGGCTTGCATCCAATTCGATTACTTTGGCGCGCTTTCCATCCGAAGAGAGCGCACATTTCAGCACCGTATTCGTCCCCGCGCTAGTAATGTTGAATGTCACGCGCGGGATTTCGGCAAAGGATGTGTCTACCGTATACGACCCGGAGAGCGGACCGGCAACATGCGTGACGGCGGTATTGTCATTTAAGTCGTACTCACCTCCCGTAATGTTTCCCATACCGTTGGCAGCAAGACTCCCCGCCAGAGCCATTGGCTGTAAAGAGTGATCGTATCCGCGCAACAGGAAGGCATAATGCCCATTCACCAGCGAGTTAGGAATAATCAGGGAAAACGTGAAGCTGTCGCTCTTCGTGTTATCCGAAACCGAAGTAGCCGTGACGGTGGGAGATGGAGTGGGGCCCGCTTGGGGAGTGGGAGGAGGCGTATAAGTGGCAGAGGTGCTTGGGCTGCCGACGGGCGTGAGCGTTCCACATGCGGCGGTACATGCGGCTCCTCCGGACGCCATTGCCCACGTAACGCCCTGGTTCAAAAAATCGTTTGTAAGCGACGCATTGACCGTGATCGGCTGGTCTCCGGTGAAGGCTGATGGGAACTTATTCAGAATGGTGACAGTGAGGGGCGGCGTGATGATGCTGAAGTTGAAGCTATCCTTCTTCGTGGCGTCTGCCACGGAAGTAGCGGTGATAGTGGGCGAGGCATTCGCAGCGGAAGGAGGCGTGGCAGGCGGTTGGTAATGAGCCGTGAGCGAAGGCGAAGGATCCACAGTCAATGTCCCGCATCCTCCTTGTGCTGGCTGTTGGCAATCCACGCCACCCGCAGTCATCGTCCAGGTTACGCCAGCGTTGGTGGGACCATTACTAACGGTAGCAGTCAGGTTCTGCACCGCCCCCGCCACGCTTACAGACTGAAACTTTGGGGAGAGGTTTACGACGATCGCAGGCAAAATCTCAAAATTAAACACAAAAGCCTGCTGACTGTTCGCTACGGAGCGCGCCGTGATTGTCGCTGTCTGGTTCTGCGGGGGAGTAGCTGGGGGTGTGTAAACCGCCGAAAGGCTTGGCGAGGCTGCCGGCTTCAGAGTTCCGCAACCGGGGGAGCAGGCAGCGCCTGCGATGGATAGTGTCCAGGTCAAGCCAGTGCCAAGATCCCCGCTGAGGGTGGCAGTCAGGGTTACGGGGGCGCTGCCAGCCTCAATCGTTGAAAACGCATTGGTGATGTTCACCTGAATAGGGCCTGTGGGAACTGGAGCGGACGAGCCATTGCAGGCCGCGCACCACTTGAGAATAAACAGACAAAGCAACGCTGTGGGAGAGCGCTTCATGGTGCTGCCTTTCAGAATCGCCGGATAGATTCTTATGCTGTGCGACCGGGCTGCATCCAAACAGCACAGGACCATAGGCCAAGTTTGTAAACGTTTAGATACAATTCGACGAATGTTCTGCAACATGATCGCGGAACCGCGCACTTGACACCTCGGCGCGCCCACACCGGAGCATGGGCTTCGTCACCGCGGATTTTCTTTCTCTCTTTCCTTTTCCTTTGCAGAGCCAGGAGCCTTTGCAACCTGCGGCGTTACTCCATTTGCCAGATTCTGGATACCGGCTGGGACTGGCTGCAGGACAGCAGGAAAAAAATGAAAGCGCGCAGGTTTCTCCTGAACAACTTGCGGCTTAGCATCAGGCGCCAGTTGCGATTTCGCCCATTCCAGGACCGACGGTGGAACTTGCGTTGCCAGGAACGCGCGGCCGTTGCCGTATTGATTGATCAAAGCGAACTCTGGGGCGGCCGCTTCCAACTTCTCCTGCGCTTTGTCGGGCATGGCTTTATTACCACGAATGTCCTCGATGCGCAGGCTTTTGGCCTGGATCTTGGGAAGCCACGTGACAGGATCGAGCGCCGACACGCTCGCCACGAATTCCGGCTTGGTGTATTTGGCACGCTCCTCCGCTGGGATAACCGATTCGTTGAGCCAGTCCTTCCAGTCACCCCATGGCGCCAGGAGATCAAGTACCTTGATACGCGAATCCACCACCGAAGCCAAAACAGCGATCGCGCCGCCTGAGCCGGTCCCGTACATGCCCACCCGGGTCATGTCGAGATCACCCCGAGTCGCAAGGTAATCCAAAATCAACTGCACGTCATGGGTGGTGCTCGTCAAGGCCTCTGGCATCTCGCTAACAAACCACTCTTTCAGCAAGCGGTACCGTGTGCGATGGCCCGTGACAGCCCCGACGAAGCCTACTACCGTATATCCCCCGCGTACCGCAAGGTCGCACCATTTGTTATTTTTGAATAGCTCGGTATCGTCCGGATAGGAAGGAAGAAACAGGATGACTGGGGTCTTGGCCGCTCCCTTTGGTCGTATGACATACAGATCGAACGGGTCCTTAGCTCGCCATTGCACCCTGTAATACTCGCGAAGGAAGGAGGCCCTTGGCACTTCTGCCTTTTCCACCAACATGGGGCGTTCGATCCTAACGGTCGCCACTTCCCGCAAGAGGACGGCCGTATCCTTGTTTTTCCTCTCCGAGTCTTTCCCATCTTCCTTCGAAGGCGCTGGCGCTGTCTGGGAAATCGTGCCGGGCCTGCTAGGCGGCTTAGAGTTGCCCTGGGATTCTTGTGAGCGCAATAGATGCGGGAAGAATAGAAGAAAGATCAAGGACGGAATCGCAAACGGCAAAAACCTGCGCGATAAAAAACTAAGAGTCATGAGTCCTCACGAATGGCCCATAGGGCCGGATAGTTTGACCGTGTTAGGGACGACCTAAACATAAAAACAAGGAGACGGCAGTTGCCTGCCGTCTTCTCGGTTGAAGTTTTAGCCTCCTGATTCTATTGAACCCAGGAGAAGAAGTTGGCGCTGAAGAAGCTCACGCCGTCGGCTTCGGCTTGGACGGTGATGGCATCGCCTGCCACGTCGCCTCCGTTTTCCACGCCTCCGAAGCCTGTGGCCAATATGCCGTTACTCGTGGCGCCGATGCTCCAGGTTGGCAGGGTGTAGTGTGACCGGAACGCGTGCAACGGATAAGTTAGCGTTGGCGCAGTGGCGTTCGGGCACGCTGCTAGGTTGGCACAATACCCAAACGGGAAGAAGTCCGGGAGTTTCCCAACCGTCGGATTTGGTGCGGTTTGATCCGCAGCGGACAGCCAGAATGCCGGGGCATTCAAAGCCGTCCAGTTGGGGAGCAAAGTACCGCCTGCGGCGGGAACGAACCACATCACGCGGTTGATGCTCCACACACGGTAGTTGCCGCTCTGGATGTTAGAAAACGTCGGGAAAGGCCAGGGGTTAGTGGCGCTGCAAGAGAAATTCTGGATCGTCGCTCCACCGTCTCCATTGAAGTAGCCGGCGCAGCCGTTGGCTGGCGCTGTAAGACCTGTGGGGTGGCCGGCAACGTTTTGGTTCGGGTCGGTGCCCGGGAAAAGACCGTTATTGCCGCCGTCGATGCTCGACCAGCCTGCATAAAGTCCGTCGTTGCTGTCCAGTTGCAGGTAGCGGATGTTGCTCTTGCCTCCGAAAGTGCCGAGGCTCCAGAACGCATAGCCAAACGTGTCTGTGATGCAGGGGAATGCCAAAGATGTAGCACACGAACCTGACGTATAAGCCGTATTGGAAACGCTCACCATCTGGCCCGTTCCAATGACGCGCGTCTTAAGGGCGTTGAAGCCGTTCTTGCCCCAGGACGCATAGTTCGAGCACGTCGAGGTGGCCGGGAACGCGGTAGCGGACTGCGGCGGGCACGCGGGATTAGGCACTGCAAGGTACGGGCAACCGCCGCCCTGAGATGGGCCGCAGATATTCGTTTCCTGCGAAAGACCACCGCCACCGAGGGCTGACTCCTTGTTCCGAACCACTTGCCATTCCCAGGTCGTGTACGTGCCGGACTGGGGCTCGCGCTCCAGATAATGCGCCACCGTTATAGGAATAGAGGTTCCGTTAACGTTGTTGCTGCCCAAGAAGATGTCGCGGGTTAGAGTCGCCGTGCCGTAGGGGCTAAAGGCGTAACCGGCGGCCAAATCATGGGAAAGAACGTCATTAAAGCCACGGTTGTTGAAAAGATCGCCGAAGCCGCCGCTGCCCGATGCGCTGTTCGTGATGCTGATGATGGGAACCATTGCTAGCGCTCCTTCACTGACGTTCTGCGAAGGAGGAATCGCTACGCCGCTGATGGGGTCAAGTTGGCCGCCGACGAAGGTGTAGCAAATGCTCTGCGCCGAGGCGCTGCTGTATGAACTTAGAATGGCGGTGCCAGGAACGAGGCAAGAACTCCCGCCATAACCCAAGTTGGATTTGGAATCCGTCGGGAAGTCCGCTGTTGCAGCGCCATCGGAAGCCAGCACCCGTTGGTTCCCAACGAATAGCGCGTCCTCCGCGCGAACATCGGTGGAAGCGGTAGTGAAGTTGACTGGCAAAGCGCCTGCCGTACAGCCTGTAGCGCCCGGGTTCCCTTCCAGCGCGTTATAAACGGCGAGAGGCAGCCCGGTCGTGGCTGTATCCCAGACAAAAACGACCTTATTGGCGCCGGCGGTCGTGCAAACCGAGGGATTCAGGAGGAGGGTTCCATTGTTGCTGGGACCCGAAGCTCCGTTTCCCTGGCTAAAAAATAATCGCTGCCCAACGATGGAGTCTACGGAGAGATAAGCGCAAATAATGGTCGGAGTGGCGTCGTTATCCCAGGCAATCCAGACGGTTCCGCCCTCGTCGGGGATATTCGGATTCGTCAAAAGATGTCGGGGATCCCGTCCGCTTGCCGAACCACTCCAGAAGCGTGTCGCGGTCGTGCCACCTGCTCCGCAAAGCGGACCGTTTCCTCGGAGCGGGTCACCCGTAACAGCAGCTAGCGCCGCGCTCGGGAAAATCGCCGAGGAACCAACCGCAATCACGTTACAGTTGATCGTCGACCCTGCGGACTGACAGTTTGTGGCCGTTTGCGCGTGGCTAGCCGGTGCAAACATCACCAGGATGGCCACGAGCAACAAGCCAACGAAAAAACTCGATTTGTTCATTACTCTTCTCCTCTTCAAAATTTGACAAACGCAAACCGAAGAACCGAAAGTTGCCGCGCAACAAGCCGCTCAAACCGGGCAACAACTCCTCAGTCGCTTCCTGCGCGGGTGAGGTGGATCCTCTCCTCAGAGTTCGGTGGACGTCGGTCAGCCCGAGTCTCGAACCAATCGGTAGACCACTCCGAAAGCGAACGAGCCTCACGCTGATGGGTTAATGGCCGGGTACGCTCAAAGACTCCACCGCACAACTCGACCTCGCCGCGGAAAGCTGGAGCCTCTTAAGATGCGCGCACTATGGAGCGCGATTGTTAAACGCGAATGAAGTAAATGACAATCGGGAGTGAATCTCTGAAGAAAATTGTAGCGTCATTTGAAAATTCACTGGAACCGCCGGAAGAAACTTCGCGCTGTTGTTAGAGAGCGCCGCGCCTGGTTATGGCTTCGCGAAGCTTTAGCGACCGGTAAGCGCTTTGACGGAATTTCCACCTCGCCGTCATAGACGCGTAACACGCCTGCTGCGAACATGCCCCTTATTTTCTGAGGGGGTTCGCCCACGTGAACGTGCGCCTCTTAATTTTGGGAGTGTGTCTCGCCCTGGTGCCATTGGGGGTTCTTGCCCGCATGCAGGACTCACAAGATAAGACCGGCGCCATCGCTGGAACCGTTCAGGACAACACCGCCGCCGTTATGCCCGGCATCACTGTGACGATTACCAACGCCGCTGGCGCCGCTCAAACGACCCTTGCTGATGAGAAGGGCGAATTTCATGTGCCCGCGTTGCAACCTGGCTCTTACACCGTGTCCGTTACTCTGCAGGGCTTTAAAGATTTTCGCGCCGCTGTCATCGTCCGTGTAGGTGAGACCGCCCGCGTCACCGTCACCATGGTACCTGCCTCGGTCACGGAAAAGGTCAGCGTCGAAGGCAACACAGTGACGCAAGTCGAGCAGCAATCTGCCCAGATTATTGGAACCATCACCAGCAAAGAACTGACCTCCTTGATGCTGAATGGCCGTAACTTCACCCAGTTGATCGCCTTAACGCCGGGAGTGAGCAACCAGACCGGCCAGGATGAGGCTCTTGTTGGGGTGAAGGGGAGCGTGAAATACAGCGTTAACGGCGGCCGCGTCGAGTACAACTCCTATGAAATCGACGGTGGGGATATCCTGAACGCGAGCCTCAACGGCAGCAGCAGCACGTTAATTGTTTATCCGAGCATCGATGCCTTAGCTTCCCTCCAAGTCCTTACTTCCAATTATGGCGCCATGTATGGACGCAGCGCTTCGGGAATCACCGTGGCTGCGACCAAGTCGGGCACCGATTTTTCCGGTTTTCATGGTGACGGCTACTTCTTTTTGCGCAATGAGCATATGAATGCGCGCAACTTCTTTGATCAGACCAAGCACGCTCCGCTCTACCAGAAGTACGATCCCGGCTTCACTCTCGGCGGTCCCCTGTACATCCCAGGGGTCTTCAACACCAAGAAAGATAAAACGTTTTTCTTCGTCTCGGAGGAATACCGGCACGAGCGTGAGCCGGTAACGTTCAATCAAGGCGTGCCTTCGCCGGCCGAACGCAGTGGAAATTTCACGGACGTGTGCCCCACGAAAGCCAAAGGCCTGCAGCCTCCAAACTCGGGGGGAATCCAACTAGGTTTTACTCGAAGTCTCAGCGCTTCCCTCGCAACAGGTAGCCTCTACTATCCAGACTGTCCTGGTGTCCTTGACGGTGCGGTCGTCAATGGGAACTTGGTCTGGCTCTCCACGCCTATTCTGAACCCATTGTCCATTAGCTCGGAATCCCAAGCCATCCTCGACTCGGGTCTCGTTCCCGGAGGCACCTCCCCGACAGGATGTAATTCAACCGCCTCACCGATTGCTCTTGATTCTAACGGAAGTCCCGTCATCGACCCTGCCACAGGAACAACCGTTCCCAACCTGCGCTGCTACGATGCCAGTGTTTCGCCCCTTACTACCTGGCGGCAAGAATTGTTCCGCATCGACCACAATTTCACAGCAATGCAAAAGCTCTACTTCCGCTACATTCATGACGCCTGGTCCACCGTAGTTACCGTCCCGCAGTGGGCGGTGAACTACAACAGTTTTCCAACCGTCGAAAACAACTTCCTCGGCCCGGGACTCAGTCTGGCGGCCCATTTAACAAGTACCTTTGGCGCGAAACTCGTAAACGATCTGGCCATGGCCTACAGCACGGATCACATCCGTCTGACAGACGCTCCGGGACCAGGTGTAAGCAGCCTCAATCGGTCTGCTTTTCCGACCTTTAGTCAGCCGCCCTGCGCGAACTTCCCTGGAGTCCCATGCACCCCTGGAGGCCTCGGCTACCTTTTCGGCCAACCTGCCCTGGACAGCAAGGGAGTGCCTTTCGGTGACAAGCTGCCCGGAATCGTGATTTCAGGGACAAACTTTGCCTATGGCGGGCACGGCTTCTCAGCGGACACCGGATATATGCCGTGGCGCCACTCCAATCCGACGTACACGCCGCGCGACGACGCCACCCTGGCGTTGCGAAATCACACTCTGGAATTTGGCGTTCTGGCCATTTTTGCCCAGCGCAATGAAGTGAACCCGCCCGTAGGGGGAAACACAGGCAACGTCCAGGGGACGTTCGAGTTCAGCAACGTAAATCAGCCCTCCTCTGGCAACGCCTTCTACGACCTCCTCGGATTCAGCAGCATTGTCGCCGGTGAACCGGAAACCTACACGCAAGACAGCGGCCAAGGCGTCTATCACAACAACTACACGGTCGTGGAGCCCTATTTTCAGGACGACTGGAAAATTACGCGGCGCCTGACTTTGAACCTGGGTTTGCGCGTGAGCCTCTTCGGCCTCTATCACGAAAAGAATCTCACCTCGTATAACTTCGTTCCTTCGCAGTTTAACTCCGCTCTGGCGTCGCAGCTCAATTATGAGGCCTTCTCCGGGGCGCTAATTACGGGCCTCGATAAATTCGTTAATTCTAACTTTGTTCCACTCAATATTAGTGCCCTCAATCCTTATTTGGCCAATGGGTTGGTTCGTTGCGGCGTGGACAAGTACGCTAACGGAACTCGCGTCCCCTCCGGGTGCATGACCGGTCATCTTTTTAACCCTGCTCCTCGCGTCGGTTTTGCCTGGGATCCCTTTGGCAACGGCAAGACCTCGATCCGCGGAGGGTACGGCATTTTCTTCGAGCATGGCACAGGCAACGAAGCGAATACCGGTTCCCTTGAAGGCAGCCCGGGAAACCTGGGCCAAGGCGGGGTTCTCAGCATGACCGAGTACGGAGTGCTGGGGTGGGCGTGCGTCGGAAACGTAGGGCAGGGCTGCCCCAAGCTCGGCAGCGCTTTTCCCATCAATGTGACTTCCATCCCCACGAAGGTGAACTGGCCTTACACGCAACAGTGGAGTTTCAGCGTCCAGAGGGAGCTCCCGGGAAAGATGCTAGGCACCCTTGCCTACGTTGGAAGCAAAGGAACGCATCTAACCGCGGAACTCAATCAGAATCAACTCGTTCCGGTGAATGCAGCGCAAAACCCTTTTCTGCCGGGTCAGCCGTTGACGCGGGAGTTTTGTATAGCGGTTGCGCAAGCCAGCGGGAATGTGCCAGGGACGATATGGAATGGGAATCCATATACGGCGCAAAATCCTGGCTTTGTAAATGCTCTCGCCGCCTGCTATGGCAGCCCACTCGATCCCACTATCGATCCTCAACTCCCCTTGTTTCTGCCGGGTGAATTGCGCACGCCCGGCAAGGTGATCGCTCCTTTCGTTGGGCAGATCTATTCGCTGCAAAATATTGCGAATTCGGTGTATCACGCCATGCAGGTAAGTCTCCGCCGCACCGCCGGGCCGCTTACCTTGGGTGCTTCTTACACTTATAGCCACTCCATTGACGATTCGTCTGACCGCACGGAAGCAACCTTCATCAACGCCTACAATCTTCCTTCGAATCGTGCGAGCTCCGACTTTGACCAACGCCACCTTCTGAATCTTAGCTACGTCTATCAACTCCCGCTGATGAAGGTATACAAGGCGCTGAATTTTGCGGACGATGACCCAACCAATCAGCTATCCAGTCATAACGGAGGAACCCCGGGCGGTTTGGTGAAAAGGCTTTGGGAAGGGTGGGAATTGTCCGGTATCACCGTTTTTCAAACGGGCACACCATTCAGTGCGTTGAATGGAGGCGCATTGGACGGCATCAGTGCGGCGGACAATGCCGGCGTCGTTACGGTTGTCGGACCGGCGTCATATCCGGACTTAGCCCCGAACCCTGGTCCAAGGCCTCCCAGCAACTCCGGCTCAGGAAGCACTTTTGGGCCTCTCTTGGGAAATCCGGGCCGCTTTGTCGCCCCGACGGGTCTGACGTTCGGCAACGCTGGCAGGAATTTCCTCACCAACCCACGTCGCACGAATTTTGATATGGCTTTGGCCAAGCATTTCTCTTTGCGAGAAAGCCGCTCGTTTGAATTCCGGATCGAAACGTTCAATACGTGGAATCACACGCAGTTCCGGATTTACGACCCATCGCATCCGGGAAACACAGGGAACAACATCATCACGTGTTATGGCGGCGGGACACAGCAGACCGTGAACGGTATGCCCGCATTTTACCCGGACGGCACACCGGTTCTCCTGAACATATCGGTCGGAGACCCAGGATGCCTGGCTTCGAGTTCGTTCTTGCACCCCGTCGATGCTCATCGTCCGCGGACCTTGCAGTTCGGGCTCAAGTTCTCGTTCTAAATAATGCTTTTGGCTGCGCCCTTCAGACCGAAGTCTTCAATATTGAGCCGGTCGCGCGAAATTGACCTGGGCAGGTGGTTTAGGCTCGGCCAAAGGTTCCCGGCAGTAGATGGAAAGGATGCTTTGATGACAGAAGCAAGGGGCGCTCGATCGAGCTTCGTTTCCATTGTCGTTACCGTGCTTGGCGGGCAAGCCGGATGCGCGCTTGTGGCGCTTGTGACTGAGATCTGTTACGCCTGGCTATTGGGGCCGGAGGGTCGCGGGCAAATAAGCGTTTGCTTGATGGCAATTGCATTTGGCGTGCTTCTCGGAGGAATGGGAGGAGAGGGAGCCATCATTCTGTGGAGGGCGGACCCCCGAAAAAGATCGACAGTGTGGCTGCCGGCCGTGTTGTTGTGGGGACTCATTGGGTGTGTAATTACCTGCAGTCTTTGGGCCTTACTTTATTGGAGATGGAATCCGGCCTTTCTTCGTGGCGTCGATTCAACGCTGGCAGTCATCGTCTTCTTCTCAATTCCGGTCGGAGTGTTGCTCGACTATCAAATCGCCATGCTCGTGGGAGAGGAACGGTTCCGGGTGCGCGCAGGCATAGCCTTGACCGCCCAAGTAGCCGGACTGGCGGGGTTTGCTGCGTTATTGCTCTTCGGACGAAACGCTGCAGCGGCATTGAGGGGAAATCTCCTGGGTACCCTTGCGGGAGCCGTAATCGCAGCGGCTATTCTGAAGCGCTCTTTCCGGAGTTTCTGGCGGCTTGGTGCGGCGCGAGAAAACCTTCTTCCCACATTGAGCTATGCAATGCGCGGCCAATTCGGAAATGTGGCGTCATTTTTCAACTACCGGTTGGACGTTTTCATAGCGAACTATTTTCTCGGTGCGACGCAGGTAGGTTTGTACGTGCTTGGAGTGGCCATTTCGGAAGCTCTTTGGCAGATCCCGGCGGCGGCGGCGTTGGCGCTATTTCCCCGTACCGCGCGAACTGTTGACCGGGGAGCTGCAGAGTTCACATGTCTGATTATGCGGCAGGTATTCGTGATTGCTGCTGCAGGGGCCATTACGATCGGCATCGGCAGTTGGCTGTTTCTCCCTCTTGTTTTTTGTGAGCGATTCCGCCCAAGCATCGCGATAGTGTGGCTGCTTTTGCCTGGAACGCTGGCCTTGTCACTGGGCAGAGTGAGCGCCTCCGACTTAGCGGGCCGCGGCAAGAGCGGCTACAGCTCCGTATTTTCGATCACCGCCCTCGTGGTCACGGTGGTTCTCGATCTGATCCTGATCCCCCGCGTGGGGATTCGGGGAGCGGCGCTTGCATCGTCGGCAGCGTACTGCACAAACGCTGTGCTGATTCTCGCAGCACTAAAATATGAATTGAAAACCACATGGCGTTCCTTGCTGTTGCCAACCCGGGCGGAATGGGCGTCCTATCAGCAAGCCTGGTCACGTTTCCGGGAGTGGATAATGACAGCAAGCGCGATCCCGAGTAGGCAGCCGGAGTAAGCCACGAAGCCCGAGAAATTGAAGGCAGGAATCAGGGGAGAGCGGAACGTTGTGCCTGCAAAATCGCAAGCCACCGAACACTCGAGCAATCCCGTGCTTGTCTATGATCGCGTGACAAAAGGCTGGGAATTGCTCCTTGGAGACGACCTTCATTTCGGCTATTTCGAGAATCGGCAAATCCCTCTTTCCGTGGCCACCGCCAGACTTACCCGTCAGATGGCAGACTGGGCGCAACTTCGCAGCGAAACGAGAGTGCTCGACATCGGGTGTGGAATTGGCGGCCCGGCTTGCTTTCTTGCGCGAGAAGTGGGATGCCCTGTGACTGGAATCTCAACCAGCAATGTGGGCGTTGAGATAGCTGCGAGCCGTGCCGAGGCCCAGGGACTGACCGACCGCGTGCAATTTTTCGAGCGCGACGCGATGGCAAACGGGTTCTCTGCGGAATCGTTCGATTGCGCCTGGATCATGGAATCGTCGCATCTCATGGAGAGAAAAGACCTCTTGGTCGCGGAATCCGCTAGAGTGCTGCGGCCGGATGGAGTGCTCGTTCTGTGCGACGTCGTTCTGAGAAGGACGATTCCGTTCCAATACCTGGTCAGAAATCTTTCGGAGTTTGAGAATCTCAACGCGGTTTTTGGAAAGCAAAATGTGGAATTGTTGGATACGTACATGCAACTGGCCGAGAACAGTAGACTGACCATGCTCAGGAACGAGGATATGAGTGACGCGGTTTTCCCGACCCTCGAACATTGGCGTCACAACGCGGAATCGCATCGGGGAGAACTCAAAAAGTTGATTGGGCAAGAATACCTAGCACAGTTCCTTCGAGCTTGCACATTTCTGGAGCGTCTGTGGAAGGAAGGGCTACTTGGATACGGAATGATGCTGGCGCGAAAGCCGCATAATGCCTGGCAAATGGAGATAGAACGGAAACCGGAACGCGCGAAGCAGCTCCCTCTCAGGCCTCCCAACCGCGTCGGGGCAAATTCCGGCCTGACCTAAAACTCAGGATCACAGAAGGGGGGTGCGGGGAGGGGAGCTAAGGAAATGGCCAGTGACGCGAAGCGATAGGAAGGTCAGGAAAAAGGAACACGCGGAGAACTCAAAGAACGCGTTCGCTTTGACTAATCAGGCCATTGGAGGCGAACGGTATCGCCATCGACAGTGACTGCCACCGGCGTCAGGCAATAGACGGGAGCGCTGAGGCAGCGACCGGTTTCGAGATCGAACTCCCACCCGTGTCCCGCACACTCGAGAACGGTATTCCGGAGCGTTCCCTGTGATAACGGCCAGAAGGCATGGGGACATCTGTCGTGAAATGCGAACACCCTGTCCTTGGAGCGGAGCACAACAAGTTTTGTGCCCGCGTGCTCGAATTGGAGGAGCGAACCAGCACGGAGCTCAGACAGCGACAGCTGAAGATTTTGCATACCAGTTGTGCAGCCTTTCGGGATCCGGTTCGTAGAGGAAGTGATACAAGGGTTCGTTGAACTGGTCGGGGCGGCGCGAGCAACGAAAGCGGAAGGAAAGCATCAGGTCTTCGAAGAAGGGCTCTTCACCGGTCACAAACGGGGAGATGAGTTTATCTTCCACTTCAATCTTGTAAGTCCAATCCGGAAGGATTCCTTCACGTACGAATTCAGGACCCGGGGCGCTGAAGTCTATGGTCCATTCGCCAGGGCGCGCGCCGGTGATGGCAAAGGCGAGCTTGGCGTTAATGTGACCACGAACCAACTGAGATTGCGCGCCAACCAGCGTGTTGAAGTGCTGCCTTAGATGCGCGTGAAGGTCCGGATGAGCAGGCGGCTCGGCAGCGCGCGCCGCAGCGATGGCAGGGGCCATGCGGCTGGCAGCGTGCTGCAGATATTCTTGGCGCGGCCCGCGCAGCGATTCCGGCGCATGGGGTTGAAACCCGGCCTGGCTATCCCAAACATCGGTCACGGCCATGTAGAGAGGCTCACTCGGAACATTCGCATGGCGCAGTGCGTTGATCGCAAGGACTGGATCAATGAAGATCCCCCGGCGCTCATCATTGAGCCAGAGCATCTCGCGGTCGAGCACGGTGCAAGGCCCCGCGGCGGGAACGGCCACGCGGGGGTTGGTCAATTTGACGCGCTGAACCAGACTGTCGAGTAGAGACTTCCTTCGGCGGCGGACCAGCTCGAGCATGGTGTCCGCGGGGTA
>Ga0126383_10000580_pt1 | contig 20705 bp, 19 predicted proteins | sample PanSoiMetPlot_35_FD_96882 | JGI IMG/M metagenome (GOLD analysis project Ga0126383, IMG submission 96882) | Tropical forest soil microbial communities from Panama - MetaG Plot_35 | ecosystem: Environmental > Terrestrial > Soil > Tropical forest > Bulk soil | place: Panama | collected 2016-02-17
ACGACAAACCATGTTGGCTTGGCCCTTGGCGGCCTATCGCATGTGATAGGTGGCAAAACCTGGAGCAAATAAAAGCAGCATGAGCGCCAAGGTGGTGAGCCGCAAGAAGGAGAGACCATGAAAACCGGAACTAGAATTGGAAGCGCTGTCGTCATCGCCCTTTGCCTGCTTCTGCAGGTCAGCAATGCAGGTGCAACAGAAGAAGGGCAGTCAGGATCCCGCAGCGGCGCCGTCTATGTGATGAACAATCGACTCGAGGGTAACACGATCGTTGTGCTTCATCGCGCGGAAGACGGCACACTGATCAAGGTCGACGAAGTTTCCACCGGCGGTCTCGGCAGCGGTCCTGGTCCATTACCCCCGGCTTTTGGAGGTCCTGGTCCGGGTCCGTTGCCGCTGGAATCGCAGGACTCCTTGATTGCGGTCGAAGGCCGGTTTTTGATTGCTGTCAACGCCGGCAGCAATGATATTTCGGTGCTGGCAGTCACTCCTACCACAGTAAAACTTATCGACAGAGCGTCTTCTGGAGGAATTTTCCCAGTCAGTGTTGCCTACCACGATGGCTTGGTCTATGTGGTGAATCTCGGGGGCGTGCCGACTCTGGAGAGCTCAGCCGGGACGCCGACCATGACGGGATTTCGTATCGACGAATCGGGCAAATTGCATCCGATCTCCGGTTCTACGCGAGTAACCGGGGGCTTTGGCTCGTCTCCTGCGGACATAGTCTTTAGCCCCGATGGCCGCTACCTGGTCGTTGCAGAACGGGTCACGAACTTACTCGATGTATTCAGGATGAGAGAAGACGGCGTGGCTGGCGGTAAGGTAGTTACGGCATCAGCCGGTGTTACTCCATTCGGCATGGCCTTTACTCACGAAGGCATTCTCATCGTCACAGAAGGCGGCGGAGATGAAATGCCCCGGGTTCCCTTTCCTAACGCTTCCAGCACGTCGTCATATCTGCTCAGGGAAGACGGCGCTCTGGAAACGATCACTGGGGCATTGCCCACCACACAAACGGCGGCCTGCTGGGTGCGTTTCTCCAAGGATCAGAAATTTGCTTATGTCGTAAATTCGGGCAGCGGGTCAATCTCGACGTATCACATTGCAGCGCGCGGAAGCTTGTCACTGGTGTCACCGTTTGCAGCCGATACGGGAGGGCCATTCAGCGCGGCCATTGATGAAGCGGTCACGCCGGATGGGATGTTCCTTTACGTGGATTCTCCACTGATTGGCTCCTTGAGAGGTTTTCGTATCGAGAAAAACGGGGTCCTGGTTCCCATTGGCCATATCGAAGGGTTCCCGGTGAGTTTTTCAGGCATTGTTGCCTTTTGATCAATCAGCCGTAGCCGCGGAATGGATTACAGCGCCGTTGTTCTCTTTTAACAATTTCTCAAGGCTCGACATCAATGACTTGTAAACCAAGAAAGGAATAGCACAATGAAAGCACTGAACAGATTTCGACTCGTAGGCATAAGACTAGCGACGGTCGTAGTCGCTTGCCTGCTGCTTTTTCAGGCTGGCCTTGCAGTTGCGGAGGACGGTCAGGAAACAGAAGAAGGCGGCGCGGTCTATGTCATGAACAATGAAGCAACGGGCAATCTTATTGTTAAATTGCACCGGACGAAAGACGGCATCCTGAGTCGCGTGGGGGAGTATCCTACCGGCGGGCTCGGCAGCGGCCCCGGCCCGTTGCCGGTTATTTTTGGCGGTCCGGGACCAGGTCCACTTCCTCTCGAGTCCCAGGATTCTCTTATCTCTACGAAAGACGGCCGCTTTTTGCTTGCCGTCAATGCCCGTAGCAATGACATCTCGGTGCTGGCAGTCACGCGGGAAGGTTTGCGGGTAACGGATAGGGCTTCCTCCGGGGGCATATTCCCGGACAGTATCGCTGAACACAACGGCTTGGTTTATGTGGTGAATATTGGTGGCATACCGGAACTGTCAAGCTCCCCCGGAATCCCGACCATGACAGGATTCTTTCTTACTGAGCACGGGAAGTTACGCGCCATACCTGGCTCCACTCAGGTAATCGGCAGTTTTGGCTCGTCGCCCGCGGATGTGGTTTTTAGCCCAGATGGACACTACCTGGTGGTTGCTGAACGGGTTACAAATTTGCTCGACGTGTACCCGGTAAAAGAAGACGGGCTTCTGGGAGAAAAAGTTGTTAGCCTTTCGAACAATCTTGACCCATTTGGCATGGCTTTTACCCGCAATGGAGTGCTGGTGGTCACAGAAGGCGTTGATGCGGAGCCTCGAATTCCCCTCCTTAACGGATCAAGCACTTCAAGCTATCGTATTCTCGATAACGGCGCCTTGCAGACTATCAGCGACGCGGTTCCGACTCATCAAACGGCGGCCTGCTGGGTGCGGTTTTCTAAAGACCAGAAATTTGCCTATGTGGTAAATTCGGGGAGCGGCTCTATTTCAACCTACAGCATTTCGCCTCGCGGTGAACTCACATTGTCAATTGAAGCTGCAGGCGATACTGGTGGACCGTTTAGCGCCGCTATCGACGAGGCAGTCACTCCAGATGGCAAATATCTTTATGTGGATTCTCCCTTGATAGGCTCCTTGAGAGGGTTCCGTGTGGAAAAAGACGGATCTTTGACACCGATTACCAAGATTGACGGATTTCCGGTCAGCTTTTCCGGCATGGTTGCATTTTAGCACCGCCGACTCCCCAAGAAGACGGAGGGACGGGGACAACCATCCCCGGCCCTTCTTTTCTTGGGCAATCAAGTGACCCTTAGGCCGAGTTCCTCCCCTCTCTGAAATGCAGTCGAAACTTCACCCCTGACGCCGTCTCATTGTCACAAAAAACACCCTTCATCGGTCTTTGATTTACGAGCCCTAATGTCAACGTGCTTCGTGTTTCAAAGGAGAATAAAAATGCCTATGACTGATCCGTCGAGTGGAAATGGCCGCCAAAAGGCAGGAAAAACTCTGATTTATATCTGTGCTGTCGGACTTATCGTCAGCGCGAGCCTGAAGTTTGCTCATGTCCCTAAAGTTGTAGCGCAGATGTCATCCTTGGGCTATGAGGACGGTAAGCTGGTATTGGTAGCCGGCCTGGAGCTGATCAGCGCTTTGCTCTTCCTTGTTCAGGCAACGCGATCCGTTGGCCTGCTGATAATTTCAGCATTTCTGGGTGGCGCCATTGCAAGCCATGTGGCAGCCAGCCAATTTCTTCAGGTTCTTCCTCCCAGTATTTTCTTACTTCTTACGTGGCTCGGATCCTGGCTGCGGCATCCAGAGGTCCTGTGGAGTTTGAATGGCCAAACTGAACCGCTTCCTGCCCGGCGTGAGATTGCTGGAAGTTTATGAGGATAGTTTACTTGCCCTCTAAAAATGGCGCAGAGCAAAACTGACCGGCGGACGTGAATGGCGATGTTCGCTGCCAAACATGGAAATGTTCTTTGCGCGGGCCAGTCTTTCTCCCCGCTTGTTTGACTGTGTCACAAAACAAGTCCTTGGCCGGTCTGTGAGAGTTAAAAAGCGGACCCTTCAATCATGCTTGTGCTGGAGGCGATATGGCTAGCAACTCGAGTTTGGTCGTGAATACAATTCCTCTTTCCCGTCCGGAATGGCTTCCCAAGAGTGTCTGGCCGTTCGAAACTTTCGGTCTCAAACTGGGCGATTTGGTACTCGCGGTTACAGACGTAGGGCGAGGCCCGGTGCTGTTATTTGTTCATGCAGGAATGTGGTCATTTCTCTGGCGCGATATCATCAGCCGTTTGTCGGCGAATTTCCGCTGTATTTGTTTTGATGTTCCAGGCACAGGACGCAGCTCCAGTACAACGAAATCGCAAGTCTCACTGGAGCGGGCCGCTCATAGCGTGACTGGGCTCATAGAGTCTCTCGATCTAGAAAAACTGACGTTGGTAGTCCACGATCTGGGAGGTCTGGCGGGCCTTGCCGGCGTAACCCCGATAGCGGGGCGTGTCCGCGGGCTTGTTGCGATGAATACCTTTGGCTGGAAACCGGTTGGAAATAATTTTCGCGGCATGCTCGCCTTGATGGGCAGTCGGGTGATGAGGGAAATTGACGTTTTGAGTGGGTTTCTTCCGAAGATTACTGCGTCCAACTTCGGCATCGGCCGCCATCTTGATGCCGCCAGCCGCAGGGCGTTCCTGGCTGGTATGACAACTCAAGGCCGGCGCTCTTTCCATGATTATGTCCGCGATGCCCGGCACTGCGATACTTTGTATGACCGCATTGCAGGGCTGCTTCGCGGTTCTTTCAACCGCTTTCCGCTCCTTACCGTCTTTGGTGAACTCAATGACCCGTTTGGTTTTCAGCAGAAATGGAAAGAGCTATTTGCTAACACCACCCAGGTCGTCGTGCCCAAAGGGCATCATTTCCCGATGTGCGACGCACCGGAACTGGTAACACAAAAGCTCCATGTGTGGCACCGCGGGAACGTGGGGCCACTTCTCCATTGAGATCCATCCAAATTGTCTTGGATTGGTGGAGAACGCGAGCCGCAATTTTCGCGGACTGTTGATCGGTGGTTGGGCTAAAGCGGTTCCAAGATAGATATACCCAAGCGGTGAAATGACGGCCACTCTGCTCGAGTATCTCCACGACAAAATGATGATGGCACGAGCTTTTTTCGGCGATTTAAGGTGCAGAATTCTGCGGGCCTATGAGACTGGCAAAGTTAGTTTGCGGGAATTGGTGGAACGCTTTGGTGTCAGTTGGGAATATGCCAGAAAGATCCGCAAGCAGCACGGCACCGGAAGTGCAACAGATGATATGCAACCAAGTGCGCGCCCATCCTGAATCTGACCCCGTTCCACGCCCACGTGCTTGCCGTCGCTGGCGTCCTTGTTCGCTGTCATGGCGGGAGCACCAACTATGAAACCGCTTTAACGGGCAGCAATGCCCTCAATGCTGATTGGAAGCCCGTTTACGGCGGCAACTTCTGTCAAGGAGCCGTCGTCGTTGATGCGGTACCCTACGATCGCTCCAGCAAATGAATTGATCGCGTTCACATACAGAAACCTGTTGTTCGGCGTTATACCCATATCGAGTGGCAGGCTTATCCCTTGCCCCGTAATGGCAGCAACGCCCGCCAGCAGCGACAACTCTCCGTGAGCCGATACGCTAAAAGAGGAGATTGTGCCGCTACCCAGATTTGAGCTATAGGCGAACCGGCCGTTGGCGGTAAAGCGCACCCACAGTCCAGCGGTCTGGGTCGTCGGTGCTCCCCGGCTGATTGGTTCAAGAGTGTTGTCGTCAGTAAGCCGATATGTTGACACGCTTGCCTGGTTTGGAATACCTATACCTTCGGTGCCAATCGCATGGCCTTCGGCGACGGCCAGGATCTGATGGCGGCCCACTGTAATGCCGAACGGGGAAGGTCCGACCGAAGGCACATTCAGACGTTCTCTGATGCGTCCATCCTGTCCAACTGGGAATATGTCAATCGAATTGGTCATGACCTCCGATACGATCAGCAGATCGCCATCGGGGCTGAATACTACGTCGGCGGGAACCGAGATGGGACTGCCTGTTATCCGGGTCGAATCCGGGATCGCGTGTAGTTTACCCGCAGAATTGAGAATGAACCCGGTGATGCTTGGAGCTAGACGAGACGGGGATGGATTAAACGACTTTGGCCCGCCTGCATTCAGCACATAAACGAGCTCGTCATGATGAGCTATGCTGATCGGGAACTCACCGCCAGAAGGGACTTTGTCAACAACTCGCAAACCGTTTCTTGTGATGGCGAGTACTGACACCTCATTACTTCCCGCATTGACGGCGAGCAAGAAACGACCATCTTTCGTCAAGACGAGCGAATCCTGGGAGTTTAGCGGAAGAGGGCCAGGGCCGGGCCCCCCAAAAGCAGCGGGCAATGGACCAGGCCCGCTCCCTAACCCGCCTGTGGGGACTCGATCCATTTCAACCAAGCCGCCCTCGGCGGTCCGCCAAAACTCGATGATCTCATTCCCCTTCATTTCATTGGCCATGACATAGACTCTGCCGTTTTCTGATAGCTTCTCGTCTTCGGCGCCGGCTATCCCTTGTGAAGATAGAAATAACCAGGAGGTCAAGACAACCAACATGATCCTGAAAGAGACTGCTGAAATTGCTTTCATGACTGTATGCCTCTTCTGAAAAATTTACCGCACTCAAGAAATCTAACGGGCGACAATGCCTTGTATGGTGATAGGAAATCCATCCACGCTGGCGACCGGCTTCAGGGACCCGTCTTTTTCAACCTGGTAGCCTTGCACCGTGCCAATAAAGGGAGCAAGCACATAAAGAAATCTTCCGTTGGGTGTTATGTCCAGATCAATTGGTACGCTCAAGAAGCCTCCGGTATCAGCGGCAACTGACGCCAGGAGTGTAAGCTCGCCCTTGTTGGATACTGTGAAAGATGAAACTGATCCGCTGCCTGTGTTTCCGGTATAAGCATAATGTCCGTCAGGAGTGAACCGTACCCAGCAGGCGGCGCTTTGATTTGTTGGCACTGCTTTGCTGATTGGCTCAAGCGTATCGTCTTCTGTTATCCGATAGGTTGACATGGTGGAACCATCAGGCACGGCGACCCGAGGACGTATGCCGGCGCCTTCTGTTATGGCCACGATATGATGGCGTCCGAAAGCGATACCCAGCGGCACGGAGTTATTCGCTCGAAAGCGGTCTCGGCTTTGCAGACGGCCTTCATCAGTCACCCGGAATACATCAATCATCTGCGTGAACTGTTCCGCGATGACGAGCATCTCGCCATCCGGGCTGAATACCGCATCGGAGGGGCCTGAGGCATCAGGTCCGGTGACGATGGTCGAATTGGGGATCTCGTGCAGTTTACCTGCAAAATCAAGGTGGAAACCGCGGATCGTCGGCGTTCCGCCACCGCCCTGCAATCCCGGTTTCGCGCCGCCGTTGAGCACGTAAATGAGGTCACGGTGATGTGCGACGCTCACTGGAAAGGTGCCTCCGGAAGCGACCTTGTCAACAAGTCGCATCCCCTCTCGAGTTACGGCAAGCACCGATACGTCATTACTTCCGGCATTCACCGCAACCAAGAAACGACCATCATCTGTCAGGATGAGAGAATCCTGTGAGTCGATCCCATCGGGACCTGGAATGTCTTCCGGAAATGGAGGAGGGAGTGGCCCAGGACCGCTTCCGAGTCCGCCCGTAGAAACTTCTTGTAGACGGGTCAAAGAGCCGTCCGCATTGCGCTTGAGCGTCACCACGGTATTCCCAGTTGCTTGGTTTGTCATTACATAAACTCTGCCCTCTGTTGCGCCTTCTTCCTTGTCTTCGGCAACGGCACGGTTAGCTTGTGAAAGCAAAGCCAAGCATGCTATGAAGGCAATTAATATCGCCGTCGCCGGATGCAAACAAGCCGAAGCTGTTTTTACCATTTTCATTTTGCTGCCTTCCTTTCCAGACTTGGATCTTCACGACAATCGCCAATAGAAAAACAACGCGGGTGCAAGATATTCCCGAGTTTGTTTTCTGGAGGAACCCGCGCAACCTTGGAGTTGCGGGTGGTTTGATTCACCAAGATTTAAAAAGTGACAAGCTGTCCTGAATCGTCAGATGTGCTTCTAACAAAAATCAAAGTCGGCACCAACAAGATGCCGAGCTGGAACAAGTTGCTCTTAACTCGTACTAAGCTATTTTGTTTTTTATCATGCGATGCGAGAGGCATAAAGGCTTGCGGTGAAAGACTATGCATCGGATTTACTGATGGTGGAGGATGGTCAACCCAGCTACGTCCGCTGCCAAATTGCCTGCAGCCTGTCACAAAACAGGGCGGCCAGTGGTCTTTAGAGTCTGAGGTCGGCTACCGAATGACTTTCCGGTCGTCTGGCCTTCTGTTGTGCGAATAGTTTTTGGGGATGCTCTGCAACCCATGTCCTTGGTGAAAGTTCTTACTTGGAAGGAGTTTCAGATGGACGACAGCCGTCCCCCGCAAATATTCGATCCCAACGTTCTCGTAGATGAATATGGGGATTATTTATTCCGGTGCGCATTGGTCTATGTTCGCGACCGCTCACTCGCGGAAGATTTGGTTCAGGAAACGTTTCTGGCGGCGCTGCAATGTCATCGAACGTTTGCCGGCGGATCATCGCTAAGAACATGGCTTCTTGGAATCCTGAAACATAAGGCCGTCGATCATTTCCGCAGGATACGACGGCAAACGCAGCTTAATGGAAATGGAGAAACCTGGATTGAAGAGGCATCTGATGACACGGCGAGGACCGGACCTTCAGACGCTGATTCTGTTTCGAGAGCCAGACGTTCTGATCCGCAAGTGAAGATTGATCAAAAGGCCTTTTGGGGCGCTCTGGCGAAGGGCTTGGCCGAGCTAAGTCCGCGCACGGCGACGGCATTCGAACTGCGGGAAATCGAACAGCTCAGCGCCAAGGAAGTGTGCCAGAGAATGCAGATTTCGGAGTCAAATCTTTGGGTAATGCTTCACCGCGCACGGCTGCACTTAAGAGAGTGTCTGGAATTAAACGGGCTTAGATAGAACTACCTGTTCGTTCCCTCTTGCTCCAGAAGGACAAAATGGTTCCTGAGCTGCTGGGTCGATTTGTTCATTGCGAGAAAGCTATCTTTCTCATATCGAAGTCCCTGGACAAAAAGCTGTCCTTATATGAACGCACGATCTTACGTTGGCACGTAAGCGTGTGTAAAACATGCAGCGAATACCAGCAAGAGCTTGAATTGATTCATGGCCTTCTTCGCGTTCATCACCCGGGTGTTGAAGAACCGGGCGATGCAAATCTCTCAGCAAGGCTGTCTGACGAGGCCCGGCAACGGATCAAGAAACTCTTGGCGGAACGCCTAAAAAAGCGCTGAACAACGGCGCCAATATTTTTAGCACCTATGCTCTCCGCACGCAGCATTTATGGTTCCGGCATATCTTCTCGCTGCATCCATCTGGTCTCCAACGTGTTCCTGCAAAAATCTCTGGCGTGAATCATGGCGCGCAGGTTTCTTCCTGAGACATTGAGTAGGTTACAAGTCTCGCGCGTATTGAGCTGTTCGATTGCCCACAGTTCGAATGCGCTGGTTATACATGGAGACAATCGGGACACGAATGGTTAGAACATTCTTATGGATGCGTTCTGCTCGGCGGAATGACCGAAGATTGGAGTCGCCAATCGCACGAGTGAAGGGCTGTGTTGCAGTTGCCTGCCGGTTTTTTGCTGCACAATGCGCGTTGTTCGCTACTGCGAAATCCTCGCCATCACCAAACCGACACTGACGTGCTCTGCCGGCGCGCGAGGATCCGTGCATTGTCCTGAGAAAGATATTTTGTCGCGTCAGAATCAACGCGGTTTGAGAGACACTCGTTTCCCATTATAGCACGCGTGTGTGGTGTAAGAAAAAAATGGCGACGCCGACTAATGACCAAGTGTCGGAGTTAGCTTTCGTTGCTTAGGTCGTGCGGCAAGAAGCGGTGACAGTTGAGTGGTTTGTTGTCCGAAGCCGATAGGGAAAATAAATGAGCGTCAGCTATCTCTACTAGAAGCTTATAAGAACAGCGATACACAGAGTTTCTAAATGAGTGTAAATATCCACGGTACTAAACAATACCATTTTGGAGAAACGGTATGATGATTTTCTCAGATCCCAAGGCTACGAAGAATGCAAAAAAGAAGAAGATCCCTCTACAGCTAGTTTTTTTAGTCACCTTGATAGTTTGTACGTCGACGGTGCTGTTGATGGCGCAGACTCTAGGATCTAACACTCCCACCGATCAACAGTTGCAGCAACAAAGGGCAGGAGAAGTGGCGAGTGGATTTGTGGTTTCAGTCCCGCCCGCCGGAACAGTGATGCATCCGGTGCAGCGCGTTCCTCGCAGCAAATTTGGCGTTGTCGGTCCATTCCCGTTGACGATGAATGACCTGGATGCGTTGGTCTATCCGGGTCTCACGAATGAGGGGCGGCAGGCGTTGCTGGAAGGGATGACATTCTTTACCACGCCTCATACCGCGGCTGAAGGAGCGGGGCCGGTTGCCAATCAGCCCTTCTGTCTCGGCTGTCATGAGAGTACGGCGGAACAAGTGCCGAGCCGCGGCGTTGTAAGCCCTGAAACCTGCATTCCTGGATCCATGTGCCTGTCCCTGGTTTCACGCGCTGCGCGTGCGACGCCAACCAACTTCAAATTTACCGCGCTGGACCCCGCGACCGGCGGTGGTCGCTCACCCGACCACCTTGATGCCATCAATGACACTGGGAAGACAGCGGCCTTCACACTTTTCGGCGACTTCTCGGCATCCCTAAACGTGCAGGATCCTCTCGACGGCGCTTTTGTTAATCCAGTGACACACATAGCACAGCCCTTCGGCGGCAACGTTCAGCACACGCGGCCGTCAATCCCGGCTTGTTTGGCAGACATCATTCCACCCATAGAGATTGATGCCAACCTGGTGGGTGTGCCCGATGCAACCAACCTCTATCCGAGCGGCTTTAGACGTTCTGTGGGTGAGCGTGCCGGACCGCCCTACATCGGCCGTGGCCTCATCGAGGCCGTTCCCACCGCCGATATCCTGGCCAACGAAGATCCTGGCGATGCGTTGAGTCACAGCTCTTCGCTCGGCAATTTCGCGCACACTCTGGGATGTGTTGGCGATTGCATCGCAGGCCGCCACAATGAAATCCCCGCAAAGGGCGGATTCGTCGGCGGAGTGGGCCGATTTGGATTACGGGCCAATGGTGTGGAGATCATTCAGTTCACCATTGGAGGAATGCAAGGGGAGCTTGGTATTACCAGTTTGCTGAACAATAACGACATCAATTTCCCCTTGATTGATGTGGGCCGGCCCGGTTGCGTTGACCCTGCTACCGATCCTGAAGCCCACCTTTCCATACCCTTCAGTGAACGGAACTTTATCCGCAACACGGCTCCGCCGGAATTTGGGGACTCGCTCTTGAAGTTACTCAGGTCTCCCGATCCGAAAAAGCATCGCAATGAGAAAACCCACGAGGGCGCAGTTCAGCGCGGAGCAGAGCTATTCGGAATTGACCTGGTGGCCTTTGCCAACCGGATGGTTCCGGGCCGCATGCCACCTTCTGGCGATGATGGTCTCGATCGCAACGCCATTAACCAACACGATCGCCAACTAAGTTGCGCCAGTTACCATACACCGATTCAAAGGACGAGGCAGTCCCCGGCCGACGTTGGCGCTGAGAACCTCAGCTTTGTTTGGGCGCCGCTTTTCTCGGACCTGCTCATCCACGCGATGCCTACCGTCGACGCGGAGCGTTTTTCGTCCACACCCCGCCTCCCGCTGGTCATCAATCGGTTGGCGCTTGTGAATGAAAAAGGAGAAGGTGATGAGACGCAATTCGAAAATGAAGGACGTGGTAGTGCCACAAGCCGGACCTTCACAACCTTCGATGTGGCTCGCAATCTCGCTGATGACAATTTTTCCAGCCAGCAGGGCACTGCCAATGGCCGGGATTTCCGCACTGCGCCGCTTATGGGCATGGGAAGGATGGGCGCTCCATTCCTGCATGACGCCCGCGTTTATCTGGATCGGCTTACCGTGGACAGCACGCCCGCGGGCACAGTTACAACCAACAGCAGGGTCACGAATGCTCCACTTGTGGTGCGCACCCTGGACGACGCCATCCGCGCTGCGATCGAACTGCATGATCTGCCGGCGCCTGATGACGAAAACACGCCGAGGATTCCGGGAGCTGGCTGTCCAGTGCCGCCGGCCGGAGCGGAGAGCAACGTCTCGTATGGCCCATCGCCGCAGGACGTCATCTGTCCGGCCTACGACACCGAGGTATCCAGGACGAAACGCGGCGAAGCCAGAGAGGTCATCCGCCGGTTCCGGGCGCTCAGCCCTGAGGACCAGCAGGCTTTGATCGAATTCCTTAAGGAGCTCTGATAACCAATTTCGGCCGTCTAAGAAAAGCCGGCTATTCGGGGGCGCAGCACGACCGCGCGCCCCCATCTCTTACCCCTTCGCGAAGCGCGCCTAGGCGCTTGGAGTGGAAAAAAATGCAAATGAATAAGCTAGATAAAGATATCCGCGTCCGACTTATGATCTTCGTAATAGGCTTTGCTCCGATCACAAGCCTTGCCCTTTCAGCCTTCACGCTGATTCCTCTGCACATCAGTGGTCCCTATATCGTTCTACCTTCGATTCTGGGAGCGTTCGCTCTGGCTGCAATGCATCCTGAGTATTCACAGATCATGGTACGAGGTTTCACTCTGGGGCTAGCCGCCGTCCTTTTATACGATATGACGTGCCGTTTTCCTTTCATCGCCGCGGGCATGTGGCCTGATTTCATTCCGAAAATTGGCAGTTACCTGCTGAACCGGGAGAATGTGCCTTCGTGGGTAGGCTATTTATGGCGTTATGGAGGCAATGGTGGCGGGATGGGGCTTGCTTTTTATGCCATATATCCACTGTTCAGCAAGCAAGTTAGACCCCTGAAAGCGGGAGTGATTTATGGGGTAATCATCTTCTGTTGTCTTCTGGGAACTATTTATCTGTCACCCTCCGGTAGGACTTATCTTTTTGCTCCAACCCTCTTTACCGGCGTACTCGGGCTATTAGGGCACCTTGTGTATGGTTTTACGTTGGGGTATGGCACCAGGCGGTTTCCTTCTCAACCCGTTCAAGTGATAAATATGCATGAACAGCATGAACAGGTAGAGGAGCGTGCTGCGTGAGCGTGCGATCTGAAAATAATGCCGATGCCAATGATACGCAGCTCGAGGGGAGGTGGAGAATGTATGGCCGCGTTCCACATCCGGAAGTTCCTGACGGCATCCAGGTTCCGGCAGGTGAAGAGGTCGTCCTCAAGGTGCATGCCACAGGCTTTCAGATCTACGTATGCGAGCCTTCCGCCGATCAAAGACTTTCCTGGATATTGAAGAGACCGGAAGCCAAACTCTCAGACGTAAACGGAAAGCCGGTTGGAAGCCACTCTGCAGGGCCCATCTGGGAGTACTCTGACGGAAGTCAAGTCGCAGGCAAAATTACGAGGCGCGCCGATGCGCCGGATGCCGGTTCGATTCCCTGGTTGCTGTTGAGCGCGAGCGGACACACGGGAACCGGAATACTCAGTCGCGTAACCTCTATCCAGCGTATCCACACCAGTGGTGGACAGCCACCCGTTCGTTGCAATGAAGAAAATTGCGGCGCGGAAATGAGAGTCCCGTATTCGGCTGATTACTATTTCTATGAGCCTCGACGGTAAGACACCTTGCGCGGGGCACTTTCCTTTACTTCATGAGGCTGGCATACGCAGATGTTGTGACGTCGGATTTCTGATTCGATAAAAAAGCAACAGAGCGAAGACACATTATTTGTCACTTTTGTCAGACATAAGCATCTTAGTGCCAAGCTTTATCGGCACTGTGGGAGGGACAGGAGACTTTTCTGAGGCGGGAAGGTCAATACCGTCCATGCACGGATATGCCGTTAGATTTCGATTGCATGGCAAAACTTCACCAACGTGCCGCGATTTTCGTTTCGTGAAACGGACGATGTCAGGGGAAAGGATAGGCAAGAGTGTGGGGCTCAAGAAAACTGAAGAGATCATGGCATCCGAATCCGAATTGATACGTCGTATTCTGGCCGGAGAGCGGGACCTCTATTACGAGCTTGTTGCGCCCTATGAGCGCATGGTCTATGTCAGCGCGCTGTCACTTCTGAACAACAAATCGGATGCGGAAGATTGTGCGCAGGAAGCGCTTCTCAAGGCGTTTCGCCACCTGGGCGACTTCAAAGGCGAAAGTAAGTTCGGCAGTTGGCTGGTGCGAATTACCCTGAATGAAGCTAAGATGAGGCTGCGTAAATTCCGTCCGGAATTATACGAATCCCTGGACAAGAAAGTTAATTATCAAGACGGCGAATATACACCTCAGAGTTTGGGAGACTGGCGAGAAACACCTTCCGAAGCCCTGGAGCGCAAGGAGGTTCGTGACATGCTGGAGATGGCAATCCAGAGTTTGCCGGAAAAATACCGGGAAGTATTCGTTTTGCGCGACGTGCAGGGTCTCGATGTCGCGACGGCTGCGCAGATACTGGCAGTCAGTGAGGCGGTGGTCAAAACCCGATTGCTTCGGGCCAGACTTCAATTGAGAGATCTGCTTCAGCCCGTGCTGAAAGACAGCAGCGTTCTTAGCCACAGGGCCTTCAGAAAAGGAAGAAATCCATGGTTATGACGTGTAAGGAGGTGTGGCGCGAGGTTTCCAACTATGTTGAAAACAGTCTTCCGCCCAAAATGCGAGAAGAGCTGGAGCGCCACCTAGCTTATTGCCGCCATTGCACCGCTGTCATTGACGGAGTACGTAACATCATCGTACTGGTGGCCGACGGACGTACTTTCTCATTGCCGGCCGGGTTCAGCGCCAGGCTCAGAGCCCGGCTTGAAAAAGACTTGTAGTTGAGAAACCGCTTAAATGATGGTGTTATGAACCAGACGATGCAGGTAGATTTCACTTATGGCGAACGCCAGGGTGAGAATCGCCAAAGAAAGCACCAGAAGAATTCTCAGCTGTTCACGTTTTGTCAGGGCTCTTTTCCGCCACGCTGCTGCGGGTGCATTACGGAGCCGCTGCCCTCTCCACAACACGTATAAATTCAACCCAGCTCCCGCGATGGCTGTTACCAATACCGGAATGCGAATTAAATCGCGGTGGAGATATTTGGACCATCCAGCTGCGAAGACCGCCATCCCCCCGAGGAGAAATCCTGCTTTTGCTGCACTCACCGTGAAAACGCAAACTGCCTCGACTGCAGCTAGCATGAATGCGCCCCAGCCTTGTTTAACAGGTAGATCAAGAAATGGCTCCTCTAGCCAATTCGACTTTTCGTTTGTTGTCATAGGGATTAGTCGTGCGGAGTGCCGTTACCTTACAATAAACTTACTCACTGCTGCATTTTCTCCAGGTTAACTCAACATACTGGCCCAAAATGGGAAGCTTGCCGGCGGGGCTTTGGATCACGTGATCCCTGAATGAGCGCTACCTTGACGTGCGCCCAAAAAGTAGTCTGTTTCGCATCTTTAGCTACCGGCCCTTTCAACCAGCTTTCGAGCATTACCGATCCCCTGAATCACACCATCACGTTCCCGTGCGCCAATGAAAGGCATGTGAATGGCGCAACGGCATCAAGACGGGCATCTCAGAAGGGCGAGACGTAGACGCGGACCCGACGTGTGGGAATTCTTATGGCGTGAATTTGGGCCGAATGGCAAGCGGCGCCAGCGAACTCTCACAGTAGGCAGCGTGGACGAGCTTCGCACCGAAAGGGAAGCCTTAAACAGAATCCAGCTCTTACGAGCGAACATTAACCGTGATCTTCCGAAATCGGCACTAATGACGTTCGAAGATCTGGTCAACCATTACCGCCAAACTGAATTGCTGGCGGACAACAAGACCGAGAAGGCCAGGAACACCTATTTGGTCTATCTCAGAAACTGGATCCTTCCGACCTGGGGCAAAGAGTACCTGCACAACATCAAGCCTGTAGCAGTTGAGCATTGGCTCAGGAACTTGGGAGGGCTCAGCAATGGAAGCAAATGCAAAGTCAGAACATCATGTCAGGAATCTTCAGTCACGCAATCCGATATGAATTCGCAGACAGGAATCCCATCACTGCGGTCCGGCAGTCGGGTAAACGCGAGAAAGTTCCAGTGCTGCTCGATGTGGCGGAACTCCATCGATTATTCGACGACCTGGACCTGCGGGAACGGGCAATGATTGTCTGCGACGCTCTCACCGGGATGCGAAGAAGCGAACTGCTGGGACTGCAATGGTGCGATCTGGACTTCTTCGAGATGCGCATCAATATCGTGCGCTCGGTGGTGGACCAAGTAATCGGAAATTGCAAGACCGAAGCATCGCGCAAGCCGGTTGTCATGGATGAGCACATTGCGCAAGTGCTCAAAGCATGGCGGCAGGAAAGCGTGTACACCGCTTCCACCGATTGGGTCTGGGCCTCACCACAGAAGAAGGGTAGGCAGCCACTCTGGCTGGCCACCGTTATGCGGTACTACATCCAGCCGGCAGCAAGCCGGGCCGGCATTACCAAGAAGATCGGCTGGCACACCTTCCGGCACACGTTCTCGACTTTGATCAAGTCGTTGGGCGTCGACGCGAAGGTGGTCCAGGAACTCCTGCGGCATGCCTCCTTCAAAACCACGATGGACGGCTATACGCAGGCTTTGGAAGCACCGAAACGCCAGGCACAGGCAGCTTTGGCGGACCTGATCATGCGCACGGGAAAGGTTGGACACGCATGATTTTGACTATTGTTGTGGAGTGTTGTGGGAATTACGGCCAGGACGCCGCTAACTTCTTGATTCTTTGGCGTCCCCGACGGGATTTGAACCCGTGTTACCGCCGTGAAAGGGCGATGTCCTAGGCCGGGCTAGACGACGGGGACGCGTATGTAGAATTGAGCGGTGGGAACCGTTCAGGACTGCTTTTCGATAGTAGCAGCGGCGTAAAGAAGCTGTCAAAAAAGACGGCTTGGCTTCAGCCAAAGTCCAAACTCAATAACAGCTTAAAAAAGGGACATTTCTGAATGAGTTAAGCAAGGGGCATTTTCTAACTAACTTTGGATAAGGTAGCATTTTTCGCTTGCAATTCGCCTTTGGTTATGCTAAAGTAAACCGTTTATTTTTAATGATTTAGAGGCGTAGTGCGGGTTGATAAATCGTATATTGAACAAGGGTGTTGCTGCGCGGGATCGATTGCAGAGTAAGTGGTGGACGTTGAAACGCGTCTTACGCTGCGATTCAAAGTGAAAACCAGGTTGCAGCGGAGCGGATTGGTGAAGTTGGGGCCGGGGATAGGCACGCCATCCCCGGGGTTGAATTTTATAACCCTTTTAAAATCATAATTGAGGTGGAGGGGGGAGGGGTGGCATTGGATTCGCGTACAGCGGTAGTACTGGGAGCGTCCGGGCTGGTTGGAGGTTTTTGCCTTCGCGCGCTGGTGGATGATCCCGACTACACGCGAGTCCTGACGTTTGGCCGCAGGGAACTGCCTTCCTTTACGCGCGCCAAGGTGGCGCAAAGGGTCGCCGATCTGGGCAGCCTGACCGCGGATGATTTCAGGGGCGCGCAGGACGTGTTTTGCGCGCTGGGAACTACGATACGCAAAGCGGCATCGCAGGAAGCGTTCCGGCGCGTGGACCTGGAACTGCCGCTACGGGCGGCGCAGCAGGCGCTCACAGCCGGCGCGGAGCAGTTTGTTGTGGTGTCATCAGTTGGCGCTGATCCGGCGAGCAAGAACTTTTATCTGCGCACCAAAGGTGAGATGGAGCACGAAGTGGCGAAGCTGCCGTTTAAGGCGGTCCACATTCTGCGTCCGAGTTTGCTGATTGGTAAGCGCTCCGAATTCAGGTTGGGCGAGGCGATCGGCATGAAAATTGCGCCTGCCCTGGACCTGCTGACGTTTGGGCCGCTGCGCAAGTATCACTCCATGCGAGCTGAAATCGCGGGCAGGGCGATGGCGGCAGCCGCCAAGTCGGGAAAAAGCGGCGTCTTTATCTATGAGTTTGATCCCATCATGAGCCTGGCCGCATAGAGACTTCATATCGAAGAGCGACCATGGCCAGGAATACTAGATTGATTTGAGTGATGGGGCCTGATATAGCGATCATTTCTTTGCTTCGCGCACCATCTGCTGCTGAGAAAATGCGATATTGGCCTTGGCCGGGTCTTCCTGGCCGGCGATAACTATCAACACTGTAGAGCCGTCGATTGCCGTCTGGAAATTGATGAAGTGGTACTTTTGCTCATGATTGCGCCCTTTGAAGTTGATGAGATCACCGCCAAGCTGCACTGTGCCCACATCCTTGTCCTGCACAGGACTGTTGTTCCATATACCGCCCATTTCGTAGGTAAAGCTGCCGTTGCCGGCCACCTGATAGCGAGCGCTGTAAGCCGTTGTGCTGCTGCCCGCGTAGGCACCGTTGTATCGGTCGTAATAGGTCTTGCTGAAAGCCGAACCGGCATGCCACTCTCCCACCAGATCAGCCAGCGTAATCGAGTTGCGGATGGGCGAAGCCTTGAGCGGCGCTACCCTCACGCTGCCGGCCACCGCTTCCACAATGTGTTGCAAGGCATCCAGCACCTGGCGATTGGGCGTGAGCACCACTACCGGAATCACGCTCTTGCCGGTTTCGAGCGTATAGAGCCGGACATACATCTGCCCGTTGTCACTCTGGCCGTCATAGTACTTGCCCGGATAGCCAACCGCCTTGTTGCTGATGCTGTAGGGATCATAGCCCGGCAGCGACCTGCTGAACTGGGGCACGCTGGAAACCACGGCCTTCCACGCCGATTTGAAATTGGCATTCTGGTCGCCGCCGGCCGGCCGCTGCGCATGAATCGTAATGATCCAGAAATTTGCGCCCTGCTTCAGCAGCATAAGTCCGCCATCAGTCGAGCCCTGGTAGGTCCAGCCTTCCGGGACGGCGAACGAGATGTCGCCCACGGTCTGCACCTGCGCGAACGCGGGCGCGGCAAGAACAACAATCAACAGCAATACAGCAAGGGCCCAATGACGCATAGGTCAATTCTCCGTTTTTGGTAGCAATGAACCCTGAGCAAAGTGGAAAGTTGTGACGGAAGTATAGCACTGAACGTTCGGAGGCAGGTGAAGCAAAAATCTATCGCGAGGCGAGGCACAGCTTTTATCCGACGCTCTTCTTGACGGCGCTGAATAGCGGGAATAGGCTTTTCGCGCCACCACATGGAGGAAGTTATGAAATGCATATCTGCCCTTTTTGCCAAGTTGCGCCCTGGACTCCTACTAGCGGCAATCTTGATTGCCTCTTCGCTATTGCTGGCGCAAGGCGCGCCGCCGGCCCAGCCTGCGGTGATCAAGCCGGGCGATAACCTGGTTGTTGAAAACATTCCTCCAGTGCCTGCGGCCATTGCGGAAAAAGCCAACCAGTATGGTGAATTTCGCGCTGCAGCGTTTCAAGATTGGCATCCGACGAAGAGGGAAATGCTGATCGGGACGCGCTTTGCCGACGTGCCGCAGATCCACATGGTCCAAATGCCTGGTGGCGCCCGCACGCAGCTCACGTTTTTTCCTGATCGTACCGGCGGCGGACGCTTTGGGCCAAAAGGCGACTACTTCACTTTTTCCAAGGACGTAGGCGGCGGCGAATGGTTCCAGATTTACCGCTATGACATGGCCAACGGCAACGTCACCCTGTTGACCGATGGAAAGTCGCGCAACGGCGCCCGCACCTTCGCTCACAATGACAACCGAATCGCCTACACCTCCACTCGCCGCACGGGCAAGGACACTGACATCTGGATCATGGACCCAACGGACCCTAAGACGGACAAGATGTTTCTGCAACTGGAGGGCGGAGGCTGGGGAATCGCGGACTGGTCGCCGGACAACAAAAAACTACTGGTGGTGGAGGAAGTTTCTGCCAACCAGACATATCTCTGGCTGGCGGACGTTGCCACCGGAGAAAAGAAACAGCTCACGCCAAAAACAGAAGGCGTAGAAGTTGCTTACAGCGGTGGTCTGTTCAGCAAAGACGGCAAAGGCTTCTACAGCACAACGGACCGCGACTCCGAATTTCAGCGCCTCACTTACTTTGACCTGGCCACCATGCAGCCCACTTATCTCACAACCGATATCAAGTGGGACGTGGATGAGATGGACCTCAGCGACGATGGCAAGCTGCTGGCATTTGTGACGAATGAAGACGGTATCGCCAAGCTTTACCTGATGAATACGGCCACGCGTAAATACAAGCCGGTGGCGGGCATTCCCGCCGGACAGATCGGCGGCCTGAGTTTTCACAAGAACAATCGCGATCTTGGATTTGTGCTGACCTCGGCAAGATCGACCTCCGATGTCTACTCGGTGGATGTGGTGACAGGCAAAATCGAGCGCTGGACCACGAGCGAAACCGGCGGCTTGAATACCGCGACGTTCGCTGAGCCACAGCTCATCAAGTGGCAGACCTTTGACGGCAAGACCATTTCCGGCTTCCTTTATATGCCGGACGCAAAGAAATTTCCCGGCAAGCGGCCCGTCATGGTGAACATTCATGGTGGACCGGAGGGCCAGTACCGTCCGGGATTTCTTGGCAGGAACAACTATTACCTGAACGAACTGGGCGTAGCGCTCATCTTTCCCAACGTGCGCGGCTCCACGGGCTACGGCAAAACATTTCTCAAGCTTGATAATGGAGTCAATCGCGACCACACGCACAAAGATATTGGCGCGCTGCTGGATTGGATCGGTAAAAACCCGGCACTTGATTCCGGAAAGATCATGATCACGGGCGGCAGTTACGGCGGCTATATGACCTGGGCCATCGCCTATGAATACAACGATAAAATCTGCTGCAGCCTGCCGATTGTGGGACCTTCCAACTTGGTGACGCTGCTGGAACACACGGAAGCTTACCGCCGTGACCTGCGGCGCGTGGAATATGGCGATGAGCGCGATCCCAAAATCCGCGAGTATCTGGAAAGAACCGCGCCGCTGAATAACTCAGAGAAAATTCGCAAGCCCGTCTATGCCGTGGTGGGGAAGAATGATCCGCGCGTCCCATGGACGGAGTCGCGGCAGATGCTGGACAAATTGAAAAGCAATGGGATCCAGACATGGTTCCTGATGGCCAACGACGAAGGCCACGGCTATGCGAAAAAGAAGAACCAGGACTTCCTGTTCTATTCAACGATTCTGTTTGTGCAGCAGTTTTTGCTGGGCC
>Ga0126383_10000582_pt1 | contig 20700 bp, 19 predicted proteins | sample PanSoiMetPlot_35_FD_96882 | JGI IMG/M metagenome (GOLD analysis project Ga0126383, IMG submission 96882) | Tropical forest soil microbial communities from Panama - MetaG Plot_35 | ecosystem: Environmental > Terrestrial > Soil > Tropical forest > Bulk soil | place: Panama | collected 2016-02-17
CAGGTCCTGCCGGACCGGACGGTGCTGGGCGACCTGAAGCCGACCGGCCTGCGGCCGAACTTCGTGCACAAGTTCCTGAAGCGCGGGATCGAGCTGCCGGCGTCGATGTTCGTGGGCAACGGGAACGGCAAGGAGCCGGCCGAGGGGACGAGCTGGTGAGGCGGCTGCTCGCACCACTGGCCGCTGTCGTTCTGGCCGCTGGGCTCGCAGCGTCGGCCCGCGCGGACAGCTCGGCCGGGTTCACGCACCTGACCCCGATCGGGCGCGTCCGCGCGCCGGAGCGCGGGTTCCTCCTCGACCTCCCGCCGGCCACGCAGATCTCGCGCGGCCAGGTGACGGTGTCCGAGAATGGGCGGCCGGTCCGGCCGTTCAGCCTCACGCCGATCCAGGCCGTCGAGGGGCGTTTCGGCATCGTCCTCGTCCTCGACGCAAGCGACAGCATGCGCGGGCCCGCCGCGCAGGCGGCGCTGAACGCGGCACGCGCCTTCGTGCGCCAGGCGGGCTCGAGCGAGCGAATCGGGGTGGTCGCGTTCAACAGCCGCGCGACCGTGCTCGCGGCGCCGAAAGACGGCGCGGAAGCGCTCGCGGGCGCCTTGGCGGAGCCGCCGAAGCTCGCGTACGGGACTCGCATCTACGACGCGCTCGGAACCGCGCTGCAGCAGCTCGAGGGCTCGGACGTCTCGTCCGGCACCGTGGTGCTGCTCTCCGATGGCGCCGACACGGGCAGCCGGGTGAGCGAGCAGCAGCTGGTCCGGCAGGCCCGCAGCCGGCACATCCGCATCTTCACGGTCGGGCTCCGGTCCCCGTCGTTCAAGCCGGACGCGCTGCGCCGGATCGCCAACTCGACCGGCGGCACGTACTTCGAAGCCGCCTCGATCGCCGACCTCGCGTCGATCTACGGGACCCTCGGGCGACGGCTCAGCACCGAGTACGTGCTCACGTACCGGTCGCAGAGCGCACCGGGCACGCACGTCTCTGTGCTCGTGCGGATCGCCGGGGTGGGCGACGTCTCGGCGACCTACGTCACGCCGCGGCCCGCGCCGATCGCGCCGTTCCACCGCTCGGTCTTCGAGCGCTTCTGGTCGTCGCCGGCCTCGTTGGGGCTCGTCGCGCTCCTGGCCGCCGGGCTCGCAGCGCTCGGCGCGGTCCTGCTCGTCAGGGTTCCGAAGGGAACGCTCCTGAAGCGGATCGGCGAGTTCGTGTCGGTCGCGCCGCCGGAGGAGGAAGCCCAGCGCAAGGCCCTGACGACGAAGGTCTTCGCGGGAGCCGAGGAATCGCTCGCCAAGACCAGGTGGTGGGCGCAGTTCAACGAGGAGCTGGAGATCGCACGCATCCCGGTCCCGGCGGTCCACATCCTCGTCGCGACGGCGGTCGTGACGTTGCTCGTGGCCGTGATCGCGCTGCTGATCTCACCGCTCTTCGTCGTCGTCGCCCTGGCGGTGCCGTTCATCGCGCACTCGCTCGTGCGACGGAAGCTGAAGCGTGTCCGCGACGACTTCGCCGAGCAGCTGCCGGACAACCTGCAGGTGCTCGCCTCGGCGCTCCGCGCCGGCCACAGCTTCGTCGGCGCCCTCGCCGTCGTGGCCGCGGACGCGCCCGAGCCCGCCCAGCGCGAGTTCCGGCGAGTCGTCGCGGACGACCAGCTCGGCGTGTCGATCGACGACTCGCTGCGGGACGTGGCCCGGCGGATGGACAGCTCGGAGCTGGAGCAGGTGGGCCTGCTCGCGGAGCTCCAGCGCGAGAGCGGCGGCAACATGGCCGAGGTGCTCGACACCGTCGTCGAGACCATCCGCGAGCGCTTCGACCTGCGGCGGCTGATCCAGACGCTCACTGCACAGGGGCGAATGGCGCGCTGGATCCTCACGCTTCTGCCCATCTTTCTGGCGGCGATCATCGCGCTCCTGAACCCGGCGTACATGCAGCCGCTCTTCGGGACCATAGCGGGCAGGGTGCTCGTCCTGCTCGCCGTCGTGATGGTCGTCTCGGGCTCGCTCGTGATCAAGCGAATCGTCAACATCAAGGTCTAGGAGGTCGGAATGCTGCTGCTCTTGATCGGACTGGCGCTCACCGGCCTCGCGGTCGTCATGCTCGCCCGGCTGCTCGTCGTCGAGCGGCCTCCCCCGGCCCGCCTGCAGGCGCAGATCGAGGCGTACGGCTACGAGGCCGCGCCCGCCGACGCGGCCCTCCGGCCGCTCAGCGGGAGGGTCGACGCGCTGGCGGCGAGCCTTGGCGCGATGCTCGCCCGGCGGATGAAGAACTTCCAGGAGGACGCCCTCCGGAAGGAACTACAGGCGGCCGGGCTCTACTCGATGAACGCGCGCAAGTTCATGGGCTACCGGTTGCTGTGCACGGTGACGCTGCCGCTGCTGTGGCTCTGGTTCGCGTCGGCCTCCGGTGCCGGCCCGCTGCGGTTCATCGCCGGCCTTGTAGGCGGGGCGGCCCTCGGCTGGCAAGGGCCGCTCATCTTCGTCCGCCGCCGCTCGCGCAGGCGGCTCGAGGAGATCGACACGCAGATGCCCGAGCTGATCGACCTGCTCGTGACGACGGTCGAGGCGGGCGTCGCGTTCAGCGGCTCGCTCCGACTGGCGGCCACGCGCTTCCACGGGGCGCTGGGCGAGGAGCTCCGGCTCGCGCTCCAGGAGCAGGAGATGGGCCTCTCGGCGAACGAGGCGCTCGCGAACATGCTCACCCGCGCCGACACGCCGGCGATGCGGTCGTTCGTGCGGTCGATCCTGCAGGGCGAGACGCTCGGGGTCTCGATCGGGAAGATCATGCGCGACCTCGCGATCGAGATGCGCAAGCGCCGGCGCCAGGTGGCCGAGGAGCGCGTGCAGAAGGCGCCGACCAAGATGCTCTTCCCGCTGGTGTTCCTCATCTTCCCCGCGATGTTCGTCGTCATCCTCGGGCCGGCGGCGATCCAGATCCTCCACACCATCGCCGGCGGCTGATGACGCTCGAGGCGCGCCGCATCCTGCTCAAGGCGTCGCTCGTCGTCCTCTTCCTCGGGTTTGCCTACGCGAACCTCGCGCGGTGGCACGAGACCGGGCGACCCGTGGGGCTCGGCGCCGTGCTGCTGGAGGCGTTCACGGCCTTCCTCTTCATCATCCGCCGAGCGCCGCTCATGACCAGCGCGCGGCCGCTCGCATGGGTCTCGGCATCGCTCGGCGCGTTCGCGATGCTCGCGGCGAGGCCGGTCGCGCACCCGGACGCTGGACCGTTCGCGGCCCTGGAGCTCCTGCAGCTGATCGGCTTCGCGATCGTGCTCGTGGCCCTCGGCGCCCTCGGCCGCTCCTTCGGGATCGTCGCTGCCAACCGCGGGGTCAGGACGGCCGGCCTCTACTCCTTCGTCAGGCATCCCGCGTACACCGGCTACCTCGTCAGCTACCTCGGCTACGTGGGCGAAAACGCCTCGATCCGGAACATCGCGCTCCTCGCCGTGGGCACGGCCGCGCAGCTCGTCCGGATCGGCGAGGAGGAGCGGACGCTGCTCCTCGACCAGGCCTACCGCGCCTACCTAGCGCGGGTACCCAGGCGCCTGATTCCGTTCGTGTACTGAATCGGACTGCGAATCGCTCCTTCGGGGGATTTAACTCCGCCTGAGACGGGTCAAGCTGTGACTCCGAAGGGGTCCACATTGTGAAGGAGACGGCATGCGGCGCCTCAAGCTCCTGCTAGCGGACGACCACGCCTTGATGTTCGAGGCGGTGGCGCTCGCAATCGAGAACGAGCCTGACCTGGAGATCGTAGGCTGCGCGGAGACCGGAAGCCAGGTCCTCCCGCTCGTCCAGCAGACGCAGCCCGACCTGGTCGTGCTCGACCTGCGAATGCCCGGGATGGACGGGCTCACGTGCCTGGCGCACCTGCGCGAGCGGTTTCCGGACGTGGGGGCGGCCGTGCTCTCCGGCATCGACTCCGACGAGACGATCGAGGCGGCGCTCCGGGCGGGCGCGAATGCGTTCATCTCCAAGAGCGTCGACCCGGCCGAGCTGCCGGCCGCGCTGCGCCGAGCCGCCGACCAGCCGGTGCTGCAGGCCATCGGCCGGGCGACGAGGCGGCAGGACTCGATCATCGAAGAGACCGGGCTGACCGAGCGCGAGGTGGCCGTGCTACGGGCGCTGGCCCAGGGCCGCTCGAACCGGGAGATCGCGCAGACGCTCTGGCTCGCCGAGCAGACCGTCAAGTTCCACCTCACGAACATCTACCGGAAGCTCGACGTGCGCGGCCGCACGGAGGCGGTCCACTGGGCATATCACCACGGCGTGGCAGCAGCCGAGACCCCGCTCCCGGCCCTCACGGCCTGACCTCAGCAGAACGACCGGACCGCCCTAGACCTTCCGCAGATCCCCGCCGCGGCCGCAGCGGAGATAGTCGGTGCGAGGGGACGTGGGAGAGCTGGAAACTCCACCGATCGCGCGCACCCGCGCGCGTGCACTGCGCCGGATCGGCATCTCGGCGGCGCTTGCCGTGCTGACGCTGCTCGCCGTCGGTTCCGCGGTCGCCGGGGCGCCTTCGACTCCGGTTCCGACTGCCCCGAACAACGGGGCGGTCGTCGACAGCATGCCGGCGTTCGCCTGGAGCCCGGTCCGCGGGGCGGCCGACTACGAGTTCCAGATCGCGGCCGACGCAGGCTTCAACTCACCCGTGCTCGGCCAGGGCAAGGACGACTTCCGCACCAGGAACACGCGCGCGACGCTCGTCCAGACCGCGCCGAACGGCACCTACTGGTGGCGCGTTCGCGCGATCGGCCCGACCGGCACGGCATCCCCATGGTCGCGCGGGCGCTCGTTCACGAAGAGCTGGGGCACGGCGACGTCGCTGATCTCACCGGTCGGCGGCGCCGCGGTCCTCTACCCGACGAGCTCGCTCAGGTTCACCTGGTCGGCGGTGCCCAGGGCGCGCAAGTACCTCGTCTCCATCGGGACCGACCCGCAGCTGGGCTCGCTCGTCGCCGTCAACGGACAGCACCAGCCGGTCGAGACGACGGCCACCTCGCTCACGCCGGTGGTCGCGCTCGCGCAGGGGACCTACTACTGGGCGGTGACGCCGGTCGATGCCGAGGGGAACAAGGGAGCACGCTCGGCGGTCGCCTCCTTCAGCTGGGTGTGGCCGTCGACCACCACCCCGCACGTCTCCGATCTCGTCGCCGATCCCGAGCTCTTCGATCCGCGCTTCTCGTGGGACCGCGTCCCGGGCGCGGCACGCTACGAGGTCGAGATCAATCCCTCGATCGACTTCGCGTCCGGCTCGAAGGTCTGCTGCGACGGGACGACGATCAACACGTCGCTCTCACCGACCCGGGTCTTGCCGGACAACGCCTACTACTGGCGGGTGCGCGCGATCGACATGGACGGAAACGCCGGCGCCTGGAACGTCGGGCCGACCTTCACGAAGACGTTCGACAACGTCCCGCCCACGTCGTCGCCGAGCATCAAGGGCCTGCGGCTGCGCGACAACCTCGCCGATCCCGGGACGGATACGGACTCCGGCAGCGCCGGGTACCAGACGCAGGTTCCGGTGCTGACCTGGAACCCGGTCCCGGGCGCCTCGAGCTACCAGGTCGACGTCACGCCGTTCAACGGCGCCGGCTGCGTCTGGACGGCTTCGAGCACGCAGCAGTTCATCTCGAACATCGCCCTGAACTCGTGGACCCCGCTCGGAAGCGGCTGGAACTTCACGAAGCCGTACCCCGACCCGCATCCGGTGTCGACCGAGCTCTCCTCGACGCTCATCCCGGGGCAGCAGTACTGCTCCCGCGTTCGCGCCCGCGGCGACCGGATCCTCGGGCAGGAGACCTACGGCGACTACACCTATCTCGACTGCTCGGCGCTTCCCTGCACGCAGCGCCCCGATGACCAGGGCTGGGCATTCCAGTGGACGGGGTATCCGGCCGGCGCCCCGTGCGCGCCGTCCTGCAACCCGGGCTATCTCGGCGCAAGCGACTACCAGCTCCCGTTGGCGCCCGACCATCACGTGGCGGCGGACGGCGTGTTCACCGTCGGCGAGACCCCGCTCTTCACGTGGCGGCCGGTCGCGGGCGCGAGCAGCTACTTCGTCCTGGTCGCCAGGGACGCCAACTTCACGAACATCGTCGACTACGCGTTCACCCAGCTCCCGGTCTACGCGCCGCGCGGGACCCTCGGCCCGACCACGTACGCGGACGAGGTGACGCGCTACTACTGGGCCGTGCTGCCGGAAAGCGGCCTGAACGGCGGCGGCACCCAGGGCAATCCCCTCGCGGCGGCGCTGCAGAGCATCTACAAGCAATCGACGCCGCCGCAGCGGATTGCTCCCGCGGACGGCGGCGGCCCGATCGCCGACCAGCTGGTCTTCCAGTGGAGTCCGGTCACCGGAGCGCGCACCTACCGGCTCCAGGTGTCGCAGGACCCGAGCTTCGCGAATCCGGTCGAGGACGTCACGACCGACTCGACCGCGTACTCGAGCAACACGACCTACCCGGCCGACACCGTCCTCTACTGGCGCGTCCGCGCGAACGACGAGAACGGCATCGGCCTGAGCTGGTCGACGGCCGGCTCGTTCCAGAAGACACTCGCCCGGCCAGATGGGAGCGGCAATGCGGCGCAGGGCGACACCATTCCCACCTGGACGTGGAGCGCGGTCCCCGGTGCGGTGGCGTACGACATCGCGGTCGACCTGCCGAACGGGACGCACCGGGAGCTCGACGGGTTCCGCACGCCCGCGTTCACGCCGACGCTGATGTACGGCACCGGGATCTTCCGCTGGAGCGTCCGCGCCGAATACCCCCACGCGCCGTACGGCTTCACGCCCGGGCCATGGTCGAGCAGCTACCCCTTCGCGAAGACGATCCGCGAGCCCACCGGCGCCCACGCCGAGTCCGCCAACGACAGCCTCGTGCTCGTCTGGAGCCCGAAGCCGGGCGCGAAGCGCTACCGCGTCCAGCTCTCGGGGACCCAGGACTTCGGGCAGCCCGTCGAGAACGTGCTCACGGACAACACCTCGTACGCGCCCCTGCTGCGCTACCTCGGCTTCCGGGCGCTCGACACGAGCCACCTGTACTGGCGCGTCGCCGCGATCGACGAGGGCGACAACACCGGCGATTTCACCCAGCCGCAGCTGATCACGCGCACGCCGCGGATGGAGATCGTCCTGCGCGGAGGCGTGAGGCGCAGCCGGCGCTCGACCCTCACGGTCACCGTCGCCAACTTCGAGACCGGCGGCGGGATCCCACACGCCGCCCTGCGCCTCTCCGGGGCCGGAATCCGCTCGCGGAGTGTCCGCACGGATGCGCTCGGGAACGCCCGGGTCGTCGTTCGACCCTCGAGGCGCGGCTACCTGGTGATCTCGGCATCGAAACGCGGCTACGTGCGAGCCACGACGCGCATCCGCGTCCGCTGACCAGACCTTCCGGCTGAAAGACCTGGCCCTTCTGGGGTGCGTCCCCGGGCCGCGGCGCACCACAGTTCGAGGCATGACCACGGCGGAGCTGAAGAAGACGCGGCTGACCGACGAAGAGGTCGTCGCCTGGCGCCTCGAGCAGCTCCTCCGCGCGGGCGCGGATCACTTCTGCGCTCTCATTCTCGCGAAGCGCAGCCACGTGGATCTTCACGCGGCTGTCGACCTATTGGTGCGCGGCTGCCCGTCCAAGACCGCGCTGGAGATCCTGCTCTGACCCGGCCTAGCCGGTCGAGACGATCGGCCTGCCGGACCTAGTCGGAACGGGGTGCTCTCCACACCGAGCCCGACACACCGTTGGGAGAGAACCTAGAGGGGAGATGAGCATGAACGGCAAGAAGAAGTGGTGGGCGGTCGCAGTAGGGCTCGTAGTCCTCGCGATCTGCTCCAGCGCACTCGCAGGAGTGCTGGCGCCGACCAACAAGCGGTTCCAGAACTCCTTCGTGTGCGTGAACAAGCACAACGGCCTGATCAAGGTCATCTCGCGCAGGCAGGGCAACCACTGCTCGAAGGGCTGGAGGAAGTACCGCGTCTCGGACCTCTTCGGCAAGGGCATGAAGGGCAATCCCGGTGCTCCCGGGCCCGCCGGCCCAGCCGGACCTGCCGGTCCCGCGGGGCCGGCCGGCCAGGCAGGCGCAGTCGGCCCGATGGGCCCGCAGGGCAACACCGGCGCGACGGGCCTGCAGGGCGAGGCCGGTCCGCAGGGCGAGACTGGTCCCGCCGGAGCGATGGGCCCGGTCGGTCCGATGGGCCCGATCGGTCCGCAGGGCGACACCGGCCCGATGGGCGCGCAGGGCGATACCGGCCCGATGGGCCCGCAGGGCGAGATGGGTCCGATGGGCCTCCAGGGCCTCATGGGCCCGATGGGGCCGATGGGCCCGATCGGCCCGCAGGGCGACACCGGCGCAACGGGCGCCCAGGGACCACAGGGCCTGCCTGGCCAGAACGGGCAGGACGGCGCGGTGGGCGCGACCGGGCCGATGGGTCCGCAGGGCGCTCAGGGCGCCGAGGGTGCTCAGGGCCAGCAGGGCCTGAAGGGCGACACCGGCGCTACCGGTCCGGCCGGCCAGACCGGCGCAACCGGCCCGATGGGCCCGATGGGTCCGCAAGGGCCGCAGGGGCCCGCTGGGGCCGACGGCCTCAACGGGAACGCCGTCGTGACCGCGACCGGCACGTCGACGGTCGTCGACGCGAACGCGATCGTCACCGCGACCGCGACCTGCCCGGCGAATCACATCGCCATCTCGGGCGGCTTCCTCGAGACCGGCGCCACGTCGCCGAGCGTCATCGAGAGCCATGCGACCGCCGCGTTCGGCGGCTGGATCGCCAAGGCGAAGACGCAGGGCAACTCGCAGCAGAGCGTGAGCCTCACGGTCTACGCCTACTGCGTGCCTTCTTCCTAGCAAGGCGTGCCAATAGGGGGCCGGTCATCTCGGTCGGCCCCCTCCACTTCGGGCATGCATGCCGGGGAAGGGACTCGAACCCTTACGCCCCCAAGAGGGGACACCTGATTTTAAGTCAGGCGCGTATCGCCAGTTTCGCCACCCCGGCGCGCGAATCCTAGCCGGGCGTTCCGGCGCCTAGAGGGCGCCGAACTGGTAGGTGACCGGGATCCTCTTCGGCGGCTTGCCGATGATGAACGCGAGCTCCTGGTGCTTCTTCAGGACGAGCTTCGACGGGTCGCCGTTGTACTTGATCCCGTTCACCCAGAGCTTCCAGGGCGTCTTCGGCTTGCAGTAGCCGCCGATGCAGTCGTTCGTCAGGCGGACGCCCCAGACGCCGAAGAACTCGCCGAGCGAGAACTCGCGTTTCGTCGGCGACTCGACGTGCATGATCCCGCTCGTGTCGTGGGTGTGCAGCTGGGTGAGGAACTGGCCGTCGTAGATGCCGACTCCCTGCGGCACCGTGACGTGTTTCCCATTCACGAAGATGTCGAGATGTTGGTGGATGTGGACCACCTCGCCCTCGGAGCCGAGCTGCTGGAGGCCCAACGGTCCCAGCCGGTCGGGAAGGTGGTCGAGGCCCGCGTTCCAGGGAGCCGGGCCCGTCTGAAGGCCGATCAGCTTGCTCTCGTTGACCGCGGCCGGGGCGCCGCTGCCGCTGCCGCGTCCGAACGCGAAGAACAGGGCGGCGACGATCGCGATCGCCGCAACGCCCGACGCGGCGAACGCGACGGAGATCCAGAGCGTGCGCCGCTCCTCAGGGGTCCGCTTTCGCCGCTGGTCGACGCGCCGCTGGGGCGCCTGAACCTTCCTCGGAGGGGCTGGAGTTCGCGCTTTCTTGGCCAAGGCCCGGCGATGCTAGCAGCCGCTTCGGTAGCGGCTCTTGACAGGATTGGAGCAAAGCGAGTAGGTTCATGCGGTCAGATCCGGAGGGCCGAAAGGTTGTCCGGATCTGGCTTTTTTTGTGCCCATTTCGCATACTGCCGCGTCACATCGCCCACAAGGAGGCGACCGATGAGTTGGCTCGACAAGTTGCTAGGCCGCGGCAAGCAAGCTGCCGGGGACATGACCGGCGACAGCTCGATGAAGAGCGAGGGAATGCACCAGGAGCAGCAGGCGATGGCGGAGGAGCGCGCCGACAGCGCCGAGGAGACGGCGCAGGAGGAGCGCACGCACGCCGCCGAGCACGAGGCTCAGCGCGACGACACGGCCTGAGCCGGGCTCGATCCTGAACTCGAGGGGCGGCGAGAGCCGCCCCTTTTCGTGCCGTCCGATGCCCCGGCTAGCGTTCGTCGGTCCATGACCCTGCTGGCGATCATCCCCGTCGTCCTTGTCTGCGGCGCAGCCCTCGCCGTCTGGCTCTCGCGTGCGCTCGACCGGCTGCTGGCCGCTCGAAACACGGAGATGGACGGGCGGCTGGAGGCGATGACCGCGACGATGGACCGGCGACTCGGCGAGCTCGACACGAAGGTCGACCGGCGGCTCGAGAGCGCGACGAAGCAGACCCACGCGCTCTACAAGCAGCTCGGCGCCGTCGGCCAGGCGACGGAGCAGCTGGCGGAGCAGGCCCGCGGCCTCGGCGAGCTGCAGCAGGTCCTGCGGCCGCCGAAGGCACGCGGCGGCTTCGGCGAGCTCCTGCTCGGGCAGCTGCTGGCCGACCGGCTGCCGCCCACGGCGTACGCGCTGCAGTACGGCTTCGCCGGCGGCGAGCGCGTCGATGCGGTGATCAAGGTCGGAGACAGGCTCGTTCCGATCGATTCCAAGTTCCCGCTCGACAACTTCAAGCGCATGCTCGACGCCGACAACGACATCGAGCGGCAGCAGTTCGAAAAGCTCTTCGCGCGCGATGTGAAGACGCACGTCGACGCGATTGCGTCCAAGTACATCCGCCCCGACGAGGGCACGTACGAGTTCGCCTTCATGTATCTCCCTTCGGAGGCGATCTACTACGAGCTCACCTGCGGCAAGACCGGCGCGCTCCTCGAGTACGCGCAGGGCAAGTCGGTGGTGCCCGTTTCCCCGACGACGCTGACGGCGTATCTCCACGTGATCGTGCTCGGGCTCAAGGGCCTCCAGATCGAGAAGCACGCCGAGGAGATCAAGGCGAACTGCGCTCGCCTACAGACCGAGTTCGGGAAGTTCAAGGAGGACTTCGAGCTGGTCGGGACGCACCTCGACCGGGCGCAGAAGAAGTTCTTCGAGTCCGAGAAGCACCTCGGGAAGTTCGAGACGAAGCTGGAGCAGGCCGTCGACTCGCCGGCCGAGCTCCCGGCTGCAGCGCAGGAGCTCCCCCGCGCAGCCGACGCCGCCTAAGGCGCCGACTCGGCGGCGCCGACCAAAGAGGCCATGCCGGCTTTGCCGGTGTGGCCGCCCGACGGCGCCGACTCGGCGGCGCCGACCAAAGAGGCCGTGCCGGCTTTGCCGGTGTGGCCATCTGACGGACATCTCGGAGTCCAAGCGCCTGGACTCCGGAACGGCTTCGCCTCTTAGACGCCTGCGGGCTGTTGCTCTTTGAGGTAGCGGATCAGGCCGCCGGCGACGACGATCTCGCGCTCGCGCGGGAGCAGGTCGTGCGTGAGCGTGATCGCGCCGACTCCTTGGATGTCGGTCTCGAGCTCGTCCTCGCCCTCGGCGATCGAGTGCAGGTGCGAGATCCGCCACGTCTGGCCAAGCTCGGCCTGTTCGTAATCGGCCTCGTCCTGGAAGAGCAGCGGGACGATTCCCTGGGCGATCAGGTTCCGCCGGTGGATCCGCGCGAAGCTCTTGGCGATCACCGCGCGGACGCCTAGCTGCGCGGGAGCGAGCGCGGCATGCTCGCGGCTGGACCCCTGACCGTAGTTGTCCCCGGCGACGATGAAGCCTCCGCCCCACTCGTGCGCGCGCTTCGGGAACTCCTTGTCCCGGTGTTGGAAGGTGAACTCGGCGATCGCCGGCACGTTCGAGCGGTACGCCATCACCGTCGCGCCGTCGGGTGACAGGTCGCCCGTCGAGATGTCGTCCGGGGCGACGATCAGCACCCGCAGCTCGAGCTCGTCCGGGAGCGCCTTCTGTTCGGGGGGCGGCTTGATGTTCGGCCCGCGCGGGATCTGGATCGTCGCCGCCTCCTCGGCGGGAACCGGCTCGAGGATGTGCTCCTGCACGACCTCCGGGCGGGCGACGGGGCGCGCGGGGAGCTCAGGCGGCGAGAGCTCGCGGGGGTCGGAGATGACTCCCGTGAGCATCGACGCCGCGGCGACGGCCGGGGAGCAGAGGTAGACCTGATCGTCCGCGGTCCCGCTGCGGCCGGGGAAGTTGCGGTTGAAGGTCCGGAGCGAATTCGACCCCGAGGGCGGCGCCTGGCCCATCCCGACGCACGGCCCGCATGCCGGCTCGAGCATGCGCACGCCGGCCATCAGCAGGTCGACGTACGTCCCCGAGCGGGTGATCTGGTCGAGGATCTGTCGCGAGCCGGGTGTCGCAGTGGCGGAGACGAGCTTCTCGGAGATCCGATGGCCGCGAAGCACGGACCCGCAGACCGCGAGGTCCTCGTACGACGAGTTGACCGAGGAGCCGATGCAGACCTGTGTCAGCTCCGTGCCGACGAGCTCGTCGACCGGTACGACGTTGCCGGGGCTCGACGGCTTGGCGACCAGCGGCACGAGCGCCGCGAGATCGATGTGCTCCTCCTCGTCGAAGTCGCCGGTGCCGCCGGTACCGAGGGGGATGAAGTCGTCCTCCCGTTGCTGCTCGGCCAGCCACGCGCGGGTCTCCTCGTCGGACGGGAAGACCGCACCCGTCGCCCCGAGCTCGGCGATCATGTTGGCGATCGTGCCGCGCTCGGTGTAGCTGAGGGTCGTGACGCCTGGCCCGGTGAACTCGAAGATCGCGCCGCGGCCGCCCCGCACGCCGCGCCGCCGCAGCAGCTCGAGGATCACGTCCTTCGCCTGGATCCACGGGCGCTTCAGCTCGTTCTCGAGGAAGACGCCGACGATCTTCGGGCACGGAAGCTCGAACGGGTGGCCGGCCATGCAGACGGCGACGTCGAGCCCGCCCGCGCCGATCGCGATCATCGCGCAGGAGCCCGACTGGGTCGTGTGGCTGTCGGCGCCGACGAGCGTCTTGCCCGGGACGGCGAAGCGCTCGCAGTGGACGTAGTGGCAGATGCCGTTCCCCGGGCGCGAGAACCAGAGGCCGTAGCGCGCCGCCATCGCCTGCAGGAAGCGATGGTCGTCCGGGTTCTTGAAGTCGATCTGGAGGATGTTGTGGTCGACGTAGACAACCGCGGTCTCGACCTGCACGCGCTCGACGTCGAACAGCTCGAACTGCATGCACGCCATCGTCCCGGTCGCGTCCTGGGCGAGCGTCTGGTCGACGCGCAGCGCGATCTCCTGGCCGGGAACCAGCTCGCCGCGCTCGAGATGCTCTTCGAGAATCGTGCGCGCGAGGGAGGCCATTGACCTCAGACTACTGAACTCAGTAGCGCAGGACCGCGCCGATGCCCTCGACCGGCTGGAGGTCCTGGCGCTGCTGGAGGGCCCAGACCGTGCCGCCGTGAGCCAGCGTCTGGTGCAGGGCGAGATCGAGCCCGTGGCCGCTCTCCTCCATCTGCGTCCCGTCGAGCGGGCAGTTCCCCGGCTCGGCGGCGACCCGGCCGCAAGCGGGGCACTGCCAGGCCTTGTGCTCCGCGCCGTCCTCGAAGAGGAGCAGCTCGACCCGACCGTCGGAGGCCGCCTCCAGCGTCTGCGCCCAGCCGGAGGTTGCGCGTCCGTTCCGGCCCGCAGCCTCCCGCCAGCGCTCGACCGCCGACGTCTCCTGCTCCGCGCGCCATCGCTCGAGCAGCGGCTCGACCGTCTGCAAGAGCTGGGTCGGGGTCGCGCGCGCATCCGCCGACGCCCAGCCGATGGTCGCCTCCTTGACCTCGTTCGAAAGCTCTGCCTCCAGCTCGGCGCGCGTCTCCTCGCTCACGACCAGCACGACGCGCGGCCGCCGTAGCTGCCGCAGCAGCCGGTCCAGCGCCTCGGCCACGTCCTTCAGATGGTCCTGGACGAGCTTCTCGATGTGCCGCTGGTAGCGCGCCTGCGACCAGCCGCCCTGATCGTGGCGCCCGGGCGTCTCGTCGAACTCGTTCGCAAGCTCCTCGAGCCGCCCGCCGCGAAGCCGGTAGAGATCGCCGCGCTCGCGGCCGACGAACGCGACGAGCACGCCGTCGCCGCGCCCGATCAGCGGAACGAGCGGCGCCAGGTAGAACGTGCCGCCGACCTTCACGAGGTCGGGAACGCGCTCGCTGAGCGGCAGCGGCTGCCAGACGTTGTCGAGCCCGGCGCAGAAGAAGGCGTACCCGTTCGAGCCGTCGCGGCTGAAGTCCGACTCGAAGAACCCACGCAGCCGGACGACGTCGTCCCGGATGCCCTCCCGCTGCTCGTGCGTCAACTCGGCGCGGTGCGCGATCTCCGAGCGGTCGACCTCGTCGAGCAGGGCGTTGACGCGGCTGTGGACGACGTCGGGCGTCGGCGAGACGCTCGGGTCGAGGTCGAGGTACATGCTGATGGCGCGGCCGTTCTCGGCGCGGAAGGTCGCGAGGTCCCGTAGCCCCTCCCACGTCACCGTCGCGGCCATGCCTACCTCCCCTTGCCGGAAAGGCGCGATTTTACGCAGACCGAGGTCTCCGGCATCCGCGAGCTGTCCGTCGTCACGTTCCAAGCTGACTGGAACACGACCGTGACGACGTCAACGCGTCACACCCGACGACCCAGCGGCAGTCGCTCTCGCCGCGGATGGCAGCCAGGGGGATACCCGACTGCTACGTGAGCGCCGGAACGATCACGTCGCAGAAGAGCGCGGCGCCGCTGTCGAGATCCGGATACGGTCCGTTCTCGGGAGAGATCGTCTGCCCCAGAAACTCGCCAGTCGCCGCGTTGAAAGTGTCGTTGAAGGTGACGAGGCCGGCGTCGCGTGACAGGACGGCGCCGTTCGGAAGCTTCAGCTTCTCCATCAGGCCCTTGTGGGTCTCGGTGAACGTGATCGTGCCGTCGCCGTTGTCAGTTGCGTCTTCTCGCGTACATCGGAGTCCGGCGCTCTGCACTTTCGGCCAGTGCCCGTTGGCGGCAATTCCTGCAAGGCTCGTGCGGGCGGGCCTTCGAGGAGGCGTCCGCCTGGGAGCAGTCAAGGCTAGGCGGCCGCGTCCCCTCCGGACGAAGGAGGTTGGGGATGGGTCGATCGCTTCGACATCTCCAGCGGCACTTTGTGGGATACCTCGCGCTGTTCCTGGCACTCGGCGGGACATCTTTCGCAGCTGCGGCACTCATCAACGGCTCGCAAATCAAGCCGCACACGGTCCCGAAGAACCGTCTGACGAACAGCGCCATCGCTTCGCTCAAGGGGAGTCGCGGCGCCCAAGGACCGGCAGGACTCGCCGGCCCGAGCGGGCCGGCCGGGCCGACAGGATCAGCAGGCGCGTCTGGCCCCGCCGGTGTCTCCGACTACCAGCGTGTCAGCGTTCCCGGGGTCGCGGTTCCAACGGGCGGAGCCGACGTCTCGGCACTCGCGGAGTGCCCAGCAGGAAAGCAGGCGCTCAGCGGCAGCTACTTCACGACCGGCTTGACGGGCGGCGCGAAGATCCGAACCGAGTCGTCGGTGTACTCGATCGCCGACGACGGCAATTTCGGTTGGACGGTGACGGTTGCGAACGATGGCGCGGGCGACGGGACGTTGCACGTTTCCGTGATCTGCGCGGACGTCTCCTGACCGACCTGAGTCCTGGCAAAAGCCCTGTGGCAGCACAGGAGGCGGTCTCCGTTCCAAAGAGCGGATGAGCGGGTCTTCTAGCACCGGGCCCTCGGCAGCGACTGCCGCAGCCGCCACGAATTATTCGTGACGCCGAAAAGCGAGCCGGCAGGGGGACTTCCTTGCGGATCGCACCTGTCGGCTCGCGGTACCGGATCTCGTCCGCTTGGGGAGGGGAGAGAGGACCGGAACCTCGATTGTAGCTCGCGCTTCACCCATTGACGCGCACTCGTGTGGGGTTCGACACGAGAAGCGCAGAGAAGCTACGAGTCGTCGTCGAGCTCGTGCCGGAGCTCCGCGACATCGGGCGAAGCAAGAGACCTGCGGCATCAGGCTGCCTCGGGCACCTCGCGGCCTTCAGCCGCCACCGAGCGGCCGGGCACCAGCAGACCGACGACGAAGCCGAGCGCGAGCGCCCCGGCCGACGTCGCGAAGGCGATCGTGAACCCCGTCTCGGTCGGAAGGCCGCCGGCCACGACGCTCGCGGTGACGATCCCGGCGGTGACCTGGCTCCCGATCGCGCCGCCGACCGTGCGGACGATCGTGTTCATCCCGGTGGCGATCCCGGTCTGGTGATCCGGGACGGCCTCGACGATGAGGTTGGCCATCGAAGAGAACGCGAAGCCGATCCCCGTGCCGAGGAGAAACATGGCGGTGAAGATCTCCCAGTCGGAGCCGTGCGTCGCCGCGAGCATCACGAACGCGAGGCACGAGAGGATCGACCCGAGCAGCAGCGGAACCTTGGAGCCGACGGTGCTGGAGAGCCGGCCCGAGATCGGCCCGGTCAGCAGCATCCCGACGGTCGCGGGAACCAGGAAGAGGCCGGCCTGTGTGACCGACGCGCCGAAGCCGAACCCCGTCGAGGTCGGCAGCTCGACGAACTCGGGCACGAGCACGAACGACGAGTACATCCCGAATCCGAAGACGAGCGCCGACAGGTTTGTCGTCCAGACACCGCGCAACCGCATCATCCGCATGTCGACGACGGGCGCCCGGCTTCGCGACTCGTACCAGATCCAGACCGGGATCAGCACCGCCGCGAGCGCGAAGAGCCCGAGGGTCTTCCCGGAGGTCCACCCCCAGCTCTCGCCCTGGCTGACCGGGACGAGCAGCGCGACGAGCCAGCCCGAAAGCAGCAGCGCGCCGATCGGGTCGATCCGGCCCGGCGTGCGAACCGGCGACTCCGGCACGAAGAAGATCGTCCCGATCATCGCCGCCAGGACCGCGACGAGCGGGAACCAAAAAAGCCAGTGGTACGAGAAATGGTCGACGATCGGCCCCGCGAGCACGATCCCGAGCCCGCCGCCGATCCCGAGGATCGCCGAGATCAGGGCGATGCCGTGTGGAACGCGCTCGCGTGGGAACTCGTCGCGGATGATCCCGAAGGCCAGCGGAAAGATCGCCCCGCCGGCTCCCTGGATGACGCGTGCGACGATCATCACCGCGATCGAGGTTGCGAGCCCGGCCAGTGCCGTGCCGGCCGCGAGCACGGCGAGCACCACGACCATGGTGCGCTTCTTGCCGTGGATGTCTCCGAGCCGTCCCGCGATCGGCGTCACCACCGATGCGCTCAGGAGGTACGCGCTGAGGATCCACGCCGCCCCCGCGGTCGTCGTGTGCAGGTCGTGCTGGATCGTCAGCAGCGCCGGCGCGACGAGGGACTGCAGGAGGGCATAGGCAATTGCCGCCAGCGACAGGAGGGCGAAGGTGACGTTGTAGTGCTGCCGGTGAACCTCGATGCTGCTCACGTGACTGCAGTGTTCACGATCGGCCACGGGACGCGCCCGGCCGAGGAGCTCATAGCCTGCCTACGCGAAGCGGAGGTCGAGACCCTCGTCGACGTGCGCCGCTTTCCAGGCTCGCGCCGCAACCCCCAGTTCGGGCAGGCCGCGCTCACGGAGACCCTGCGCGACGCGCAAATCGCCTACCGCCACGCGGTGGACCTGGGCGGCCGCCGCAGCGGCGAACCGGGCGAGGAGCGGTTCGGCTGCCTCCGAGTCGCCGCCTTCCGCAGCTACGCGGCCCGGATGGGAACCGAGCCCTGGCAGCGCGCCCTCGCCGAAGCGCTTGCCGAGCCGACGCCCTGCTTCATGTGCGCCGAGACGCTCTGGTGGCGATGCCACCGGCGGCTGATCGCCGAGCTGCTCGTTGCGCGCGGGCGCGCTGTCATCCATCTGATCCGTCCGGGGCACCGCGAGCCGCACAGGCTCTACGATGAGTCGGAGGTGCGAGATGGACGCCTCTACCTCTGCGGGTCACTGGTCGCCTAGGAAGTTTCGACCGGTCCAAATCGTTTAATACAAGGGAGATATGAACTCGGAGACCAGAGAGCTGATCGTCATCGGTGGCGGCCCGGCCGGGTACACCGCAGCGCTCTACGCGGCCCGCGCGAACCTGAGCCCGATCGTGATCGAGGGCTTCGCCTGGGGCGGCCAGCTGATGATCACGAGCGATGTCGAGAACTACCCGGGCTACCCCGAGGGCATCCTCGGCCCGCAGATGATGCAGGACTTCCGGCGCCAGGCCGAGCGCTTCGGCGCGGAGTTCGTGACCGACGACGTGACGAAGGTCGACTTCTCGGAGCACCCGTTCCGGATCAGCGTCGGCGAGACGGACTACTTCGCCGAGAGCGTGATCGTCGCCACCGGCGCGAGTGCCCGGCAGCTGGGCCTCGAGACCGAGCGAGCGCTGCAGGGCAAGGGCGTCTCGTACTGCGCCGTCTGCGACGCGGCATTCTTCCGCGGCAGCGAGGTCGTGGTGGTCGGCGGCGGCGACTCGGCGATGGAGGAGGCGATCTTCCTGACCAAGTTCGCCACGAAGGTCACGCTCATACACCGGCGCGACGAGTTCCGCGCGTCGCCGATCATGGTCGACCGCGCGCGGGCCAACGACAAGATCGAGTTCGTCACGCCTGCCGTCGTCGAGGAGGTTCTCGCCGAAAGCGGCCAGACCGCCGGCGCCCGGATCCGCGACCTGAACACCGGCGAGACCCGCGACATCTCGGCGCAGGGGCTCTTCGTCGCGATCGGGCACGACCCGAACACCAAGCTGTTCCTCGACCAGCTCGACCACGACGCGGCCGGCTACCTCGTGACGAAGCTGGGATCGACGGAAACGAACATCGAGGGCGTCTTCGCGGCCGGCGACGTCGTCGACCACACCTACCGGCAGGCGGTCACGGCCGCCGGCAGCGGCTGTATGGCGGCGCTCGACGCCGAGCGCTGGCTCGCCGCGCGGGAAGGGCATCCGGCCACTGCACTCGCAGCGCCCCGCGAGGGCTAGCTAGCCGACGCACTGAGTACGCTCGGTCGATGGCCGAGTGGATCGACCTGCTCGACCCCGATGAGCAGGCACTCCACGACGCGCTCCCAAGCGAGATCCACGAGCGCGCGCTCGAGCAGCTGCTGGAGCCGACGCGCCACAATGACGAGCCCCGCCCCCGGCTCGAGGGACACGACCACTACGTCTTCGGCGTCTTCGTCGTCCCAGTCGCCGTCCGCGAGGAAGACCGCGTGTACTACCAGGAGATCGATCTGATCGCGACGCGTGACCGCGTCGTGACCGTGCGCAAGACGCCGGTGGAGGGACAGCCGTTCGACGTCACCGCAGCGCAGGAGTCGGTACAGCGGGACGACGACAAGCGGGCCGGCGTGACCGTCTACCGGCTCGTCGACCAGATCGCGGAGTACTTCCTCGACCTCGTAGACGCGATCGACGACGAGATCGACGAGCTCGAGGACGGCATCGAGGCGTGGCCGGCAGCGCAGATTCGGCAGCGCATCTCCGACCTTCGCCACGATCTCCTTCACGTCCGGCGCACCCTCGCGCCCACGCGCGACGCGATCCGTCGGGTCGTCGACCGGCGGATCGACGTCGGCGAAGGCCCGGAGGTACTGCCGCGTGACATCGAGCTCGACTTCGCGGACGCCTACGACAAGCTGCTCCGCGCGCTCGACGGGCTCGATTTCTCGCGCGACCTGCTCGCGAGCGTCCGCGACTACCAGCAGGCCAAGATCGCCAACGACCAGAACGAGGTCACGAAGGCCCTGACGGTGATCGCCTCGCTGTTGCTGTTGCCCACGTTCATCGTCGGGGTCTACGGCCAGAACTTCGTCCACATGCCGGAGCTGCACTGGAGGCTCGGCTACCTGTACAGCTGGGGCCTGATCGTGTTCACGACCGTCCTGCAGCTTGTGTTCTTCCGCTGGCTCGGGTGGATCGGCAAGGGGCCCGTCGAGCGTCCGAGGCTGCCGCCCCTCACGACGCTGGATCCCCGCACGCTCGCCGGGCGTCGGCAGCGGCCAGACTGACGGCTACCATCGCCGCGTGCCGTACTTCATCTGCCCGAATTGCAAGGAGCGCTCGGTCGATCACGACCGGGTCGAGGGCCTGACCCAGCAGGCCGTCGCCTGCCACCACTGCGGGTTCGGGTTCCTGTTCGAGCTGCTCGAGGACTACTACCCGGCGCCGAACACCGGCTTCGTGGTCTGCGACCAGGAGGCGCGCGTGCTCGCGGCCGGGCGCGACGTGTTCGAGCTCTCCGGCTACCGGGAGCAGGACCTGATGGGCCGCGATGTCACCGAAGCGCTCGGGTTGAGCGGCTTCGACGGCGACAGCCCGGCGAAGGTCGCGCTGGACTGGGGCGTCCGGCGGATGGGCCAGAAGCTCGACCTCCGCACCCGCGTCGGGCATACGAAGCCGGTCGTCGCGGACTTCTTCCCCGCCTACGACGACGACGGCGGGCTGCTCGTCGCCATTACACCTCGGTAGTTCTCTCGGCGACCATCGCTTTCGATCACAAGACGGTGCGTTAGACGGCCGCACGGGCAAAGCCCGCACGGCCACTCTGGTCGGCGCCGACAAGTCGGCGCCTTAGGCCGCGCTAGCCGCGAGCTCTCCTTCGACCCACGTTTGTAGCTCTTCGAGCGCCTCGAGCGCCGACTCGAGCTCGTGCAGCTCGGCCCGCGTGGCGCGTTCGTCGATTGCGCCAAGCAGGCCGAGCGCCTCGAGCCGTTGGATCGCGGTCTCACTCAGCTCGACACTCGCCCGCTTCTCGATCGCGGCC